>Ga0181535_10001166_pt1 | contig 35525 bp, 19 predicted proteins | sample PEATcosm2014_Bin_44_FD_119774 | JGI IMG/M metagenome (GOLD analysis project Ga0181535, IMG submission 119774) | Peatland microbial communities from MTU Mesocosm Facility, Houghton, MI, USA - PEATcosm2014_Bin17_30_metaG | ecosystem: Environmental > Terrestrial > Soil > Wetlands > Peat | place... | reverse complement strand
CCAATCGACGACGCCCGATTCGGGGCTTGCATCGAACGGGCACGGCGTATGTTAGCTCTTCACCGGCAGGAGGCCAAATTCGAGCTGCTTTACGGACTTCTAAAGCGCGCAGACAAAGAGGACAATAAGGGTGTTATTAGGCGTTTTCCAGTGCGCCGCGGCAATGAATTCAGCTTCATTCAGGTCGGGGATGTGGATTGGATTGAAGGGTTGGGAGACTATGCCGGATTACATGTTGGCGCCAGAACCCACTTAGTCCGTGAACCTCTCACGTCGCTGGAGGCTCGCCTCGACCCGACGCAGTTCGTGCGGATTCACCGTTCGACGATTGTGCAGGTAGAGCGCATTGCGCGCGTAGATCCTTCGTCAAATCGAGATGCGGTCCTAACGCTGAGAGATGGCAATATACTGCGCGTGAGCCGAACTTATCGCTCACGTTTAGACGACCTACTGCATTAGCCTTCATGGATGTTTCGACAGCACCCCGGTCTCGATGCCGCGCGAGGTCGCGCGACTCCGGGCTTCGCCACCCGCCTGGCAGGTCAAATGCACGGCAGATTAGGCCACCGATCCCGATCGATAGGACACCCGGGAAGCAAATCTGTAGTTGCCCGCTGCACGAATTAGGGAGAGTGGCAGCCCTATGTCTCGTGTGCTCGTCTAGCTGGTTCTGCGTTTGGCTTTTTGATGATTTGTGTCAATGTCGCTAACGGGCGAAGAACTGGCTCTGCTGCAAACAGAGACCGAGCCGGTACCAGCGCAGCTGACTTTGCCGAGCCGGACACGCGGCCGGGCGACGCGTTTCCGAAGGCGAAGGCGGCGCCGACCAGCACCTAGCCCGCGGAAAAACTCTTTCTTGACAAATATCTATATCATGTAATATATATCTTTTCTATGATCGAGTCTCGGATCCAATCCTTCCTGCCTCTCAAGACACAGTGGTTCCATATCATGCTGTCCCTCGCCGGAGAAGAACAGCATGGCTACGGAATCATGCAGGAAGTTCTGCAGCGCACCGTCGGGAAGGTCCGTCTCTGGCCAGCCACGCTGTACGGCTCGATCAAGCGGCTCATCGAGGCAGATTTGATAGAGGAGTCCAGTGACCGGCCCGCTCCTGAGCTCGACGACGCTCGGCGCCGCTACTACCGCCTCACGCCGTTAGGGCTCCGTGTGCTCAACGCAGAATGCGAGCGGCTCCAGGAGTTGGTTCAGGCAATTCATACAAAGCAAAGGATCTTCCCAGATCGAGGGTGACCGAATGAACATTGTATGGCCAATCTACCGGCGGCTGGCTGCGGCCTTCCCGCACGAATTCAAGCTGGCATTCGGCGACGAGATGATACAGGCCGGCGAGGACGCTATTGCCCACATCGCAAAGCGCCACGGAGCCCTCGGCCTCGTCCGACTGATCGCCGATTTGCTCCTTCGCCTTCCCATCGAATACCTGAACGAGATGCGCCGCGACCTACCCTACGCCGCCCGCACCCTGATGAAGTCGCCGGGCTATGCAGTGGTTGGCGTCGTTTCAATGGGACTCGGCATTGGGCTCACGACCAGCGTCTACAGCACGAGTTGGGCGGTGCTTGCGCGCACGCTTCCGGGAGTGGCCAATGCAAAGCAGTTGGTCACAGCGGAGACTTTCGCATCCTTTCCCTACATTGAGCACTACCGCGAGCAGAGGGACTTGTTCGCAGGCGCTGCCGCCGTAATGAACCCTGTTGAGTTCAACGTTGGCCTCGGAAGCCACACCGGGAAGCCCGAGCGCGTCTACGGGCAGCTTGTCTCGCCGGACTATTTTGCCGTCCTCGGCATGAACGCGCAGTGGGGGCGACTCCTCAGCGCCGATCTGGACAAAGCCAGCGCCGCCCCGGCGGTAGTCATCAGCGACCGCTACTGGCGCAGCCGCTTCAACGCAGATCCCGACGCAATCGGGCAAACGATTCACCTCAACGGCCAGCCCGCGACCATCGTCGGCATCACGCCGCGCAAATTCGATGGTGCTCTCACGCAGAATCCAGCCGAGCTTTTTGTCCCCACCACTGTGCCCGCCAGGCTAGCTCCGGAATTGGGCAACGGCGTTCTGCACGACGCCGGCGCAAAGCAGTTCGAAATGCTGTTGCGCCTCGCACCAGGCATCTCCATCGATACTGCTGAGTCGGCGTTGGATGGCATCACCCGCCGTCTCGACAAAGATGATCCTTTCGCGCCGCCGCAGCGGGACAAGGCGAAGAGAGTCGTTCTGCTCAGCGCAAGCACACGTTCGCCAATCCCACGCGAGCTTCGTCCTAGAGTCCTGGGATTTTTCTGTGCGCTCATGGTGATCATCGCTGCCATCGCGTGCCTCAACCTGGCCACCATGGTCCTGGCTCGGACCGCCGGTCGCCGCAAGGAGCTGGCCATTCGCCTCGCTGTCGGAGCCAGCCGATTCCGCCTCATCCGCCAGATGATCACCGAAGGGATCTTGCTTTCGCTGCTCGGGGGCGTCGGGGGATTCGCGATGGCGTATGGTCTGTGGGTGATGAGGGCTCATACGCGGCTACCCGCCGGCTCGCCGGTCAGCGCAGACACGGCCCTCGATTGGCATGCGGCGATCTTCGCGGGGGTGCTGGCCGTCCTGTGCGGCATCGGCTTCAGTACTCTCCCCGCTTTGCAAGGGACAAAAACCGACGTCGCCCCGGCACTCAAGGATGGTGCGGCGCTGCAGTTGTCAGGGTACCGGCGCTTTGGCCTGCGCAATGTAGCCATGGGCGCGCAGGTGGCCGGCTCGCTGCTGCTCCTGCTCGTCACGGGATTTCTGGTCCTCGGTATCCTGAACGGTAACAACATCCAGACGCACTTTGACCAAAAGACCATGGCCTTCCTGTTCGTCGATCCGGTGCGGGACGGCTATACCCCGGACAGATCACAGGCTTTCTTTGCGAAGCTGCCTGAGCGGTTGAGAAGCGCACCCGCGGTGACCAGTTTCGCGCTCGCCGCACAGCCGCCCTATCTGCCGGGCGACGATCCGGATTTTCATCTTGCGATTGTCGATCCGCACGCATCATCGCGAGTGGAGAAGGATGTGGTTAAAGAGACCGTCGGAGTGGGTTATTTTGCCATCCTGAATGAGCCCATTCTGGCCGGTCGCGAATTCGGGGAGAATGATCAGCGCGTTGATGCAGAAGCAGTCGTTGCCCCCAGGGCTGTCGTTGCAACGTCGTCTCTGGTGCTCAATGAAAAAGCTGCATACACGTTGTTTGGTAAAGACAACCCCATCGGCAAGCACCTTCGCGGTGACCGGCGCGAGTACGAAGTGGTTGGCCTGGTCCCGAATATGAAAGATGGGAGCGGCCAGACCCAGGCCATCGCCTATCTTCCCCTCACCTGGCGCGATTTTTCCCTCCCCCCACGCGGAGGGATCACGATTATTGCCCGCGGTTATTCGGCTGAGGATGCTATCGGAGGGGTACGAAGCGTAGTGGCTTCGATGGATTCGAATTTAGCTCTCTTCAACGTGCAGACGCTGAGCGAGTACCTGGAACTGATACGCGCCGCGATGCGTTCTGCTCTGCGTATGTTCGGCGGCATTGGTATCTTCGGCCTGGTGCTGTCAGCAATTGGACTGGCCGGAGTGACCGGATGCGCGGTGGCACAGCGACGCAAGGAGATTGGCATCCGCATGGCACTGGGCGCGCGCAAATCGCAAGTGCTGGCACTGGTGCTCCGCGAGGGCGCGACACTGATCGCCGCAGGAACCGCGATTGGATTCCTGGGCGCGGTCGCGCTGGCCAAAGTGCTTTCAGCAATGGCCTCTGCCTTTAGCGATGCCTTCACGGTCGGTATCGGCGATCCACGTCTGCTGATCGGCGCGCCGCTCCTCCTCGTCGCACTTGCACTGCTCTCGTGCTACATTCCTGCGCGCCGAGCCGCGAAGATCGATCCGCTCCAGGCGTTGCGACAGGAGTAAACCCCATGCGTGTACGCTTGCGAATCCCGTAGAGTTTTGTGTCGCGCCTGGCGCGACAAGCACGATTGATCGCATTTCCACAAATGAAAGCGACGATTGGATTCGAGGACAGAGCTGACGTAGATGGGTCGCAGGGGACATCTTTTCCTGCGACCAAACTAGTCGGCAGCCATTGAAGTCGGTACAAGAATACGCGCCAGCGTCCGCCGCCCGGACGACTTCGTTCAAACCGTCTGCTCGGACATGTGACTCAGAGGCCTGTCGCGGGCTTGCGCTCAACCTTGTGCATGATAAAGGACGCTATCGGATGTTGGCATCTCTACCATGTCGAAGGGCGATCCTCGATGATCTGACTTAAGAAAGTGTTACACGGATGGCAATTGTCTATTAAGCTATTTAGTTTCAATTATATGGCGGAGAGGGTGAGATTCGAACTCACGTTAGAGTTTCCCCTAAACACGCTTTCCAAGCGTGCGCCTTCAGCCACTCGGCCACCTCTCCAAGGCGCGGATTCCTTCTTGAATCTACCATAGCGAGCTTGGTGCACCATGACGCTAAAGGGTAATGAACACAGAGCACGGTGCTCAGGTTGGCGAAATGAAAGCGTTTACTTTCCTGGCTGCGGTCATTTATAGTGGCGCGTTGCTCGTCCTTGGGTCGTGCTTCTGCCCCTACACTCACGCGCACTGAATTGAGGATTAATATGCCTTGGATCTCCCGACGTGACCTGCTCTCTTCCGGCCTGGCTTTTTCGGCTGCTTCGCTTGTTTCCCGCACGGCATGGGCACGCACCGAAGAAATGATGGCCGGTGCTCCCGCAGCTCAGGCGGCGGTGGCGCCGCGCGAGCACCTGCTGTTCGACTTCGGCTGGAAGTTCACATTTGGGCATGGGAGTGATCCTCTACGCGATCTGAACTTCGGATTCGATCAAGGCGACTTTGCCAAGACTGGCGACTTCGAATTTGCCAAAGCGAAGTTCGACGACTCAAAGTGGCGCACGCTGAATTTGCCTCACGATTGGGCTGTCGAGCTGCCGTTTGTGCACGACGACCAGCAGATGTCGCATGGCTACAAGCCGCTGGGACGGCGGTATCCAGAGACGAGCGTGGGCTGGTATCGGCGCGCGTTCGAAGTGCCGGCAAGCGACGCGGGCCGACGTGTGTCGGTGGAGTTCGACGGGGCGTTTCGCGACATGATCGTCTTTGTGAACGGCTGCTTTGTGGGCCGCAACAACAATGGCTACGCGCCCTTCGAGTTCGACATCACGGATTTTCTGGAGCTGGGAAAGACCAACTACATCGTGGCGCGTGTGGATGCAAGCTTTGGCGATGGATGGTTCTACGAGGGAGCGGGGATTTATCGCCATGTGTGGCTGAAGAAGACCGATGCCCTGCATCTGGGCAAGTGGGAGAGCACGGTGCGCACCGAGGTGAACGGGACGACCGCGACGCTGGCACTGGGCACCGTAGTGGTGAACGAGGGCAAGCAGGCCGAGAACGCCAGCCTGAGCTGGAAGATTGTGGACGCGAGCGGAAAGATTGTCGCGACGGCAGATGCGCCGGCGCAGTCGGTCCCCGTCGATGTTCCGGTTGCGTTTTCGGCAATGGCCCGCCTCGAGAACGCCGCGTTGTGGTCCATGGGCGAGCCAAACCTCTACTCGGCAATTGTGACAGTGTCGACAGGCGCGACGGCGCGCGACGCCGAGCGCGTGAGCTTCGGTGTGCGGACAGCGGAGTTCACAGCGGACAAGGGATTCTTCCTTAACGGCAAGCCGATGAAGATTCAGGGAACCTGCAATCACCAGGATCATGCCGGCGTAGGCGCAGCGCTGCCCGATAGGCTGCAGGCGTATCGCATCGGCGTGTTGCAGGCCATGGGATGCAACTCGGTGCGCACCTCGCATAACATGCCGACGCCGGAGTGGGTGGCAGCGTGTGATCGGCTGGGCTTGACGATGATGTGCGAGACGCGGCAAATGAGTTCCAATCCTGAGGGGCTGGCGCAGCTGGAGACCATTGTGAAGCGCTATCGCAACTCGCCATCGATCATCCTCTGGTCCATCGGGAACGAAGAGTTCACGCTGCAAAATGAAGAAGCAGAAGAAGGCGCGAAGATTGCGACGACGATGGCACGACGTTGCCACGAACTCGATCCGACGCGCGTCGTGTCTGCGGCCGTGAACGGGAACAACGAGAAGGGCGTCTCTGCCGGACTGGACATCATCGGGTTCAACTACAACCTGAAGATGCCGGATGGGTACCATCAAAAGAATCCAACAAAGAAAATCTATGGTTCGGAGACGTCGAGCGCGATCTCAACGCGCGGAGTCTACGCTAGCGATCCACTGCGTAACACGGTGAACTCGTATGACGGTGTCGTGCCGTGGGGAGAGACTCCGGAGGAGTGGTGGACCTTCTATGGCACGCGCGAGTGGGAGGCGGGCGGCTACGCGTGGACAGGCTTCGACTATCGCGGCGAACCGACACCCTATGGGTGGCCTTCGATCAACTCGCAGTTTGGGATCGTCGACATGTGTGGGTTCCCCAAAGACTACTTCTTCTACTACAAGGCGTGGTGGGGCAAAGAGCCGTCGCTGCATGTGTTTCCGCACTGGAACTTCGAAGGCCGCGAGGGCGAAGAGATTGCAGTGTGGGTGTACTCCAACCTCGACGAGGTCGAACTGTTTTTGAACGGCACGAGCCTGGGCAGCCAGAAGGTGCCGCACCTAGGGCACGTGCAATGGAAGGTCAAGTATCAGCCCGGTGCGATCGAAGCGCGCGCATCGAAGGATGGCAAGGTTGTTTTGACAGAGAAGCGCGAGACGACTGGGCCTGCAGTCGCCATCCGGATCACGGCCGACCGCACCGAGATTGATGCCGATGGCGAGGATGTGGCGATCTTGAAGGTCGAAGTGCTGGACAAGGAAGGACGGCCTGTCCCGACGGCGAACAATCTGATTGGCTTCAAGATCTCGGGCGAGGGAGCTCTGATTGGCGTGGGAAATGGCGATCCAAACTGCCAGGAGAGCGACAAGAAGCCGAAGCGCTCGCTCTTTAACGGGCTGGCACAGGTGATCGTGCAAACGACGAAGAGGCCCGGCGAAATTCGCATCGAAGCGGTGAAGGAAGGCTGGGATGGACCGGAGCTGACACCGGCGAAAATTACGATCGCAACGAAGCGCGTGGAGCTGAGGCCGTCGGTGCGAGTGCCATACGAACGCGGGTAGTTTGCCGATTGTGAACGCAGCGTATCAGCTCGGCGCGAGGATATCATTGCCCTCATGAGCAAAAGGATTCGTTGGGGCGTCTTAAGCACTGCGTCGATCGGTGTGCGCAAAGTTCTGCCTGCGATGCAGCAGGGGCGATACAGCGAGGTTGTGGCCATCGCGTCTCGGGATCTGAAGAAAGGCCGCGAGACTGCGGCACAGCTTGGAATTGCGAAAGCCTATGGGTCGTACGAGGAATTGATCGCCGATCCGAGTGTGGAGGCGATCTACAATCCACTGCCCAACCAACTGCATGTGCCCTGGACCATTAAGGCGGCCGAAGCCGGGAAGCATGTGCTCTGCGAAAAGCCGATCAGCCTGACCGTCGCTGAGGCTGAGTCGCTGCTGGCCGTGCGCGAGCGGACCAAGGTCAAGATCGGCGAAGCCTTCATGATTCGCAGTCATCCGCAGTGGCTGCGGGCGAAAGCGCTGATTGATGCGGGCCGCATCGGACCATTGCGCGCGGTGATGGGCTCGTTCAGCTACTTCAATGTCGACCCGCAGAACATTCGCAATCATGTGGAATCGGGCGGCGGCGCGCTCTACGACATCGGCTGCTATTGCATTCAGTCCGCGCGTTATGGGTTCGGGGCTGAGCCGAAGCGAGTGGTCGGGTGTATCGACCGCGATCCGGCGATGGGTACCGACCGGCTGACGTCGGCGATGCTCGAGTTTGGGGGCGGCGGGCAGGCGATTTTCAATTGCAGCACGCAACTGGTGCCGTATCAAAGAGTGCACTTCTTCGGGACGAAGGGACGGATCGAGATCGAGATTCCATTCAACGCACCGAACGACCGGCCGACCCGCATCTTTGTCGACGGGGGCGATCTGTTCGGCGCCGACCGAGTGACTGAAGAGTTTCCGGTCTGCGACCAGTACACGCTGCAGGGCGATCAGTTCTCGAAAGCAATTCTGGACGGCGGCGAAGTGCCGGTGCCGCTCGAAGAGGCGATCCGTAATATGAAAGTGATCGAGGCCATTTTCCAGTCGGCGGAGACGGAGAAGTGGGTCACATTGGCGTAGATCTACTGTTGCGTTCTCTCCGAGAGATCCGCAGATCAATGCTGCATGGTGTAGTCGCTGTTGGCGGCGTGTGCACCAGCCTGCGCCGGCGTGGGCAATTGGCTGTGGTCCCACCCTCCGCCGAGTGCCTGCACAAGCTGCACGGCTGAAAGCATCTCCTCCACGTGAAGCGTATTCAGTGTGACCTGGTTACCGAGCAGAGTGGTCTGCGCTGTGACGACATCGACGTAGGGATCGACGCCGGAGTGATAACGTTCCAGCTCCAGGTCGAGGAACTCCTGCGAGTCTTTGACCGCATCCTGTTGCTCCAGAATCTGCTGCGAGTAGACACGTGTGGCGGCCATAGAGTCCTCAACCTGCTGGAAAGCGGTGAGGACGGTCTGCCGGTAAGTGGCCAGGTCGCCGTTATAGACAGCCTCGTACTGATGTAGTTCGGCGCGAAACAATCCGCCGTCGAAGATGGTCTGTGCGGCGGAGGGGCCAATGGACCAGAACCGGCTGGGCCAATCGAACAAGTGCTTCAGCAGGGAACTTTGGAATCCCCCGGTGGCTGAGATCGTGACTTGCGGGAAGAATGCACCGTAGCCGATGCCAATGGTGGCGTTGGCGGCGGCCAGTGTGCGTTCGGCGGCGGCCACGTCGGGCCGGCGCTCGGCCAACTGCGAGGGCACGCCGGCAGGAATTGCCGGCGGCGTATAGATCATCGGCCTCACCGGGATAGAAAAGTCGCTGGCGACCTTGCCCAGCAACATGGCGATGGCGTGCTCATATTGAGCGCGTGACAGGGCGACGTTGGTTGCGGTAGACTGCGCGGATTTGAGCGTGGTCTTCGCTTCGACGACTGAGATGTAGTCGCCGACGCCTGCGTCGTAAGATCCCTGCGCCGAGTCGAGTGCCTTCTGGTCTGCGGCGACAGTGTCGTTCAGGATTTTCTGCAGCATGTCCTGGCCGCGGATTTCAAAGTAATATTCGGCGAGGCTTGCCTGCTCGGTCAGCTTTTCGAGCTCGAGATCGGCTGCGCTTGCTTGTGCCGTGAACTGGGCCTCGCGCACTTCGTTGCGAATCTTGCCGAAGAAATCGGGAGTCCAACTGACGTCAATGGGGGCCGACCAAATCGTCGATGCCTGTCCGGTATTGGCAGTCGCCGAGTTATGCAGGTTTCCGGAGGATTTCGAGCGGCTCCAGGCGGGGTTGGCGGTGACGGTCGGCCAATATTGCGCGCGGGCCTCAGAAATCACCGCACGGGCGGCCATGTAGTTCTGGAACGACACTTTGATGTTCTGGTTGTTGATATTCAGCTGAGATTCGAGGTCGTTTAGCTCAGGCTCGTTGAAAACCTCCCACCAGTTGCCGCGGATCATCGCGTCCTGTGGGCTGGCAACCTTCCAACCGTCAGCGTCCTGAAAATTGAGTATGCTTTCTTTGTAGTTGGACGCAGTGACTGCGGGCGGCGTCGGCGCCTGATAGCGCGGTCCTACGCGGCAGCCTGTCATCAGAGCCGGCAGGGCGAGTCCAGTAATCCATGCTGCTGATCTTTGTTTGAACATAATCACATTCTTTCTCGCATCAGCTCGTTGCGCTGGCAGTCTCCGAAGGAGCGATATCGCGGGACCTGCCCAGCGCGCGGAGGCGCAGGCGATCCATCATGAGGTAGACGACGGGAGTCGTGTAGAGGGTCAGCACCTGGCTTAGCAACAACCCACCGACGATCGTGATGCCCAGGGGCCGGCGCAACTCTGAGCCGGTGCCAGAGCCAAAGGCCAGAGGCAGTGCGCCGAAGATGGCCGCCATGGTCGTCATCAGGATGGGCCGGAAGCGCAGCATGCAGGCTTCGAAGATGGCGTCGTGCGTGTTCTTGCCCTGATGGCGCTCGGCCATCAACGCAAAGTCGATCATCATGATCGCATTCTTTTTCACGATGCCGATCAGAAGGATGATGCCAATAATCGAAATGACGTTGAGGTCGATCTGAAAAAGCATGAGCGCAAGCATGGCGCCAACACTGGCCGAAGGCAGCGTGGAGATGATCGTCAGTGGATGGATCAGGCTCTCGTACAAGATTCCGAGGACGATGAAGACGGCGAGCAGGGCCGTAATCACAAGATACTTTTCGGATGCGAGCGAATCCTGATAGGCCTGGGCTGTGCCGGCGAAGAAGCCGTGGATCGTCGAAGGCATGCCGAGGCTTGTTTCCATCTTGGAAACCTCAAGCGTGGCATCGCTCAGCGACATGCCGTTGGCCAGATTGAACGAAACGGTGACGGAAGGGAAGAGGCCGGTGTGATTGACCTGCAAGGGCGTCGTGCCCGTCTTCGCCTTCATCACGCTGAATAACGGCGAAACCGTGTTGAGGCCCGCGGTGCTTGTATTGCCACTCGACGGCTTGAAGTAGATGTTGTTCAGCTGCGTTGGCGTCTGCCAGTATTGAGGCGCAACTTCCATCACCACGTAATACTGATTCAGCTGCGTGTAGATGACGGAGACCTCGGACTGACCAAATGCCGAGTAGAGCGATTGGTCGAGGGATTGCGCAGTCTGGCCAAGCCGCGCGGCGGTAACACGGTCGTAAGTGAGCAGCTCCTGCAGGCCACCGTTTTGCTGATCGGTATTTACGTCGAGCAGCCCTGGAAGCTTCTTCATGTTCTCAAGCAGGATCGGTCCCCAGTGAAAAAGGTCGGCGACATTGTCGGCCTGGACTGTGTACTGATAGAGAGCCGCACTATTGCGTCCGCCGATGCGCAGATCCTGCGCAGGCTGCATGAAGGCAGAAGCAATTGGAAGGCGATTGATCTTGGGGCGCAAGCGGTTGATCACATCCATCGCGGAGACCTTGCGTCCTTCGCCGAGGGGCTTCAGGGCAATGAAGATGAACCCGCCGTTGCTTGAGCCCATACCGCCGGTGTATGCATTCACGTGGTCGATGGCTGGATCGGCCTTGATGACGCCGACCAGCGTCTTCATGGAGAAGTTCATGAACGGAAAGGAGGCGTCCTGCGGACCCTGGACCATGCCTATCATGGCTCCTGTGTCCTGCTGCGGGAAGAAGCCTTTGGGAATACGCACCATCACGACAACATTCAACGCAATGGTGAGGAGAAGAACGATGAGAATCAGACCGGGATTGTCGAGTGCCCAGGAAAGAGAGTAACGGTAGCTCCCGATCAGTACGTTGAAGCCTCGTTCGCTGGTGCGATAGAGCCAGTTGTGTCTCTCGCCTTCCTGGTGGGATTTGAGCAGGTGCGCGCACATCATCGGCGTGGTGGTCAGCGAGATCACCATTGAAACCACGATGGCGGTGGACAGGGTAACCGCAAACTCGCGAAAGAGGCGGCCGACGATACCACCCATCATGAGGATGGGGATGAAGACGGAGATCAACGACATGCTGATAGAGAAGACGGTGAACCCGATCTCCTTTGCACCCTGCAAGGCCGCAGCAAAAACCTCCATGCCGGCCTCGAGGTGGCGCGTGATGTTCTCCATGACCACAATCGCGTCGTCGACCACAAATCCGGTCGCGATGGTGAGCGCCATCAGCGAGAGATTGTCGAGGCTGTAGTCGAGGAGGTACATCACTGCGAATGTACCGATCAGCGAGACCGGCACAGCGACGCTGGGAATCAGCGTGGCGCGGGGACTGCGCAGGAAGAGGAAGACGACCAGAACGACGAGGATGATGGAGCCGATGAGGGTCCGCTCGACGTTCTGGACCGACGCGCGGATGGTCGTGGTACGGTCGAGCACAACAATGGTTTTGATGCCTTTGGGTAAAACGGCTTCGAGAAAAGGCAATTGGGCCTTAACGCGGTCGACGGTCTGGATGATGTTGGCGCCCGGCTGACGGAAGATGATGATGAAGACGGCGCGCGTTCCATCCAGATAACCGGCGGTACGAATATTCTGCGTGGAGTCGACGACATCGGCAACATCCGAAAGCCGGATCGCGGAGCCGTTGTGGTAGCCGACGATGAGCGGCTTGTATTCGTCAGCCATCGAAATCTGATCGTTGGTAATGATATCGGCGCTCACCGATCCGTCGATGATCTGGCCGCGCGGTTCATGCGAGTTCTGAAGGCTGAGAACCGATTGAACGTTGCTCAGCGTCATGCCGAAGCTTTCCAGCTTTTTGGGATCGACCTCGACGCGCACGGAGGGTGTTGCGCCTCCACCGACATTGACCTGGCCTACTCCCTGGATCTGGGAGAGCTTCTGCTCGAGAACGGTAGAAGCAAGATCGTAGACCTTCGTGACGTCGTACTTGTCCGAGGTCAGGCCCACAATCATGATGGGCGAGTCAGCAGGATTGACCTTGCGATAAGAGGGATTCGACGGAAGGTTGATCGGCAGATAGGTGCGCGCTGCGTTGATCGCGGCCTGGACGTCTCGCGCTGCGCCATCGATGTTCCGGCTGAGGTCGAACTGGAGCGTGACGCCCGTCGTACCGAGTGAGCTCGATGAGGTCATCTCGGTGATGCCTGCGATGTGGCTGAACTGCCGCTCGAGTGGCGTGGCCACCGAAGCCGCCATGATCTGCGCGCTCGCGCCGGGCAGGCCGGCATTGACGCTGATCGTGGGGAAGTCCACCTGCGGCAACGGAGAGACCGGGAGAACAAGAAAGGCGACCGCGCCAGCCATCGCCACGGCAATGGTGAGTAAGGTGGTGCCGACTGGCCGCCGGATGAATGGAGAAGAGAGACTCATGCGGGTTCGGCAGTTGCCTCCTGCTCCCTTCTGCTAGAAGGCCGGTGGCCTGTCACCTTTTGAGCGATGCGATCAAAGAAGACGTAGATCACCGGTGTCGTGTAGAGAGTGAGGATCTGGCTGAGCAGAAGTCCGCCCACCATGGAGATGCCGAGAGGATGGCGCAACTCCGAGCCGAGCCCAGTGCCGACAGCGAGCGGAATGCCGCCGAGCAGCGCAGCCATCGTCGTCATCATGATGGGCCGGAAACGAAGCAAGCTGGCTTCGTAGATCGCCTCGGTCGAAGACAGGCCGCGCTCGCGTTCGGCCTCCAGGGCAAAGTCAACGATCATAATGCCGTTCTTTTTCACAATGCCGATCAACAGGATGATGCCGATGATGGCGACCACCGAAAGATCCTGGCGGCACACAATCAGCGCGAGCAGCGCTCCCACGCCCGCCGATGGCAGAGTGGAGAGAATCGTGATCGGGTGGATGAAGCTCTCATAGAGGACGCCCAGAACGATGTACACAGTGACGAGTGCGGCAAGGATCAGGAGTGCTTCGTTGGAGAGCGAGTTTTTGAACGAAGCCGCTGTTCCCTGGAAGTCCGCTTGCAGACTCGCCGGGAAGTGAAGATCCGCCGCAACTTTGTCGATGTCTGCAATGGCAGTGCCAAGCGAAGCGTTGGGTGCGAGGTTGAAAGAGACGGTCACGGAAGGGAACTGGCCCTGATGGTTGATCGACAGCGCTTCGGTGATCGGCGATGCTTTGGTGAAGGCACTGATAGGAATCGCATTGGCGCTGACGGCCGACGTACTGGCGTTCGGCGTGGTGCCTGCAAATGTCCCGCCGTTCTGCGACGAATTGCCCGAAGCTGACACAACGCCTCGTGCGGATGCAGGTGCCGAGAGTACCGCCGAAGACGGCGTGTATTTGGTGGATGTCGTCAGCGCGTTGGAGCCGGCCGATGCCGATGCGGACGAGGAGAACGATGTGACCGCGCCTGCTCCGCTGGCGCCTGAAGATGCGTTGGATTGGATGTACAAACTGTTAAGTTTGGACGGATCGCGTTGCCACTCGGGATCCGCCTCGAGAACAAGGTGATATTGATTCGTTTGCGTGTAGAGTGTGTTGATCTCGCGCTGCCCGAAAGCGTCATAGAGCGTGTTATCGATTGTGGTGGGTGCGACACCCAGGCGCGATGCGGTGACACGGTCGATCACCAGAGAAATCGCGCGCGCGCCCATTTGCTGATCGGTGGCGACGTCTTCCAACTCTGGCAGCTTCTTGATTTCAGCAACGAATCGATTGGTCCACTGGTTGAGAGTTTCGGTGTCTGGAGCTTCGAGGGTGTACTGGTACTGAGTGCGGCTCACGCGATCGTCCACCGTGATGTCCTGCACCGGCTGCATATAAAGACGAATCCCCGAGACCTGCTGCAGGTTGCCTTGCAACCGGCGAATTACGTCGGAAGCGCTTATGTGGCGCTCGTCGATGGGCTTCAGGTTGATGGAGATGCGTCCGCTGTTGAGTGTCGTGTTCACACCGTCGGCTCCGATAAACGACGAGAGGCTTTCAACGGCGGGGTCCTGTAGGATGATGCGGGCCAGAGCCTGCTGACGGCTGGCCATGTCGTCGTAAGAGATCGATTGCGAGGCCTGCGAGATGCCCTGAATCACGCCGGTATCCTGCACAGGGAAGAAGCCCTTGGGAATCCATATATAGAGAAGAACGGTGAGAACGAGGGTCGCCAGTGCGACCAGCAATGTGAGGGTCTGGAAGCGTAGAACGACCTTCAGCGTGCGGCCGTAAAAGGCAATCATGCTCTTAAACATTTTTTCCGAAGCGTGATAAAAGCGCGTCTGTTCTTCGTCCGGGGTATGACGCAGGATGCGCGAGCACATCATCGGTGTGAGCGTCAGCGAGACCACGGCCGAGATGATAATCGTAACCGCGAGCGTGACGGCGAACTCGCGGAAGAGACGGCCGACCACATCGCCCATGAAGAGCAGGGGAATGAGCACTGCAATCAGAGAAACAGTCAGCGAAACGATGGTGAACCCGATCTGTCCTGAGCCCTTCAACGCCGCCTCGAGGGGGGCCATCCCCTCTTCCAGGTACCGCGCGATGTTCTCGATCATCACGATCGCATCGTCGACCACGAACCCGGTGGAGATGGTGAGCGCCATGAGCGAGAGATTGTCGAGGCTGTAGCCCAGCATGTACATTGCCGCGAAGGTGCCGACCAGCGAGAGCGGCACGGCCACGCTGGGAATGATGGTGGCGCGCAGACTGCGAAGAAAAAGGAAGATGACCATGACGACGAGTGCAATGGTGAGCATCAGCTCAAACTCGACGTCGTCTACCGACGATTGAATGCTGGTGGTCATGTCGGTCATCGTCGTCACCTGCATCGAGGCGGGTAGATTGGCTTCGAGCTGCGGAAGAATGGCGCGAATCCGCTTGACGACGGTGATAGTGTTGGCGCCGGGCTGGCGCTGGATATTGAGGATGACCGCGGGCGTCTGATTCATCCAGGCGGCCTGGCGCGTGTTCTCGACGCCGTTCACGACCTTGGCGACGTCCTTTACGAAAACGGGCGCTCCGTTGCTATACGAGATGACGACGTTCTTATAGTCGTTGGCGTCGGTGATCTGGTCATTGGCGTCGATCTGGTAGTCCTGACGCGGGCCGTCGAAGTTGCCCTTGGCCGAGTTCACGCTGGCTTGCGTCAGAGCACTGCGAACGTCTTCTAGGTTGAGTCCGTAGGAAGACAGCTGAAGCGGATTGACCTGAATACGCACCGCCGGCTTTTGTCCGCCACTGATGCTGACCAGGCCGACGCCGCTCAGCTGAGATATGCGCGGCGCAAGACGCGTGTCCACCAGATCCTCCACCTGCGAAAGAGGCATGGTGGTCGAGGAGATGGCGAGGGTGAGAACCGGTGCATCCGCCGGGTTGGTCTTGTTGTAGACCGGCGGTGTCGGCAAGTCGGAAGGCAGGAAGCTCTGTCCGCCATTGATGGCCGACTGGACTTCCTCTTCGGCCACGTCGAGGCTCAGCGAGAGAGCGAACTGCAACACGATGACCGAGACGCCGCCTGCGCTGGTCGAGGTCATCTGGCTCAGGCCCTGCATCTGGCCGAACTGCCGCTCAAGCGGCGCCGTCACCGTGGTGGCTACGATGTCGGGGCTGGCGCCGGGATAAAACGTCAGTACCTGGATGGTCGGGTAGTCGACTTCGGGTAGAGCCGAGATCGGCAGCTGCGTGAAGGCGACGATTCCGACCAGTAGAATAGCCGCCATCAGCAGCGAGGTTGCAACCGGCCGCAAAATGAATTGGCGCGATGGATTCATGGAACATCGCTCTCCGCGGCATCGGAGGAAGAGGGCAGCTTTACCTTGGAGACCGAGATCTGCGATCCGTTCTGCAGCTTCTCAAAGCTGCTGTTGGCCACCAGGTCTCCGGCTTTGATTCCCTGGACCGCAGTGTTGCCGTTGTCCGAGATACCGGCCTTCACCGTCTGCATTGTCGCCTTGTCGTTGGCGATCAGGTAGACGAAATCCTTGGTTCCGTTGTGCTGAATCGCGGAGGAAGGAATCAGAGTCTGATTGGTCAGCGTGTTGACCAGCAGGCGCGCATTCACAAACTGGTTGGCAAAAAGGATGCCGTCGCGGTTGTCGAACTCGGCGCGCAACTTGACTGTGCCCGAAGTGGTATCGATCTGGTTGTCGATCGTAGTCAGCTTGCCGGTGGCCAATAGTCTCTGCTGGGTGCGATCGTAGACCTGCACTTGCAGCGGAGTGCCCTTCGAGTGCTTCAGAATTTGAGGAAGGCTGTCTTCTCCGATGGTGAAGATAACGGTGGTCGGCTGCATTTGCGTGACAACCACGAGGGTTGTCGAAGAGTTGGCCGTGACCAGGTTGCCAGGATCGACCAGCCGGATACCGACGCGTCCCGGGATGGGCGAGACGATGTGGCAGTAGCTCACCTGAACCTGGTCATACTGGACTGTGCCTTCATCGTTCTTGACGGTGCCCTGATCCTGGAGGACGACCTTCTCCTGGTCTTCGAGGGTCTGTCGCGGAATAGCGTTCTTTGCCCACGCCTGCTTGTAGCGTTCGAGGTCCATTTGCGCCTCGGCGAGCAAATTCTGGTCGCGCTCGAGAATGCCCTGCGCCTGTGCCAGCTGTGCCTCGTAGGGGCGCGCATCAATGTCGATGAGCGGATCGCCCTTCTTGACGTACTGGCCTTCGCGATAGTGCACCGCGTTGATCACGCCCGTGACTTGAGCGGTGATGGCATCTGTGTAGACTGGCGTCACCGTGCCAATTGCATCAAGGTAAACCCCAATGCTCCCGGATTGCGCGGTGGCCGGTGTTACCGGCACTGGTCCCATCATCATGCCGCGCCGGCCGCCGCCGCCTGTGGCGGCCGCTTGTGTTTTGCTGTGCTGGCTGATGGCCCAATAGAACAGGAAGCCAAACAGAACCAGAACAACGACCCACACCCAGCGATGGCGGCGGCGCACTTCGGGTCGGGAGGAATCCTGGGCAGGTTCTCTGGAGGGAGAAGTTTGCGAAGCGAAAGGTTGTTGGTCCATCGTCTCTCTTTTTTCTGAACTTCAGTTTGTGGTTCTGAAATCGGCGCAAAAACGACTCGCTGAACTCCGCATGATCCAACCTACAGCCTCAGTGGCGGGGCCCTCAAGGGAATAGGCCTGCCGGCAGGTGCGTCCCTCCGAAAGGCGGCTCAAGGGCTAAAAGCGTCTGCGCGTGACTGCAAAAGGCGGCAAACCCGAAAAGAACACGTTATACAGGACGAAAGACCGAAGCAAATAGCCGCACGGTCGCCTACCGGTGGGGCGTTTCAGGCCGAGTTGCACTTGTGACCGGAGGCGCGCTCAGGTTGGTATGTTGTTCGAGCGGGCTCGAAATGCCGGGAAACAGCGCGGATTGGTCGGACGACTGTAAACGGGCTAAGTTGAGGATGGTGACCCCGGAGAGATTCGAACTCCCGACCTGTGGTTTAGGAAACCATCGCTCTATCCACCTGAGCTACGGGGCCGTCCCTTGTAACGCCAACTCCAGAGTTAGTTTATCGCGACTCTGCCTGGCAAACCAATCGAGTCCGTTACCCCGGGGTCTCGCTTAACCTTCAGAATCCAAGAATCCACCTCGGCAAACGTCTGTGACCGCATGAGAGCCCAAATTCGGCGGAATGTGTGCTTGCGGATGACGTTCGAGCCTGTCGTGCTACAACAGTGCAATACGCGGGCGTGCCCAAACGATATAGAGACAGAATGCGATGAAGCTGTTGGTGAAGTTCAACTTGATCCTCCTGGCTATCTTCGGCGCCTGCGGGCTCGCGATAGCGTTCTTGGCCCACGGCTATCTGATCGACAGCGCACGGGAAGAGGTTGAGGGTCAGGAGAGACTCATGATGGCGGGCGCGGCGGCGGTGCGCGACTACACTGCCACCGATATCTCGCCTCTTCTCGAGCAGAATCCTCGCCACCGGGTGCACTTCCTGGCCGAAACCGTTCCTTTCTACGGCGCGACAACAACCTTCGCCAGGCTGCGTCGCGAGTACCCAGACTACAGCTATAGAGAGACCGCGCTAAACCCGACCAACCCGGAAGATCGTGCCTCAAGCTGGCAGGTCGACATCATCGACTGGCTGCGCGACCACCCCGATCAGTCGGAGCGAACTGGAGAGCGTGACACGCCGATGGGCCCGGCGCTCTTTCTGGCGCGACCGATCCATGCCACAAAAGAATGCCTGGAGTGCCACAGCTCCACGAGTGCGGCGCCTAAAGCGCTGATTGCTGTCTACGGATCGGCCAACGGCTTCGGCTGGAAGCTCAATGAAATTGTGGGTGCGCAGATTGTCAGTGTGCCCCTCTCCGTTCCGGTCGAGAAGGCCGAAGGTGCCTTTCATCGGCTCCTTCTCTTTCTTGGGCTGACGGTGCTGGCGACGATGGCTGCTCTGGATGCCGGTGTCTATTGGTTTGTGATCCGGCCTCTGCGCATCGTGTCGGACCGGGCGGACCGCGTAAGCCGCGGTGAAAAGAACGTGCCACCAGTGCAGATCGAGGGACGGGATGAGATCGCAACCGTGGCCACGTCCTTCAACCGCATGCACGTAAGCCTGGAGAAAGCTCTGCGCATGTTCGATCATGAGTGACCTGCGCTAGCGGCGGCAGGCCTTCAGGAAGCGGAGCCGCTCGTCTTGCGTCTCAATCTCCGTTGCGGCTGCGGAATATAGCTCCTCGGCCGTTGCGCTACGTTTCGCCGCTCGCTTCACAACGACTTCGGCGATTGGACCGATAAAGGCGGCAAGCTCGCGTGTGACGCGGTCCTTGATTGCCGGATCGATGGCCGAGGCGGGGGCCGCGACTGGGATCGACGGGGCTTGTGCGGCGGGAGGATAGGCGGCGGGCCCGCCAATATAAGGGCGGAGCGCGGTGAGCAACACCTGTACGTCGTACTTCCAGCGTGCATGAGTCAGCTCGACGGCGTTGCGAAAGGCAAGCTCCCGGAGGTCTTCGCTCAACTCTTCGGCCAGCGGCATCTTTGCTCCGCGCACCAAGACCGGCACGACAGGAATATCGCGGCGCAGCGCCGAGGCGAGCTCGATACGGACAAAGTCGTTGGGATCGTCGAGACGTCTCTGGCCGCAGACGTCTTGTGCGGAAAGCCACTCGCGGCCCATCACCGCCAGCAGTACGCTGCAGTCCGCAACACTCTGATCGATGGCCTTGCGAAAGTCGCGTCCCGGCTCGATTGCAGCCACATCCATGAAGACCGCATCGCTGCCAAGCTGCTTAGTCAGCTCGTCGAAGAGGCGACCCGCCTCACCTTCGGCATCGCTTCTGCGGTAGTTAATGAAGATGGCCCGCACTGAAATCCTCATGCGGCGCGCGATCAACCTACACGAGGCGGCGCCGGCGACACAATCGATCTGCAAATCGAGTCACTCCGCATCATACTGCAGCCAGTGGCGATCAGTTCAAGCGGCAAGGCACGCGGCATCAGGCCTCCTGGCGGTCCGGAGTCCAGACCTTCGCTAACCCTGCGCCAGCTTTTGCATCTCAATCACCGGAGCCACGCGGACCCCCAAGCGCTTCGCCACCCGCACAAAGTGTTCTGTTCCCCCCAGGCCATCTCCGGGCTTGCCGTCCCACAGAGCGAGCAAAGTTCTTGTGGGGGCCAGTGCGAGGGCCTCTTCGAGAATCCAAAGATTGGCTCGCTGCCAGATGTTGGTTGTCTCGCCCTCGATTAAGCCATCTCGTGCGCTGAGGACCTTCACATTCTGCGGGCCACGGCCGGCCAGCAGCTCGTAGAAGCGCCGCTCCCACCCAGGTCCGGCAGGGGTTACGGATTCCACGACAAACTCCCCCGGCGGCAGAGAGAGTAGGACTTGTGTCTCTATGCCCAGCTCTGCGCAGACTTCGTGAAAGAGCAAGTCGCCGCCACTCGCTCCTCCGGCGAGTCCAATCGTCGAGCCAGGGTGCAAACTGGCGCTCGATACGACAGCTTCGCGGATGGCGGCACGCGCACGCGTTTCAGCCTGCGCTGGGAACCGAGGCTCGCTGCGTCCAGGGCGATCGATCATATGCCCGGTAAAGATCAGAGCCAGGCCGAAGCTCCACCGCGCCGAAGATGTCTCCGTCATGGCGCACTCACTTCGCAGGGTAGAGAGAGAGGAACTGGCCCATCCGCTTTACCTCGTTTGCAAACTCAGGGTCGAGGTTCATGCGGGCAGTGTCCGATGTTCCGCCCTGGCCTAGCTTCTCCAACTCCGAACGCGCGTCTGCGAGTTTGCCGGCGATCCAGTGGGCGTGGGCTTTTTCGTAGGTGAATGCCATACGAAGCCGCTCGCGTTGGTCGTCCGGCAGGTTGGAAGCTTGAAGCTTGTCGATGGCGAGCTCGGCCAGGCTGAGCATACTGGTTGCGTTGCTCGTTTCGGCCAGACAGTCGAAGAGCAACTTGATCGCCTCGCCCCATCCGCGCCAGATGTGCTGCTCCTCAAAGAGGTTTGCGGACTCGACCGCGCGATCGATTGCCTCGTTGAAGCGGCGTCCCGAGAGGGCAATGCGCGCTGCCGTGTCGAGCGAGTAGGCGATCTGCAGCCTCCTGCCCCGGAAAGAATGAATTGCCATGGCGCGCTTGAGCAATTCGCTGGCCTTGTAGAGTCGGTCAGGCGAGGTGGCCAATAGGTCGGCCCAATCCCGCAGCAGCCGGCCGAGAGCACCATGCCAACGCGAGTCGTGCTGTTCCTTGGGGCATGCTTCCAGATTCTCGAGCGCCTGGGCATAGAGCCTTTCCGCCACGCCCGTCTTGCCTGCGCTCTTCAGCATATAGGCCAACTCAAGCCTGGCCCTTCCCGCTTCGCGTGCCGGAGCCTCCGTGCCAGGGTTCGTCATCACTTTGCGAAAGCAGTCTTCCTGGCAGTGCTGTTGCTGCAGGCTGGTGAGCTTGCCGTCAGGGTGATTCAGTAACCAGTCGGGCCGAGGGTTGGGAATCGAGCCGCGCCGGCTAATGAAATTCCCAATCAACAGCATCGACTCGGCTTGGCTTGAGATTCGTTTCAAGAATGCGACAGCACGGTCCGGATCTTCGAGCCGGGAAAAGGCATAGTACGCCGCGGAGAGCTCCTCGTCTGTGCAAGTCTGCGGCAATGCTTCGGCAGCGACACGCGCCTGGTCGAGGTCGCCTGAATCCACCAGCTCCATGAGCGTGGGTTGGGATTGAGGACCGTAGACCAGCAGAAATGTGAGAGACGTGCTGGGTTGGATCGTCTTCAGGAAAGCCAGATGCCGAGGCGCAGCATTCGTCCAGACGATCAGCGGCGATCCGTAGTGCTGGATGCGGTCGAAAAACCACGCCAGGCGCTCCGCCTCGTCCCCATTGGGACAACCGTCATACGGGAGGTTCAACTCGTCGAGGGTATCCGCGCCGAGCGGGTCGTCGCCTCCATCGATGCGAATGACATTGCCACGCCAAGGCTTGAAGACGGAAGCCGGCAGAGTTGCGATTACGGGCGCCGAGGGAGTGTCGAATCCATGGAACTCATTGACCGTTCCCTGCTGCAGCTCGGTGACCGCGATGCCTAGTTGGTTCCACAGATCGGCTACGGTAGGGGCCGAAGAGCCCGGCGTCTGTGGGGTGACGGGTGGGGGAGACTCGTCCAGCACCTCATCGAAACTCGGCGCACCTGTATCGTCCCCGGTGCCGATTGCGCTGGGAGCCGTGGACGGAGAAGCGTACGAGAAGGTTGGTGTGTGCGTGACCGGAGGGGCAGGAGCAGGCGGAGCATCTGCCGGGATGTCCATCTTCCAACCTGCCTTGGGAACGCGCGGTCCATTCAGCGGCAAGGCGCTGAGATCGAGCGGCGAACGCATGTAGATCGTCATCGACGCCCAGTTAGCGTTCGCAAACTCGTTGGCAAATTTCGCGCAACGAATGCGCACCAGCGCGCTCTCAGGATCGCGGCTAGCGGCCGGACCGAAGACATCGCGGTAAAACTCCTCGGAGATCGACTTGGCGTCGAGATTATGCAGTTCGGCAAGAAACGACAGCACGATCTCCGCGCCGCTGCGGTGCAGACTCAGCGCGGGCGATTCGCCCCACGAATTGATCGCGCCCGAGTAGCAGCTCCACAGTAGTGCCAGCTTCACGTCGCCGAAAGAGTGGGCAAGCGATTGCGAGAAGACGCCACCAACTTCGCTCAGGACAGCATTGCCGTGCTCTTCCAGGTGTAGAATTCCAGCGCCTTTTACCGGTATCCCGGCGTTGAACTCGCTGCTGGCGTCGCTTACTCGGATTTCAGGGGGCAGCCCCTGAAGCGAGCCGGCGGTCATCTGGTTCGTGTCCAGGCCGAGCACGGTCATGAGCTCAAGCACGTCGTCGGTCATTGCAGGCATGGCGGTGAAGCCGCTCCACGCCTGAACGACGGATAGATCTCCCGCTGCGAGAAAGTGGCCGGAGTCGTCGATCAGCGCGCCCCACGGCAACAGATGCAGCTCCGGCCGGGTTGTCTGAATTACCAGCCTCCGCGCCACGCCGTCGCTGCCGAGGAACTCCCGCAGTGCAGGGTTGAGCCCCACCAGCCCCTGATAGAGCTGCTGCCCGAGGCTGCGGATCGACGCCGCACCGCGATAGCCGCTGGCATCGTGGTTGACATTGCAGTCGCGCAGCTTCCGGATGAACTCGCGCCACTGCTCGTCATTGATCGGGGAGCGGAAGTTCTGGGCCGGATAAGTGGCGCCCTCCACCGTGAGGATCACGCCAAAGTCGCGTTCGGTCGCCAGCGGCAGGCTGCCTTCGGTCGCGCCGCTGAACAATTCGAACTGAACCACTGCTGTTCTTCGTTCAAGGTGCATGAGATCACGCCATCATACGCTATCCTGATCGCCGCGGGACAAAGCTGGATTTGGCGTCGCTCGTCTCCAGATTAATCCGTGAAGGGGTGTGAATTATCGTGTCGCCTGTGCCCAAAAAGAAGGACCCGAGCATTACTTTCCTGAACCGGTTCGGCTACAACGTAGTGAAGCTGCCGCGCACCGGCATCGAACCGATGGACGTAATCGGCCGCGATCAGGTGACGCAATGGCTTGGCTCGATCGCACGTGTGTGGACCACGACAGAGCCCGCTCCCCAGCCAGGTCCGCCACATCCCGCGGTTGCCGTCAACGGACAACGAACGGACGCTCTCGATCTCAGCATCGGCCTCAGCGTGCTCGCCAATGCACTCGCGGCCTTCGGCGCGTCGGTCCCTTCGCTCGACGTGGCCTACAAGAGCGCGCATTCGATCCAGTTCGCGTATACCGGGGTTACGTCGACCTCTGTTGCGCCTTTCGATGCCGGCAACTATCTGGCGAAGGGCACGCTCAGCAGCGAAAACCCGGTGGTACAGAACTATTTTCTCGACGGCAAGGCCACGGCGTATTTGATCGTCGAGGTCCTCAAGTCGAACTCGATTACGGTCACCGCTTCGGACTCGCATGGCGTCGGCGTGAGTGTCGATGTGCCGGCAATTCAGGGCGTGGTCGGCGCCAAGATCGGCGTCACGCCGTCAGACTCGTCGAACTCCAGCATCACGTTCACGGGCCCGGAGGCCGTTACGTTCGGCTTTGCGGTGCAGCAGATTCGGCGCGAGGGAGAGAAGTGGATCCTTCGCGGCGCCGCGCCATCATCCGACATCGCCTTCGCGGTTCGACCTGGCGGGCCCGGCCATGAAGAGCATCCTCGCCAACCGGTGTTCGATACCGGCGATACTGAGTGCCTGCTTTCGATGGAGCCGATCTAGAGCAGTTCGCCTGCTTCGGTATTGAAAGGACGACATGAGCAGCACGACAACTTCCCCGCCGACAAATCTTCCCATTCCGCTGCGGATCAATGCGCTGACTGGTGCAGCAACCCCGCCATTGCAGTTGGCCGATCTCGAGGCGAATCTCAAAGATCTTCCCGGCGCGACGCAGCGTATCGCGAACTCCACCCACCTCGGCACAGACTACAGCGTCGACGATCCGAACGATCTGACCCAGGCCGGCTGGGGAATCATTTTTGCCTCCGACGCCGATCCGGCGATCAAGACGCAGCTGCAGCCGCTGATCGATCTGCGCAGCCGCCAGGTGCAGGATCCCAAGCTCTTCGGGATTTTTGACGGGCCAACGAATGGCGGCGTGCTTCCCGGCCAGACGGCCGACAGCTGGGCGCAGCAGCGCGGAGTTTCACTGACTGCTCCGGTCGATCCCTACCAGGGCGGCGTGCCGTTCTATCTGCTCATCGTCGGTTCGCCCGATCGCATTCCCTTCGAATTTCAGGCGCTCCTGAAGATGCAGTGGGCCGTGGGCCGCCTGGCCTTCGACGACATCGAGGACTACGGACGCTACGCGCAGGCGGTCGTGCAGTACGAAGATCCCACGTTTCGCCCGTTCCAGCGCAAGAATGCAGCGGTCTGGGTGACGCGCAACTACGGCGATATCGCGACAGCCATGCTTTCGGGCGCGGTTTGCCAGGATTTTCTCTCGACGACCAATGCGCTCGGCAGCCGCCCTGGCTTCAATCTCGATGCCTTTCCCAACGAGAAGGCGACCAAGGCGCAACTCGCCGAGATTCTGCGCGGCAATCTACCCGGAGGCGCGCCTGCTGTCTTCTTCACCGGCTCGCACGGTTGCGACTACACGGGCTCCGACGCGGCCACGCAACGCCGCTATCAGGGTGCGCTGGTGACGCAGGAGTGGATACCCGGCGCGCAGACGGGGAGCACAAACCAGTTCTCCGGCGAAGATGTGCCGACTGATGCGCGGTTGCAGGGCGCGATTGCGTTTTTGTTTGCGTGCTACAGCGGCGGCTGCCCCACGACGGACAGCTACTACCGCAAGCCGGATGGTTCGCCGATTTCTTTGGGCCCGGCGCCGATGATCGCCAGCCTTCCGCAGGCCTTGCTGCGGAGCGGCGCGCTCGCTGTGATCGGCCACGTCGACCTGGCTTTTCCCTATGCCTTTCAGGACGTAAATGGGACACCGCAGATGCAGGCAGTGCGCACACCGCTGGAACTGCTGTTGCGCGGCAAGCGTGCCGGTCTGGCGGCCGACTCCCTCAGCATTTTGTGGAGTTCGCTTTCGGCGCAGTTAGGTTTGGCACTTGGAGCGAATCCTGCACCCGTCGGCGCTGCGCCGACCGCTCCGGCAGGCTCCACTCCACCTGCTGCTGCGACCTCACCGGCGATTCCGCGCCTTACGGTTGCTCGCGACGATGCGCGCAACTACATTCTGCTAGGCGACCCTGCCGTGCGCTTGCGCGTCGTCGATCTGCAATGAGCCCAGCTTCCGTGGCCGTACAATCTAGGATCCAGGATCGGTTGAGTTGTGTGTTCCGAAGGACGGCGCTCCTGCGCTGTCATTAATAAGCAGTGAAAGGCTCTGCGACATCTGGCTGGGGAAGTTCGTCGGCGCCGCTGCGCCGATGGCCCCGAAGAAGGCGCTGTAGGCGCCTGGGTCGGACGAAGTGAAGGTGAACGAAGCGCTTCCGCCCGCAGGCACCGCAAACGCACTGCCCGGCACTGGGGAAAGAACTGCAGCCGCACCGGGGGAAAAGAACAGCTGCGCCGCGCTACCATCGCTGGTGGCGAAGGATGCCGAATCGCCTCTGTTCACTGCGACGCTGGGCACGCTGGGCACATAGACCCCGCCGTTATTAATCAATGTGACATTGGTGTTGGCCATGCGACCGAAGCTAATCGATTTTGCCCGCGACGTCTACTGCTTTTTGCCAGCGCGGTGCAGGGCTGCAGCAAATGCGGGATCAGCCCGCAGGGCAGTCAGGTCCGGGTTTCTCGCGAGTTCATAGGCTTGATAGCCGTTCGCCACCGCCCGCGCGACGAGAGAAATAGCCTTGTCGCGTTCGCCAAGCGTCTCATAGGTCACTCCTGCATCGAAGGCCACCGAAAGATTGTCCGGAGCCAACGCCAGCGCCTGCCGGAGCAGGGGCAGAGCGGCCGCCGAATTGCCAACTGCCGCGTAGTCATCGGCGAGCGCCACCAGCAACTCGGTGTCTTCTCGATTCTTCTTGCGCGCTGCTTCCGCTAGATCGATCGCCTCGCGATAGGCTGCTTCGGTTTTTTCGTGCCCTGCCCCCTGCCACCGGTAGGCAGTGCCGAGGTTTCCCCACGTTATATAGTCGGCGGGCTCGAGATCGATCGATTTCCGGTACATCTCCGCGGCATGTTCGAAATCGTGATCGTGCAGAAGCACGGACCCCAGAGCCGAATAGGTTTTGGCTGTCGGCTCGATCTTGAGTGCGGTCTCGAGGGCCTTGCGCGCCTCGCTTATCTGATCCGCCTGCATGTAAGCAACGCCGAGATCGTAGTAGGCGATTGCATTGTCCTGCGCCAGTTCCGTTCCGTGCTGGAACTGCGCGATGGCGTCCTTCAGGTTCCCGTTCCCGATCTCCTCGTTGCCCAGCCGAACGGGCCAGCGCCAGTCATCCGGGGCCAGGTCGATTGCCTTCTGATATGCGCCGATCGCGTCCTGATCCTTTCCTTGCGCCGCATACACGTCGGCCAGGGCGCCATAGGCCTCGGCGCTGCGCGGGTCGAGGCTGAGCGCCTTCTGCGCCTGCTGCATGGCGAGTGCTGTCTGCCCTTGCATGGAGGCAATCCGTGAGAGGGTGATGTACGGCGGCGCCAGATTCGGGTCGAGATTCAGCGCGCGGTTCGTCGACTCCTTGGCCATGTCGAGCAGCTTGGGATCGTGGCCGTTGCGGTACTGAATGAAGTAGGCGAGACCGAGCCGTGCGTGAGCCAACGCAAAGCTCGGGTCGGTGACCAGCACTGCCTGAAATCCCTTCACCGCCTCAGCAACATTCGACTGCTTGTAGGAGTGGAGCAGCAGGTCCTGCGCCTTCTGGAACTGATCATAGGTGGTTCCCGACGAGAGAGACGTCGGTTCGGAATTTGCGCGAAAGCCGCGAGGCAGAATTCCACGCCACGCGGCAAAGCCCACCGCAAGCGCGGCCACAATCGCAATCCCTGCGAGGATCTTGATTCTCCGTCGCGCCCTGGGCAGATCGTTGCTCGACGGCGTGATGGGCTCCACTTGAGGCGCAGATCCCAACGATTCAGCCAGTGCCGACGCGAGTTGACCGGCGCTGGTGAAGCGCCTGGTTGGGTCCATATCGATCGAGGTCGTGATCGTCCGCAGGAGCGAGTCGGGCAGATCGGGACGCACATCAGCCAGCGGCTTGCGTTGCTCCAGTCGCCCCAGAGCCTCCGACGCACAAAGACCGGTTAGTTGCGCGGGATACTCTCCAGCGACGAGGTAGTAGAGCAGCACGCCCAGCGCGTAGATGTCGGTCGCGACGGTGTTTTGGCCGCCACGAAAGAGCTCCGGAGCCATGTAGTTCGGCGTGCCGGCGGCAAAGGTCTGCTGCTTTCCTCCGGAGCTCAGCCCGAAGTCCATGAGCAGAATGCGCCCACCCTCTTCGCGCATCACGTTTTCGGCCTTGATGTCGCGATGCAGCAGGCCTGCGCGATGCACAGCGCTCAAGGCCTTAGCAACGTCAAGACCGACCGAAGCCGCTTCGCGCGCACCGAACTTTCCTTGCTCGCGCAGGACTGTCGCGAGCGTCTTCCCGTGAACAAAGTCGGTCCAGAAGCCGACGCGGCCGTCGTGCCGGTCAATGCCGTAGACGGGCACAATATTTGGGTGATGGACCGAGGCCATGGCACGCGCTTCGCGCAGCATCGCTTCATACTCGGCTTCGCCGGTGACCGCACCCGGCAGCAGAAGCTTGAGGGCTACTTCGCGCTGCAGGTGTGGATCCCAGGCACGATAGACTTCCCCGAATCCGCCCTGGCCCACGCGCGCAAGCAACCTGAAGCCGCTCCAGGCAGATGAGGGCGGCGGCGCATCGGCCCGGTTTTCCTGGCTGGTGTCGAACGGTACTGTGGGGTCTTCGCTATTCATCGCTGGCGCTCGGAATACGAGGTACTCCTGCCATCATTCCGTCGACCGGGGTCGCCGCGGAGGATTGGATTCAGCGTATTGGCTCCATCCTACACAAGCATGTCTACAGCGGATGCGGCTTGCCCATTTCAAGGGCACAGCCTATTCTGGCCTTTCGCGATTCCCCTTGAGACTTCGACCAAGCTTTGAACCCTGGGAGAGCCATGGCACACGCAATCTTCATTAGCTACCGTCGCGACGACACTGAAGGCGAAGCCGGCAGGCTTTTTTCCGATCTGACACGCGTCTTTGGCAACGAAGGGGTCTTCATGGACGTGGCCGATATCCGGCCCGGTGACGACTTCCGCCGTGTGATCGATGAGAGTGTGGCCCAATGTGGCGTGCTGCTCGCCGTCCTCGGTCCGAGCTGGCTCACCATTACCGGTGCCGATGGTAAGCGGCGCCTCGACAATCCCAATGATTTCGTAGCAATCGAGATCGGCTCCGCACTGAAGCGCGACGTTCCGGTCATTCCCGTACTGGTGCACGAAGCGCATATGCCGCCGCCCGACCAGCTACCCGAGTCGCTGCAGGAATTGAGCTTCCGCAACAGCGTCGAGCTCTCGCATGCGCGCTGGAACTCCGATGTGCAGCTTTTGATTGAGGCACTGCAGTCGTATGTCACACCCAACCCGGCCACTGCGCAGCAGCCCGTCCATGCAACCGTTCCCGTCCAACTGCCGGCTCCGCACCCCACGCCCACCTCAGACCCGGTCAAAAAATCGAAGCTGCCGTTGATTCTGGGGATCTCAGGCGCAATCGTTGTCGTTCTCTTGGTGTTCCTCTATATGCTCGGTAGTTCGGGCTCTGCGGACAAAGGATCGCAGCAAGCTGCGTCCTCGGGCGCGCAGCCGGCGCAGACTGCTTCACAATCGGCCACCAATCCCTCGGCTCTTTCAGGCCGCTGGGTCGATACGAAAGCGCGCTCCGGCGACAGCCTCTATGCGCTCGATATCGAAGTTTCCGGCAGCCAGATCTCCATGCATGGGTGGGGTACATGCCAGCCGCAGGCATGCGACTGGGGAACGCAGAGTGCGTCGTTTGATGGGACGACAGCCTCGGCGACGTTCAGCCCCGACTCGGAGAATGGAGAAGCACGGAGTGCGGTGGTAAGCGTGCGCCCGGATGGCAGCAACCTCGATGTCAACGTGGTCAATACGTTCACAGATTCCTCGGGCTCGCGCCAGAATCAAGTGCATCGTACGTTTGTGCCGAACTCATGACCTCGCCGGCGAAGGACTTCGACTCATGGAAGTCGAGTCCAACCAAGGCATCAAACCACCTTCTATATAACCCTTGCGATTCCAGGCAAAACTGTTTCTGCCTTAGAAGGATTGGGATTGTCGAAGAACGGACGTCGGCGAAACGGCCGCGAGACCTTCAACCTGTCGTCAGCGGACTTGCGTGTACTGCGCTCGTTGAAGACGCCCGCTAGCATCCAGCGTTTCATTGATGGGTTGCAATATCAATATGCGGATACGGCGTGGTCTCCCCAGCGCGTTCTGCGCGAACGTAAAGGGCATTGCCTGGAGGGAGCTCTGCTGGCTGCCGCGGCCCTGAGGGTGAATGACCATGCTCCGTTGCTAATGGATCTGGAGGCTGTCCACGATGACGATCATGTTGTAGCAATTTACCGCGAACACGGTCTCTGGGGCGGGATTGCAAAGTCGAATTTCGCCGGGTTGCGCTTTCGCGCGCCAATCTATCGCTCTTTGCGCGAGCTGGCGTTGAGCTACTTTGAGCACTACTACAACCTGCGCGGCGAGCGCACGCTGCGGTCCTATTCGGTCCCTGTGAATCTGGCAGGCCTCGACAACCGCCACTGGATGACCTCAGAGGAGGACGTTTGGTGCGCCCCGGAGGCGCTGATCGCGGCAAGGCACTATCCTCTCTTCCCCGATAAGGTGGCGCGCGCCTTGCCACGGCTCGATCGCCGTAGCTTCGAAGCGGGCATGACCGGATGGGTCAAGCACTGAGCAGGTGCCCGCGTAGCGCCGACTCGACAATCGGCAGCCTTCTTTCTCTGCGAGCTGGTTTTGACTTCATCGCCGCGCGCATTTATAACCATTGATGACATGAAAGTGAGTTTCATGTCATCGTTGCGGCTCAATTCGAGCTGCGTTCCTCAAAACGGCAATCGCCAGGATGCTCGGGAAGGCGGTGAAACTCCGCCACTGCCCCGCAACTGTGAGCGCACCTGCCCCTTTCGCCGTCGTTGCGGCTAGGAGCAGAAAGCCAGCTTGAAATGCCACTGGAGATTCACTCTCTGGGAAGGTGCTGGCGGAAGCGCAAGTCAGGAGACCGGTCCTCGCGCCGATTACCCGCTTGCGTTCCGAGGGGAACGAAGGAGCCTTTCATGACTCTTGCTCGCACAATCTTTGATCTATTGAAGCGACGGCTCGCACTCGTCCTGGTCCTTCTCTCTGCCACAGCGCTTGTCCGCGCCGCCGAAATTCATGGCGTCGTCACCGATGCCTCCGGCGCGCGGGTCACAAACGCGACTGTCGCGCTGGTCCGCAACGGGAGCGTGGTCACGTCTTCTCTTTCAAAGTCCGATGGCAGCTTCGAGCTCACGACCGGTGAGCAGGGACGCTTCTATCTGCTGACTTCGGCGAAGGGTTTTCGCCAGTTGGAGACGCCAGGCTTCTTCGCGCGCACCTTCGACAATCTGGAGCGCAACCTGGTGCTGGAGCCCGAGTGGGCGCGCGAGTCGATCGTCGTGACGGCGAATGGCACACCCATGCCACAAGCGCAGACTGGAGCAGCCACCTCAGTGCTCGGGCCAACCGAACTCAGCGGGCGCAACGACCTGGTCAGCGTCCTGCGACAGATGCCGGGGACCACAGTGGCGCAGACGGGGCAAACCGGCGCGCAGGCATCGTTGTTTATCCGCGGCGGCGATTCAGACGACAACAAGGTGATGATCGACGGGGTCAGCGCGGGTGATCTGGGGGGCCGCTTCGACTTGGGTCCTCTCTCGACCACCGCAATCGAGCGTGCCGAGGTCTATCGCGGGCCGGATTCGAGCCTCTACGGAGCGGACGCGGAGAGCGGCGTTGTGAGCTTCACTACTCCGCACGGCACAACGAGCTTTCCATCGATCCTGTTTCACGGCGACGTCGGCAACTTTACCAGTTTCCAGGATGACTTGGAGATTGCCGGGGCGCACAACAAGCTCGATTACCTGGGCGACTTCAGCTGGATGCAGACACAGAACGACCTGCCGAACGACGAGTTTCATGTGGCGATAGCGGCAGGGAATTTCGGATGGCAGCCCAACGGATCGACGCAGATTCGGGGAACGGTCCACTACGGCATCTCGGCGGTAGGCGTGCCAAACGCCTGGCAGTTCTATCACGTCGCCGATAACGCAACCGAGAAGGACCAGGATTTGCTGGTGAGCGGGTCGATCGACAATCAAACCACTGCGTCCTTTCACAACCTGTTGCGTTATGGCGCGACGCGCAGACGCGATCAATACTATCTGTGGCAGCCGAGCGGCACGCTCACAACATATGACAGCTTCGGCGATCAGGCATACTTCGGCGATGCAGTGACGATCACCGGTGCGAACGGCTATGCAGCGACAGGGCAGGCGATTCTCGATTATCCGGAGACCTATCCGTCGTCGGAGTTTCTGGATTCAAATCGCGATCAGCTCGTCTATCAGGGGGACTATCGCTTCACACCTCATCTGCAGGGACTCATCGGATTCCATTTTGAAGATGAGCGTGGCCGCGAGTATCTGCCCACGTTTTCAACCGACGAGCAGACAGAGCGGACCAACTATGTCTATCTCGCCGCGGTGCAGGGCGACTTCAAAAGCCGCTTCTTCTATTCGCTGGGTGGCAGCCTGGAGCACTACTCGGAGTTCGGAACACAGACGGCCCCACGGGCGAGTTTCTCACTTTATGCGCTACGACCACGGAAGGGCATCTTCAGCGGGACGCGCGTACTGTTCAACTACGGTGAGGCGAATCGCGAGCCGGCATTGACCGAAGAGTTCAGTTCTCTCTACCGATTCCTTACTCAAAATGGCTATGGCTCCGTTGCCCGGGAGCTGGGGATTGGTCCGCTGGCGGCGCCTCAGGCTCGCACCTACGAGGGAGGCGTCGAGCAGAGCTTTCTCAGCCAGCGCCTGGTCTTCCGCACCAGCTACTTCCACAACGAGTTCGGCAGGCAGGTGGAGTCAGTCGGCGCCGTCTTGCTGCCCAACATCCTTCCCAACCTGACCGCGGCTGGCCAGCAGCAGCTCATTCAGGCCCTGGGCTTCTACTACACCTACGACTACGGTCTCGCTGTGAATACAGAGGCATTTCGAGCGCAGGGACTTGAGGCGACGGTCGAGGGCGGCATTGGCAGCAGCATCTTTCTGCGCGGCGGCTACACCTATCTCGATGCGGTCGTGCAGCGGTCGTTCTCCAGCGATAACGAAGCGCTGCTTGGCGGCTACGGATTCAGCTCCGATGGGATTCCTCTGGGGGCCTACTCACCGCTCAAAGGGGCACGGCCTTTCCGGCGGCCACCGCACACCGGGTTTCTGTCGGCCACCTACTCGGCACACAAGCTGACGGCAGTGCTCTCGGCAGCATTTGCGAGCCGTAGCGACGACTCGACCTACCTGGCCTATGCGGACCAGGATGGTGGCAACAGCCTGCTCCTGCCCAATCGTAATCTCGATTTTGGGTACGCAAAGCTCGATTTAGGAGCGAGTTACCAGATCACATCGCTGCTAGGTATGTACGGGCAGATCGAGAACCTGACCAACAATCAGCACATTGCACCCATCGGCTACGTGAGTCTGCCAACGACGGCCCGTGTCGGCGTACGGCTTCAGTGGGGCAAGGGAAGCGGGCGCTGATCCGACAATTCGAGAGAAATCCAGCCGTCTCGATGAGGCTGCACGTCGTTTTCAGGTGCTTCCCTCCCATCCAAGCGATCAAAGCGGGAGCCCACCCGGTTCCCGTCTCGCTTTCGCACTCGCTTTTGCTTGCGAGTGCCAATCAAAATAAAAAGTAATCATGTGAAGGAGAATTTGCACAAAATTCGTTGCGCCCTGAGAAGCTTTCGGTTACAGTAGGTTTTCCCCCAGATGAGCAAACGTATCCTAGAGGTGCAGCAATGGTGTGCCCAAAGTGTGAGTCGGGGGCCCTTTCGGTGATTCCTGCCGAAGTTCGTCTCTTTCGCAACGTACCCAGAACACTCAGTCATCCTCCGATGACTCCTGCTCCAGATATCCAGGTGTGCCTGGATTGTGGCTGGTCCGAGTTCTCGATCCCGCAGGAGTGGCTTGCTGCCGGTTGGCTGCGCCCGCTCCGGCCGCAGCCTGTGCTGAGTCATTCGAGGCATGCTCAATCCAACGTGACCGCAATCGCCTCCTGAAGAACGCAGTTTCCCAGGGTCCAGGACAGCGCGACGGGCAAACCCGAGGCTCCGTATGACCTTTTTAGGATAGAAGTGATGCAGAAAGAAAAGCCCCCGGCCGAAGCCGGGGGCTTTTCTTTATACATACTGCTCCAGGGGCGCCGAAAGGCGCAGTTGGAGTTGGCCCCACCGCAGGTGGCTTAGTACATGCCGTCCATGCCGCCGCCGTGGCCGCCACCCGCCGGAGCAGGCTTTGGCTCGGGAATCTCGACCACCAATGCTTCAGTGGTGAGCAGCAAGCCGGCAATTGACGCCGCGTTCTGCAGGGCAGTCCGGGTCACCTTGGTCGGGTCGATCACACCGGCCTTCACCAGGTCCTCGAACACACCGGTTGCAGCGTTGTAGCCGAAGTGCTGGTCCTTGGACTCAAGAACCTTGGCCACCACCACCGCACCCTCTTCGCCTGCATTGGCGACGATCTGGCGCAGGGGCTCTTCGAGCGAGCGGAGCACGATCTGTGCACCGATCTTCTCGTCGCCTTCGAGCTTCTTGATCAGCTCCTGGACAGCAGGTGTCGCACGAACCAGGGCCACGCCGCCACCCGGGACAATGCCTTCCTCGACCGCAGCGCGGGTGGCGTGCAAAGCATCCTCAACGCGAGCCTTCTTCTCCTTCAGCTCGGTTTCGGTTGCCGCGCCTACCTTGATGATGGCAACACCGCCCACCAGCTTGGCTAACCGCTCCTGCAGCTTTTCCTTGTCGTAGTCGGAGGTGGTCTTCTCGACCTGCGAACGGATCTCCTTCACGCGGCCTTCGATGTCGGTCGCCTTGCCGGCGCCGTCGACGATCGTCGTATTGTCCTTGTCGATGGTGATGCGCTTCGCCTTGCCCAGGTCCTCGAGCTTCACGCCTTCCAGCTTGATGCCGAGATCCTCGGTGATCGCCTTGCCGCCGGTCAGAATCGCGATGTCGCCCAGGATGGCCTTGCGACGATCGCCGAAGCCGGGAGCCTTGACGGCCGCCACGTTCAGCGTGCCGCGCAGCTTGTTCACGACGAGGGTCGCGAGCGCTTCGCCTTCCACGTCCTCAGCGATGATCAGGAGGGGCTTGCCGCCGCGCGCAACCTGCTCGAGCAGGGGAAGCAGATCCTTCATCGCGCTGATCTTCTTCTCGTAGATCAGGACGTAGGGATCTTCGAGCACCACTTCCAGGCGCTCCGCGTCGGTCACGAAGTAGGGGCTCAGATAGCCGCGATCGAACTGCATGCCGTCCACGGTCTCAAGGCCGGTGTGCATCGTCTTCGACTCTTCGATGGTGATGACGCCGTCCTTGCCCACAACCTTGACTGCGTGCGCAATGATGTCGCCGATCTCCTGATCGCCGTTGGCCGAAATGGCGCCGACCTGCGCGACGGAGCCCTCATCGACGGGCTTGGAGAGCTTGCCCAGTGCGCCGCCTTCGGTCCACTTGCCGTCCTTATCACGCGTTCCGATGATGGCCGTCACGGCTTTGTCGATGCCGCGCTTGAGAGCGGTCGGGTTCGCGCCGGCGGCCACGGTCTTCACGCCTTCGCGGAAGATCGCCTGCGCCAGAACCGTTGCCGTCGTGGTGCCGTCGCCGGCCACATCCGAGGTCTTCGAGGCAACTTCACGGACGAGCTGCGCGCCCACGTTCTCCAGCGGATCCTTCAGGTCGATTTCCTTGGCCACCGTCACGCCGTCCTTGGTGAT
>Ga0181535_10001163_pt1 | contig 35576 bp, 30 predicted proteins | sample PEATcosm2014_Bin_44_FD_119774 | JGI IMG/M metagenome (GOLD analysis project Ga0181535, IMG submission 119774) | Peatland microbial communities from MTU Mesocosm Facility, Houghton, MI, USA - PEATcosm2014_Bin17_30_metaG | ecosystem: Environmental > Terrestrial > Soil > Wetlands > Peat | place... | reverse complement strand
CTGGTGCCGGGAAAGGGAATCGAACCCTTACGAGCGTACGCTCACAGCGCCCTGAACGCTGCGTGTCTACCAGTTCCACCACCCCGGCGCGGTTGGGGAACCGATCGTAGCAGGAGCGGCGCGGCCGGGTTCAGCGCCGCCAGACCGCCGCCTCGGCGAAGGGATCCCCCGAGGTCGGGACCAGGACCTGGGAGAGCCTGGCGCTGTTGACGACCAGGCCCTGGGCCGGCGCGTAGAGGAAGACCGCGGGCAGGTCCTGGTCCATCTCCCTCACCACCTGAGCCGCCGCGGTGAGGCTGGCCGGCTGCCCGGTGACGGTCGCCAGGGCGCTGAGGCTCTGGTCGAGAAAGGGGTCGGGGGTGCCCCCGGAGACGTAGTAGCCGTGCGGGGGGGTGGCGGTCGAGCTCCAGAAGCCGGTCAGGTCGGGGTCGGCACCGGCGTCCCAGGAGGCGATGGCGAGCTGGAAGTCTCCGGGGACCAGCACGTGGCTCAGGAACCCGGTGCTGGGGGTCACGGCGACGGTCACCGAGATCCCCACCGCGTCGAGCTGCTGCGCGACCAGCTGCGCCACCTCCGGGAGCGGGGCCGCGTCGGGGACGCTGAGGGTGAAGTGGAGCGCCACCCCGCCCAGGCTGCGACCCCCCTCGGCGTTGACCAGCCAGCCGGCGGCGTCGAGCCCCGCGGCGGCGGCGGCGGGGTTGGCGGGGAGCGCCGGTTCCTCGTTCTGCAGCCAGACGATGCCGGCGGGGATGGGACCGTACTGGCCGGTGCCGAGACCGTCCAGCGGCCCGTTGACGATGGCCTCCCTGTCGATGACGTCGGCGATGGCGTGGCGGACCGCCGGGTCGTCGAGGCCGGGGATGCCCTCGTTGAAGAGGAGGTCGACGAACCCGAAGGTGAGCGAGTCGCGGGCCACCGCGCCGTGGCGGTGAAGCAGCTCCGCCTGCTGGTCGGGGGTGGTGGCGAGCACCGCCTGCACCGACCCCGCCGTGAAGGCCTGGGCGGCGGAGGCGAAGCTGGTCATGGCGTCGATCTGGATCCGGCCCAATCGAGGCGCGGCGACGGCGTGCGGGTTGGCGGTGAGGGTGAGGACGCCACCCTTCGCCGTGGCGACCCGGTACGGCCCCGAGGTGGGGAGTGGCGAGGAGGAGTGCGCGGCCAGGACCGCGAGCTGGGCCGGCGTCATGCTCCCCAGCGGAAGGATGGGGAGCTGGGTCAGGTCATAGGCGAGCGCCGCCCGTGGGGCCTGCAGGGTGAGGATCAGGTCGTTCCCCGAGGCGGTCGCGTCCACCCCCTTCCAGACGCTGGCCACGGCGGCATCGGGGAAGGCGGAGGACTGCACCCACTGAATGGTCGCCAGCGCATCCTGCACCGTGATCGGGCTCCCATCCGACCAGCGCAGCCCGGTGCGCAGGGGCAGGGTGTAGGTGAGCCCGTTCAGGCTGACCGAGAACTGCGAGGCCAGGTCGGGCGCCGGGTAGGCGGTCGCATCGAGCCCGAGCAGGCAGCGGTAGAGCATGGGGGCGATCGCCGCCACCGCGGGATCCTCGGAGTTGATCAGCGGGTCGACGGAGACCGGGAGGCTGTCGGTGAGGACCGCGGCGCGGTAGTCGACCGGCACCGGCTTCTCCGACGACGCCGTCCTCAGGTGCCCGACCACCGCCACCCCGGTGACCGCCAGCGCCACGGCGATGAGGGCCACACCCGCGCCGACCTCCAGCCAGCGCGGCGGCCGCCGGATCAGGCGGTGTTGCCGATCCAGACGTTGATCGCGGCGATGATCACGAAGAGGGCGATGAACACGGCGCTCATCCGGAGGAGACCAGCTTCCAGCCCCCGCCGCCGGCGGTACCCGCCGCCAGAATCGCCACCACCGCCGATGACCCCGCCCAGGCCGGTCGCCTTCGGGGTCTGGAGCAAGATGCCAAGGATCACGAGGATCGCCAGCACCACCTGGGCGGCGATGAGAACGACCTGTAGCACGCAAACGCTCCTCCGAGTGAGATCGGCGGCCAGTATACCGCCTGCCCACGATCGCCCCTCCCGGTCGAGGCGGACGACGCCGCCTGTATGGTGAGGGGCGGGGGCACGGCACCCCCCCCCAAAGAGGTGGTAGACGTGAATCCCCACTTTCCCACTAGACTTTATCGGTGATGGCAGCCCACACCACGACGCTCCGCGGCGTCTTCAGCTTCCCCAACCCCGTCAACGAGGTCTCGGCCCGCACCGTCGCGGGCGGGGTGGCCGTGGCCGCCCTGGTGACCCTGGGCACGCGCTGGCCGTGGCTCCTCCCCTTCATGGCATACGGGTTCGTCGCCCGGGTGGCCTCCGGCCCCACCCTCAGTCCCTGGGGTCAGATCGTGACCCGGGTCATCGTCCCCCGGTTGCCGTTCAAGGCCAAGCTGATCGCGGGGCCACCCAAGCGCTTCGCCCAGGGGATGGGGGCGGTGCTCACGGTCGGCGCGACCCTGCTCTGGATCGTCTTCGGCCTCGAGATCCCGGGCCTGGTGCTGGTGGGGCTGGTCGCGGTCGCCGCCACCCTGGAGTCCGTCTTCGCCCTCTGCATCGGCTGCCGGGTCTTTGACGTCCTGATGCGGCTGGGAGTCATCCCGCCCACCGTCTGCGAGGCCTGCTCCAACCTCTCCCTGGCCCGCACCCGGAGCTGATCCCGCCACCCCCGCCCTCCGAGGGGGCGCGGCGGCGGCGGGCCCCGCTCAGGCGTCGATCAGGCTGCGGCCGGTCATCTCCTCGGGCTGGGGCAGCCCCATCACCGCGAGCACGGTGGGGGCGACGTCACAGAGCCCGCCGCCGTCGCGCAGCGCCGCCACCTGCGAGCCGATCAGCACCACCGGCACCGGATTGGTGGTGTGGGCGGTCAGCGGCTCGTTGGTGGCGGGGTCGATCTTGTGCTCGGCGTTGCCGTGGTCGGCGGTGATCAGGACCACGCCGCCCGCCGCCGTGGCGGCGTCGACCACCCGGCCGAGGCAGCCGTCGACCACCTCGCAGGCCTGGACGGTCGCCGCCAGGTCTCCGGTGTGTCCGACCATGTCGGGGTTCGCGTAGTTGACGACGATCAGGGCCTCATTCCCCTTCTCGATCCGCTCGACCACCGCGTCGGTGATCGGCAGGGCGCTCATCTCCGGCACCAGCTCGTAGGTGGGGACGTCCTTGCGCGAGGGGATCAGCATCCGGTCCTCGGCCTCGAAGGGGTGCTCCTCGCCGCCGTTGATGAAGTAGGTGACGTGCGCGTACTTCTCGGTCTCGGCGACGTGGAACTGGTGTCCGCCGCTCCGGCTCACCACCTCGGCGAGGCAGTTGTGGATGGCATCGGGCGGATAGGCGATCCGCACCGGCAGGCCGCCCTCGTACTCGGTCATGGTGACGTAGGTGAGGTCCTTGGGCACCCGGCTGCGCTCGAACTGCGCGAAGTCCGCGTCGACCAGGGCGTGGGTCATCTCGCGGGCCCGATCCGGCCGGAAGTTGAAGAAGACCACGGAGTCGCCGTCGCCGATCCGGACCGGCGGCTCGCCCTCGGGGCAGATGCTCACCGGGGGGAGGAACTCGTCGGTGACCCCGACCTCGTACTGGCCACGGATGTAGGCGACCGGGTCGTCGGCCCGCGCGTCGCCCGAGCCGGCGATGATCTCGTAGGCGCGGGCCACCCGCTCCCACCGCTTGTCGCGGTCCATCCCGTAGAAGCGGCCGCCGACCGAGACGACCCGGCCCGCCCCGACCCGGGCGAGCGCGGCGACGAACTCCTCCATGAAGGCGGCGCCGCTGTTGGGCAGCTCGTCGCGACCGTCGGTGAAGGCGTGGACGAAGACCCGCTCGAGCCCCCGCCGCCTGGCCAGCTCGCAGATCGCGACCGCGTGATCCTGGTGGCTGTGGACGCCACCCGGGGAGACCAGGCCCATGAGGTGGAGGCTGGTTCCCCGCTCGAGGGCGGCGTCGACCGCCTGGTTGAGCGCGGGGTTGTCGAAGATGCTCCCGTCGCGCACCGCCCGGCTGATTTTGGTCAGCGGCTGGTAGACGACCCGCCCGGTGCCGATGGTGAGGTGCCCGACCTCGGAGTTGCCCTGCTGGCCCTCGGGCAGCCCCACGGCCTCCCCGCTGGCGGCGACCAGGGTGTGGGGCGAGCTGCGGAGGAATTCGTCCCAATGCGGGGTCCGGGCCGCCGCGATGGCGTTGCCGAAGCCGTCCGGGCTGTACCCCCAACCGTCGATGACGATCAGGACGAAGGGGCGCGGCCCGGGCGTCACCGCGACCCCGCGGCGGCGGAGCCGGCCGCCTCGGCGGCGCGCACGATGGTGGTGAAGGCGTCGACCTTGAGGCTGGCGCCACCGACCAGGGCGCCGTGGATGTGCGGCTGGGCGAAGAGCTCGGCGGCGTTGGACGCGTTGACGCTCCCGCCGTAGAGGATCGGGACGGTGTTGGCCACCTCGCCGAGCAGCTCGTCGAGCCGGCTCGCGATGTGAACGCACACCTCCTCGGCCTGGGCCGGGGTGGCGGTGCGGCCGGTGCCGATCGCCCAGACCGGCTCGTAGGCGACGACCAGCTCCTCGTCGCCCACCTCCACGCCCTCCAGCGCGCTCCGCAGCTGGCGGTCGACGACCGCCATGGTGGTGTCCTCGAGCCTCTCCGCCTCGGTCTCCCCCACCGCGAGGATGACCCGGAGGTGGTGGCGGCGGGCGGCGATCAGCTTGCGAGCGATCAGCTCGTCGCTCTCACCGAGGATGTGGCGGCGCTCGGAGTGGCCCAGCAGCACGTCGTCGCAGATGCCCACCAGCATCGCCGGGGAGACCTCGCCCGTGAACGCTCCTTTCTCCTCGGCGTAGCAGTCCTGGGCGCCGAGACGGAGCGAGCTTCCCCTCAGCACATCCCGGACCCCGACCAGGTGTGGGAAGGGTGGGAGCAGCTCCACCTCCACCTGGCTGCCGTCGAGCTCGGACCGCATCGCGCGGGCCAGGTCCATGCCCTCGACCACGGTCGTGTTCATCTTCCAGTTGCCCGCCACCAGTCGAGTGGGACGTCGCGCGGTCATAGCGCCACCTTCTCCTGGAGAGCGGCGACCCCGGGCAGCTCGATCCCCTCGAGGAACTCGAGGGTCGCGCCGCCGCCGGTCGAGACGTGGCTGATCTTGTCCACCACCCCGGCCTGGTCCAGGGCCGCGGCGAGGTCGCCACCGCCCACCACGCTGGTCGCGGAGGAGGCACCCAGGGCCTCGGCCACCCGCCGGGTCCCACGGGCGAACTCCTCGATCTCGTAGATCCCGAGCGGCCCGTTCCAGACCACCGTCCCGGCGTTCCGGCAGTCCTCGGCGATCCGGGCGCAGGTCTCGTTGCCGACGTCCACCACCATCTGATCGGCGGGGATCTCGGTCCAGACCACGGTCGTGGTCGGGGCTCCCGCCTTCGCCTCGGGGGCGATCACCACGTCGATGGGGAGCTTGATCTCCCCGCGTCCCTTCCCGGCTCCCTCGAGGAGCTTGGAGGCGGTCTCGACCCACTCCTCCTCGACCAGGGAGGTGCCCACCTCCTTGCCCAGGGCCCGGTAGAAGGTGCAGGCCATGGCGCCGCCGATCCAGAGGGTGTCGACCCGGCGCAGGAGGTTCTCGACGACCCCGATCTTGGTGGAGATCTTGGCGCCGCCGAGGATTGCCACCAGGGGCCGGCGCGGATTCTCGAGCACGCCGCCCAGGGCCTCCAGCTCCTTGGCCATCAGGTACCCGGCCACCGCGGAGAGGTGGTGGGCGATCCCCTCGGTGGAGGCGTGGGCGCGATGGGCGGTGCCGAAGGCGTCGTTGACGTAGAGGTCGGCGAGGGCGGCGAGCTTCACGACGAACGCCTCGTCGTTGGCCTCCTCGCCGGGGTCGAAGCGGATGTTCTCGAGCATGGCGACGTCGCCGTTGGCGAGGTGGTTCACGGCCGCCTCCACCTCGGGCCCGACCAGGCCGGGCAGCATCTGCACCGGCGCCCCCAGCAGCTCACTCAGGTGCGCCGCCAGGGGTGCGGTGCTGAAGTCGGGGTTGACCTTGCCCTTGGGGCGGCCGAGGTGGGTGACCACGATCACCCGGGCACCCCGTTCCCGGAGCGCGCGCAGCGTCGGCAGCGCGGCCCGGATGCGCCGGTCGTCGACGATCTTGCCGTCCTTCATGGGGACGTTGAAGTCGACCCGCACCAGCACCCGCTTGCCCTGGACCTTGACATCGTCGATGGTGGCTTTCATGCGCTGGACTTGGCAGCCTCCGGAATGAACGTGCAGGAAGTGGGCGCACTCACGTACGTGACCGCCCGAGCTGCGGCGCCGACACCGAGCGGGGCGAGCACGAGGGGGGCGCTAGAGACGCTTGGCGACGTACTCGACGAGGTCGACGACGCGGCAGCTGTAGCCCCACTCGTTGTCGTACCAGGCGAGCACCTTCATGAACTTGTCGCCCACCCCCATCGTCGAGAGCAGGTCGACGACGGTGGACTGCGATTCGTGCAGGTAGTCGGCGGAGACCAGGGGCTCGTCGCTCACTCCGAGGATGCCCTTGAGCGGGCCGGCCGCGGCCGCGCGGAACGCCGCGTTGATCTCGTCGACGGTGGTCGCCTTGGAGAGGATCACGGTGAGGTCGACCAGGGAGACGTCGGGCACGGGAACCCGGAGCGCCATGCCGTGGAACTTCCCCTTCAGCTCGGGCAGCACCAGGGCCACGGCCTTGGCCGCGCCGGTGGTGGTGGGGATGATCGCCTGGGCCGCGGCCCGGGCCCGGCGCAGGTCCTTGTGGGGGCCGTCGAGGACCATCTGGTCGTTGGTGTAGGCGTGCACCGTGGTCATCAGCCCGTACTCGATGCCGAACGAGTCGTTGAGCACCTTGGCGACCGGGGCCAGGCAGTTGGTGGTGCAGGAGGCGTTGGAGAGGATGTGGTGGACCGCCGGGTCGTAGGACTTCTCGTTGACGCCGATGACGACGGTGAGGTCCTCGTTCTTGGCGGGCGCCGAGATGATCACCTTGCGGGCGCCGGCGTCGATGTGGGCCTTGGCCTTGGTCGCGTCGGTGAACTTGCCCGTCGACTCGATGACGATGTCGGCGCCGAGGTCACGCCAGGGGAGGTTCGCCGGCTCGCGCTCGGCGAGCACCTTGATGCTCTTGCCGTCGACCACGATCGAGTCCCCGTCCACCGAGACCGTGCCCGGGAAGCGGCCGAGGATGGTGTCGTACTTGAGCAGGTGGGCGAGGGTCGCCGGCGTGGTGATGTCGTTGACAGCGACGAACTCGATGTCCGCGTCCTGCTGGCGCGCCGCGCGCAGGATGTTGCGTCCGATCCGGCCGAAGCCGTTGATTCCGACCTTGACAGCCATGAGCACTCCTCAGGGTGTGGGACACCAAACAAACCGCCCGGAGGGTAGCAAGAGGCGGGTTCTCCGCGCCTCCGGACACGACTCATGATGCACGTGTCGCGGTCACGATCACCAGGGCCGACCGTCCCGTCCGGACCCTGCTCCGTCCCTCTCCCGACTGGGGAATTCAGCCTCCCCCGACGTCTCCGGCGAGCGTCACCAGCCGGTGCAGCCGCCCCGCCATCGCCGGGCGGCTGCAGCCCGCCGCGGTGGCCAGCCCGTCCAGGGTGTCGCGGGGCCGGCGCCGGCGCAGCACCGCCGCCTCGCGGAGCGCCGGGGGGAGCGCCTCCCACCGCCTCGGGTCGCTCTCCAGCCGCTCGATCGCCTCGAGCTGGGTGAGGGCGGCGGCGACGGTCCGGTGCAGGTTGGCGGTCTCCGCATTGAGCCGCCGGTTGACCCCGGAGCGCACCTCCCCGACCACCCGGCCCGCCTCGAACTCGAGCCGCCCCAGGTGGGCGCCGATCGAGCTCAGCAGGGTGGCCACCCCGGGTGCCGAGCGCACCGCGACCACCGGCCGTCCCCGGCGCCCGAGCAAGGTCGCTGGGATGCCGAGCCGCTCCAGGTCCTCGAGCAGCCGGGTCGCCGCGGCCTCCGACCCCACCAGCAGCTCGAGCTGCGGCGGTCCGTCCCCGCGGCTCAGCGAGCCGCAGGCGAGGAAGGCGCCCCGGAGCCGCGACCGGGCGCAGCAGAGGTTGGCAGAGGGGGCCACGCGAGGGCTCGGACCAGACGGGGGCGCCTCCGCTGCATCCGCGCCGGCGTCCAGGGGAGGGCGGATCGAGACGCGGTAGCGGTGACGGCGGGGGGTGGCCAGGCGCTCCACCGAGGCCGGAATCGAGTCCGCGTGGAGGGCGGCGAGCGCGGCGCGCGCCGCCGCCCGCCGGGTGGTCACCAGCGCCTCCCCGCCTCCGGCCAGGGTCATCCCCTGGATCAGCGCGGCCCGGCAGCAGGGGAGCGGCGGAACGTGGGGGGCGAGCTCGGCGACGATCCGCTCGGTGAACGAACCACCCCGCAGGGCCCCGGGGTGCTCCCGGCTCGGGCGACCGGCCACGGCTCGCCGCTCCGCCTCCATGCGGGTCACGTCGCCGCGCCCACCGTCCCGCTCAGCGCGGGTCGGGCTTGCCGACGTCGCGATGGCGGACGGTGACCTCGAGGTTCTCCGATCGCAGCCTGCGCCCGAGCTCCTCGGCGACGACCACCGAGCGGTGCCGGCCGCCGGTGCAGCCGATCGCGACGTGGAGGTGGCGGCGACCACCGCTCGCGTAGTGGGCCGCGGCCCACGAGAGGACCTCGCTGAGCCGGTCGCAGAGCTCGGCGGTGCGCGGATCGGCGTGGACGTAGTCGCGGACGGCTCCGTCCAGGCCGGTGCGCGGGCGCAGCTCCGGCTCCCAGAAGGGATTGCGAAGGAAGCGGACGTCGACCACCCAGTCCGCCTCCCCCTGGGGGCCGAACTTGTAGCCGAAGGAGGAGACCAGGACCCTGAGCGGCGCGGACCCGGTGGGCTCGGCCACCAGCTCGACCACCCGCCGGCCCAGCTCCGCGGGCGCCAGCTCACCGGTGTCGATGATCAGGTCGGCGACGGCGCGCAGCCCGGAGAGGAGGTCCGCCTCGCGGCGCACCGCCGTCAGGGTGCCGCCGGCCTCCCGGCAGGGGTGGGGGCGGGTGCTCTCGGCGAGCCGCCGGAGGAGCACCGGGTCGGGCGCGGTGAGGAAGACGACCCGGACCCCGTCGGGCGGGATCAGGGTGGCGACCGCGTCACCCTGGCGAGCGTCGACCACCGCCACCGCCGCTCGCCGGCGGGGCAGGGCCGCCCACGCGGCGAGGAGATCGAGTCCGAGGTTGTCGACCACGTCGACGCCGGCCGCCTCCAGGGCCTGGGCCGCGCTCGCCTTGCCGGCCCCGCTCATCCCGGTGAGGATCCACGCCCCCGGCGTCGTCAGCTCAGCGGTCATCTGGCAGCCATCCCGTCGCGATTGTACGGATGACTACACCAGTTCCTTGATCCGCTGGGCCACCACCTCGGGAACCACCTCGGAGAGCTCCTCGACGCTGGCGAGACCGATGGCCTCGACGGTGCCGAAGCGGCGGAGCAGGGCGCGCTTGCGCACCGGCCCCAGCCCCGGGACGACGTCGAGACGGGAGCGGAGCGCCGACTTCGCCCGGCGGGCGCGGTGCCGGGTGATGGCGAAGCGGTGGGCCTCGTCGCGGACCCGCTGGACCAGGAAGAGGGTGGGCGAATCACGGGGCAGGACGATGGGATCGGGCTGGTCGGGTCGGAACAGCTCCTCGTTGCGCTTGGCCAGGCCGAAGACGGGGACACCGGCCAGGCCGGCCTCCACCAGCACCGCATGGGCGGCGCCCAGCTGGCCCTTCCCCCCGTCGATCAGCAGCAGGTCGGGAAGCGCCGCGAAGCTCTCCTCGGGGTTGCCCCGGCCGGCGCGCCGGGAGCCTCCACCGCTCCCCGGCGGGGCCTCCTCGCCGTTGCTCCCGTCGGGATCGTCGACCGGGATGTCGCCGTCCGCCTCGGTCCGGACGGCCCGGAGATGGCGGACGAATCGGCGCCGGAGCGTCTCCGCCATCGAGGCGAAGTCGTCCGCGCCCTCCACCGTCTTGATCCCGAAGTGCCGGTAGTGGTCGGGCCTGGGCCGGCCGTCCTCGAAGACCACCATGGAGCCGACCGAGTTGGTGCCCATGGTGTTGCTGATGTCGTAGCACTCGATCCGCCGCGGTGGCTCCTCCAGGTCGAGCCGGGCGGCGAGGTCCGCGAGCAGCGCCTCCGTCCGCTCCGCGTCGAAGTCCTCGACGACCCGGCGCTGGCGCAGGGTGGCGAGCGCCGTCTCCCGTGCCCGCTCCACCAGGCGGCGGAGCTCACCCCGCCGGGGCATGCGCACGTCGACGGGGCCGCCCCGCTCGGCGGAGAGGAAGTCGGCGATGTCCTCGAGCCCGTCCGGGGCGTCGGAGACCAGGATGGTGCGGGGCAGCCGGGGTGTCCCGCTGTAGAACTGGGGCAGGAAGGCTTCCAGGCACTCCTGCGCGGAGAGGTCGGAGACGCCCTCGACCTCGTGGGTCTCGGAGCCGATGACCCTGCCCCCGCGGACGGTGAGCACGGCGGCCATCCCCCGGCCCGCCTCCACGACGATGGCGACCGCGTCATGGTCTCCGCGCCGGCCGCTCAGCACGTCCTGGCGCTCGCTGATCCGATCGATGGCCCGGAGCCGGTCGCGGAAGCGCGCCGCCAGCTCGTAGTCGAGGGCGGATGCCGCCTCCTCCATCTGCTGGCGGAGCTCGTCGGCGAGCACCCGGCTCCTCCCCTCCATGAAGACCTCGACCTGCTCCAGGAGGCGGGCGTAGCCGGCCTCGTCGATCCGGCCCTCACAGGGCCCGCTGCAGCGGCGGATGTGGTAGTCGAGGCACACGCGTCCCCGCCGGAAGAGCTCGTCACCGCAGGTGCGGAAGGGGAAGATGGTGCGCAGCGATCGGACCGTGGTGCGCAGCGACTGGGCGCTGGTGTAGGGCCCGTAGTAGCGGGCCCCGTCGCGCTGCACCTTGCGGGTGTAGTAGGGCCGCGGGAAGAGGGTGGCCCGCTGCCCGGCCTCGCCCCGGGGTGCGCGCAGCTTCTCCCTGGCGGTGCCCGGCGCGTGGGTGTCGGGGGTGCCCGGTGCCGGGATCTTGAGGTAGAGATAGTTCTTGTCATCCTTGAGTCGAACGTTGAAGCGCGGGCGGTAGCGCTTGATGAGGGTGTTCTCCAGGATCAGCGCCTCGCGGGGGCTGGCGCAGGCGATGACCTCGAAGTCGAAGACACCCTCCACCAGCCGGCGGGTGCGGTCGGGGAGGCTGGGGATGCCGTTGAAGTACGAGCGCAGCCGGTTCTGGAGGACGGCCGCCTTGCCGACGTAGGCCACCCTGCCGGCGAGGTCGCGCATGACGTAGACGCCCGGGCCCTGGGGGGCGGCGCGGAGCCGCTCGCGGAGCAGGTCGGGGTTGTCGATCAGCCGGGCCTGGCGGGCGGTCGTGGTCACCGTGCCCGCCGCTGCCGATTCGTCGCGCGCCACTTCTGCACTGTATCTCCGTGCCCAGCGGGGGGCCGAGGGCCGTGCTCTCCGGCTCATGGACCCGGGGCGGCACTCACCTCCTCACGACGGGTGGCTTCGGTCAACGCTTGACCGTTGACCCAGCATCAGGTCAACCATCTCGGGTTGACTCGGTCTCCGGACCTTGTCAACCCTGTATCCTTGACTAGACCATAATCAAGGTGATAGCCTTGACCCATGCCGGCCGCAGTTCTCCTCGACCAGCGCCACAGCCGGGCAGGCCAGGACCTCGTCGAGCCCTGGCTCCGCGACATGGAGGACGCGTCGCTCGCCTTCCTGCTCCCCTTCGAGCGCACCGCCGGGGACGAGATGGAGGCCCTGATCGACGATCCGGCCACCCTGACCGAGGTGGTGCTCCGCGCCCTCAGAACCTCGACCTGGTGGATCGGCATCGGGATCGGCTCCGTCGACCAGCCGCTTCCCGCCAGCGTGAGGCAGAGCCAGGGCACCGCCTTCGTCCTGGCCCGCAAGGCCATCCAGGAGGCGAAGGCGCGTCCGGAACGTGTGCGGGCCCTCGCCCAGGACCGTGACGCGGGTGACCTGGAGGCGGCCCTGCTGCTCATGGGCGTGCTCTTCTCGCGGCGCCACGTTCCGGAGAGCCCGGTGAACCGTTTGCGGCAGTCGGGCCTCACCATCGTCCAGATCGCCGAGCAGCTCGGCATCACCAAGCAGGCGGTCTCCCAGCAGCTGCGGGTCTCACGGACCGAGGAGCAGGCGGGGCGGCGGCTGGTCCAGCACCTCGCGGAGGCGGCGCTGCGGTGAGCATCTTCGAGGGACTCGTCTTCCTGCTCGCGCTGGCGACGCTGCCGGTGCTGTTCGAGGTCTCCGGGTGGCTGGCGGCGCGCTGGTACCGGCGCGCACCGGCCACGCTGGCGCTGGCCGCTCTCGGGCTGAACGTCCAGCTCACCGCCCACCCCTGGCAGGCATGGCTGCTACTGGCCCTGGCGGTGGCGGCCTCGGCGGTGGCCGTCCGCGGCTGGCGATGGCTCCTGTTCCTGATCATCGCCTTCGGTGGACCCTTCCTGATCGACCCGGGGATCGCCGCCGCCGCGGGACACCGGTTCTTCGGCCCGCAGCGGCTGCAGGTCCTCCTGGTGGTGAGCGGCTTCGGCTTCGCGGTCGTCGCCGGCTCGGTGCTGGTGGAGCAGGTGCTGCAGCGGATCAAGGGCCTCCCCGGCTCCTCCGAGGAGGCCGGCGCGGCGCCCGGGCCTCCCGACCTCGGCACCGGGGCCCCGGCGGGCGGACGGGTGATCGGGATGCTGGAGCGCGCCTTCGTCTACGGCGGCGTGCTGGTCGGACACCCGGAGGCGGTCGCCCTGGTCGTCGCCGTGAAGTCCGTCGCCCGCTACCCCGAGTTCAAGGGGAGGAACGGCCGGAGATTCGCCGAGTACTTCCTGATCGGGACCCTGCTCAGCCTGCTCTTCGCACTCGGTGTCGCCTACCTCATCACTGCCGCCCTCGCCAGCCTGCCGCCACGCTGATCCCGGGGCGGCGAGGGGAGCCCTCTAGACTCAGCGGGTTGGCAGAGGTCCAGCTCCTCGACTTCGACGGGCGCCGGCTCTTCGCCGCGCTCGATGCTCAGCGGACCGCCCGCGGTCTGAGCTGGCGGGCGGCCAACGACGAGATCTGGGAGATGTCCGCCGCCCTGAACCGCCGGCGGCAGGACCACCCGATCAGCCTCTCCACCGTCCTCAACCTGCGCGAGCAGGGCCGCACCAGCTGCGCGCACGGGCTCTTCATGCTGCGCTGGCTCGGGCTCCCGCCCGAGAGCTTCCTCCGTCCCGCGCCGGAGCGCGCCCTCAAGGGGGAGCCCCGGGTCCCGGCGGATGCGGGACTGCCCGCCGCCGGGGAGGATGAGCGTCTGCGCTGGGACCTCAGGGAGATGTACGAGGCACTCGACGCCCGCCGGCGCGAGCGCGCGCTGACGTGGCCGGAGCTCGCCCGCGCGCTGCGCTGCACCCCCGGTCAGCTCACCGGTCTCCGCACCGCGCGCTTCACCGCCGCGATGAACGTCGCCATGCGCGCCGTGCAATGGCTCGAGCGCCCGGCTGCCGACTTCATCCACCCGGCCCAGTGGTGATGGGACCCACGACCGACGGGGCGCGGTGCCGGGCGCGCGGCCGGGCGCGCTTCTCCGGCTCGCCGACCACCGGTGGTCAGACGCCCTCCGGGCCCGGCCCGGCCGCCTCCGCGGCCTGCAGCTCCAGCAGGAACCCGGCCTCGTCGATCACCCTGACGCCCAGCCGCTGGGCCTTCTCCAGCTTGGAGCCGGCGCCGGGGCCGGCGACCACGGTGTGGGTCTTGCGGCTGACGCTGGAGCCGGGATTGCCGCCCAGGCGCCGGATGCGCTCCTCGGCCTCCGGTCGCGGCATCGCCTCCAGCGACCCGGTGAGCACCCAGGTCTGACCGGTCCACGGCCCCTCCCCCACCACCTCGGCGGGCTCCGCCTTCACCCCGACCGCGGCGAGCTTGTCGAGCAGGGTCCGGCCGTCCTCGCCGTGGAACCACCGGGCGACCGCGGCGGCCACGGTGGGGCCGATGCCCTCCACCTCCACCAGGTCCTCCTCGGTCGCCGCGGCGAGCCGGTCGAGGGAGCCGAAATGGGTGGCCAGCACCAGCGCGGTGTGCTCCCCGACGTGGGGGACGCCGAGCGCGTTGATCAGCCGGTGGAGCGGCACCGTGCGGCGGGCCGCGATGCTCGCGATCAGGTTGTCCGCGGAGCGGTCGGCGAAGCGCTCCAGCGTGAGCACCTGCTCCCTGGTGAGCCGGAAGAAGTCGGCGGCGTCCTCGACGTAGCCGGCCTCGATCAGGGCCGCGATCACCATCGGGCCCATCCCCTCGATGTCGAAGGACGACCGGCCGGAGAAGTGGATCAGCCGCTCCCACCGCTGCGCGGGACAGAGCGGGTTCACGCAGCGACGGGCGGCCTCGCCCTCCTCGCGGACGAGCTCGGAGCCGCAGACCGGGCAGACCCTGGGCGGGGCCCACGCGGGAGCGTCCGCGGGGCGCTGCTCGAGCACCACCGAGACGATCTCGGGGATCACGTCGCCGGCCTTGTGGACCACCACGGTGTCCCCGACCCGCACGTCCTTGCGGGCCACCTCGTCCTCGTTGTGGAGGGTGCAGCGCTGCACCGTGGACCCGGCGATCAGCACCGGCTCGAGGAACGCGACCGGGGTGCAGGTGCCGGTCCGGCCGACGTTGACGCCGATGTCGAGGACGCGGGTCTGCTGCTCCTCCGGCGGGAACTTGTACGCGATCGCCCAGCGCGGCGATCGGGACACGGCCCCCAGCTCGGCCTGGATCTCCCGCGAGTCGACCTTGATCACCACCCCGTCGGTCTGGTAGTCGAGGTCGTGGCGGGCCTCCCGCCAGTGGTCCAGGTAGGCGGCGATCTCGTCCCCGCCCACCTCCCGGCAGTTGGGATTGACCCGGAAGCCCATCTCCCCGAGCAGGGCGAGGACCTCCGATTGGGAGCGGGCCGGACCGGGCGGGTCGAGTTGATACATGAAGGTCTGTAGGCCCCGGTTCGCGGTGATGGTGGGATTGAGCTGGCGCACCGCCCCCGCCGCCGCGTTGCGCGGGTTGGCGTAGGTCTGCTTGCCGTCCTCCTCGAGCTGCTGGTTGAGGGCCGCGAAGCTCCGCTTGGGCATGTACACCTCGCCGCGGACCTCGAACTCGCGCGGCATGCCTTCGGGGACGCGGCGGAGACGGACCGGCACCGAGCGGATGGTGCGCACGTTGGCGGTGACGTCCTCCCCCTGGACCCCGTCGCCCCGGGTCGCACCGGAGACCAGCTCGCCGTCCCGGTAGGTGAGCGACATCGCCAGCCCGTCGATCTTCAGCTCGCAGACGAAGCGCTCGACCTGGGGCACGATCCGCTGGATCCGGCGCCGGAAGGCCTCGACCTCCTCGAGCGAGAACGCGTTGCCCAGCGAGAGCATCGGGGTGCGGTGGCGGAACTTGGCGAAGGCCTCGGAGGGGGCCCCGCCGACCCGCTGGGTGGGCGAATCCGGGGACTGAAGCCCCGGGTAGCGCGTCTCCAGGTCGAGCAGCTCCCGGAACAGCCGGTCGTACTCGGCGTCGGTGATCTCGGGGCGGTCCCGGACGTAGTACAGGTGGCTGTGGTGCTCCACCTCCCGGCGCAGCTCCTCGGCGCGCCGGCGGGCCTCCTCGGGGATGGTCTCGGTCGGGGGGTCGGTCATCGGTCCACCACTGGGTGACGGCAGAGGTCTCGGTCCGATTATGGACAAGCGGCCCGGGTGGTCCGGGCTGGTACTTTTCTCAGCGCATGGCCCGTGCATCGGCGTTCCTGGACCCGCGCCTCAGCGAGTACCTGGTCGCCCACGCTCAGCCCCGAGACCCGCTGCTCACCGAGCTGGCCGCCGAGACCCGCCGCCTCTACCCCGAGCTGGACCTGCAGGTGAGCCCGGACGAGGGGGCTCTGCTGCGCATGCTGGTCCGGATCTCCGGCGCCCGGCGGGCGATCGAGCTGGGGACGTTCACGGGGTATTCGTCCATCTGCATCGCCCAGGGTCTGGCCCCGGGAGGCCGGCTGCTCTGCTGCGAGGTCAGCCCTGAGTGGACCGCGGTGGCGCGCCGCTTCTGGGATCTGGCCGGGCTGACCGACCGCATCGAGCTGCACCTCGGCCCGGCGCTCCGGATCGTCGCCGGGCTGCCCGCCGAGCCTCGCTTCGACTTCGCCTTCATCGACGCCGAGAAGGCCGAGTACATCGACTACTACGAAGCGGTGGTGCCGCGGATGGCTCGAGGCGGCCTGATCGCCGTCGACAACACGCTGCGCCACGGCAAGGCGGCGGGGGTGGGCGAGCCGGACGCCCGGACCCGGGTGATCCGCGCCTTCAACGACCACGTGCTGGCCGACTCGCGCACGGAGTCGGTGATCGTGCCCATCGCGGATGGATTGACCCTGGCCACGGTCACCACCTGATCCATGGGGCCTGCGGCGGACCGCGACCAGCGCTCCCGAGCCGGTCAGGTCAGCGCCGGTCAGTGCGTCACTCAGGGCAATCACAGCTCTGGCCGTCCCCCCCTCGGCGCTGGGCCGGTTAAGGACTTGATTGTCCTTAACCGGGTTGGCGAAGTGAAAGGGTGTCCCGCGCCCGCCGGGGGTGCCGGTGGGCGCCGCCTCCACCGGTGGCGAGGCTCCGGCAGCGGGACCTTTCGGGCCTCGACGGAGAAGGATCGGAGGCTCAGGACTCGGCGGGGTCGAGCCGGGCGTCGGCCACCGCGAAGATCTTCATCCCCGCCTCGTCGAAGCGGATCACCACCTCCTCGCCGGCCCGGGTCATGGTGCTCTTGAGGATGGTGCCGGTCCCGTACCTGGGATGCCGGACCCGCATCCCCTCGTGGTAGCGCTGCGGGGCGACCTCCACCGGATTGGCCCGCACGGCGTGAGCGTGAACGGCCGCGCGGACCGCGCCCGGCTGGCGCACCGCCGTCACCGGAGGGCCACCCGGCCGGCGGACCACCTCCAGCATCCCGGGCGGGATGTCGGCCAGGAAGCGCGAGGCCTGGGCGAGCTGACCGCTGCCGTAGAGGTGGCGCCGGAAGGCGTGGAGCAGGTAGAGGCGATGCTGGGCCCGGGTGACCCCGACGTAGACCAGCCGGCGTTCCTCGGCGATGCCCTCGTCCCCCTCCTCGAGAGCGCGGACGTGGGGCAGCAGTCCCTCCTCCAGCCCGCAGAGGAAGACGACCGGGAACTCCAGCCCCTTCACCTGGTGGAGGGTGATCAGGGTCACCCCGCTCTTGGTGTCGTCCAGGCTGTCGACGTCCGAGACCAGCGCGACGTTCTCCAGGAACTGATGGAGGCCGTCCGGGGGCGGAACGTCCGCGTACTCCTCCGAGTAGCCGATCAGCTCGGTGACGTTGGCCCAGCGCTCCTCCCCCTCGGGGGTGCCGTCCCGGAGCATCGACTGGTAGCCGCTCTCCTGGACGATCCGCTCCAGCAGCCGGGGGACCGGCAGCCTGAGGCTCTGCTCGGCGAGACGCTCGATCAGGGCGCCGAAACCGGCCAGCGCCTGGAGCGCGCCCGGGCCCAGCTCGGCATCCGCGCCGGCGTGCTGGACGGCCTCGAAGGGCGAGATCCGCCGCTTCCGAGCGATCCGCTCGAGCTCGGCCACGCTCCGATCGCCGATCTTGCGCCGGGGGACGTTGACGATCCGGCCGAAGGCGACCGGGTCGCGAGGGTTGGCCACCAGCCGGAGGTAGGCGAGAACGTCCTTCACCTCCTTGCGCTCGTAGAAGCGGAGGCCGCCGACCAGCCGGTAGGGGATCCCGCGCCGCAGCAGGACGTCCTCGAAGGCCCGGGACTGGGCGTTGGTCCGGTAGAGGACGGCGAAGTCGCTGAGCGAGTACTCGCCCGAGCCGATCAACCGCTCGATCTCCCCGCAGACCGCGAGCGCCTCCTCGCGCTCGTCGTAGACGGGGATCAGGCGAACCGGCTGGCCACCGCCGCGCTCGGTCCAGAGCCGCTTGGCGGCGCGGTCCTCATTGAGCCTGATCACGGCGTGGGCGGTGTCGAGGATGGGCTGGCTGGAGCGGTAGTTCTGCTCCAGGGTCACCACCCGGGCATCGGGGAAGTCCTTCTGGAACTCGAGGATGTTGCGGATGTCGGCGCCACGGAAGCGGTAGACCGACTGGTCGTCATCTCCCACAACCGTCAGATTGCGATGAGTTGCGGCCAGCAGTGACACCATCAGGTACTGGGCGTGGTTGGTGTCCTGGTACTCGTCGACGAAGAGGTGGCTCCAGCGCTGGCGGTTGTGCTCCAGCACGGGCGGGATGTCCTGGAGCAGCTGGACGGTGCGCATCAGCAGGTCGTCGAAGTCCAGCGCACCGGCGGCGCTGAGCTCGGCGTCGTAGGCGCGGTAGATGCGGGCCACCTCGCCCTCGAAGTAGCCGCTCGCCCGGGCGGCGTAGGCGCGGGGATCGAGCAGCTCGTTCTTGGCGGCGCTGACCGCGTGGACGATCTTGGAGGGCGCGAGCCGCTTGTCGTCGATGCCCATCGACTGCATCGCCCGCCGCATCGCCGCCAGCCGGTCGGCCTCGTCGTAGATGACGAAGTTCTGGGGGATGCCGATGGCGTCGCCGTCTCGGCGCAGGATCCGGGCGCCGACGCCGTGGAAGGTGCCCAGCCACATGCCGCTGATGTCGGTGCCGAGCAGCTTCTCCACCCGGCCGCGCATCTCCCGGGCCGCCTTGTTGGTGAAGGTGACCGCGAGGATCTCCGACGGGCGAACCCCCCGGGACGCGATCACGTAGGCGATCCGGTGGGTGAGCACCCGGGTCTTGCCGCTGCCCGCCCCGGCGAATATCAGGAGGGGGCCGTCGGGAGCCTCCACCGCCTCGCGCTGGGCCGGGTTGAGGGCGGCGAGCAGCGCATCGGTGCCGGCGACCACCCGGCGATTCTACGGGTCGGTGTGCCCCGACCCGATCGAAGCGCCTGGAGCGAAGAGCTCAGCCGGGGTGTGGCGCGGGGACCAGCGCGGGCGGCACGGGCTCGGCCTCACCCGGGGCGGGCGCGCGGTCGGGCTCCTCGTCCTCGACCATCCCGGCGGCCAGCACGTCGCGCAGCCGCTGCGGGGTGCCGAGGGCCCATCCCTGGCCCAGCACGGCGCCGAGCCGGAGCATCCGGGCGCAGTCCTCCTTGGTCTCCAGGCCCTCGGCGATGATCTCGCCGCCGAGGCTGCGGGCCACCTCCACCAGGCCGCGGATCACCGCCGCCGAGCCGGCGTCCTCGGCGGTGACCACCAGGCTCTTGGCGGCCTTGATGAACTCGGGACGGACCACGGCGATGGCCTCGATGGTCGAGAGCCCCTCGCCGACGTCGTCCATCGCGAAGCGGAACCCGGCCCGCCGGTAGCGGGCGCATGCCTCCGCGAAGCGGCCGAAGCGGGTGATCTGCTCGTTGACCTCGAGGACGATCTGGGTCGGCTTGAGCGCGGCGTTGGCGAGGTGGCCGAGGATGACGTCCAGGTCCCGATCCGGATCGGTGAACGCGCCCACGCTGATGTTGATGAACAGCGAGCCGCCGCCGATCAGCAGCCGGTGGGCTCCGCGCATCGCCGATACCTGGCAGAGCGTCTCCAGCTCGCGGGAGACGCCGATCCGACGCGCCGCCGCGAACATCCCGTCGACCTCGGTGTCATTGGGCGCCCCGGTGGGCCGGGCCAGCGCCTCGTAGCCGATCAGCCGGCCGGTGCTGAGATCACGAATGGGCTGGTAGACGGATTCGATCTCGCGGCGGGCGACGATGGCCGGCACGGATTCGAGCCAGCTCCCGGGCCGCGAGCCGGCCCCGTCGTCGACCACCACCCGGCCTCCGCCCATGGACCGTCCGGCGGCGGAGAGCGCGCGCAGGGAGCGGTTGAGCAGGTCGTCGGCGGCCTCGTGGCGGTCCCAGAAGGCGATCCCGACGCTGACCGTGCAGCCGGCGGGGAGGTCGGTCTCCACATCGCGGACCAGCTCGGCGACGCCCGCGGTGGTCAGGCCCTCGAGCACGACCGCGAACTCGTCGTTGCCGGCCCTGGCGAGGTAGGAGAGGCCCGGGGCCTCCGGGTCGCGGCGCTGGGTGAAGCGGAGCACGGTCGCGACGTCGGTGAGCAGGCGGTCACCGGCCGCGTGCCCCCAGTCCTCGTTGAAGGCCCCGAACCGGTCGAGGTCGAAGATGGCGATGGCGAGCGGGATGTCGCGGCGGCGGGCGGTCTCGAGCCGGCGGGGCAGCTCGGCGACCAGCGCCCGGCGATTCGGGCAGGTGGTGAGGAAGTCGGTGTAGGCCACCGAGGCGAAGCGGGCACGATCGGCGCCTCGCCCGGTCAGCACCTTGATGGCGACCGGGACGACGATCGCCGCCAGGGTCGCCACCGCGGTGTAGGGATCGCGAACCGCCACCAGCGAGGCGGCGCAGACGGCCAGCGCGAGGGCGATACCGATCGCGAGGGAGCGGCCGTCGTGGCGGATGGCCAGCCAGGCGAGCGGGAGGCTGAAGAGGGCGGCGACGTCGACCGCCTTGATATGGAAGACGGCCTGGATGCCGAGCACCAGGACGATCGCCGCCCAGGCCGCCGCCGCCTGCCCACCCCGGGGCACCCGCTCCAGGGGGAGCGCGGCGGCCAGCGCGGCGAGCACCAGCAGACCGAGGGGGATGAGGGAGAGGCCGTCGATGTGGCTGTGCTGGAGCGACATCCCGAGCACGATCAGGACGGCCGCGATGGCCAGCCAGGCCGCCGCCGCCCCCCGGACGGCGAGCCGGTCGGGGCGCTGCGAGACTGGGGTGTAGGGGATGGCGATCGGCACCGCCCCGGACTCGAACATAGGCGCGCTCAGAGTAACCGTGACCAGCGTGTCACAGAGAACGAACACGTCGCGTCCCCGTCACGGTTCGGAAGCCGCTGTTCGGTCTCCATCCGGTGAATCTGACAGGCTGTGACGCCTTTGATCGAATCTGACAAGGCTGTCACAACCTTCAGGGAATCCGGCCTTCGGTGACGCCGGCCGGGCGATCGGGCCGGCCGCCGGGCTCAGGCCAGGCGCCGGAGGATGCAGAAGGGGGTCTGCTCGTCGGTCTGGCCCATCGGGTTGTCGGCCAGGACCTCGGCGACCGCCGCCCGGTCGACCCCGGGGCTGCTGCCCAGGACGTCGGCGGCGAGGTCGTTGGTGTCCACCACCGCCACCCCCACGTCCCCGCCCGCCCGCTCGCTCAGGGCGCGGCGCATCCGCGCCGCCACCCCGTCGGGGTCGCGCGGCGCCTTGCTGGCGTGGGTGTTGTAGGGGGGGAGGGTGTACGCGGTGGGGCCGTCGATGGCCGACACCCGCGATCCCGCCACCCGGTAGAAGACGCCCCGGATGCCCAGCGGCCGGGTGACCGCGGCGCAGGCGGCGGCGAGGAGTATCCGCGACGCCCCCGCCTCCTCCAGGGCGAGCTGCATGGTCTGGGGCCGGCCCAGGCCGATGCCGATGGGGACGCGGCTGACGAACCGGGAGAGCAGCCGGGCCAGCGGGGTCACCGCGATCTCGCTCATGGGGAAGGACCGACCCTGGGTGATCGCGACCACCTTCTCGCTCATCGCGACCACGTCGCCGGGCTCCAGGGCGATGCCGGTGCTCCGCGCGGTCTCCAGCGCCGCCCCGACCGCCGCGGCCAGGTCGTCGTGGTTGCGCACCAGCCCGGCCCGCAGCGGCAGGCGCGCCCAGGTCTCGCCGCGGCGCCGGATGATCAGGTGCCGCCCGGGGTTGGGACGGGCCGCCGCCACCAGGTCCTGCGCCCCGACCGCCACCGCCGCCGCGCCGTCGCCGTGAGCGGTGAAGCTGAAGCGCGTCCCCCCATCAGCGCCCGCGCTGCCGTGGGCCGCCCCCTCGAAATAGACGCGCAGCCAGATCTCGACGTTGACCGCCCGCCAGAAGAAGAGCGACTCCTCGCTGCCCCCGGCGCAGGCGACCCGGAAGGCCGTCGCCACCGCCTCGCCGTCCCAGTAGGGGCGCGCCTGGAAGGAAGGTGAGCGCATCAGTGACTGGATCGAGGAGCGCTGCTGCCGGAACCAGCGGAACTCCGGGGTGGTGAAGCCGATCTTGCGCCGGCGCTCGCGGATGGTCTCGGGCAGGACCCCGCGCATCGCCTCGCGGAGGATCCGCCGCGACCAGCCACCCGAGACGATGGCCGATGCGGGCAGGCGGAGGATCCATTCCACCAGCTCCTGGTCGAGGAAGGGCAGGCGCGACTCCATGGAGTGGGCCATCGAGTTGCGGTCCTCGTAGCGGAGCAGCGAGGGCAGCGAGAAGGTGGTCAGGTCCTGGAGGAGGCGCTTCTTGAGGTCGTCCTGGGAGCGGGGATCGTGGGGGCGGCGCTTCCCGCGCGTCCATTCCGGGCGGAGCAGAGCGCCGACGTCGACCCGATGGCGGCTCTCCCAGACCCGCCGCCGGGCCAGCCGGCCGACCGTGTCGCGCGCCCTCGCCGACTCCAGGGCGAACTCGCGGTAGCGGCGCTCGCGGAGCAGCTGGCGGAGGTAGACGTACTGGTAGGGGATGTAGCCACCCAGCAGCTCGTCGCCCGCCTGGCCGTCGAGGAGGACGGTCACCTTCTCGCTGGCGGCGCGCATCACCGACCACATCGCGTAGGGGGCGGTGGTGATCATCGGCTCCTCAGCGTGCCAGATCCAGGTCTCCAGCTCACCGAGCCACCGCTCCGAGGTCGGCTCCACCCAGGTGGGGTCGGCGGAGGTGACCGCCAGCACCGCCTCGACGTAGCGCCGCTCGTCGATGGGGTCGCCGGGGAAGACAGCGGAGAAGGTCTTGAGACGATCGCCCAGCGAGACCGAGTCGGGCACGTGCTGGGCGAGCAGCCGGTCCATCACGCAGACGATCGAGGAGGAGTCGAGCCCTCCCGAGAGGCAGGTGCCCACCGGGACGTCCGCCACCAGCCGGCGTTCCACCGCGCGGGTGAAGAGGCGGAGGAACTCCGCGGGGTCCGGGTCGGCGTCCTCGCTGAGCCGCGGCGTCCAGTAGCGGGTCTCGTGGATGCCGTCCGCGTCCACGGTGACGTAGGCGCCCGCCGGCACCTGGCGCACCCCCCCGAAGAAGGTCAGGTCGTTGTGGTCGTAGAGGCCGAATCGGAGGTACTCGTAGAGCTGCTGCTCATCGACCCGGCGGGGGAAGGTCGGGTCCTCGAGGATGGCCTTGATCTCGGAGGCGAAGACCACCCGGTCATCGTGCTCGGCGTAGAAGAGGGGCTTGATGCCGAAGTGGTCCCGGCAGAGGACGAGCCGCTGGGTGGGGCCGCGACGGTCCAGAAGGGCGATGGCCCACATGCCGTTGAACCGCTGGAAGGCTGCCGGGCCCCACTGCGCGTACGCCTGCAGCGCCACCTCGGTGTCGCACCGGGTGGTGAACCGCCGCCCCTCCGCCTCCAGCTCCGCGCGCAGCTCGCGGTAGTTGTAGATCTCGCCGTTGTAGACGATGTGCAGACGGTCCCCGTCCGTGGACATCGGCTGGGCGCCGGTGTCGAGGTCGATGATGGCGAGGCGGCGGAAGCCGAGCGAGGCCTGGTCGGATTCGAAGAAGCCGTCGTCGTCGGGGCCGCGATGGCGGATCGACGCGGTCATCGCCCGGAGCAGGCCGGGGTCGCGGCGGCCGCTGAAGCCGCAGATGCCGCACACGGCTACGGGATCCGCGCCGCGGAGGCTTCACCGAGCCCCGCTGCCGGGCCCGGCCCCGCCGGCGCGTCACCCTGGGTCCGCGCCGCGTCGACGTCCGCCCGGGAGGGCTCCGGGTCGGAGCCGCGCCGCTCCCAGAGCAGCAGCTCACCCTCCCGGCTGCTCCGCCTCCCGATCCGGTCGAAGCGGAGCTTCTCCAGCACCCGGGCCGAGGCGGCATTGCGGGCCAGGCACTCCGCGGTGACCCGCCGGACGCCCGGCTGGGCCAGCGCCCAGGCCACCAGCGCCCCGGCCATCTCGGTGGCGTAGCCGCGACCGCGCTCGGAGCGGTTGATCGCATAGCCGATCTCGACCGTCCCGGTGGTGTCGGGGGCCGCCTTGAAGCCCATGCTGCCCACCGCCAGGAGGTCCTCGTGCCGGATCACGACCCCGTCGCTCCACGGCCCGGGGTCGCCCTGCCGCTCGCGCTGAGCGATCCAGAGCGGCAGCATGGTGAGGGCATCCTCGCCCGGCCACTCCTCCGGGAAGCGGACCCGGAGCCGGCAGGTCTCGGTGGTGGTGCCCCGAGGCCCGGCGGGGACGTCGGCCAGGAAGTCGGCACCCGCCAGCCGGTCGCGCATCACGGCGACCGGCGTGGTGGCGAAGAGCAGCCGGGGGGTCCCCAGGGTCAGCACGCGGGCAACTCTACCCGGCGCGCCGCACCCCCGGGTCGACTCTCAGCTCCCGCCAGGGGGGATCGGTGGAAACCGCCGGCTAGAAGTCCATGTCGTCGTCGTCGCCGCCGAAGCCACCGCCGCCGAAGCCGCCGCCACCACCGTAGCCGCCGCCACCCCCACCGTGGGAGTGACCGTGACCGTTCTCCTCCTCGTCCTCGGGCTCGGGGGCGTCGGCGATCAGGGCCTCGGTGGTCATGATCATGGTCGCGATCGAGACCGCCGAGGTCAGCGCGGTGATCACCACCTTGGTGGGGTCGATGATGCCCCGCTCGACCAGGTTGCCGTACTCCTCGGTGACGACGTCAAAGCCCTCGTCACCGCTCAGCTCGGCGACCTTGTGGACCACCACCGCGCCCTCCAGGCCGGCGTTGGAGGCGAGCACCTGGAGCGGCGCGGCCAGCCCGTGGCGGACCGCCCGGGCCCCGGCGAGGGCGTCCCCCTCCAGGCCCAGGTCGTCGATGGCCTGGCGGGCGTGGATCAGGGCGACCCCTCCGCCGGCCACATACCCCTCCTCGAGGGCGGCGCGGGTGGCGTGGAGGGCGTCCTCGACGCGCGCCTTGCGCTCCTTCATGGCCACCTCGGTGGCGGCGCCCACCTTGATCAGGGCGACGCCGCCGACCAGCCGGGCCAGCCGCTCCTGCAGCTTCTCCCGGTCCCAGTCCGAATCGGTCTCCTCGACCTGGCGGCGGATCTCCTCGCAGCGCGCGTCGATGGCCTTGCGATCGCCACCGCCTCCGACCACCGTGGTGTCGTCCTTGGTGACCGTGATGCGGTTGGCGCTCCCCAGGTGCCGCGCGGTCACCGCGTCCAGGCGGATCCCCACCTCCTCGCTGACCACGGTGGCACCGGTGAGGACGGCGAGGTCCTGGAGCATCGCCTTGCGACGGTCGCCGAAGCCGGGGGCCTTGATCGCCACCGCGGTGAGGGTGCCGCGCATCCGGTTGACCACCAGGGTGGCCAGGGCCTCCGCGGTGACGTCCTCGGCAACGATCAGGAGCGGCCGCTTGGCGGCGGCCACCAGCTCCAGGGCGGGCAGCAGGTCGCGAACGGCGCTGACCTTGGCATCGGTGATCAGCACGGCGGGCCGGTCCAGCTCGGCCACCATCTCCTTCTGGTCGGTCACCAGGTAGGCGGAGACATAGCCGCGATCGAGCTGCATCCCCTCGACCACCTCGACGGTGGTGTCGATGCCGTCGGCCGACTCGACCGACACCACCCCCTCCTTGCCCACCTTGGCGAAGGCGTCGGCCAGCATCGCCCCGATCTCGGCGTCGTCGGCGCTGATGGTGGCGATCCGGCGGATGTCCTCGTTGCTGTCGACCGGGTGGGAGCGCAGCCGGACCGCCGTCGCGGCCGCCGCGGCCGCCTCCAGCATCCCGCGGCGCAGCTCGACGGGGAAGGCGCCCGCGCCGAGCAGCCGCAGCCCCTCGACGATCATGGCGCGGCTGAGCACGGTGGCGGTGGTGGTGCCGTCGCCCGCGATGTCGTTGGTCTTGACCGCGACCTCGCGGAGCAGCTGAGCCCCCATGTTCTGGAAGTTGTCCTTGAAGTCGAGGTCGCGGGCGATGGTCACGCCGTCGGTGGTGACCAGCGGCGGGCCGAACTTCTTGTCCAGCACCACCGACCGGCCGCGCGGTCCCAGCGTCACCGCGACCGCGTCGGCGACCGCGTCCACTCCCTGGCGGAGCAGCTGCCTCGCCTCGGTGTCGAATCGAAGTTGCTTAGCAGGCATGCTCTCTCAGCTCCTCTGACGGCGAACGGCGGCGCGACCGCCGAGGCGGTGCGCCGCCATCACGGCAAGCGACGGGATGGTGGCCGGCTCAGGCCTTGCCGTTGCTCTGAACGACGGCGAGGATGTCCTTCTCGGAGAGGATGAGGTAGTCGACCTCGTCGATCTTCACCTCGCTGCCGGCGTACTTGGCGTACATCACCCGGTCGCCGACCTCGACGTCGAGCTTGATCCGCTCGCCGGTGCGCTCGTTGTAGCGCCCCTTCCCCACCGCCTCGATGATCCCCTCCTGGGGCTTCTCCTTGGCGGTGTCGGGGAGGACGATGCCGCTCTTGGTCACCTCCTCGCGCTCGACGGGCTTGATGACGACGCGATCGGCCAGGGGACGAAGCTTCAAGGCCACGGTGCGACCTCCAACTGTTTTAGCACTCGGGGCGGGTGACTGCTAACACTCTACCTAATCGACTGCCAGGACCGCAACTGGCGGGCCGTCCCCGATGCCGGCGGGAGGCCGCGGCCAGCAGTGGACGGGCCCGTCGACGGTCAGCGTGACCGGGGCCCCGGCGGCCAGGCTCACCTCCCCGGCGACCCGGGCGATCAGGGGGGAGGCCGCCCCGGCGTCCACGACCACCCGAACCACGGCATCGTGGCCGTGGAAGTCGACCTCGACCACCCGGGCGGCGACTCCCCTCCTCTCCCCGCGCTCACCCGGCCCGGAGCCGGAGCCGGCGACGACCCGGAGCTGCTCGGGGCGGACCAGCACGGTGAGCCCCTGCCCGGCCGAGATCCGGCCGTCCCGGAGGGGGAGCTGTCCGAAGCCGGTCTCCACCGTCGATCCGTGGGAGATGCCCGCGATCAGGTTGGCCTCGCCCACGAACTGAGCCAGGTCGGGATCGACCGGCGCCTCGTAGAGATCGCGAGGAGGGGCGACCTGGGCGATCCTGCCATCCCGGATCACCGCCACCAGGTCGGCGAGGGTGAGGGCCTCGTCCTGGTCGTGGGTGACCAGCACCGCGGTGGCCCCCGCCCGCCGCAGCAGGTCATGGATGTCGGCGCGGACCGCGGCTCGCAGCCCGGCGTCCAGCGAGGCGAACGGCTCGTCGAGGAGCACGATCCGGGGTTGCACGGCCAGCACCCGGGCCAGCGCCACCCGCTGCTGCTGGCCCCCGGAGAGCTGGTGGGGGTAGCGGCGGCCGAGCGCCGAGAGGCCGACCAGCTCGAGCAGATGCCCGACCACCCGCTCCCGGCTCCGGCCCCGGCGCAGGCCGAAGCCCACGTTGGCCGCCACCGTGAGATGGGGGAAGAGGCTTCCCTCCTGGGAGACGTAGCCGATCCGGCGACGCTCGGCGGGGAGATGGCGGTCGGCGTCGTCGAGGATTTCGTCCCCGACCGTGACCGCCCCTCGATCCGGTCGCTCGAAGCCGGCCAGGATGCGCAGCAGCGTGGTCTTGCCGCTGCCGGACGCGCCGAGCACGGCCACGAAGGCCCCCTCGGGCACGCTGAGGTCCACGCCCCGCAGCACCGGGTGGGTACCGAAGGCCTTGTGGAGGTCGGCGACGGTGAGGCCGCCGGAGCCGCCCGCGGTCACCGCGGCTCACCGGTGCGGCCGGGAAGCCGGTCGAAGTAGCGGGCGAGGATGTAGCTGGGCACCGCCGCGATGGCGATGATCACCAGCGCGAAGGGCGCGGCCTGGCCGTAGGCGAGGTTCTGCTGGTAGGCCCAGAACTGGGTGGCCAGGGTCTGGACGCCGGTGGGCACCAGGACCAGCGTCGCGGTCAGCTCGGTGGCGCAGGCGAGGAAGACGAGGCAGAAGGCCGCGGAGAGCCCGGGGGCGATGAGCGGGAGCGTCACCCTCACGAAGACCGTCCGCGGAGCGCGCCCGAGCGAACGCGCCGCCTCCTCCAATGCCACCGGGGCATGGGCGACCGAGGCCCTCACCCCGACCAGGGCCAGGGGGAAGAAGAGGATGGCGTAGGCGGCGACCAGGAGGACCGAGGTCTGGTAGCCGAGCCCGGCCGCGTAGCGCTCGGAGAAGTAGCTGATCGCCAGCGCGATCACCAGCCCGGGCATGGCCAGCACCGTGTAGGTTGTCCGCTCGAGCATCCGGCCGGCGCGACCGGCGTGGCGGACCGCCAGCAGGGCCACCGGCAGCGCCGCCAGGGTGGCCAGGGCCGCGGCGCAACCGCTGTAGAGCGCGGTGTGCCAGCCGGCGTCCAGGATCGAGACCCCGGTGAGGCTGGGGGCACCGCCGGCGACCATCCAGTAGACGGCGGCGCCGACCGGGACCCCCAGCGCGAGACCGACCAGCACCAGCATCGCGGCCTCGACCGCAGGGGTCGCGCGGCCGAGGCGTTGCTGGCGCCGGGCGCGCTGCGCCAGCGGGCCGGTGCGCTGGGCCCGCCCCCGGCCGCGCGCGGGGACCTCGGCGCCCAGGATCACGCAGCTCAGCAGGATCAGGACGAGGGAGAGCGCGCAGGCGGTGGGCACGTTGAACGAGACCTGGAACTCGGTGAAGATCTCGGTGGTGAAGGTCTGGTAGCCGAGGATCTCGAAGGCCCCGTACTCGGCGAGGATCACCAGCGCGACCAGCACGCAGCCGCCGAGGATGGCCCCGCGGGCCTGCCCCACGGTCACCCGCAGGAAGGTGCGGACCCGGCCGACGCCGAGGCTGCGAGCGGCATCCTCGAGACCGGGATCGGCGCTGCGCAGGCTGGCCGCCACCGGCAGGTGGACGAGCGGGTAGACGGCCAGGGTCATGACCAGCACCGCCCCCTGGAACCCCTGCACCCAGGAGGAGATCGACGCCCAGCCGAAGCTGACCACGAAGTCGGGGATGGCGAAGGGCACCACCACCAGCACCGCCCAGATCCGGCGACCGGGGAGGTCGGTGCACTCGACGCACCAGGCGGTGAGGGTGCCGATCACCGCGCAGAGGGCGGTGACCACCACGGTCAGCCGGATCGTGTTCCAGAGCAGGCCGGCGGTCAGGGGACGCCAGATCAGGTGGACGATGGTGCCGGCCCCGGTGCCGCCGGCCTCGATGAGCAGGAAGGCGAGCGGCGTCAGCAGCACGGCGGCCACGGCGGCACTGGTCCCCAGCAGGGGCCAGGGGAGGGGACGGCGGCGCGCGGGGACGGCGGGGAGCTGCCCCCGCGCGGTGATCCCGCTCGCGGTCACCGCGGCCGGCCCCGCGGGCGGCGCGAGGCCCGGGCGAGCGGTGGGAGCGGGGTCACAGCAGGCCCGCCTGCTGGAGCAGGGAGATCGCCTGCGAGCCGTCGCCCAGCTCCGGGATGGTGATGGAGTTCGGCTGGAGGAGGTCGAAGGGGGTCTCGGGCTGCACGGTGGTCACCCCCGAGGCGATCGGGTACTCGTAGCTGATCGAGTGGGCGATGATCTCCTGACCCTGCTTGGAGACGAGGAAGGCGAGGAACCGCTGAGCCGCGGCCTGGTGCGTGCTGGAGCGGAGGACGGCCGCCCCGGAGACGTCGAGGACGTACCCGGGGTCGCCGGCGGCGAAGTAGGCGATCGCCGAGTGGATGTTGCCGGAGCCGATCTCGGCGGCGAGCCGGTACCAGTAGTACTGGTTGACGACCCCGAAGGCGACCTCGCCCCGGTTCACGTCGGCGGCAATCGTCTCGTTGTCGGGATAGACGTGGCTGCCGGCGTTGGTCCTCAACCCCTCCAGCCAGGTGAGCGCGGCAGCGGCGCCGTAGGCGCGCGCCACCGAGGTCACGATCGGCTGGAAGTCGGTCTCCCCGGGTGCGAGCGCCAGCTCGCCCTGGTAGCGCGGATCGGCGAGCTGGAGCACCGATGTCGGCAGCTGGCTCTTCGCGATCAGCGAGGGGTTGTAGATCAGCACGCTGACGCGCGCGGAGACGCCCACCCATTCTCCCTGGGGCGAGTCGAACCGGCTCGGGGTGTCGGCGAGGCTCGACGCGTCGACGGCGGCCAGCAGCCCCCTGGACTGGAGGTACTCGAGGGCCGGCGAGTTCTCGGTGTAGATGACGTCCGCCGGCGAGCGCGACCCCTCGGCGACGACCTGGTCGGCGAGCGTGTCCTCGTCGTCGCTGCGGACGTTCACGGTGATCCCGGTCGCCTTCTCGAAGGCGCTCACCAGCGCGTCGGTCGTCTGCACGTGCTGACCGTTGTAGAGGGTGATCGCCTGCCCCGACCCGGAGGGAGGACCGTCGCAGGCCGCCAGCAGCCATCCGGCCGCCACCGCCATCGCCACCAGCGCGGATCGCCGCCGCCGGATCATCGGCAGCGGCCGCCAGGGACGCGGGCGGTCACGGCGCCAGCGGGGCGACCGGCGTCGACTTCCGGCGCCGCCGGGCCGACCGCCTCGGCGGCCGCCGGGTAGCGCGCTCGGATCACGTGTGCTGGCATGCCGAGGTCTCGTCTCCCACGGGGCCTGCATCGGGCTTCGCCGCCGGCCGGGGCCCGTCCTCCTCTGACCGGAGCGCGAATTAGCTTAGCCTAACCTAATCGGAGGGCTCGACCCAGACCGCCCGGGCGGCCCCGCGGTCGAGCTCGACCGCCTCCCCCTCGACGTCGATGCCGAGCACCTGGCCGAGAACGCGCACCGTCACGGTGCGACCCGGGGTGATCCCCAGCCGGTGGAGCAGGAGGAGCAGCTGTGGAGCCTCGTGCTCGGCGACCTCGGAGATCCGCACGACCGCTGCCGGCGCACCGGCCGGCATCCGGTCGAGGCGGACCAGGTCGGGCGGAACCTCCCCGCGCCCGGGGATCGGGTTGCCGTGGGGGCAGGTGCGGGGGAGCCCGAGGTGCTGGTCGAGGCGGTCGACAACCTCATCGGAGACGCCGTGGACGAGCAGCGACGCCTCGCGGTCCCCGGCGGCCCAATCCAGGCCGAGCACGTCCACCAGCCACCGCTCGAGGATCCGGTGGCGGCGGACCAGGTCGGAGGCGGCGGACTCGCCACCGGTGGTGAGGGCGATGCTGCGGTCCCCGGCGACCTCCACCCAGCCGTCGCGGGCCAGGCGCTGCAGCGTGACGGTCACCGTCGGCCGGCTCACCCCCAGCCAATCGGCGAGCCCCCCGGGGCGCGCCGGCTCACCCTCGTGGGCGATGTAGTAGATCGCCTCCAGGTAGCGCCCGGCGGTCTCGCTGAGACGGCCGGCCTCGTGAGCAGGGCTGAGCGCCATGGCTCAGAGGATGGTGACATCCTCCGCCCGGCGGGGAGCCTCTCAGGCGAACTCGGCCAGCGACGGGTCGACGTCGAAACCGCCGAGGTCGGGCCCGCGGAGGGTGAGGCGGTGCCAGCCGGCGGCACCGATCATGGCCGCGTTGTCGGTGCAGAGCCGCAGCGGCGGCACCGACACCCGCAGACCGGCGAAGCGCTGGGCGACCCGCTCGGCCAGCGCCCGGTTGGCGGCCACCCCGCCGACCACGGCGACGGAGGTGGCTCCGGTCTCCTCCACCGCCGCCTCGAGGCCGTCGACGAGCTGGGTGACCGCGGCCTCCTGAAAGGCGGCGGCCAGCGCGTCGCGCAGCTCGGCACGGCGCGGGACCCCGGCGTCGTCGAGCTCGGAGGCGGGCAGGTCGCGGATCGCGTAGCGGACCGCGGTCTTCAGGCCGCTGAAGGAGAAGGCGCCCTCCAGGCGGGTGCGCGGCAGGGGGAAGCGGCGCGGGTCGCCGCTCCGCGCCGCGCGCTCCACCACCGGGCCGCCGGGGTAGGGGAGCCCGAGCATCCGCGCCACCTTGTCGAAAGCCTCGCCCACGGCGTCGTCGCGGGTGCTGGCGAGGCGCCGCGCCTCCCCGTGCCGGGCCAGCTCGATGGTGTCGGTGTGGCCGCCGCTCACCACCAGCGCGACGAAGGGTGGCTCCAGCTCGGCGTCCGCCAGCCACGCCGAGTAGACGTGGCCGGCGAGGTGGGACACCCCGGTGATGGGCAGGCCGCGGGCCCGGGCGGCGGCCTGCGCATAGGCGGCGCCCACCACCAGGCAGCCGGCCAGGCCCGGTCCCCGGGTCACGGCCACCGCGTCGATGGCGTCCCAGCCGCCCTCCACCTCGGCGAGCGCGGCGTCGACCACCGGGGCGAGCATCTCCAGGTGGGCGCGCGCGGCGAGCTCGGGCACCACCCCGCCGTGCGGCGCGTGCAGGGCGATCTGGGAGGAGACCTGGCTGGAGAGGACCTCGCGGCCGTCGCGCACCACCGCCGCCGCGGTCTCGTCGCAGGAGGTCTCGATGGCGAGGATCCTCACCTCCGGGCGAGCCCGCTCAACGCCGCCCCGACCCGGTCACGCGCGCGGGTAGTCGGGGGCCGGGGGAGGGCCCATGCCCACGATGTCGATGCCCCGGAGGATGTCGGCGAACCGGCGCTTGAAGGACGGCGCGTGCAGCGAGTCGCTCCACATCACGACCGCGTCCTCCCCGTTGTCGGTGTAGTAGCCGCGGCGGCGGCCGATCGCCTTGAAACCGAAGCGCTCGTAGAGCCGGATGGCGTGGTCGTTGCTGGCCCGCACCTCCAGGGTGATCCAGCGCGCCCCCAGCTCGTAGCTGCGCTGGACCAGGGCCGCGAACATCCCGGTGCCGAAGCCGAGATGCTGACTCTGGGCGCGAACCCCGATGGTGGTGACGTGGGCCTCGTCGGCGACCTTCCAGAGCCCGCCGTAGCCCACGATCTCGCCCCCATCGCGGAGCACGTAGTAGTGAGCCTGGCGGTTCTGGGAGAGCTCGGACGCGTAGGCGTTGCGGGGCCAGGGCGAGAGGAAGATCTCGCGCTCGATCGCCTGGACCGCGGGGATGTCGGAATGGCGCATCCGCTCGATGAGGAGGCGCGGCGCGACCTTCATCGGCGTCGATGATACGCGAGGGCCACCGGTGCCGCCGCGGAAGGGATGCGGGCCCTCGGGCCCCGTCCCGGCCGGGTCCGGTTGGGTCCGGTCGGGTCCGGTCGGGTCGGGTTCAGTCCAGGTAGGTCGCCGCCAGACCGGCGAGCTCGAGCGCGGGCCGTCCCAGGGCGCTCTGGACGGAGGCCGCGAGCGCCGCCACCGGGTCACCGAGGCGGATGCCGGGGAGCTCGAGGCTGTCGAGGCTGATCGCCGGCGGGTCCCCGACCGCCACCGTCGCGAGGCTGACGCGGCCGGCCTCCCCGATCATCTCCAGGCCTCCCTCATGGCGCGCGAACCGGCCGGCGTAGGCACCGCCCCGGCCGGCCTCGACCAGGGCGACCGTCTCGCCCTCCCCGTCAGGGGCCGATCGCGCCGTCACCTCCAGGCTGCCGACTCCATGGAGGGGGATCCCCAGCGCGTGGGCAACCCCCAGCCCGGCGGCCATGCCGGCACGCAGGCCGGTGTAGGAGCCGGGGCCGGTGACCACCACCACCGCCTCGAGACCGGAGACGCCGAGCTCGGCCAGGGCCCGATCCAACCAGGGGAGGGCGGCGGTGGTGCCGGTCCGGGCGGCCAGCAGCTCGCCCCGCCGGCTGGCGCGGATCACCACCAGGCGCCGCCGGGTGGCGGTGTCGATGGCGAGCACGCTCACGGGCCGGCCACGGCCGCACGCCATGCCTCGATCAGCCGGGCGGGAGCCCGCTCCGGGTCCCGGGCCGCGATGCTCCGGACCTGGTCACCGGCGATCTCGATGACCAGCCCGAGCGGGTGCCACGGCTCGAGGTCGGCGCAGCCCGCCCACTCCACCGCGGCTGGCGCACTCTCGAGCAGGGTGTCCAGGTCGAGGAGCTCGATCCGCGCGCCCGGCCCGAGCCGGTAGAGGTCGAGGTGGTGGAGCCGGGGCGGCGACCCGTAGACGTGGTGGAGGACGAAGGTCGGGCTCTTGACCACGGTGGCGTCCACACCCAGACCGGCGGCGAGCCCCCGGACGAAGACGGTCTTCCCGGCTCCGAGCGGCCCGTCGAGGGCGACCAGGTCGCCCGGCCGCAGGCCCGCCGACAGCCGGGCCGCCAGGGCCTCGGTCGCCTCGACCGAGGCCGTCGTGAGCCGGAGCTCGTCGCCGTTCACGGCTGGCGGAAATGCCGCGAGCCGACCGCCGGGAGCGGCACCGGCTCGCCGCCCTGCCGGTCGAGCAGGGCCACGCCCGAGCCCGTGGCCAGCCGGCCCACCACGCGGAGCGGCTGGAGCGCCGGGGGCCAGGCCGCCAGGAGTCCCTCCAGCCGATCGGCGGCCACCGCGGCGACCAGCTCGAAGTCCTCTCCCCCACCCAGCGCCGCGCCGGGCCACGCCGCCCCCAGCAGGGCGCGGACGTCGGGGCTGGTGGGGAGGCTCTCCAGCCATATCTCGGCGGCACACCCCGAGGCCTCGGTGATCCGGCCCAGGTCGACGATCAGACCGTCGCTCAGATCGCCGGCGCACTCGACGCCCAGCTCGAGCAGGGCCCGACCCTCGGCCAGCCGGGCCCGCGGTTCGAGCTGACGCTCGAGGCAGCGCTCTCCGACCTCTCCGGCGACCTCCCACCCCTCGAGGAGGAGGCGAAGCCCGGCCGCCGCCTCGCCAAGGCTGCCGGTGACCAGCAGCGCGTCAGTAGGGTGGCCGCGATCCCGGCGGAGGGCCCGGTCGGGGGCGACCGTCCCGACCACGGCGACATCGATCACCAGGGGACCGCTGATGGCGCTGACGTCGCCGCCCGCGACCTGGCACCCGGCGGCGGCAGCGGCGGCGCAGAGGCCCCGCTGGATGGCCAGGAGGTCATCGATCGGCGCATCGCCGGGCGCGCAGTAGGTGACCATGCAGAGGTGGGGGACCGCCCCCATGGCGGCGAGATCGGAGAGGGCGACGGCGAGTGCCCGGCGGCCCACCGCCTCGGGATCGGTCCAGGACTTGAGGAAGTCCTCACCCTCCACGATCGCGTCCTGGCTGAGCACGATCCCGTCGCCCGCGGGCGGGAGCCAGACCGCGGCATCGTCCCCGCTCGCGACCACGAGAGGCGGGCCGGCGGCCGAGGCCAGGGCCAGGGCGGTCAGCCGGCGCAGCAGCTCGGCCTCGCCGACCTCGCTCAGGGTGGGGCCTCCGGCGTCGAAGAGTCGCCGCACGGGCGGGGGTGGGCTGCTCACCGGACCGACTCTAGTGGGGGGCGGTCATCCTGGCTCCGGTGGCGCCGGTCGTCCCGGCTCCGGTGGGGCCGGTCGCCCCGGCTCTGGTGACGGCCGGTCATCCAGGTGGGGGCGGCCGATCATCCAGTTGGGCCAGGCCGGCGGTCACGACCGTCCGGGTCCCGCCCGCCCCGGGGGCGGGACCTGCGACCCCCGCGCCAGCCGTCCACCCGGAGGCGAATCGCTCATCCAAGATCGAGATATCGCTTTTCTTGATAGCGACGATGTCACGTCAGCTTGACCAACCGCGCCTCCGCCGGATAACCTCCCGCAAGTTTGGTCCAGCGACCTGGCCCCGGAGGGGGTCGCCGGCCCGGGGAGACCATAGGGGAGATCGGATTGCGGGTTACCCGGAGGGTGATCCCTGCCTTCCTGGCCGTCGCGGTCGTCGTTCTCGGGCTGCCCATCGGCCCGCGCCAG
>Ga0181535_10001161_pt1 | contig 35586 bp, 27 predicted proteins | sample PEATcosm2014_Bin_44_FD_119774 | JGI IMG/M metagenome (GOLD analysis project Ga0181535, IMG submission 119774) | Peatland microbial communities from MTU Mesocosm Facility, Houghton, MI, USA - PEATcosm2014_Bin17_30_metaG | ecosystem: Environmental > Terrestrial > Soil > Wetlands > Peat | place... | reverse complement strand
CTCGTCCATCACACTGCTCGTTTTCCAAGGCATGAGAATCTTCTACGTCCTCACCCCTTCGCTTGCAGTGTCGGAGATGCGCCCGGTCTAAAACGTACGATATCCCCCCGGTCTGTACCACCGTCTATACCCCACCCCCCCTCCCCCTCAAAAACCCACCTCCGGAGGGGCCAAAGTTCAAGTAACACTAAAGGAATGAATAAGTTGTAAAATTGACCTATGTACTCATCGGTAAACAGAAAGTCCCAATTTTCCCCTGTTTCTGCCCCGAAACACCTGAAAATCGCTCTGGAAACTGGCAAAGTTGGGTCTTCAGCCGTGCCGCAGAAGCCGCGGGCAAGCACTCGGCTTTGGCTCCTGCGGAAGAGCGCATTCCAGAGAGACGCTCGCCCGTCATCAATTCCATTCCCGGTACAATGGAAGGGTGAGCAAACTTTCCCCACCCACGGCTCCCACCGTGGGCTTTATTTCTTTAGGCTGTCCCAAAAACCTCGTCGATTCCGAGGTCATGATGGGCCTGCTGGACCGCGCCGGCGCGCGGCTCACTTCCCGTCCGGAAGAGGCCGAAATCCTCGTCGTCAACACCTGCAGCTTCATCGACACAGCTAAACAGGAGTCCGTCGACACCATCCTTGAAATGGCCCGCCACAAGACTTCCGGCTCGGCCCGCAAGCTCATCGTCGCCGGTTGCCTGGTCGAGCGCTATCGCGACGAGATCCGCAAGAGCATCCCCGAAGTTGATGCCGTCGTTGGCACCGGCGAACTCGAAGCGATCCTCGAAGCTGCCGGCCTCTCCATACCGGCCTCCGCAGCCGTGTCGCCCTTCAACATCCTCACCAGCGCCCCGGCCGCCGATTCCCGCCCCGGCCGCGAATCCCTATCCGGAACGCACAAGGGAAAAAATCAGGAGTCAAGGCCCGAAGGCGATGCCCGCGAACAGCAAGGCCGCTTCCGCCGCGACGATTGGCAAGGTGCCGTGCATCTGCTGCCCACCTATCTTTACGACGAATCCACGCCCCGCTTCCTCACCACACCCAAGTCTTCCGCCTACATCAAGATCGCCGAAGGCTGCGACCACCCGTGCACCTTCTGCGTCATCCCCAACCTCCGCGGCAAGTTCCGTTCTCGCCGCTTCGAGTCCGTCGTTGCCGAGGCACAACAACTTGTCGCCCGCGGCGTCAGTGAGATCACTCTCATCGGTCAGGACACCACCTGCTACGGCGAGGACCTGGGCATCAAAGACGGCCTCGCCTCCCTGCTCGATGCTCTTGCCGCAATCGAAGGCCTGCGCTGGCTCCGCTTCCTCTATGCCTACCCCAACCGCGTCACCGGCCGCCTGCTCGACACCATCGCCCGTCACGACAACATCTGCAAGTATCTCGACGTCCCTCTGCAACACGCTTCGCCTCAGGTGCTCAAGACAATGAAGCGGGGCGCCGGCGCGGAACTTTTCTTGAAGACTCTGGACAAGGTTCGTTCGGCGGTCCCGGGAATCGCGCTCCGTACCTCCTTCATCGTCGGCTTTCCCGGCGAGTCGCTCCGCGACTTTGAGATTTTGGAGGAGTTCATTGGCGAAGCCAGGTTCGACTGGCTCGGTGTCTTCAGCTACTCCGACGAAGAAGGCTCCGGCGCATTCTCGCTCGACGCCAAGGTCCCCCACCGTACCATCGAGTCCCGCAAGCGCCGGCTGATGAAGCTGCAGCAATCCATCAGCAAGCGCGCCAAGCAGCAGTGGATCGGCCGCGAGTTAGTCCTGCTGGCCGAGGGCGAAAGCGACGAAACCCCGCTTTTGTGGGAGGGCCGTACCCAGTTCCATGCTCCCGAAATCGACGGCAAGGTCTACATCAATGATTTCGGCAATCTTGAAACACTTGAACCCGGTCGCTTTTACAATGCCGTCATTACTGAAGCCCACGAGTACGACGTAGTGGCACGCGTCGTCTCCGGTCCGCTTTGAGCTGACTTTTTGCTAGGTTGAGCCCTGAGCGCCAATGCCGGCTTCTTCGCCGACATTTGCGCTCAGGGCTCAACTTCTCCTCAGCCCTTCATGTGGGAATCCCCTCCCCGACGCGGTACGATAAAGTTGAACCGGTACCTAGAAGGCAGAAACAAGTTGGATGCCCGCTAAAAAAAAATCCGCTAAACTCCTCCGCTGCCCCACTTGCGGCATGCTGGTCCGCCCCACCGACGAAGACTTCCCATTCTGTTCAGATCGCTGCCGCAAGATTGATCTGGGCAAGTGGGCCTCCGGCGTCTACAAGATCAGTTCGCCGATCCTTGATCCTGAAGTCCTGGAAGACCTCGGCGGTCTCGGTGGCGGTCGCGGCAAAGACCAAAACAGCGATGAATAACCCCGTCGGTGGCCACAAGACTTTCTGGGCATGGACCGTCGCCACGTTCTTTGGTGCTGGCTTCGGCAAGCCTGGTCCCGGCACCTGGGGCTCTATTGCCGCCGTCCTGCTTTGGGCCGCCTACGCTGGGCTTGCTCAACCTGCGCCACAGACCTTGCTCATCGCTCTGCTTGCCGGCATCGCCGCCGCCATTGCTCTCGGTATTCCCGCCGCCACCATTGTCGCCCGCGAGAGTGGCCGTCACGACCCACAGTTCGTAGTCATCGACGAGGTGGCCGGCCAGTGGATCGCCCTGGTCGGTAGCCGCCCAGACTGGCGTCATGCCCTTCTCGCTCTGATCCTCTTTCGTCTCTTCGACATCACCAAGCCCTTTCCCGCTCGCCAACTCGAAAGCCTTCCTGAAGGCTGGGGCATCGTGCTCGATGATGTGGCTGCCGGGCTGTATGCTTTGGGTGTAGCGTGGTTGCTACACTTTCTGCTTCATCGGTGGATCTGATATGCCCCGCACCCGTACGCAATCCGCGCTTGAAGATACTCTCCCATCGCCGCGTATCGATGACGTTCTTCCCGCCGCCGCTCTGCCCCTGGGTGAGGTGGAACTTACCGGTGCCTATCTCGGTCCGCATGCTTTCGGTCCGCCGGCTGTGATGGTTGGAGTTCATCCCGCCCACGTGCTGATGAGCCGCCCCGGCCGCCTCGCTTTCCGCGTCCCCGAGAAGGCCACCACCAGTCTCATTGAGGTTCGCACCCCCGCCGGCGTCAGCAACGCTGCGCCCCTGCGCGTGGCCCGCGAACTTTCCAGCGGTCTGCACCCGGTCACCAGCCCTGCCGTGAGCCGCTCCGGCATGATCTACGCCACCATCTCCGGCCAGCGCGGCAAGCAGACTCCGGTCTCCGTGGTACGCGTGAGCCCCGATGGCCGCGGTACGCCATTTGTCACCGGCATCCTGAATTCAACTGGCCTGACATTCAGCCCCGATGGCGACCTCTTTGTGACCTCCCGTGCCGAAGGTAACGTCTACCGCATCGACGGAGCAGGCGAATCCACCCTCTTCGCCGAGGGCATGGGTACGGCCACGGGCGCTGTATTCGATCGTGACGGCAATCTCTTTGTCGGCGACCGCAGCGGCACCATCTTCAAAATCGATCCCCAGCGCAAGATCTTTGTCTACGCCACGCTGGAGCCCAGCATCTCCGCCTACCACCTGGCCGTCAACCAGGAAGGCATCCTCTTCGTCACTGGCCCCACGCTCTCCTCCAACGACGCCATCTGGGCTGTCGACACCCACGGCGACGCCCGCCCTTGGTACCGCGGCTTGGGCCGGCCCCAGGGCCTGGCACTCTCAAAGGACGGAGATGTCTACGTGGCTGCATGCCTTCATGGCCTGCGCGGGCTGGTTCGAGTGACTGCGGCGGGCGAGGCCACCCTGGTCCTTAACGGAGCCAACATCGTAGGAGTAGCTTTCTCCCCGCTCGGCACTACCATCTTGGCCACCAACGAGTCGGTTTATGATGTGGACTTGGGTGTGGAAGGATTGAATCTGTTTTGAGCTGCTCGCTACTGGCTCCTGACCTCTTCATTTGGGGGTCGGGGTTTTGTGGCCACCAAGCCAAGTCGTCACCGCCCACAACATCGTAGCCAAAAACTAGAGGCTAACGCATTTTAGGAAATGACATATCCGAAGCCACATCACTCAAGTCGGCGCGACCAGCAGGGAGCGCCGACCCCGTACGATTTCGACAAAAACACTGTATTTTCTAAAATGCCGTAGGAGCTGGAAGCCGCCTTTATGAAATCCGAGATCATTGCTGTCGGCTCCGAGATGCTTACCCCTTTCCGGCAGGACACTAACTCCCTCTACCTGACCGAAAAGCTCAACGAAATCGGCGTGACCGTCGCCTTCAAAACCATCGTCGGAGACCGCCGCAAAGATTTGGTCAGCGCTATTCGCACGGCCCTCGGGCGCACTGACATCCTCATCGTAATGGGTGGCCTTGGCCCCACCGAGGATGACCTCACGCGTGAGGCGGTGGCAGAGGCTCTTTCGCTCGCCCTGCGCCGCGACGCATCGCAAGTGGCCGCCCTGCATGCCCGCGCCGCCACCTGGCGCATCCCCATGCCCGACAATAACCTCAAGCAAGCCGACATTCTCGTGGGCGCGGTTATACTGCCCAACCCCAACGGCAGCGCACCAGGCCAGTGGCTCGATACCACATTCTCCGGCTATCGCAAGCTGATCATGCTCATTCCCGGCCCGCCCAACGAGTGCCGCCCGCTCTTTGATACCGAGTGCCTGTCGCGCCTGGGCGCTGTGCTGCCTGCCCGCTTCATCGCCAAGCGCATTCTTCGCGCGGCCATGATTCCAGAGTCCCAGGCTGACAAGCTGCTCGCTCCTATCTACACCACCTACACCGACGTCGAAACCACCATCCTGGCCCACATGGGCGACATTCAACTTACCTTGCTTTGCTCCAAATCAAGCCTCGAAGCCGCCAAGCAGCGCGTCGACGAGCTCGCCGGCCGCATGGAAGAGGCCCTCGACGACTGGCTTTACTCCTCTGAAGGGGAATCGCTCGAGCAAATCGTCCTTTATTACCTTGGCCTGCGTCAGTCCACTCTTGCCGTCGCCGAAAGCTGCACTGGGGGCATGGTTTCGCAGCGCATCACCGCTGTTCCCGGCAGCTCCCGCTCATTCCTCGGCGGCGTGGTCGTGTATTCCAACGAGTTGAAGACCGCCTTTGCCGACGTCCCGCCCGCACTCATTGAGCGTTATGGCGCCGTCTCCTCTGAAGTGGCCACAGCGCTTGCCGAAGGCATTCGCAAGCGCACCGGCGCCACCCTCGGCCTCGCCATCACCGGCATCGCCGGCCCCACTGGCGGCACCGAAGACAAGCCCGTGGGCCTGGTTCATTTTGCGGTCTCAGATGGCCAGAAAACCGACACCATCGAGCGCAACTTTCGCGGCGCCCGCGACCGCGTTCGCGAGTGGGCCACGCAGCAGGCCCTCGACCTCATTCGCCGGAGGCTGATGTAGGGCCGATCGGTTCTCGTCCGCTTTCCTCCGAATTGTTTGGCGCAAAATTTAGAAACTATGGGATTATTTTCTTTAGCCCTTGCTCCCAACCTTTAGTTTTCCCCTTTCCCGAGGTGCCCCAATGATGAATCAGACACGCGTATCCCCTCTGGCTTTCGTTGCCGCTTTCTTAGTTATCTCTACGCTCGCGCTTGCGGCACAGGCCCCTTCTTCTACAGCAAAGCGAAAGGTTAACTCGGCGACTGATTTGCCCCGCTTCAGTTATCCAGTCAGTGGTCCGCCAAGCGCTCTGCTGCTGGCCGATGACACCACGTTCAACGCCTTCGCGATGAAGGTCATGCATGACGATGACTCGGTGTTAAACGGCTACGACATTGAAGACAAGGCAACCCTGCGTGATCTCTATTCCCTGAAAGTGGATGTGCAGGTGCTCACCCGCGACGACAAGGGCGCATTGTCGACTCTTAAGACTCTCCAGGCTCTGCAGGAAAAGCCGGAAGCACAGGCCACATTTGGAATGCTCACTTACCCGATAATCGAAGCTCGCGTAGCCTCGCAATCCGCCTCCGGTGACGCGTATGAGAAGGCATTTCAGAGCCGATTTAAGGCTCGGGTTGATTCCCTTCAGTGGCGCCTCGTTCAGGACACCGTTAAGGCGGAGAAGGGCAGCTTTGAGTTTGCAACGAAGGACTTCGTTATCGGCGATGTGAAGGAATCCATTGACCCGGCGGCGCTGAAGTCGGGCACCATCGACATGGCCGCGGCGGAGACGCTCATCTCCGACCGCTTTTTTATTGCCATTGCACTGCCCCTTAAAAACCTGGCTCTTCCCGTTCTGACGGCATATGTCGCGGAGCACAACGTATTGAAGCCCGACATCTGGGAGGCCCGCGAAGTGACCCTGACTGCGGACCAGAAGTTGACGCCTGTCCGCATCGGCATCTGGGATTCGGGGGTGGACACATCGCTGTTTCCAGATCAGCTCTTCACCGATCCGGATCCGGGCGGGCACAGCCCTCATGGTCTTGCCTACGATATGCACGGAGAGCTCTACAACGGCGATCTGCAACCGTTGACTCCGGAGCAGAAAGAACTCTATCCGAAGGTGCTCGGCCTGGCTCAGGGAGTGAACGACCTCATGAGCGCCATCGACTCGCCTGCCGCCTCTGAAGCCAAGAAGACCATTGCGTCCATGTCTCCCGATCAGGTAGCCCCCTTCATGAAGCAGATGAGCTTCCTGAGTCAATGGATGCACGGGACCCACGTGGCCGGAATCGCGACCCGCGGCAACCCGGCAGCGCGCATTGTTGTGGCGCAGTTCAACGATTCTCTGGCGAATATCCCTTTCCCCCCGACGGTCGAGTGGGCCAACAAATTCAAAGCGGACTTCCAGCAGATCGGCGATTACTTCCGCACCAACAACGTGCGCGTGGTGAATTTGAGCTGGGCCGATAACGTATCTGAGATCGAGCAGTGGCTGACCAAAACCAGCGCTGAAAAAGACCCAGCAGCGCGAAAGCAGGCTGCCGCCACCATCTATTCCATCTGGCGCGAGGCCATCGAGAACGCCATGCGTAGCGCGCCCAACACGCTCTTTGTCTGCGCCGCGGGCAACTCTGACAGCAATGCCGGATTTACCGAGGATGTCCCGGCGGCGCTTCATTTGCCCAACTTGATTACGGTGGGAGCGGTCGACCAGGCCGGCGAAGAGACCTCCTTCACAAGCTATGGACAGACAGTCGTCGTCGACGCAGATGGATTCCAGGTGGAAAGTTATGTCCCAGGCGGGACACGGATCAAGTTCTCAGGCACTTCGATGGCCTCGCCAAATGTAGTCAACCTTGCGGCCAAGTTGATCGCTCTGGATTCTTCGCTCACTCCCGAGAAGACCATCGCTCTGATCAAGCAAGGAGCCGAAAAAAGTGCCGACGGTCGTCGCAATCTCATCAATCCCAAGGCTACTGTGGCGCTGTTAATGCAGCAAAGGACGCCGAACAACTCGAGATAGCTCCCCTTGAGTTTTAAAGTCTCCACGCGGATCCTCGGTTGAGCGTCACCTTGGTGGCTGCTCCACAGCGGCGGGCCAGACTTTTGCCACCACCACGCTGACCACAACAGTGATCACGAAGGCGGCAAGTTGCGGATGGGCCGGCCAAATTGCTTTAGCAAAGCCAAAGAACCACGCGCCGACGCCAGCCGCAGTGGCGATCAGAGTCGCCGCTAGAGTGCTGCTCATAGAGGCTTTCATGCAATCAAATATCCCTCAGGATCAGTTATACGGTGAATGTCTCAGTTTCGTTCCCTCTAATCTACTTTGTTGCACCACGTTTTCGGTTGGCGGTTGCGCTGATAGATCTACCATTCACCAATTTTTAAAACTTGATCCGCAAGACCCGATTCTTTCGGTGGAAGTCTTATGTCCCAGTCACTTTCACGGTCAGACCCAATACACCGTACCTGTGGAAAGATAAGCTGCGTCACTGCTCGAATCCAACCGGCATTGACGCGCTCCGGCCCACTCTGCAAAACTGACCGCAATGCAATACAGTGGAAGGGTTGAATACGCTGGGCAACGGAAGATCCGCGCCCACAACACACTTCGTTATCGATTTGCGCATTGGCCTATTTGGATTTGGGTTTTTTTTCTGACCCCGGGCCCACTCACCTTCAGTCTCTTTGCACGCGGCTTCGGTTGGGCCAATACGATCTGGCTCGCTGCCGTACTCATCGGTACCGGCACGGCTGGCTTGTACGCCCAGTTGCCCGGTGTGGAACCGTGTCCCTACATCTTGCGCTTCGATGAGGACAAGCCCAATCCGCTCTATCGTAAAGTCTGCTACACCTTCGCCTGGAACGCGGTTTTCAATTTCGCCATGCTGAATCTTGCCGGCCTCCTCTTCGCCGCCATCACCGGCGTGTGGGCCATGAAGCAGCTCTACCATTACGCCTATTTCCCTTTGTGCGCGCTGATTCTACTGCTCGGTGCATTCGGCAAACTGCCCCGCGTTGGCCCCTCGACCAAGAGAGAAGGTTCGGAACGTCGTTACTTCTACGGCTCTGTCTGGGCCGTCACCATCGCACAAACTGTGCTACTGATTCTGTGGAAGACCATGCCACAGGCCCTGTCCCAGTCGCGCACCGGCAGTGTGATTAAACTCCTGGTTTACGTTGCGGCCCTCGGGTTCATGGGCCTGCTGGCGTGGCGAGGCATCTTGCCTCGAACCCGCCCCATCGTTGCCGGCGAGATGATGGTCGACTGAAGGCCGCGCCACGGCGTACGCTTCAGCCCGCGGAGTCGCTCCCTTCGCCTTACCTGCTAAACTCTCAGTCGTCATGCTCCTTGCAAGCCTGTTGATTGTGGTCGCCGCTTATCTGCTCGGATCCATCCCCACCGGATACCTGCTGGTACGCCTGTTTCTGCACCAGGACATTCGCACCATCGGCAGCGGCAACATCGGAGCAACGAACGTTCTCCGCTCGGGCCGCAAAGGCCTGGGCGCCGCCACATTTTTCCTTGACATGCTCAAGGGCTGTTCCGCTGTTTGGCTCGGAGGACTGATGGGCGCACTGCTCATGCCCGCCACTCCCATGCGCAGCGCCCAGGCCCTCGCCGCGCTGTTCGCCGTCCTCGGACACATGTTTCCCGTCTGGCTTCACTTTCGCGGCGGCAAGGGTGTAGCCACCGGTTTCGGAGTCTTCCTGGTGGCTGCTCCCTGGGCCGCGCTGGCAGCCATCAGCGTCTTCTTCCTTGTGCTCGCGGCCAGCCGCTACGTTTCGCTGGCCTCCATCCTTGGCTCGGCCAGTTTCCCCGTCTTTGCCTGGTTCCTCGTCAACGGCGACAAGCCCGTTCTCTTCATCGCCGTGCAGGCAGCTGTCGCCCTGCTCATCATTGCCAAACACCACCAAAATGTGCGCCGCCTGCTCGACGGCACAGAAAACCGCTTTGGAGCCAGGAAACTCGCATGAGCCGCATCGTCGTTCTCGGTTCAGGGGCTTGGGGAACCGCCATTGCCCTTTCGCTCGACCGCCGCGGCGGCCATCAGATTACGCTATGGTCACACAGCCCGGAGGAGGCGCGTCAGATTAACGACGCCGGTGAAAACACACTCTTTCTTCCCGGCTTCCCCATCCCGAAATCCATCTGCGTCACCGGTGACAACGGAGCGTTGGCCGACGCCCAAATTGCTATCTCCGTCGTTCCTTCTGAGTTCCTGCGGCCCACCATTGCCCGCATCAATCAGCACCTGCACGCCGGCCAAATCATTGTCAGCGCGACGAAAGGCGTGGAGAATAATACCTTCCGGCGCATGACTGAGGTCGTCACCGAGAGCCTTTCGCAGACCTGCGACACGCTTCCCGTCGGCGCGCTCAGCGGCCCCAGCTTTGCTCTTGAAGTTGCGCAGGGCCAGCCCACTGCCGTTACAGTCGCCTTCGACGATCCAGCCGTCGCAGCGCACATTCAGCAGGAGTTCTCCTCGGAGACTCTCCGCCTCTACACATCCAAGGACGTCATCGGCGTCGAGTTGGGCGGCGCACTCAAGAACGTCATCGCCATTGCCGCCGGCATCGCTGCGGGAGTTGGCTTAGGCCATAACTCCGCCGCCGCACTCATGACCCGCGGCATCGCTGAAATCACCCGCCTCGCTGTAGCCTGCGGCGGCCGGCGCGAAACGCTCGGAGGCCTCTCTGGGATCGGGGACCTGGTGCTGACTTGCACCGGATCGCTCAGCCGCAACCGGACGGTTGGACAGGCTTTGGGCCAGGGACGCAAACTGCCGGAGATTCTTGAGAGTCTGGGCGGCAAAGTTGCGGAAGGAGTGCGCACGACGCGGGCTGCACTTGGGCTGTCCCGGCGGCACAACATAGAAATGCCGATTACGGAACAGATGGAGTTGATTCTGAACGAGGGGAAAGACCCGCGCGAAGCCATCAGAGAGTTGATGCTGCGGCCGGGGAAAGGTGAGCAGTAGAGGGTCACTGCTTCACAGTCCACTTCAGTATCTTATTGAAGGGCGGCGATGGGGCCAGCCTTTCACGCAATCGCCCGGCCAGAGATGGGCACGGAGATTCCTCCGCAGCAGACAGGAGCCGTGTGTCCTCTCGCTCACGGTTCATGTGGGGGGATGCTCGCGTGCTCCTTCAATTGATACTGCGGGATCGTTTCCGCCCTCCTGGATGTTTTTGGCTAATCGCTCAGAAACTCTTTGATTTGACTGGCAAGCAGGGCGTGGGCTGAGCGCAGGCCGAGGTGGCCGTGTCCTTTGAGTTCGGCAATTGAGGCTTTGGGAAGCGAGTACGAGAGTGCAGTGACGGCATTCTGAAATGGATGTTTGGGGCTCCGGGTTCCGCGGACGAGGAGCGTAGGGCACTTGATGGCGGCATACATCTCGACGTCTGAAGCGATAGCGTCCATGGCTTCGAGTTCGCGCGGCCACGCTGACATGAGCGAGGAGAGCCGTGACCAGGCAGCAGTGTCACGCATGGTTTCGACGTGATCGAGCGGAAGGCGGATGAACTCCTTCAACCCGATCTCAAGTGCCTCGTCGAAACGACCGTCACGCATGGCGTGGCAGTAAGGAGCGAGGTTCTTGCCGGCGATGAGTCCGTGCAGCGGTAGCGGAGGCTCATAGACGACTAGCCGCGGCACCCTGGTGAGCATGGCCGCGCCGAGGCAGCAGATGGCGCCATAGGAGTGTCCGACGAGGGCGGCGTCGCGGCCCGCGAAAGAGAGCACTGACAGCACGTCATCGTATTCACGGTCGATGCAGTAGGGGGCGTTGCCGAATTCGCTGAGGCCATGGCCGCGACGATCCATAAGATAGCAGGTGTAGTCCTGTTCAAGGTGGCGGGCCACGGCGAGCCAATCGAGACCCTGAGAGAGACTGCCGTGCACGAAGACGATGGGAGGACCGAAACCGAGGCGCGTGACTCCAATGCGCGTGTTGTCGGCAGAGTAGACATAATCGTGAACGGCTTCGTACGAGTTTAGGTGCGCGGCTTTCAATTCTCTCCCGGAGATAACGGCGTGATCATGTGAGTGACGATGAGTAAAGATCATGCTGCGTGAAACGGCAGCGTACGCGCTGGAGATGATGTGGTCACATGCGCGGAGCTACACTGCGGCGCCGGCCCTCTCAGCAACCTGACCCATAGAGGCAAAGATTATCTTTTCCGCCGTCGCATCCTCGTCTCCGCTGGAAGAGATCATCAGGTCGTAGAGGTGCGGGTTGTTCCAGCACTTGCCAAAATACTGCTGAAGATACCTGGCGCGTTCTTCATCTGCCTTGCGAAGGCGCTCCTCTACATTGACCCTGGGATCGAGACGCTGACGAAGGCGAAGGATCCGCTCGCGATAAGGCGCGTAGACAAAGACGTGGTAAACGTCCTTGTGGTTCTGGAGGATGCACTGTGCACCGCGACCGACGATGACGCAGTTGCCTGCGGACCAGGCTTCCTTGACAACCTTTTCAGTGATCTTGACCATTTCGTCGGCGTCAAAAACGGAGCCCTCCGTGAGTTCAAATCCGGCGGCGAGGGCAGCTCCGCGCATGGCATGTTGATTGAGGCGATGCAACCATGACTCGACGTGCTCGTCGTAGTGGATGACCTGCCCAGGGTCCACGTGAGCCGCATAGGCGATGGCATCGATGATGTCGCGGTCGAGGAGCTTCCAGCCGAGCCTTTTTGCTATGGTCTCGGCGATTCTGCCTCCGCCACTCCCAAACTCTCTGTTTACGGTCAGTACGCGGTAGTTCATAGATGGACCTTTCGAACACAGCAATAGCAAAGCGATGCGACAGTCACGCCGTGCCTCCGTGGGACGGATGCGCTTCCAGCAGGATTGCAAGCGCGGAATCGAGATGCGCGAGGGCTCCTTCGCGAGTGATTCGATATGCTCGCGGATAGGTAATCAGCATGACGATCAAGCCATGAGTGACGGCCAGAATCTGATGTAGGCGTTCCTCGACGAGTTCGTCGGAACTTCCCGGCGGCAGCGCAAGACCGAGAGTATGCCGAATGTAGGCGATGACGGGCTCAGCGGTCGCAGTGCGCGCGGACTCCGTCTTCTGGTCGGAGATGCGGGCGAGGAATGTAAAGCGATAGTGGTGCGGATTCGCTGCGGCCAGGCGCACGAAATCGCAGAGTGCGCGTCGCACGCGCTCTTTTGGATCGGGAAGGTGATCAAATTTCGTAGAGAGCCCGGCAGTGAACTGCTTGTAGATCGCGTTGCAGAGATGGCGGACAAGAGATTCCTTGTCAGGGAAATGGCGGTACATGGCCATCTGGGAACAACCGACTTCCTGCGCGATGCTGCGGACGGAGACATTCTCGTAGCCGGATTCGCGGAAAAGGCGATTGGCAGTCTCGAGGAGCCGGCGGCGCAGGTCGTCACCAGCCTTGAACTTGCCCCGCGGCTTTTGTGAAGTGACAGAGGGCATTTCGCTCCTCCCAGCCAGCCGAGCCATTGAATCAAGTCGGCCGAGTCTGCGTTCAACGTATACATAGTTTACAGCGCATACACGGAATGATCAAGCCGCGCGTGGACGTGGCCCGGTCGCCGCAGAGCAATTGAACGCGCGCCACTCCAGCGGACGCCCTGAGCTTTCCGCTGCCTACACCTTCAGCAAATTTCTGGATCAGTCGTCCAACATCCGCGAAGAGGTCAACCCGCTCAATCCTGCGCTACATGAGGGAGTTCGTTGCTGAAATGGTCTGACTACTTATCACCTGTGAGATCGAACTCGCCGCTTATCAAAGCGTGTATGAAGCAGTCAGCAAGAAGGATTAATCAGCGCAAATCACTGATTTAGAGGTTGATTTTGGCGGGCGGTAAAGTTAGGGAACGTGCGAGGAAGTGCTTTAGATTGGCTGCCCCGCTCGTAGCAATTCCGCGGCGCGGACTGCATAAGCCTTGTTGTCTTTAGACGCTGTGTAGCGGCCCGCCGGAATTCCCTTCACCAGTCCTTCTTCACACAGACCCAGAAATGCTCCACGCGGGCAGCCCTTCTTTCGTGCCGTCGGGCTGGTCGGATATAGCCTCTGCATTGCGTTTTCCCAACGAGCGACAGGATCGACGCCCGCCGCGGAACTTCCCCGGGCCGCCATCAGTGCCGCTTCTCCGTATCGATTTGCCATCCTGGAACCTCGCGTATCTCGAACCGATTCTACGGCAATCGCAGGATGCCCCACATTGAAGTCACCTGTTCCGACGCTGTTGATTGCGAATCATCTTCCGGACGCCCTCATACAAGGCCGGGATGCCTCGACGATACAGACGAGTACCCCCAGACTGATATCTGGTTCTTGCACGCCCGGTCTGAGGAAGCACTTCGGGCAAGCGCACCGAAACGGAACAAGCGCAAGCACCGCCGAGTGCCCTCCATAGTGTCCAATCTCCCCGTACCCCTATGGGCAGAGGAGCTGGAGTACTTCCTCCCTGAGATATGGGACCCATGGAGCGACATGGGCCTCGACATGAAGGAATTCGAGGAGGAGCGAAAGGCCAAGTCCCACGATTGTTTCCTACGCAGGAACGTCATCTTCGCCAGCCGGGCCTTGATCACCCTTTGAAGCATGGTGACCGAACCATCCTCGCCGGCACCGCCGAGTACCCCTCCAAGGAGTTCCCCTCGTACCCCTATGGATAAAGGAGTCGAGCCACTTCGCGCCAGAAGTATGAGCCCTTGAAGCTACATGGGAGGGTTTGGTGCAGGATTTGTTGGTGCTTTTGGTTCAAGAGTGCAACTTTGATGGAATGGCGCCCGAACGCAGACTGAACCATAATCGTCATCTCAAACGACCATTCGGCGTCGTATGCTGACCAACAATGTCGATGCGGCGTAATCCGGGCTGATCGGCAGTTAGGAGATGTCGTGTTGGGAATTTTTCACGAACGAACTGCGTGTTCCTGCTCGGAGGATAGCGTTAACTGGAGTTGGCCCTTCACCCGCGCTCACGAACGCTATCACGACCTAACGGTCACGACCGTGACCTGCCTGAAGCATCCCTGGTCTGTGCGACTGTACGACCCTGACCACATGAGATTCGTGAAGGCCGCTGAGGAACGCAGGATCGTACGTCGGTTCGATCAAGGTCAGCTAACGAAGGCGCAAGGCTTAATGGTAGGCCTGTAAGTTTCTGCCGCTCCGCCATCCTCGCCTTCACCGCCGAATACCCGCCAAAGTCTCCAATTGCCTGCCGAGAAAGTGTGCGCGGGACATTTGTGGGGAGTATATGCCACTCGGATCAAACGGCGATGGGAGCGACATTGCCGTTCCGAGTTGTTTGTGGGCAACCCTTCCGTTACTCCGGAGTTACTGACGAGTAGACGGTGACACGACCGGAACCCATGAATTCAGCCAGAAGTCGCGATGAGTGCCTCGGCGATGACGTACTCACCGACACGGCCGGTCCATGGCGGAGGAGATGAGCGGAGTGTTGAGCGTGATGTCGCGGGTCAACTGGGTCAGGGCGCTCACCTAAACGGGTACCACCTCGCTGTAGGCGGGGACCAGCAAGACACCGTCGAAAGTAAGGGCATCAGGTAGATATTGTGCCAGCATAATACTCTGATGCGCCTGGCGGTCAGGGGCTCGTTTCCCCGACGCGTCAGGCGCTTTAGACTGATGTAGCGGAGGTGCCTTGAGAGCATCGAAAAGGTGATGGTTTCGACTAGAAAGCTGGCAATTTCAAGTGTATTATTTGGCCGACGCATTTTATGCGCGCAATTCGTTGTCTCCAATAGGATGCGGCTTCGATTCATGAAAGGCCAAGGCCGTTATGTACGCATTGGGGCGAGTTTTCGCATTCCTCTTATTGTCCGCGTTTTGCTTCTGCGCCTGCAAGGCGGGAACGCCAGCACCAACCCAACTAACAACCATCAATGGCGCCCAGGGGGGCAGGATCGTCTATGGCGGGGTGGCCGCCGCCACCACGCAGGGAGCAGCCTTGAGTAAGCTGCTGGGGATGGTACACACCAGTTGCGGCGAGAAGCCGCAGATTGGAAGGGTCTTCCAATTTACCGGCACCAATTCAGTCGGGGTGTTCTTCACGGTGACCGACCATCCGGAGGGGAACCAACTGCTGGCGGGGATGGTGATTGCCACAGCTACCGGGCCCAACCAGGTGGAAGGAGCCATGCTGTACGACTACGCGGCGCGCTTCAGCACCACGGTGAACCCGCTGCTGCAGCAACTGAGCGGCGTCTGGCATCCGGGGACGGCGGCACCGGCGGCTGCGGGGTCCCAGGGCGGAGCGAGCACGGCCGCGGCAAATGCTGCCCCGGCCGCGGGTTCGCCAGCCGGGATGCACTCGGTCACGCTTCCCGACAGCACGGCCAGCGTGAGCATTCCAGCCGGGTGGACTGTCGATCCACAGAGCGGCGGTGGGACCATGCTCATTCACGGCACGCACGGGGAGGTGGTGATCCTCGGCAATATGTTTCTGGCGGTGGACCCCAGCGCGTTGAAGGGGCCCGTGAAGCCTCTCAAGGGGCAGATTGTCTACCCGAGCAACGTCGACCCGGTGAAGTCATTCGCGGATCTCATCCAGCAATTCCGCAAGTCGAACAACATGGGCCCCGCTCCGATTCAGATCCAGAGCGCTGAACAAGTTGCGCCACCGTCAGGAGCGGAGTTCCAGGGCGAGCGTTGCGCTCAGGCAACAGGCCAGGTGAATCCCGACGGCAAGGGCATGCAGGGCATGTTCAGGGTGATCTGTGTGACCCCAGGACAATTCGGGGACTTCAGCTTCCTTGACTACGTAGCCGAGTTCCCTACTTCCGAAGCCGGTCAGGGGAATGCGATGGCGGCGGCAATCATGAACAGCTTCAATGAGAACATGGCACTGGTATCGCAGCGAGCCGCAGCGGAGGCCGCACCCCACATCGCTCAACTGAAGCAGGTGGATGCTCAACAACGGGCGGCAAACCAGGCCTTCACGGCGAATGCCATCAACAACATTCACGCCATTGGCGCGGCAGCTACGGCACGGATGAACGCCACCGAGGCCGCCAACAGCGCCGAACAAGCCAACTGGGAAGCCGGCCAGAATGCCAATGCCCGGAACGCGCAGGGATTCAGCAACTACCTGCTGGATCAGACGGTCGTGCAGAACAACTACACCGGTGCCCACGGTACGCAATGGAACTCGGCCGCGGATGCAATGGTAAAAGCGAGCCCAAACAAATACTCGTACGTGAACACGCCCAATTACATTCCGGGGACGGACTACTGAACGTCAACGAGGTCATAGCTGTTGGGGGTAGCGTCATCGTCAGTGGCGCCGACGGGCTGCAAGACAACTTTCAGCGCCCCGTCGTGTCTGCAACCTTATGATCCAAGGAAGGAGAGCGACCATGTCCCTTTCACGACGCGATCTAATGAGCGAAGCGCCGATTCTCGGTCTTCTTGCCGCAATGGCGCCTGAACTTAGCACGGCACGTGCGGAGGTTCCTCAGGTCTCAATTGAGGATGCCCCGCACGACTCCTATAGTTTCTGGAATGGGTTCTTCGATTCAGTGAATCCAGACATTCAAAGCTCAGGCCAAAAGGCAGCTACGCGCGGGCCCACGGATCAGTTGCCCGATCCTGGCGTTCAGACGCAGTATCTGCATTACAAGAGTGACGAAAAGAAACTGCGCTATGCCACTGAGATCGGCAAGGAAGAGTTGCTCGATCATGAGGGCGACGTGGCGGTGGGTATCTCGCTTTCGCAGTACCGGCCCGCAATCGGCAGCACCACAGCCGGCGATCACGCAGCTCAACTCCGCCTCGATACCACACAGATCTACCCCTTCAGGAATCTGCTGTCACCGCTAGCATGGACGTCGATCGCCTCTGTGATATCGGAAAAGGGGGGCTACGTTTCGCTCGACCACTTGGGTCTCAAGACAGACCAAGCGGCGCAGGGAACGAGCAAGATTCTGCTCACAAAGGGCGCTGGCAAGATAGCTGTTAACATATCGAGAGCTCCACAGACTTCCATGTTCGTGAAGGCGCTCAATGTCATCACTCAGGGGCTAAAAACTGCGGCGCCATTGGTTTCACTGCCTGCCATCAGCGTGCAGGCCCTGAGCGCTTTTACGCAAACAATGAGCTACTGGGAAGATCGCACACGATTTATCATGGCAGGCAATCTGACCTCTGCCGTAGCTACCCGGCCGGCGCTGGACGATCCGAAACGCGGGAATCCCTATGTCGGCCTGATCTCGGGCGACTACCTGATGTTCGCGCAACAGCATGCCGACACGCTGACCAAGGAGATGGGAAATCTTGACCTGGTGCAGGGTTACCTGGTGCGTAAAGATGCCGATCAAAATTTGCCATTACAGAAACGCGCGATGAGCGCTGTTCCCGATGTTTCGTACTTTTCCATACGTGTCAGTGTGAAGGCACTCGACTCGTCGTCCTCGGACTAACCGCAAGGCCACTGTTAAGGTGAGCATTTAGATCAACAGCTTTCATTGGCAGTTCCAGGAGAGATCGGATTAGCGCCAATCGGGAGGGGCGGAGGAGCGGCGTTCAGCTGGGTACCAGCTAGAAAGAATCACAACCTTCAACTCAAAAATACGTCTTGATTCTTTAGGGAGTAGCGGGAATTATACTTTCGGCAGTTTCTTTGATGAGGCGCATATGAAAGTGCAAGTTGCGGCTCTTTCGGCGTGTTTATGCCTGTTCTCTGGAGTGCAGGCTTCGCCGCAGACGCAACGGGCACTACTCATCGGCATCAATACCTACCAGCCCGAAGGAACCCAGGCACAACATCCCGCCGGGTGCACCTATGGCCGATGTGAGATAAATCACTTTGAGAACTTGGACGGCGCGGTCAACGATGCGCAGGCCATGGCCGATCTTCTCACCAATCCGAAATTCGGCTTTCCAGCGAACCAAGTGGTCTTGCTCACTAATCCGGCGCCGCCTCGACCGCAGCCTGGAGTTATGGTGCTGCCCGCTGCACAGACCGATCGCGACGGCATCCTTGCCGCGATGCAGAAGTATCTTGTGGATGTGCCACGGCCAGGCGACACCGTAGTTTTTTATGATGCCAGCCACGGCTCCCTGCGCGTAAATTCGAAGGGCACCAAGCTCACCGTGCTGGTAAATGGCAAATATGTGCACGCAGACAGCACGCTGGTTCCCGCCAATGCCTACAAGGGCGGTTACGATGTGCGTGACCGCGAGATGACCCGCATCTTCAATGCGGCGCTGGACAAGGGCATTCACCTTACAGTGATCTTTGACAGTTGCCACAGCGGCGGCATCAGCCGCGGTATCGGCCCCAGGTACCGTGCGCGCACTCTGGCCTATGATCCCCGAGACATTGCGGAAGCTCCCGACACGCGTGCCGATGGGCAGCCGCAGCCCGCGCCCACCGAGCGCAAGGACAATCCGGCGCTGGTGTTTTCCGCTGCGCAACAGGATCAGGCGGCGCAGGAAATGCCTCTGACGGACAAAGTAACCGAGCCGCATGGAGCGTTTACCGCGGCACTGATAGAGGCGCTCCTGGCCTTGCCCGCCGATTCGCCGGCCTCCATCGTTTATCAGCGCGTGAAGGCCGTGCTCGAGGGCAGCGGGATCTCCGGCCAGGAGCCTGATTTGGACGCCGAGACCGCGCGGAGGCAGGAACCACTTTTTGGAGGAACGGCTGCGAGCACAGGAAAGGTACGCGCCGCGGCGCTTCAAACCGACGAGGACGGCAATGTGTGGATGGACATTGGCCGTGTTTCCGGCATTGGCGTCGGCAGCGAATTCACATCGATGGTTTTGGACGACAGGGGGCAGAGCGTCAAACTTCGCGTGACAGAGCTCGAGGGCATCGCGCGTTCGACAACCACCGTCATCGGCCCGCCCGGCGCCAAGGTAGCTCCCGGAGATGTTTTTGAGCTGACGAAATGGATTCCGGCGGAGTCGGCGGCGTTGCGCGTCTGGAATTGGCCCGCCAATCTTGGTGATGACGAGATTCTTGCCGTCGTAGCGCAGATCCGCGCCGCAGGAATTGCTTTCGTCTCCGATCCAGCCGAGGAGCCGTGGACGCACATCCTCTGCTGGGACGGCACAAATTGGACGCTCGAACAAGCCGGTTCGCATTCCCCCACCGCAGTCGGCACGCAGCTAACGGCGGATGCGTTGAAGAAGCATCTCCCTGCCGGCGCCAGGCTGTGGGTCAACCTTCCACCGCCGCGTGAGCTGACCGCGAAGCTTTTGCCGGCCGATGGCAACAGTGCGGTTCAAAAATCGCCCGATCTTCCCCACGCCGACTACGCACTCACCGGAACGTTGACCAGCGATGGTCCGGCGTATGCATGGTTCCACAAAAGCGAACTTTCCGCCGGTCCACCTGCATCTGTTCCGGCGGATCACAGCCCGGGCTGCTCCTCCACATCGCAGTATCCAGTGCGCAGCGACTGGGTTCTGGTTGCCGACGCGAGCGGTCTAGACGAGGGAGGTAAGGCGCTGAACAAGTCTGCAGGTTTGCTGGCCAAAGTCCACGGCTGGCTTGAGCTGGCAGAAAGCCCCGCTGACGCATCCACGGCCGACTACTACACACTGGCCATGGTGCACGCATCTGACGAATCGCCGATAACAGCCGAGCAGCCCGCACGCCAGGGCGAAGTGCTGAAGATGGCCTTGCGCTCCGAGGATCGCGTCATCGAGAAGCGCTGGGTCTACATTCTGGACATTGATTGCCATGGCAAGGGCTCACTGCTCTATCCGCTTGACTACGCGGAAAACCAGTTTCCCAGCGCGGCTGACAACAGCCGTCAGTTTGTGCTGCCGGGTGCGCGCACCCTGCGCATTGGCCCGCCTTATGGCGTGGATACGCTCATTCTGCTGAGCACCGCGCAGCCCCTTCCCGATCCCTACGCGCTGAATTTCGAAGGCGCGTCCACGCGTGGAGCGAAGGCTATGGAATCGCCTCTCGAAAGGCTCCTGACGTCGACTAGTAGTGGAACCCGTGGCCTTTCTGGCGAAATACCCACTAACTGGGGCATATCGCTGACAACGATTCGCAGTATTCCAAAGGACACAACCATGTGAACGCAATGCGCTACTGCGTCAGTCAACAACTCGCATAGCGGGGTCTCGGATCTTTTTAAGGAGAACGACCATGTCCATTTCCAGACGCGCTTTTGTTACCGATGCCTCAGCCCTCGGCCTGCTTGTGGCGTTGCTGCCCGAACTTGCGGCCGTGCAAAGTGCCGCTCCGCAGTCCGCTACTGAGGATACGCCGCACGACTCTTACGATTTCTGGAATGGGTTCTTCGACTCCGTGAATCCATACAGCCGCAACTATGGACAGAAGGCTGCCTTGAGAGGGCCGAAAGATCAGCTTCCTGATCCGAACGCGGAAACGCAGTATCTGCACTATAAGAGCGACACGAAGAGACTGCGCTATGCCACCGATATTGGAAAAGAGGAATTGCTGGACCACGGCGGCGATGTGGCCGTAAGCATTGTTCTCTCGCAATACCATCCCGGCAACGGCACCAGCGAAGCCAAGGTGCGAGCAGCGCAGCTTCGCGTGGATACTACCCAGATATATCCTTACATGAACATCATCGCTCCACTGGCGTGGACGGCCATTGCATCGCTGACGCCAGACAAGGCCGGCAAGGTTTCGCTCGATCAGTTGGGATTCAGAAACCCGCAGGCAACACAGGGCACCAGCAAGATACTCCTTACGCAAGGCACGGGAAAACTGGCCGTGAATGTTTCAAAGGCTGCAACCACTTCAGTGTTTGTAAAGGCGCTCAATGTAATGATGCAGGGAGCAAAGGTGATCGCCCCCTTGGTTACCTTGCCGGCAATCAGCGTACCGGCACTTAACGCTTTTACCCAAGTGCTCAGTTATTGGGAAGATCGCACCCGGTTCATTATGGCTGGCAACCTGACTACCGCTGTTGCCACTCAGCAGGCGTTTATCGATCCCGATAGGGAAGATCACTATCTGGGGTTGCTCTCCGGCGACTACCTGATGGTTCCACAGGAACATACGGAAGAGTTAGCCAAGGAACTGCCCGATCTGGATCTGGTGCAGGGTTACCTGGTGCGTAAGGATGCGGATTCGAATCTGCCGCTGCCAGCACGCGCGGAGAGCGCCGTCCCTGGCATCACGTACGCTTCAATGCGAGTGAGTGTGCAGCCTCTCGAAGCCTCATCCACGGGCAAACCAGCTGGCTCGAAGGGAAGCACCGAAGCTTCTGAAAGCGATCGCAAAAAGTCACATGGCAGCGGCAAATCACAAAAAGTCGTCAAGAAAGATTGTGACCAACATATTTCCCCATGCCCGAAAGAATGAGCCGGCAGAAGAGGCTGGCTTGGCACCAACCTTGAACCACGAAGAGGAAACATGAGGCCGATGGGGGGATGATGATGAAAGACTGGAAGCGATTCGGACTACTTGCATTGGGTTTTTTGACTATTTTTGTCATGCCTGCTCGTGCATCCGCGGCGGGGACGAAGATTGACTTTTCTTCGCTCGATCCCAACCAACTCTACAGATTGTCGGGCACACTTTACCTCCCGAAAGACGCTTCGAGTCCGGTTCCTGCAATCGTTTTGATTCACGGATCGACGGGAATCGACCGGCGCGGCGTGCTTTATCGCCAACCGCTCCTCGATGCGGGAATTGGGATTTTCGAAGTCGACTTCAAGACGGGGATTTTCAAGGGCACTACGGACCGGCCAAACCCCAACTCTTTTCTGCCGATGGCTTTCGCGGCGCTAAAGGAAATGCGAAAACTACCCTCCGTCGATCCCAACCGCATCGGCATTATGGGTTTTTCTTTGGGCGGCAACATAGCCCTGAGAACAGCCATGGAGACCAATGTTAGACATTGGATGGGAGATGAAAAGGGATTCGTTGCGTTTGCTATGTTCTACCCGGTGTGCAACCACTTCACAAAAGAGTTTGAAGAGAGCGGCAGCAAGCTGACCGGCGGTCCGATGATCATCTTTTACGGAACCGAGGACTCTTACGGCGAGGGCAAGGCCGTTCCGGAACTCAAAAGCCTGCTCGCGAAAAAATACAATTTCCAACTGATCACGGTTGAATATGCGGGTAGTACGCACGGTTTCAACCTCAATGGACCCGAAATGAACTTATTCGATCCGGCCGCCAAAGGGATGAGAGCCCACATAAGATGGGACCCCGAGGCAACGAATGATTCGGTAACCAAAGTGGTGGCATTCCTGCGTGAGCATTTGGTTGCAAGATGATCGATGCCGGTTCATGGCTGCGACGAGGGAACAGTAAGACCGACTTACTCATGACGCGTCAACCCTGCGAACGGAAGGTGAAAGATGCATTTGGCGCAGAACGTTCGAGTGATTGCATGTCTGGGCTTTGGGCTACTTGCGGTTACGGTGGCCAATTCGCAGAGTTCGCCGGTACTTGATCAGATCACCCAGCATGAACAAGTGCTCGCGGAAGCGCGGGCGGCTCGACGCGTGAGCGATGAAGGATTTGAGCTGATTGTGCTTGGCTATCTATACAGGCAAGCAGGGCAGATGCAAAAGGCGCTGAATTACCTCAACGAGGCCTTGTCGATTGAACAGAATGCGGGTAACCAGGCCGCCCAGGCAATGGCGCAGAACACCATGGGCCGGGTGTACAGCGACCTCGGCCAGCAGCACCACGCATTGGCGCTGTTCGACCAGACGTTGTCCATTTGGCACAACCTGGGGATTCGGCAAGCGGAAGCCAGCACGCTGACCAATATCGGCAGGGCTTGTAACGACCTGGGTCGGCGGGAAGAGGCGCTGAAGGACCTGAACGAGGCGCTGACGATCTGGCACGACGTAGACAGTGGGCAGCGTGGGGGGCGAATGCTCGACAGGAAGGACATGCTGCGTAACCTGAGGCAGCTGAAGGCTCTCAGAGAACTGAGCGAAGCGCTGCCGGCGAACCTGAAGGAGGCGGGCGGCCGCGCCGGCGAGGCGAACACGCTGGACAATCTGGGAGAAACATACTCCGCCATGGGACGGGAGCAGGAGGCCTTTAATTATTTCAATCAGGCGCTCGCCAAGTGGCGCGACGTGGGAGAGCAGGGCGGCGAGGCGCTGACCTTGAACAGCATGGGCAGAGCGTACGCCGACCTGGGGCAGAAGCAGAAGTCCCTTCAAGCTTTTAACCAGGCGCTGTCGATGTCGCGCACGATCGGCAACCGGCAGGCCGAAGCGCTCACCCTGAACAACACAGGGCGCCTGTATCGTGATCTGGGGCAACAGCAGACGGCTATGGACTACTACAACCAAGCGTTGCCTGTCTGGCGCGAAACAGGAAATCGCATCGGTGAGGGGATGGCTCTCAACGATATCGGCAGGGCCTATGCCGACATGGGTCAGCCGCAAAAGGCACTGGAATACAGCGAGCAGGCGTTGCCGATCTGGCGCGAGACTGGGACCCGGCGCGGCGAAGCGATGACGCTGAACAACATGGGCCGGGATTATTCCAACCTGGGAGAAACAGACAAGGCCCTGGAATATGACAGCGAGGCGCTGCCCATCTGGCATGAAGTCGAGGACCGGCGCGGCGAAGCGCTGGCGATGATGACCATCGGCTGGGCATACTCGGCGCGGAAGGAGCCAGAAAAGGCGCTGGCGAGCGAACTGGCGGCTTTGTCTTTGGCGACGGCCGCGGGCGATCCGGAGATTCAAGGCGGAATTGAAACCACGCTGATGATCGGCTTGCGCGACCAGCATCGCCCCGAGGACGCGATCTTCTTTGGGATGGAAGCGGTGAGCGCTTACGAACAGATTCGCAATAACATTTCAGGGATGGATAAGGATCTGCAATCTGGATTTGCGCAATCGAAGTCGATGACCTATCGCGTGCTTGCGGAGCTTCTGATTGAGGCCGATCGGCTCGGCGGAGCCGAAGAGATTCTCGACCTGCTCAAGGAACAGGAGTTGAGGGACATTGTGCGCAGCGCCGCTCCTGATGGCGCGGCCAAAATTGAAACATTGAAGCTCACTGCCGCACAGCGGAAGGCGCAGAGCGACATGACGGATTTGGAAAAGAAGGCGCTGGCCTTTGAGCAACTCAGTGTTGAGGCGGCAAGCTTGCAGATCAAAGCGGCGCGCACCCCCGAGGAGGACGCTCGACTGAAGAAACTGATCGCAGGCATGGACGAAGAAAACTCAGCGATACTGGAGTACTTCAACGGGACCATCTATCCGGATCTGGAGGGGAAGTCGGACGCCTCTCAAGCAGCTGGAGTCTCGCGCGACGATCATTCCGTGCAGAGTTATCTGCAAAACACGCTGACAAAACTGGGACCGCATGTGCTGGGTATCCGGCTCTTGCTAGGAAAGGATCACGCCTATGAAATCGTAGTCACTTCCGGCGCGCGAAAGAAGTTCGAACTGCAAGCCACCCCTGCCGAGTTACGCGGCAAGGCACTGGAAGTGCTCAAGGTTTTGGGCTTACGCAACTCCGATCCAAAGCCACAGTTGGCTCAACTCTATGGCATGATGGTGGCTCCCCTGGAAGATGAATTGAAGACCTTAAACATGTCTTCTGAAGCAGGGGACCGCGTCCCGACCCTGCTCTGGTCCTTGGACGATGTGCTGCGCTACCTGCCGATGGGCGCGCTTTACGATGGCCACCATTACATGGTCGAGCGCTACAACAACGTCCTCTTCACGCCCGAGAGCTACGGACATATGACGGATTCACCGCTCACAGACGGATCTAAACGCAGCGTATTGGCAATGGGTTTGTCAAAGAGTTACGGCGGCCTGCCGCCGCTTCCCGGCGTGATGCCGGAGTTGGATGCGGTGGTCCACGATCCCGCGGTGCCTGAATCGCATGGCCCAATGGAGGGAAGGTTGCTGCCAGACGAACAGTTCACACTGGCTGCATTGAAGACAGAGCTGGGCTCCGGCAAAAGTTTCTCCGTGGTGCATATTGCCAGCCATTTTGTGGTGGAAGCGGTCAATGGCGAAGAGCCGTTTCTGATGCTGGGCGGAGAAAACAACGGAGACACGAGGGGATACGAGTGGAACCTCTCAGATTTAGAGAATTCCCTGGTTGCCTTTCACGGTACAAGGCTTCTGACGCTCTCGGCTTGCAGCACGGCGAAAGACTATACGTCGAGGAACGGCCTGGAAATGGACAGTCTTGGCATGGTTGCGCAGCAGAAGGGTGCCGAAGCCGTAATGGCCACGCTGTGGGACGTAAATGACGCCAGTACCAGCCGTATCATGAGCGACTTCTATTCGAGATGGGTAAAGCATCCCGACGATGGCAAAGCGGAGGCATTGCGCCAGGCGCAGATCGCATTCCTGCGTGGGTCTTCCGCGTCGCCGGGCGCTGAAAGCAACCGCGGCCTTCAAGTAGAACTAGAGCCAACGTCCGCGGCGCATGATGCCGGTTATTCTCATCCGTATTACTGGGCGCCCTTCGTTCTGATTGGAAACTACCAGTAGCGTCGCCAAGGTCAAAGTCTCGGTGGCGTTCCAAGCTAATGACGGACAATCTGGAAACTAGCCCTCACTTGGCGAGAACAGAGCAACGCACTCATCCAGCCTAATTCGCGAAATGGCTTTCGGGTTCAGGGCGGATCGTGAGCGGTGAGTGGGCAATCCGGACATAACCACACCGATTTCGGGGTTCTGTCCGGATTGACGGTTACCCCCAATACCCCCTACGTGGCGGATGCACGTTCGAGGGGTACCCCAAAACATACCCCCGGAAATTCGGGGCTGTCAGCGAGCTGAAACGCACTTCTGCGAACCAACCCTTCAATAAAATCAATGTTTTATGGGAATTATCGGAGACTGCTGCGGCCCTTAGCGAACCATTTAGAACGAATGATTGGCTGCCCCCCAGGGATTCGAACCCCGATATGCTGCTCCAGAGGCAGCTGTCCTAACCGTTGAACGAGGGGGCAGAAAGCGCACAAGGCGTCTATCCTGCAACCGTGATGTCCAGCGTCCTCACAGAATGACTGGCGCTGAGAACCAACCTTTCCATAATATGTGGATTCTCCCAACGGGTCAAACCATGGAACACACCACCCGCGCCCTCTCGACGCCTGCTGCATACCCGTGAAAACTTCACTGCCGGTCCGACTCAAGATCGTCGAACAAAACAGGATAGCGATCTCACCCTCGCGCCGTCCTGCGTGCTTCACCCAGCCCGTCCGTCTCAAGGATGTATTCCTCACTGGTATAGAATCTGACCTGAGCATGGAGTTCCTCCTGAATCTCGTTTGGGCTCTGCTGGCGGGGCTTATCGTATGCCTGTGGCTACGTATCGCCGGCACTAGCGGCGCCAGCCGGCGAACCCAGGCTGCCGCGGTGGCTATGCTCATCCTCATCCTTTTCCCTGTAATCTCGGTTACCGACGACTTGCAGTCGCTCCAGAACCCCGCCGAGACCGTCACCTGCGAGCGTCGTGGCCACATGTCGTCCTGCCCGCACTCCATCTTTCCTATCGCCGTTGCGCTCCCAGCCCCCGATTTTGTTCGTCCGCCCATCTCTTTCCAACGCTTTTCGGCGAGCCTGCAACCTCGCTTATCGGCCGTCAAGAAACCTGCGCTCCGTTCCATCCAAAACCGCCCGCCTCCCGCAGCCTGATTCCTCTCCATTCCGTCGATTCAAGCTAAGCCCAATTCCCTTCCCATCGTCGGCGAGTCAGTTCGCTGCGTAAAGGATGCGTATGAAGCAATCATCCTCTCCCCGGTCTGCATCGGCGTTTGCCGTACTGCTCTTGTTCAGTGCGACGCTGTGCCCCGCTCAACAGAGCCTTACCTGGGACCAGGTAAAAGACAGGTTCGAGTCTGCCAATCCCGCACTCAAAGCTGACGCACTGGGCGTCGACGAGTCGCGTGCCGAGGAAGTCACCGCTTTCCTGCGTCCCAATCCCCAATTCACCGCATCCACTGATGCCACGCAGATCGCGCCGCACGCCGGAGTCTGGCAGCCGCTCAAGGGCACGGATTTTGTGCCCACTCTCAGCTATCTTCACGAGCGCGAGCACAAGCGTGAATTGCGTCTCGAGAGCGCAAAGGAAGGCACGCGCATAGCCGCCTCCGAGCACGAAGACCTGAAGCGCAATCTCGAGTTCACTCTGCGAGAAGCATTTGTAAATACTCTTGAGGCCAAGGCCGTTCTTGAACTTGCGCAGGCCGATCTCGCTTACTACGACAAAATCATTGAGATCAGCCGCAGCCGTTTCAAAGACGGTGACATTGCCCGGATTGACCTCGACCGTATCGAGTTGCTCCGCGTCCAATACGAATCGGAAATCCAAGCCGCAATCGTCAACCTCCGCACGGCCAAGATTCAATTGCTGCAGCTCCTCAACGACCGCACTCCGGTTGAGCAATTCGATGTGAATGGCCCCTTCGACTTCTCCGATGCGCTCAAGCCGCTTGACGATTTCCGCCAGACCGCGCTCGATGCCCGACCCGACCTGCAGGCGGCCTTGCAGGCTATTCAGCAGTCTCAAACCAACCACAAACTGGCCATTTCCAATGGATCGACCGATCCCACCTTCAGCGGTTGGTACACCTATAACTCGTCCAACAACAACCCCAGCGGCATCCAGACGCTCGGTCTCAGTGTCAGCGTTCCCCTGCGCATCTTCGACCACAATCAAGGCGAGAAGCAGCGAACGCTGATTGATATTGAGAAGAGCCAGCAGACCAGCGAGGCCACGCGGGCCCAGGTCTTCAGCGACGTGGATTCCGCTTACACCGAGGTCGAGAGCAACATCGCGCTGCTCAAGCCTTACAAGGCGCAATATAAAGATCAGGCTACCCGCGTGCGCGACACCGTCACATACTCTTACCAGCACGGCGGAGCCTCGCTCATGGACTTTCTCAATGCCCAAAGCGAATATCGCGCTGTACAACTGGCCTATTTGCAACTGATCGGTGCGTATTTGAATGCGGCCGGCCAACTCAATCTTGCTGTCGGACGCGAGGTAATCCAATGACGTCGAAACTCTCCGTGAAGCAATCCGCAATCGCTTCCCTGTCGCTGTCCATAGCAGCCTCGCTCGCCCTTTTCGCCCTCGCCGGCTGCAAAGGCAATGTCCAGGCCGACGGCGCTCCTCCGCCCGCCCAGGTGATTCAGGTTCCCGACATGAACCTCATCACCATCGACAGCAAGGATGTGCCCAAGTTCCCCCTCGTCGCCGCTGAGAAGATCGAGGCTGCTGCAGAGCTGAGCGCCACCGGTGCCGTCTTTCCCGACGTCTCCCGCGAAATTCCCGTCATCTCCCTCGCCAACGGCCGCGTGGTCGACATCAAGGCTCGTCTCGACGACAACGTGAAGAAAGGCCAGCTACTCCTCAGAGTGCAGAGCCCCGACATCACCAATGCCTTCGATACCTACCTCAAAGCAGTCAACGACGAGCAGCTCGCCAACAAAGCCTTCGTCCGCGCTCAGGATCTCTTCCAGCACGGCGCCATCTCCCAGTCCATGCTGGAGCAGGCCGAAGACTCAGAAAAGGACGCCAAGGCCGACCTGACCGCCGCCGAAGAGCAGTTGAAGACTCTTGGCGTGGATAAGGCGCACCCCAGCAGCATCGTCAATGTCTATGCGCCCGTCTCCGGCGTAATCGTGGCCCAGAACGTAACCAACGCGTCCGCCGCCGGCATCGGCCTCTCCGGCTCCGCCAACGCCTTCACCATCGCCGACCTCTCCACCGTCTGGATTGTCTGCGACGTCTACGAGAACGACATCGCCAGCCTGCAACTGGGCCAGCAGGCAAGAATCCGCTTCAACGCCTACCCGGAACGCCCGCTCACGGGCCGCATCAGCGACATCGGCCCCATCCTCGATCCCTCCTTGCGTACCGCCAAGGTGCGCATCGAGGTTGCCAACCCCGGTTTCCTCAAGCTCGGAATGTTTGCCACCGCCACCTTCACCGGCCGTTCCAAACAGTCCTACCCCGCGATCCCCGCCGACGCCGTGCTTCACCTGCACGACCGCGATTGGGTCTACCTGCCCGCCGGCGGCAACCAGTTCAAGCGCGCCCAGGTCACCGCCGGAAAGATGCTCGACGGCAACCGCCAGCAGATTCTCTCTGGACTTCAACCCGGCCAGCAGGTCGTCACCAACGCGCTGCTGCTTGAAACCGCGGCCAACCAGTAGGAGCTACCCGCCAACAACCGCTCGCCCATTCCCGCCAGTTAGTTGTCCCCTGATCTCTGATCTCTGTTCTCTGATCTCTGTTCTCTGTTCCCTGCTCTCTGTTCTCTGTTCTCTGTTCCCTGTTCCCTGCTCTCTGTTCTCTGTTCTCTGTTCCCTGTTCCCTGTTCCCTGTTCCCTGTTCCCTGTTCCCTGTTCCCTGTCCCCTGTCCCCTGTCTCCCTCACTCTTCCCGCAGCACTTCCAGCGGCCGTAGTCCCAGTATCCGGTAGCTGGCAATCCATCCCGTCGCCGTAGCCAGCACCGCCGTCCCCACCAGCGCGAACAGCGTGGCATACCAGTCGATGTGGAAGCCCACCTCCAGCTTGTGCAGCAGCACCCGCGTCAGCACGTTGGCAAACACCACTCCCACCGACCCCGCCAACAGCCCCAGCACGCTGAACTCCACGCTGAAGGTGCGCACAATCCGCATCCGCGTCGCTCCCAGTGTCTTCAGCACCACTGCCTCGCGCATCCGCCTGAAGCGCGCGCTGGCAATGCTCGACGCCAAAATCATCAGCCCCGCCAGAATCGAGAACCCCGCCAGAAACCGCACCACAAAAGTGATCTGATCTACCACGCTCTCGATGCGGTCCAGCACATCGGCAATGTTGATCACCGTCACCGTTGGATACGCCGCGAACAGTGCCCGCTCCATCGTCGCCACTTGCTTCGGGTCGATGTGCGCACCACCGTACCATGTCGCTGGCTGGTCCTGCAGGCTTGCTGAAGGCAGCACAAACTGGACCCGCGCGCCCAGGTGTTGCCCATCCGCGCGATACACCACCGCCACCTTCAGCTTGTGTACCATGCCGCCCACTTCCAATTCCACCGCCGAGCCCACACCCAGGTTCAACCGCCTGGCTGCGCCTTCGCCCACCGCCAGCTCCGCCGCGCCTCCATTCGTCCACCACTTGCCCTGCGTCACCTTGTCGCCCGCGGGAACCGCGTCCGCCCAGCTTAATTCCGCATTCTCCAGCATCCGCCGCGGAAAATGCTGCTCCTTCAACTGCTCCACCGGCTTTCCGTTCAGCGACAGAAACCGCCCCGACACCACCGGCATCAGGTCTAACGCCTGCGACACTCCCGCCTGATGCTGAAAGAACCCCTTCACCCCCGCAACTTCATCGGTGGTTACGTCGATAAGAAACACATTGGGCAGCTTCGGTGAAGCCGTCTCCCTCAGGTCGCGCAGCAGCGCCCCTTGCATCAGGTACACCGCCAGAATCAGCATCACGCCGGTGCCCAGCGACGCCAGCACCGCCGCCGACTGGTTCCCCGGCCGGTAGAGATTTGCCAGCCCATGCCGCAGCGACGAAGGCAACTGCAGCCTCACCCTGTTCAGCACAAAGCGCACCGTGCGCAGCGCCACCGCCGCAAGCACCAGCAGCACCACCAGAGCGATCAAGAAGAGCAGCGCGAACCATCCGCCCACCTTCGCTGAATCCGACAGCGCCCACGCAATCCCGCCCAGCGCCAGCACCACCACGAGCGACAACGTCAATTGCAGCCGCCGGCCCCACCACCGCGCCAGCCAGCCGCCAAATCCTTCCGGCCCCGTCTCCACCAGCCGCCGCAGCACCAGCACCGGCCGCACAGCCCGCACATCGAGCAGCGGCGGCAGGCAGAAAAGCAGCGTCGTCAGCAGCCCCGTTCCCAACCCCGCCAGCACCGAGCGCCAGGGAAACTCCATCACCGTATGCACCGGCAACAGCTTGCCAAACACCGCTGGCAGCGCCCCCATCACGCCGAGGCCCGCGGCCGTGCCCAGCAATCCCCCAGCCAGCCCCAGCCCCAGCGTCTGCAGCAGAAAAATGCGCAGAAGGTCCGCCGAGCGCGCCCCCACCGCCTTCAGAATGGCCAGCATGTCCATGCGCTGTTCCAGGTGCGCGTGCATCGCCATCGCCACGCCGATCGCGCCCAGCACCATCGCCACCAGGCAGATCAAGCTCAGGATCGCCGTCGCATTATCCAACCCCTGGCTCAGCGCCGGATTGCCTTCGCGAAAATCCATCACCTGCGCATCCGGCAGCGCCGCTTCAACCTGCTTCCGCAGCGCCACCTGGTCCGTCTCTGGCGCCAACTTCATCAGCAGCCGCTGGCTCACCCGGCTCCCCGGAGCCAGCAATCCTGTCTCGTTCAGACTGGCGCGCGAAATCATCACCCGCGGCCCCATACCCGCCCCCGCTGTGATCCGGTCCGGCTCCTGTTTCAGCACCGCTGCAATTCTGAAATTTCTTCCTCCCAGCCGCAGCGTGTCTCCCACATGCGCGTTCAGCCGGATCAGGAACTCCTCCGCCACCACTGCCGAATCGCCATCCAGCGCCTGCTTCAGCGGCATCGCCGGCTCCAGTTCCGCCTCGCCATAGAAGGGGTAAGCATTCGCATCCACGGCCTTCAATGACACCAGCAGCGGCACTGGGTCAGCGGGCACCGACGCCATTGAAATGGTCTCCGTCACCCACGTCGCCTGGGTTCCGGCATTCTGCTTCTCCAGCGCCACAAGTTTCTTTTGTTCCTCTTCAGTCGGTTCGCGAAAGATGCGCGCGCTCAGGTCCCCGGCCATCAGCGAACGTGCCTCCGTCGTCAGCGTTTTTCTGAAGCTCTCGCTGAATCCCCGCACTCCCACCAGCGCCGCCACGCCCACCGCCACTGACAGCACCACAAATCCAAACTTGCCCGGCGCGGATTTCAAATCCCGCCAGCCAATGGCCGCCGCCCGTCTCCAGCTCAACGCCTGCTTAGCCATTCGCGCGCCGCTCCGCACCCGCTGCCACCATGGGCTCCGCCACGGAGGGCAAGCTGTCTTCCACCACCATTCCGTCCTTCAATACAATTCGCCGATCCGCGCGGCTCGCAATCTCCGCGTCGTGCGTCACCAGCACCAGCGTGGCGCCCGCATGGCTGTTGCGCTCCAGCAAAAGATCCAGCACCAGCCGCCCGTTGGCGCTGTCCAGGTTTCCCGTCGGCTCATCGGCCATCACAATCGGCGGCTCCACCACAAACGCCCGCGCCAGCGCCACCCGCTGTTGCTCCCCGCCTGAGAGCTGAATCGGGTAATGCTCCATCCGCTCGCCCAGTCCCACCGCATCCAGCAGGTGCCGTGCCTGCGCCAGCCCGCTGCCCTCCATATTCAGTTCAAACGGCAGCAGCACATTCTCCAGCGCCGTCAGCGTCGCAATCAGTTGGTACGACTGGAAGACGAACCCGATCTTCCGTCCCCGCACCGCCGCCAGTTCCGTCTCTTCCAGGTTGTGAATCGGCGTCCCGTCCAGCCAGATCTCGCCCGAACTCGGCGTATCCAGCCCCGCCAGCAGCCCCAGCAGCGTACTCTTGCCGCTCCCGCTCGCGCCCACAATCGCCACAAACTGTCCCGCTGGAATGCTCAGCGAGATTCCTTTCAGAATCTCCACCCGCCGTGTTCCATTCTGAATCCACTTCTTTACGTCCCGAACCTCGATCACCCGCAACCCTCCAAACCCCGCGTCCAATTCGCCAACAGAATTGAGTGCCTCATGTCCCGCTTCTGGCTGGGGTCCCCAGCGACAGGTCTTCGTCGCGGGGGTGGTTGGGACATGGGAAACCTCAAATTCCAGACTAATTCCCGGCTCCCTTGTCCTCTGCCAACTGCCATCTCTCTACTGTTCACTGTTCACTGTTAGCTGTTCACTGTTAGCTGTTCACTGTCCACTGTTAGCTGTTCACTGTCCACTGTTAGCTGTTCACTGTCCACTGTTAGCTGTTCACTGTCCACTGTCCACTGTTAGCTGTCCTCGCGCTTCCCCCAGCTACACTTATCCTGTGGACGTTCGCCGCCTCTTCCTCGTTTCACTTGTGCTGATTCTACTGGCCGTTCCCCTGCGCGCCGCAGACGGGCCGCTGCTCGTTTGCTACGGTGACAGCATCACCGCGGGCCTCGGCCTCCAATCCACCCAGGCGTTCCCCGCCGCGCTCCAGCGCGATCTCGACCGCCGCGGCTACCACTACAATGTCGCAAACCAGGGCACCAGCGGCGCCACCACCAAGGACGCTGTCGCCGGTCTGCGCTCCATTCTGGCGCTTCATCCTGCCGTGGTCATCGTCGAATTCGGCGGCAATGACGGACTTCGCGGTCTGCCCCTCGACCAGACCCGCCGCAATCTCGATCAGGTCCTCGACGCCCTCGCAACCGCGCATATCAAGGTGCTGCTCGCCGGCATCACCCTGCCCCCCAACTACGGCCCCGACTACATCCACTCCTTCGACCAGCTTTTTCGCGACCTCGCCCAAAAGCACCACGTCGCCTTTGTCCCCATGATCTACAAGGACCTCGTCGGCGTCTCCGGCGTCATTCAACCCGACGGAATCCACCCCACCGCCAAAGGCTCCGAAATCATTGCCAACACCCTCTTCCCCGCTCTCAAGCCCCTGCTGAACAACAGGTAGCAGGCCGGCATAACGTTCAAAGTTAGCGTCTGGATTTCGCCGTATCGGCATACCGTGTCTTCTCATCGATTGCCATATGCTCATCCTTCAGGATTCCGGGCGCGGGGTCTCTCTTGCCACTCGATACGGTACGAGCTTTGGGCCACCGGGCACCTCGACGTCATTGAACCAACCGGATAAACCGGTCTTCCTATCACGAACTTTGACCCAGCTTGGAAGGGATAGGAACTTTTGACTACCCAGATTGAAGGTGGTCCGGAATCAGCGCAGTGTTTTGGATTCTGAGTCCAGCCAGGCACTACGGCGAACATCAGAACACCCACCGCCGTTGCCCGGCTGAAGTTGCTGTTCATTGTTGTCTTCTATTCCCTGATCCCTATTCTCTGTTCCCTGTTCCCTGTTCCCTGTTCCCTGTTCCCTTAGAATAAAACCATGTTTACCGGAATTATCGAGCAGACGGGCACGCTGGTCAGCCTGAAGGATACAGGGGGCGTTCGGCGGCTCACGGTGGAGGCCCCAGGCATTGCGTCGAGGCTGCGCGAGGGCGATTCGCTGGGCGTTTCCGGCGTGTGCCTGACGGCGCTGGACGTGGACCCGACGTACTTTCATGCCGACCTGGCACAGGAGACGCTGGATCGCACCTCGCTGGGTTCGCTCGCGGCGGGCGCAAGGGTCAACTTGGAACTACCCACCGCTGCCGGCAGTCCGCTGGGCGGCCACATTGTGCAGGGCCATGTGGACGGCTGCGGAACGATGACGGCACTGGAGCCGGTGATTCCGGAGACGAGCACTCAGTTTGACAAGGAGACCACGGACTGGACGCTGAAGGTTCGTGTGCCGGAGAATGTGCGCCCGTGGATGGTGCACAAAGGTTCGGTGGCCGTCGAGGGCATCAGCCTGACCATCGCGGACTTTGATGGAGAGACCATCACCATCGCGATTCTGCCGCTCACCTATTGGCGAACCAATCTGCACACGCTCAGAATAGGTGCGCCGGTGAACGTTGAGGCGGATGTGCTCGTGAAGCTGGCCTACGCGCAGATGCAGGCGGAGAAGAAGCCCGCGCTGGAGCTGACCGAGGCGTGGCTGGTTGCGAACGGCTATTGACCAGGGATCGGTGGCAGGCAGCCTGCGACAAGAAAGAGCTCGCGTTCGACCGTGTCGCAAGAGATCAATCGTATTTAGACCTTTACAGTCTGCGGAAAAACTCAATCTCAAGACAAAATGAGAACACATTGCGTCAGGGCACGAGTTTACTCGTGCCGCAAATGCAGCCAAATCAACGCGGGCTTCAGCCCCGGAGAAACGCCTTTCGTCGATTTCACCCAAGTCTCGAGCGGCCTGATAGCCCCGAGGGACATTGCAGAGAATTATGCCCGGGCAGCGCACACTGGCTATAGGCGGAATCTACGATGACCCCAACTTCCACGGCAGCACAGAACCTGATCGAAACGCCCAACCCTGCGCTCGGCGCCCTCCCAGGGTTAGCCGAAACTGCAAAAAATCGCTGAACGGCCGGGCAGTTAACCGACATTTTAGACCGGGCACATCTCCGACACTTTTTCCTTCTCAGGAAGGTTTTTGTTTTTGCTTTGCGGTTCAGGGCAAGCTTGCCCTGAACCGCAAAACG
>Ga0181535_10001160_pt1 | contig 35607 bp, 33 predicted proteins | sample PEATcosm2014_Bin_44_FD_119774 | JGI IMG/M metagenome (GOLD analysis project Ga0181535, IMG submission 119774) | Peatland microbial communities from MTU Mesocosm Facility, Houghton, MI, USA - PEATcosm2014_Bin17_30_metaG | ecosystem: Environmental > Terrestrial > Soil > Wetlands > Peat | place... | reverse complement strand
GAGATGAAGACAGTCAGGAGGGCGATCCCCAGCACACCCCCGAACTGTCGGGCGCTTGCGTTGACCGCCGACGCAGTGGCGTAACGGCCGGCCGGCACGGTCGCCAGGCCGCCGGCCGAGGCGGTCGGCAGAGTGGCGCCCACCCCGATCCCGCTCAGGATCTGCCCGGGAAGCCACTCCCCCCAGAAATCAGGGTGGAGGCCAACACGGTTGATGTACCAGATATAGGCACCCGACCACACCAGCGCGCCAGGCACCACCACGGCGCGGGGGCCGAACCGCTCGGCCAGCCGCCCGGCGGGCACCGACACCAGTGCCGCCACCACGGCGCCCGGTGCCACGCCCAGGCCCGCCTTCAACAGGGAGTATTGCCAGACGTAGTGGAGCCACAGAATGCAGGCCAGCAGGTAGGTGTAGAGGCCCAACCCGCCGGCGATCGTGATCAAGTTGGAGACCAAAAAGCCGCGGATCCGCAGGAGTTGGGGGTCGAGCACGGGTGAGGGGTGGTGGGCCGAGCTCAGCACGGTCAGGGTCAGGCTGACGACGGCCACGGCGAAGGTGGCCAGGATGGCCGGGCTCGTCCAGCCCCAGTTCCCCCCCTGCACGATGCCGAGGGCAACCGCTCCGAGGCCCAACGAGAGCAACAGCGCCCCGCGCAGGTCGGGCATGATCCGGCTGCCCGGCGCCCTGCTCTCGACCACCATCCGCCGGGTCAGAAGAAAGGCGATCAAGCCGAGGGGAACGTTGATCAAGAAGACGAGACGCCAGTTGTAGAGGTCGACCAGCGCGCCGCCGATGGGGGGGCCGATGCCCGCCGCCAGCGCGGCAGCAGCCGCCCACAGGCTGAGAGCCTGGTTCCGACGTTCCGCCGTCGAGGCGTGCACCACGATGCCAAGTGAGGCCGGGACCAGCATGGCAGCCCCAACCGCCTGCAGCGCCCGAAAGACGATGAGCATCCCCACCGATGTCGACAGGGCGCAGAGCGCGGACATAACGGTGAAGATGGTCAGGCCCAGGTTGAAGAGGCGACGCCGCCCCAGCAGGTCGGCGAAACGACCGGAGAGGACGAGGAGCCCGGCGAAGACGACGTTGTACGCGTTCAGGACCCAGGAGAGGCTGGTCACGCTGGTGTGCGGGAACGCCGCCTGGATACTGGGGAAGGCGACGTTGACGACCGTCGAGTCCAAGAAGGCGAGGAAAGCCCCGGCGGCGGCGACGACCACTGCCGCCATCGGCACGTACCGGCGCACCGCCCCGGTACCGAAGGGAGGGGGACGCACTTCCCCGCCGACCGTCGACCCGTTCATCTGTAGGAGAGAGTCACCACTAATCGTCGCTCCGATCCCCCGTGCTGCGCCGCGTGGTTGCGTCGGACAAGGCCTGGCGCAACGGAGGCATGTGCCTGCGCTGCGGCGCCTGGTGATCGGCAGTACGGCAGTCGTGGCAGGCGCGGGCCACGACAGGCAGCGTACAACCGGGGCCATGTGGAGTGTCGGGTCGCGACCTTCCGCGATCGCCGCCAGCTTCGTGGCGGGCGAGGCAGGAATGGTCCCGGGCGCGAACTGGTACGGGGAGCACTCGCACGGCGGAGCCATCAAGTCTGCCTCAAATCAGGTGGCTCGGCACCGAACCTGGCACGGGCCGCCAGCGGGATTGCCCGATGTCGACGCTCCTCCGACAGGGGTTCGAACAAAGTCCCGCGACTTCCGGAGCCGAGCCCGCGCCAAGCGGTTCGGGACCTGAATTTCGCCCCAGCTCAGGCTTTCGCGCCGCGTCACCCCAGTTCAGGGGGCCAGGAGGGGTTCGAACATCGTCCCATCCGCTCCACCAAAGGGAACTCGAACCCCAGAAATCTTCAGACGCCGCAGCCCTATTTTGCTTGGAAGGTCTGCCCGGCCGGCGAGGATGTTCGCGATCCCTTGCATCCAACGATTGGCCTCGTCGAGGAGCACCTTGGCCTCTACGGAGTCATCGGTCAAGCAGATGTCGCGCACCGACTCCTTGGCCAACCGGGCGCCGCGAGCTCGTCATGGAGATCGCCGTGGCGCAACCCGAGCAGTACACGGTCATGACCGTGCTCGACGGGGGCGTTCGTAGCCGGCGAGCAAGAGCTTGCGGATCCGATAGAAAGCGAGGATGTCGCGATCGAGCCGGGCTAGCTGCTTTGGCCGTAGGTCGTGGCGCGGTCCGCGGCACGGGTCGCGCCCACCCCGCGCACGGCGCGGCGCAGGTCGTCCACCAGCGCGGGCACGGTGGCCGCGCTGCCGGCGTGCACGGTGGCGTGCAGCGAGTCGGGCCGGTTCTGCCGGTCGAGGTACCAGCCCTCGGCGGCCAGCCGCTCGCCCACGGCGAAGATGTCGAGGACACCGGGGTCCCGGGCGCCGAACGCCATCACGGTGGCCGGCGGGTCGCCGCGCACTTCGAGCGCACCGACCGATTCGATCCCGGCCCGTAGCTCGCGCGCGGCGTCGTGCGCTACCCGCGTCAACTCGAGGTAGCCCGCCTGGCCGATGTGCATGAGCGCGGCCCAGGCCGCGGCGATGGGCCCTGCCGGCCGCGTCCCCGCCATGGCGGTGGACGCGTAGAAGCCGCCCAGCCAGTCCGTCGTCACGAAGAGCTGCTTGCGCGCCAGCTCGTGGGTGCGGTAGAGGATCACCGAGACGCCCTTGGAGGCATAGCCGTACTTGTGCACGTCAGCCGACATGGAGGTCACGCCGCGCAGCCGGAAGTCGAATGGCTCGTGCAGGCGGCCGAGCTCGGTGAGGAACGGGAGGAGGAACCCGCCCATGCAGGCGTCGACGTGGCACAGGATCCCGCGCTCGGCGGCGAGGGCGGCGATGTCGGCGATGGGGTCGATCACACCCTGGGGATAGGTCGGGGCGGAGCCGACGACCAAGATGGTGTCGTCGGTGCAGGCGTCGGCCAGCGCGTCCGCGCTGACGCGGAAGTCTGTCCCGACCGGTACCCGCACCAGGTCGACGTCGAAGTAGTCGGCCGCCTTGGTGAACGCCGCGTGGGCGCTCTCGCCCGCCACCACGGCGGGCCGTTCGATCCCGCGCTCGCGCCCGACGTCGCGGGCCGTCTTCACCGCCTGCAGCAGGCTCTCGGTCCCGCCGGAGGTCAGGTAGCCCTCGACGGCGCCACCCGAGGCCGGGTCGTCGGCGCCGAGCAGCGTGGCCGTGTTGCACACGATGTCGTGCTGCATCGTGCCGATGCTGGGGAAGGCGAGCACGTTGAGGCCGTTCTCGGCGCTGTAGAGCGCGAGCGCGTCGGAGAGGAGCTCGTGCACGTCGTCGCCGGCCGAGTAGACGAGGCTGAACACGCGGCCCCCCCGCCAGTCCTGGTCGTCCTGCTTCATGGCCAGCAGACGCTGCATGACCTCGCCGCGGGGCAGGCCGTGCTCGGGCATGGGCGTGTGCGGGAACGTGTCCATGTCGCGTTCTTAGTCCATGAGCGTGGCGTGGGACGTCTGGACGGGCAAAGTGCGAACACCCGACGCGTAGCGTGGGGGTCATGGCCGACGAGCGCGTCCGGAGTGAGCACGAGCGGCAGGACTTCATCGGGGCCCTGGCCAAGCACCGGGGGTTCTTGGTGCAGACGGTGACCGGACTCTCCGAGGAGCAGGCTCGCCGGCGCCCCACGGTCAGCGCGCTGAGCCTCGGAGGGTTGATCAAACACGTGACGAGGGCCGAGCAGAACTGGACCAACTTCATCACACATGGCACATCGGCCATCGGTCGGACCGATGCCGCGTCCTTCGCGGCCCACGCCGCCAGCTTCGACATGGCAGACGACGAGACGGTGTCCGGGTTGCTCGAGCGCTACGCCGAGGTGGCCCGGTCGACCGAGGCGTTGATCATGTCGCTGCCTTCGCTCGAGGTGGCGCACCCGCTCCCTGACGCACCATGGTTCGAGCCGGGCGCCTCATGGACGGCACGGCGCGCCCTGCTGCACATCGTCGCCGAGACTGCCCAGCACGCCGGCCATGCCGACATCATCCGGGAGTCGATCGACGGCGCCAAGTCCATGGGCTGAGCGCTCCGCCGTGGTCGCCCGCCTCTGGGCCGGCGCCGCAGGGGCAACCGCTCTACGAGCTCCAGATGATCGCCTGGGGCTCGGTGTAGGCCAGCAGGCCGTAGTCGCCCCCGTCCCGCCCGACGCCCGACATCTTGAAGCCGCCGAAGGGCGCGTCGTGGTTGCGCTGCGCCGTGTTGATGCCCACGTGCCCCGCCTGGAGCCGCTTCGCCACCCGCAGCGCGCGGGCGCCGTCCTTGGAGAACACGTAGTCGTAGAGCCCGAACTCGGTGTCGTTGGCGATGGCGATGCCCTCCTCCTCGTCGTCGAAGGGGATCATGGTGATGACGGGGCCGAAGATCTCCTCGCGGGCCACCCGCATGGTGTTGTCGCCGGTGATGAGCGTGGGAGCGACGTAGAACCCTGTCGGCAGGTCGGCGGGGCGCTCACCACCGAGCACGATCTCGCCACCGTCCTCCTTGGCCGTCTGAATGTGGGCCTCGATGCGGCCGCGTTGCGCGGCCGAGATGACCGGCCCGATGATGGTGGCGGTGTCGGTCGGGTCACCGACCTTGAGGAACCCGGCCATCTGCACCAGACCGTCGCGCACCTGGTCGAAGAGGCTGCGGTGCACCACGGCCCTGGTCGGCGCGGTGCAGATCTGCCCCGAGTGGAAGGACCACGTCGAGCCGATGCACCCGATGGCCCCCTTCACGTCGGCGTCGTCGAAGACGACACAGGCACCCTTCCCGCCGAGCTCGAGCAGCGTGCGCTTCATGGTGCGCGCCGCCTTCTCGGCGATGGTGACGCCGACCTGGGTCGATCCGGTGAAGCTGACGCAGTCCACCTCGTCGGCGTCGACCAACGCGGCGGAGGAGGCCGGACCGTTGCCGTTGACCAGGTTGACGACGCCGGGCGGGAACCCGACGTCGGTGAGGATCCGCACGAGCTCCACGATGGCCAGCGGGTCCTGCGGCGCGGGCTTCACGACGACGGTGTTGCCGGCGGCCAGCGCGGGCGCCACCTTGCCCGCCATGTTCACCATGGGGAAGTTGTAGGACGTGATGCACGCGACGACACCCAGCGCCTGCCGGTTGACCATGCCGCCGATGATCCCGCCCGGCGCCAGCGGCGTCGCCTGCGCGGGCTGGGGTAGCAGCGGAGTCTGCAGGACCGCACGGGGGTCGCGGGCGTAGCGCTCGAAGCGGTCCGCCGCCACCGGGACCTGCATGCGCGAGCCGACCGTCGCCGTGGCCCCGGTCTCGGCGATGACGAGGGGGAGGAGCTCGGGCGACTTGGCGCGGATGGCCGCCGCAGCCTCCCGCATGAGCGCGCCTCTCTCCTCGGCCGACCAGGCCGCCCAACCGGGCTGGGCCTCCTTGGCCGCCGCCGCGGCGGCGAGGGCGTCGGACGCGCTCGCGTTCGGTGCCCGTCCGACGACGGCCTCGGTGGCGGGGTTGATGATCTCGTAGGTCCCGTCGGACGCGTCGACCCACTTGCCCCCGATGAGGAGCTGGTGCTCGTCGCTCTCGCTTGTCTCGGCCATGTGTGCTCCCGGGTCGGTCTCGCCGGCGGATCTGACGGCGCGTCACATTCAAGCCCGCCGCGCCGGGCGCCGCCAAAAGACCCTGCAACCGCCGATGCAGACTTCCGCCCCGACGGAAGTGACGTCCAGCGGCCCCGATCGGTGCGGGATCCGTACCGGAAGGACGTCAATTCTGGCAATTCATGACTTTTGTCACTTCGCAAGGCCACTTGACCTGTGGGATTCTCTAGATTGGAAGTGTCCACGGGGGATGAACGGAGTCTGGTCATGAGTCGGCCCGCCGATCTGGTCCCTACACCGCCGCGCCCGGGCACCGCCGTGAACCAGGCCGGTGACGCCGTCGCCGGGATCGTGGGTGACGCCGTCCTGGGCAGCGCGGACGTCGCCCGGACCCGGGAGCGCCGCCGCCTTACCCGCCTGCGCCGCCTGGTCGCCGTGAGCGCGCTCGCACTGGGCTGGGTCGTCATCCGCGCCATGACCGGCCACGGCATCTTCCCCTCCGTCCACCTGCCCCACTGGCTGGGTGGCGCACTGCCCATCATCCTCATCATCCTGATGCTGGGGGCGGTCATGGCCGCCCCGTTCCTCGGGGCCGGGCGCTCGCCGCACACGCTCATCCGCCCCGGCGAGACGGCCGTGGGCCTCGAGGACCTGGTGGGCATCGACGGCATCAAGGCCGAAGTCGTCCGCTCCATCAACCTGTTCCTCGCCCACCAGACCTTCCGCGACACCATGGGCGGGTCGGCGCGGCGCGGCATCCTCTTCGAGGGCCCGCCCGGCACGGGCAAGACCTTCGTGGCCAAGGCCATGGCCAAGGAGGCCAACGTCCCCTTCCTCTTCGTCTCCGCGTCGGCCTTCCAGTCGATGTACTACGGCCAGACCAACCGCAAGATCCGCTCGTTCTTCAAGCAGCTGCGCAAGCACGCCCGCAAGGAGGGCGGTGCCATCGGCTTCATCGAGGAGATCGACGCCATCGGGGCCACCCGGCGGGGCATGGGCGGCGGCGGCGGGACCGAGGGCGTCTCGGGCGTCGTCAACGAGCTGCTGGTGCAGCTGCAGTCCTTCGACACGCCGACCCGGGGGCAGCGGTTCGCCTCGTCCTGGATCGACGTGCTCAACCGCTACCTGCCCGACGGCGGCAAGCTGCGCAAGCCCGCCGTGGTGCCCGCCAACGTGCTGGTCGTCGGCGCCACCAACCGCAAGGACGACCTCGACCCGGCGCTGATCCGGCCCGGCCGCTTCGACCGCACCATCTACTTCGGCCTGCCGGGGCGCCGCGCCCGGGCCGACATCATCGCCTACTACCTCGGCAAGAAGTCCCACGCGGCCGACCTCGACGAGCATGGCGCCGTCGACGTGGTCGCCGGCATGACGTTCGGGTACTCGCCGGCCTCGCTCGAGCGGCTCATGGACGAGTCCCTCGTCATCGCGCTCACGCACAACCGCTCCGCCATGACGATGTCCGACGTGGCCGAGGCCAAGATGCTGGTCGAGCTCGGCGTCACCGACGAGACCATCTACACGCCCGACGAGCGGGACCGGGTGGCGACCCACGAGGCGGGCCACGCCACCGTCGCCTACTTCGTGGGGCAGACCCGTCAGCTCGACGTGCTCTCCATCGTCAAGCGGCGTGACTCGCTGGGCCTGCTGCAGCACTCCGACACCGAGGAGCGCTTCACCAAGAGCAGCGAGGAGCTGCGCGCGCTGCTGCAGATCGCCATGGGCGGCATGGTGGCCGAGGAGCACTGGTTCGACGAGGTGTCGACCGGTCCGGCGTCCGACCTGGCCGCCGCCACCACGATCGGTGCCCAGATGATCGGCGCCTGTGGCATGGGCAACTCGCTCATCTCCGTGGCGGCCGCCGGGAGCGGCTACCTCGAGGGGGGCCTGGTCGACAAGGTGCTCGCCGACAAGGAAGCCCGGGCCGAGCTCGACACGCTGCTGATGGGCTCCTGCGACGCTGCGACCGCCATCGTGGCCGCCCACCCCGAGGTCGTCGAGGCCTTGCGCGATGCCCTGCTCGAGCGGGACGAGCTGGTGGGCACCGAGATCACCGATGTGATCGAGTCGGCGCTCCAGGCTGCGCCCGAGCCGGCGGTCATCTCCGAGATCCGCCCGTCGAAGGCTGCCGGGGGCGGCGCCTGATCTACCGCGACGCCGCGGTACCGTCTTCCCCGAGTCGACACGGGTTGGGGAGGCGGGGGATGGGGATGAGGTTCAGACCCACGCACGGGCACCTGGCACTGGCCGTGCTCGGTGCGCTGGCCGCGCTGGCCTCCGTTGCGCCGGCCGGCTCCCCTGCGACCGCCGCCACGTCGCCGGCAACCGCCGGCGTCCCGGTCCGGCCCTCGTCGGGCTGCGCGCTGGCCACGCCGGTGGCGCCAGGGACCTCCAACCAGCTGCTGGCCGCCGGCGGTGACGAGGGAGGGTATGTGCGCGAGGTCCCGCCCTCCTACACCGGACGGGAGCCGCTACCCGTCGTCATCGACCTGCACGGGTGGGGCGAAGCGGCCTCCTTCCAGGCGCAGTTGTCCCAGCTGGGCACCTACGGCGCCACGCACCGGTTCATCACCATCACCCCCCAAGTGGCCGAACCCGCCCTGGTCTGGCGCCTCGGCCTCCGCGGCAAGGACGTCGCCTTCGCGGCCGGGCTGCTGCGCACCATCGACAGGACGCTCTGCGTCGACCGCAACCGCTTGTTCGTCACCGGGTACTCCTTCGGCGCGTTCTTCGCGTCCACCCTCGCCTGCGTCGACGCCGGTCAGATCGCCGCGGTGGCGGCGGTGGCGGGGATCCAGAACCCAGCCGGTTGCCATCCGTCGCGCCCCGTGCCGGTCGTCGCGTTCCACGGCACCGCCGACCCCTTCGTGCCTTACCTGGGCGGCGTCGGGACGGCCGCGCTCAAGCTGGCGGCTCCCGACGGGTCGCACCGCACCCTGGGCCAGGTGCTCGGCAAGAATGCGGCCAAGGTCAAGGGACCCACCATCCCGGAGAACACGGCCTCCTGGGCCAAGCGGAACGGGTGCGCGCCCGCGCCCACCGATCGGAGCGTCGCCCCCCGCGTGACCCTCATCGCCTACGCCTGCCCCCACGGCCGTGACGTCGAGCTCTATCGCGTCACCGGCGGCGGCCACGCCTGGCCCGGCAGCGCGATCTCCCGAGCGATCGCACCGGCCGTCGGCTACACCACCATGGCCATCTCGGCCGACCAGATCATGTGGGACTTCTTCGTGGCCCACCCACTGCGCCGCTGAGTTCGACCGGACCGGTGCGGCTTCTCCCCGAGGACGCGTAGCACGAAGCGGCCCAGCCGCCCCGGCGGGCGCTTGCGTTGGGCGGCGAGCGCCTCGGCCTCGTGGTCCCGGGTGAGCGGACCGCCCAGGCGCCAGTACCGCCGCCCGCCCCCGCGGTAGCGCACGTAGTCGGGCACGGGCGGCAGGGGCTGCCTGGGCTTGCGCCGCCGCTTCCGCTTGGTGCCTCCGCTCACGTCGCAAGTCTGGCGCGGGCGGCGCGTCACCTGCCGCGCCGAGGATCGCTGGGTACCATCACGGTCGCACACTCCCCACACGTCTGAGCGGGAAGGAGCAATCGGTGAGTTCTCCTGGGCAAGAGGTCGACGGCGAGCGCAGCGAGGTGGACAGCGTCGCACCGAGGATGCGTGCAGCGCAGCTGTTGCGGGTGCGCGCCATCTGGATCACCCCGCTGGCCGTGGCCTCGGTGCTCGTCTTCTTGATGACGCTGTTCTACATCGGGTCCGTGGTGAACCCGGTGGGGCATCTGAGCGGGCTCCCGGTGGCGCTTTCCAACGAGGACCAGGGTGCCACCGTGCTGGGCCAGCACATCGACATCGGCGCCCAAGTGGCCTCGGGGCTGCGCGACTCCCGTGCCGTCTCCAGCCGGCTCTCGCTGCACACAGTCACCCTTTCGCAGGCCGAGAGCCAGATGAACAGCAACGACGCCTACGCCACCATTGTGATCCCTCCGGGCTTCACCGCGTCCCTGCTGTCGGCGTACGGCCTCGCCCCCGCCTCGGCGTCGCCGGGCGGCAAGCCGACGGTGCGACTCCTGACCAATCCGCGCTCGGGGTCGATCGGCGTGGAGCTGGCCAGCGGGGTGGCGGAACCAGGGCTCCACGCAGCCTCGCTGGAGGTGGGTCGTCAGCTCTCGGAGGAGGCGTCCAAGCTCGGGCGCACCCCGGGGGCCGGGGTGAGCGCGGCCAACCCCCTCACGGTGGCCACGAGTGCCTTCAACCCGCTTCCGCCGAACTCGGCGCTGGGGTTGAGCGCGTTCTACATCTCGCTTCTCGCGATCATGTGCGGCTTCCTCGGCGCCATCCTGGTCAACACCACCGTGGACGCCGCCCTGGGGTACGGCACGACGGAGATCGGCCCGAAGTGGAGCCAGCGCATGCCCGTCGCCATCAGCCGATGGCACACGCTGCTGTCGAAGTGGGTCGTGGCCCTCGCCATCATGCCCGTGCTGACCGGCGTGCTGCTCCTGGTCGCCGTGGGCCTTCTCGGCATGAACGCGCCCTTCGTCGGCGAACTCTGGCTCTTCACGTCCTTCGCCGGGATCGTCATCGCCCTCGGCACGCTCGCGTTGTTCGCCGCCCTGGGCGCGATCGGCCAGATGATCGCGCTCCTCCTCTTCGTCTACCTGGCACTGGCGTCGTCGGGGGGGACCATCCCGTTGGAGGCGCTGCCCTCGGCACTCCGCTTCGTTGCCAATTTCGAGCCGCTGCGCCAGGTGCTCGACGCCGTCCGCGCCATTCTCTACTTCGGCGCGACCGGGGACGCCGGACTTACCCGCGGGGTCGTGATGACCTCGATCGGGCTGGTGTTCTGGCTCATCGTCGGGTTCGCCGTGACGAACTTCTACGACCGCAAAGGGTTGGATCGCGCCCCGGACGAGCTGGTCGACTACGTCCACCAGTCCGCCCTCGCCTACACCGGCGGGGCACGGGCTCAGGACCCGGCAAGCCCGGGCGGGCCACCCAGCAACCGGCAGGGGCCGACCGGCACCTAAGCCAGCGCGGCCGCGATGGCGGCGCCCGTCGCCGCCGCGTTCAGGTAGGGCTCGGGGGCGTGGGCCCGGTGCCCGTTGTCGATGACGATCTCCTCGACGCGGGGCCCGAACTTCTCGACGAGCGAGACCGCAGCGGCGTGGTCGCCGACGGCCCGCACGTTGACCCAGCGCTCGATCGACCCGGGCCAGGCCCCCCGCCCGTCGACGGGCTTCGGTTCGAGGGTGTCGAAGAGCACGGGCGCCGCCAGCGGGGAGCCGAGGGTGACGAAGGTCCGGATCGGCCAGTCGGGGTGGTTGGACAGGGCCATGTAGGACAGCACGGTCCCGAAGGAGTGCGCGACGAGCACGCGGGTGTCGGCGGAGACCACGGATTCCATGCGGGCGCGCAGCCGCGCGCGCAGGTCGGGCTCGGTGAGCATGACGTTCACCATGTCGACGGTGCGATCGAACGTGGCCTCGCTGGCCGCCTGCCCGAGGGCCGCCAGGGTGTCCGCACCCTGCAGGTCCGAGAGCGCCTCCGCCACCCCGGCGCGGGACTGCTCCAGCTGGCGATCCCGGTCGCTTCCCGGATGGCGGCGGAAGAGGTCACCGTAGAAGCAGACCTCGACGTCGCTGCCATCGAGGTCCACGCCGTGGTGCCACAACCCGTCGCGCACGGCGGGCAGCCAGCGCGCCTTGAGCTCGTTGGGCCCCCACAGCTCGTTGAACGCACCGTGGACCAGGACGATGGGTGCCATGCGCGGTCAGCCCGCCAGGTGGGCGGTGTCGTTGTAGCCCCGCACGATCCAGCGTTCGGGGGTCACGACGAGCCGCGAGATCGACGTGTTGTCGGAGTTGATGAACGCGAAGGGCGCCGAGTCGCTGGCCTGGGCCAGGATCTCCCCGATGGCGGCGCCGTGGCTGAAGATGATGACCCGACCCCCGGGGTGGGCGTCGACGACGCGCTCGATGGCTCGCCGCAGGCGACCGCCGAACACCTCGCGTGACTCCGCGCCGGGGACCACGTCCCAGCGTTGCTCGCGCAGTATCTGCTCGAACATGGGGTCGCCGTCGGCCGCCTTCTGTCGCAGGTGGCCGCCTTCCCATTCACCCAGGTACACCTCGCGCAGGTCGGCGTCGACGACGGGGTGGACGCCGGAGCGCTCCACGAGCGGCGCCGCCGTCTCGGCCGTGCGCCGCAGCGTGCTGACGTACATGCCGTCGAAGGGGTCGGCCACGAGGCGCCTCGCCACCTGCTGCGCCTGGTGCCGGCCCACCTCGGACAGCGGCGGGTCTCCTTGGCCCTCGACGAGCTCGAAGGCCTCGCCCTCGACGGCGTCGGCCGACGCGCCGTGGCGGACGAGGAGGAGCTCGGTCGACCCGGGCGGTCCCACGTAGGGTCTCTGGCTGAAGGTGCGGGGCGACGTCACGGGCGCCGAGTGTAGGGACGATCAGCGCGGCGCGTGGAGCTCGGGCGGCCCGTGGTCGTCGTCGTCCTCGACGACCTCCGCGTCAATGACGTTCGGGTCGTCGTCGGCGTCGGGCCCCCCTGCGTCCTGCCCCCACCCGCCCTGTCCCCAGCCGGGCGGTCCGCCCCCCTGCGTGCGGAAGGTGGCGAAGAAGGTGCCCGGTCCCTGGCTGAAGTCGATCCGCAGCGGCCGCCCGGCGTCGGGCCCGAGCTGCTCCCACAGCGGCAGCGCGCGACGGTGCACCAGCGAGCCCTGCACGCCGAGAGTGAGCCCCAGGTAGAGCAGGAAGCTCGCGCCCTCGAGCCCGACCGCGCCCGTTTGGTTGCCGCCGGTACCCGCGGCGAAGTGCACCAGGAGGGACACCAGCCACAGGGCCATCGTGACCGCGGTGCCCTGGCGCACGACCCATCCGTTGCCGGCCCAGACCCGCATGGAGAGCGCGCGCAGCGCGCCCAGCCCCACGGCGCCGACCAGCATCGTGCCGAGCACCCAGCCCCAGGCGGACCCGGTCACGTGGTGGTCGCCCGCGTAGGACAGCATGCCGATCAGCCCGATGACACCGACCACCACGGGCAGACGGGGCCGGTAGACCCGTGGCACCGCCCGCACCCTGATCTGGCGCAGCAGCACCACCACCAGGATCAGCGTCCCGAGTGCGTACGAGAAGAACGACATCGCCCATCCACCCTATGGCCGGGGGGCGCCTAACGGGTCAGCAGCGGTCCCACCTCGACGCCGAAGCGCGCCGTCTGCTCGCAGAATTCCTCGGCGCTGCGGGCCATGAAGCGTACCTGCAGGTGGTTCACGCCCATGGTGACCAGCTCTCGCAGCGATTCGCCCACCTCCTCGCCACGGCCGGAGAGCACCCACCCCGGCAGGTCCCACCCCGAGCCGCCCGACGTCAGGTGGATCGGCTCGACGATGGTGCCGATGTCGATCGGCGCCCCGCCGCGCAGCTCGGCCCGCAGCTCGCGGAGCCGGGCGATCTGGCCCGGCAGGTCGCGCCGGCGCGTCCCCTGGGGGAGCCACCCGTCGCCGTAGGCCGCCGTGCGGCGGATGGCCGCCGGGGAGGAGCCGCCGATCCAGATGGGGGGTCGGGGCTGGCGCACTGGGCGCGGGCCTAGGCCCATGTCGCGTGCCGGGAAGCGCGGACCGGGGAGCTCGGGGAACTCGTCGGTGAAGCAGCGGGCCAGTGCCGCCACGGCCTCGTCGGTGTGCCGCCCCCGCTGGTCGAAGCCACCGGTCAACAGCTCGTACTCCTCGGGCACGTGGCCCGCGCCCACGCCCACGATGAGGCGGCCGCCCGAGAGCCGGTCGATCGTCGAGAGCTCCTTGGCCGCCCGCAGCGGATGGCGCTGCGCCAGGATCAGCACGTGCGACAGGAGGTGGGTGCGCGCGGTGACGGCGGCCAGCCAGCCGAGCGTCGCCGTCGTGTCGTACCAGATGGTCCCCATGGCGTCAGCCAGCCGGCGCGGGATGGCGGTGTGGTCGCACACGCCGAGGTAGAAGAAGCCCGCCTCGTCGGCGACCCGCGCAATGCGGGCCAGCTCCTCGGGACCCGACTTCTTCTCCCAGTCGGCCACGTAGAGCGTCGACTGGGACTGAATCGGCAGCTGCATGCCGTAGACGACCTGTCCCTCGGGGACGGCGCGCACCACGTCGGCGGGGCTGGGGGCGGTGTCGGTCATGGTGTCTCTCCCATCGGGCGGGAACGGTCGGATTGGATGACGCCTCAGACGAACGCGGAGACCGCCAACGCCAGCTCGGCGGGCGCGCCGAAGGTGGTCGCCAGCACCCGCGCCCGCTTGAGATGCAGGTGGAGCGGCACCTCCCAGGTGTAGCCCATGCCCCCGTGCACCTGGATCGCGGTGCGCGCGTTGGCCAGCGCCGCCTCGTCAGCCAGGAGCTTCGAGCCCATCACCGCCCGGTCCACCAGCTCGACCGGGGAGCAGCCGGCGGCCTCCGCTTCCGATGCGACGACGTCGGGTTGGTCGGCCAGGCAGGCTGCGGCGTGCACGGCGGCGCGTGCCACCTCGGCCCGGACCAGCATGTCGGCACACATGTGCTTGACCGCCTGGAAGCTCCCGATCGGCTTGCCGAACTGGTGGCGCTCCTTGGCGTAGGCCACCGCCAGGTCCAGCGCCTCTGCCGCGTGCCCCACCTGCAGCGCGGCGGTGAGCAGCGAGCCGTCGCGCATCATGTGCCCGGCCGCGTCGGCCACGGGTTCGCCGGCGGGCAGGGACTCCAGCCGCCACAGCGGGGTGAGCGGGTCGAGCGGCGCGCGCAGGCGGGTCACGCCCGCCGCGTCGGCTGCGGGGGCGGGCGAGAGCAGGCGTGGCGTCGAGCGCCGGTCGTACGCCGGGAGCACCAGCAGGGCGTCGAGCGAGGACAGGTGCTCCACCAGGATCGGCCCCGGCCCGGCGCAGTGCAGGCCCACCTGGGCCCGCCCGTCGGCCGAGCCTTCCACCAAGCCGGCTGACGCGGCGAGGAAGCTCCCCACCAGGGGACCGGGGACGAGCGCCCGGCCGAGCTCCTCGAAGACCACCACCGCGTCGCTCAGGCCCAGGCCGGTGCCCGCAGGCTCGGGCAGCGTCAGGGCGAACACGCCCGTCTCACCGAGGGCGGCCCAGTCGGCGGCGCCGATGGCCTGCTCCGCTCCCTCGTTGGCGCGCAGGTGCTCGAGCGGCAGCCGCCCGGCCACCATGGCCCGCACCCCCTCGGCGAGTGCCCGCTCGTCGTCGCCGACCCGGAAGTCCATCAGCGCGACCTCATCATCGTGAACGGGGCAGGCCGAGGATCCTCTCGGCCACGATGTTGCGCTGCACCTGCGACGTCCCCGCCGCGATCGTGAGGTTGATCGACTTGAACCATGCGTGCAGCTGCTCGCCGTTGCCCAGCGCCTCGCCGTCGGGCCCTTCCAGCGGGTCCGCGCTCAAGGCGGCCCGGTCGAGCACCTCCATGGAGAGGTCGCCCAGCGCCTGTGCGTGTTCGGAGAAGGACAGCTTGAACACCGACCCGCCGATGCCGGGGACCCCGGTCTGCGCCGCCTCCGAGACGTTGCGCTTAGTGAGCGCCCACAGCGCGGCGAAGGCCGCCACGAGGTGACCGAACCGCCGCCGGAGGCCGTCGTCGCCCAGCATGCCGAGACGGTCGGCGACGCGGTAGAGCTCGCCCAGCAGCCGCATGCACTCCAACAGCTCGCCGACGAACGCGGTGCCCCGCTCGAAGGAGAGGGTCACCATCGTCACGCGCCAACCGTCGTTCTCCTCGCCCACGCGGTTGGCCACCGGGATGCGCACCTCGTTGAGGAAGAGCTGCGCGAACTCGGTCGTCCCCTCAATGGTCCGCAGCGGCCGGATCTCTATGCCCGGCGAGTCCATCGGCATGATGAGCCAGCTGATGCCGCGGTTGCCCTCGTCGCCCGTGCGCACGAGCAGCTCGCAGAAGTCGGCCACCTCGGCGTGGGAGGTCCAGATCTTCGAGCCGGTGACCACGTAGTGGTCGCCGTCACGCACGGCGCGCGTGCGCAGCGAGGCGAGGTCGCTGCCGGCGTCGGGCTCGCTGAAGCCCTGGCACCACACCTCCTCGCCGCGCAAAATCGCCGGGAGGAAGCGCTCCCTCTGCGCCGGCGTCCCCTCGGCAATGACCGTCGGACCGGCGTGGAGCAGTCCGACGAAGTTCACACCGACATAGGGCGCACCGGCGCGCTCGCACTCCTCCTTGAAGATCAGCTGTTCCACCGGCGAGGCGCCGCGCCCGCCACCCTCGGCCGGCCAGTCGACGCCGGCGTAGCCCGCGTCGAAGAGCGTGCGCTGCCAGCGCAGGTCGTAGGCCCGCCGGGCGGGCCAGTCGTCATGCGGAGGGGGAGCACCGAAGCCGGGCAGGGTTTCGGTCAGCCAGCCCCGCAGCTGCTCGCGGAACGCCTGCTCGGACGCGGTGTAGCGGAGGTCCATTCTCGGACGGGGCGCGGCGGACGGCCTCAGGCCACGAAGTCGAGGCCGAACAGCTGTATCGCGTTGCCCCGCACGATCTTGCGGCGCTGGGCGTCGGTCAGGTCCGCCATCTGCTCCTCTGCGATCTGGCGCGTGCGCGGCCAGGTCGAGTCCGAGTGCGGGTAGTCGGACTCGTAGGTGATGTTGTCCTCCCCGATCTCCTCGACCGACTTCAGACCGTGGGCGTCGTCGAAGAAGCATCCCCACACGTGGTCGCGGAAGTAGCTCGAGGGCTTCTCCGGCACGATGTCGGCCACGCCGCCCCAGCCGCGGTTGTCCTCCCACACCCGGTCGGCCCGCTCCAGGATGTAGGGGATCCACCCGATCTGGCCCTCCGAGTAGGCCACCTTGAGCTCGGGGAAGCGCACGAACACGCCGCTGAAGAGGAAGTCGACCAGCGAGAAGGTGGCGTTGGTGTGGGTGAGCGTCGACCCCACCGCCGGTGGCGCGTCGGCCGAGGTCGACGGCATCTTCGACGAGCTGCCGATGTGCATGTTGACGATCGTCTTCGTCTCCGAGCAGGCCCGGAAGAAGGGGTCCCAGTAGTGGTCGGGGTCGTGCACGCTCGGGAGGCCCAGGAAGGGGGGGATCTCGCTGAAGCAGACGGCGCGCACACCGCGCTCCGCGTTGCGCCGCACCTCGGCCGCGGCCAGCTCGGCGTCCCACAGCGGGATCAGGCACAGCGGGATGAGCCGGCCGCCCGAGTCGCCGCACCACTCCTCGACCATCCAGTCGTTGTAGGCCTTGACGCAGAGCAGGCCGAGCTCCTTGTCCTGGGCCTCGGTGAAGGTCTGGCCGCAGAAGCGGGGGAACGTCGGGAAGCAGAGCGCCGCCTCGATGTGGTTGGCGTCCATGTCGTCGAGGCGTGGCTTGACCTCGTAGGAGCCCGGTCGCATGTCCTCGTAGGTGACGCCCTTCATCGTGACCTCGTCGCGCGGCACCCCGACGGCGGAGTCCACGCGCAACAGGGGACGCTTGAGGTCCTCGTAGTACCACCAGTCCACCGGTTCGCCCACAGATCCCGGCTTGACCTTCAGCTGCCCGCCCCGGAACTCGACCTCGGGCATCGGCGCCCGCACGATCCGCGGCCCGACCTCGAGGTACTTGGACGGGAGGCGGTCCTGCCACACGTTGGGCGGCTCGACCACGTGGTCGTCGACCGAGATGATCATCGGCAGGGGCTCGGGCATGGTCATCGAGCGTAGCCCGCACCTGACGGGGCGTCAGAAGCGTGGATCGGCCCGGCTCATCCGAAGACCTCCGCGAAGAGGTCGAGCATGGCCTGCCAGGAACGGCGGTCCGTCGCCTCGTCGTAGGCGATGCCCGGGATGTCGATCGCCGTGGCCCGCGGGTTGGTGAACGAGTGCACGGCACCGCCGTAGACCACGAGCTGCCAGTCGATGCCCCCGGCCCGCATCTCCTCCTCGAAGGCGCGGCGCTCCTCGTTGGTGACGATGGGGTCGTCGGCGCCGATGAGGGCCAGCACCTTGCCGGTGATGTTGCGGGCGTCCTCGGGCCGGACCGTCCCGAGACCGGAGTGGAAGCCCACCACGGCCTTGAGATCGGCGCCGCCGCGCGCGAGCTCCAGGGAGAGCGTGCCGCCGAAGCAGTAGCCGATGGCCGCCAGCTGGTCCGGGTCGGTGCGCGGCTCGGCGCGCAGGACGTCGAGCCCCGCGGTGCCGATGGCCCGGGCGCGCGGCAGGTCGGCCCGCAGCTCGCCGATGCGGGCCATCATGTCGTTGCGGCTGGTGATCGGTTGCCCGCCGCCGTGGTAGTCGAGTGCGAAGGCGACGTAGCCGAGCTCCTCGGCCAGCCGCACGGCGCGGGCGCGCGCGTGGTCGTCGAGACCGGGGCCCTCGTGGCAGACCAGCACCCCGGGGCGGCGATCGGTGCCGTCGGGCAGGGCGATCGTGCCCACCATGGTGCGGTCGTCGGCTTCGTAGGTGATGTCGCGGGTCGTGACCATGGGCGCACCGTACTCGCCGCCCGTCAACGCCATACTGGCGGCGATGCGCGGGGAGAACGGACGGAGCCTGCAATCGGGATTGGCGGCCGTGCTGCTCGCGCTCGTCGCACTGGTGCTGGCGTCGTGCAGCTCGGGCCCCTCGACCCCGGAGGCCGCCCCCACCACCACGACGCGCCCGGCTGCGTCCTCGACGACGAGCACGACGGCGACGCCCGCCTCCACCCTGCCGGGCGTGCCCACGTCGGGGCCCCTGCAGGCGGGGTCGCCGATCGCCCTCCCGTTCGCGGCCGACCGTGTGACGGCGGCCGAGAGCCCCGACGGCGCGGTGTTCGCCGCACCCCAGGACCCGACCAACCCGGCCCCGGCCATCGCCTGGGTCGTCGACGGCAACGGTCCGGCCGCCATCGCCGAGCACGTGGCGACCGGCATCGCCGCGCTGGCGGCGGACGCCACCAACTTCTACGTGGCGACGTACTCCGACGTGTACGCCTACGGCCGGGCGAGCGGCAACCAGGACGGGCAGTGGACGATGCCCACGGTCAACGCGGCGAACAGCTCCGACGACGACCTGGTGTCCCTGACGGCCGCCGGTGGCGCGGTGCTGGTCTCGGTGACGCGAGGTGACACGGTCAGCGTGTACCGCATCAACCCGTCGTCGTCGGCGCGGCCGCACCTGCTCGTGCAGGGGCTCGGGGCCGCCATCGGGGCGGACGGGTCCGTCTACTACGAGCGCGCCGACCACCACCTCGCCGTGCTGCGTCCCGACGGCGCCACCGCAACCGGTGCGGTGCTCAACCACACCCCGAACGGCCTGGGTGGCGGCGTGCAGTACCTCGACGACGTCGCCGGCAGTGCGGTGTGGGTCAGCCAGCCGGCGGGTCAGGGCCTCGATGCCCAGTTCACGACCTACGACGCCACCTCCCTCGCGGCCGTGGGGTCCTACACCGGCTCGGTGACCAGCAGCGTGGTCGACACGGCCGCGGGGCCGCTCCTCCTGCAGCAGTCCGGCAGCAGCCCCTCGTGCCCGCAGACGACCTCGCCGTCGTCGTGTGTCCTGCGCATCGACCAGCACGGCACCGCCAGCGATCCGGTGGGCGTCGGCGCGGCCGTCACGCTCGTGGGGCCCGGTCCGGCCGTCGTCGTCTCCGACACCACGACCGGCCAGTTCGACCTCGTGCGCCTGTCGTAGCGGCGGCGGCGGGCGGGCAGGAACGGTCCGCCGGTCACCGTGTCCGGCGCGCGGCGGTTGCTACTGTCGGCGTGACGCCGGAGGGACCTTGGCCAACGCCGACGAGACACCCCAGACCGCTGCCCTCATGGGCAAGGGCCGGATGGAGGCGTTCAGCGACGGTGTGCTCGCGATCGCCATCACGCTGCTGGTGCTCGATCTGGCCATCCGCCCCCCGGGTTCACCGACCGACGAGTTCTTCCGGGCCTGGCCGTCCTACGTCGCGTACGTCGTCAGCTTCCTGACGATCGGCGGGGCGTGGATCGCCCACCACTCCCTCACGGACCGCCTCGAGGGGGTCGACTCCATCTTCCTGCGGCTGAACCTCCTCTTCCTCCTCGCCATCGCCTTCCTGCCCTTCCCGACGCGTCTCGTCGCCGAGGCGCTCGAGCGCAACACCGACTGGGAACGCCTGGCCGTCACCGTCTACGGGATCACCATCCTGGCGACGCGGCTGATGTTCGCCGTCCTGGTCAGCTACTCGCGCCACCAGCACCTGCGCCAGGAGCGGGCCGACGACCCCGACCTCGAGGAGGCGCGGCGGAAGTCCGGCGTCACCCTCGTCGCCTACGCCCTCACCATCGTGGTGGGCCTCCTCCTGCCGATCGTGGCGATCGTGTTCTACTTCGCGCTGGCGGTCTTCCTGGTCGTGCCGTTCAAGACGGTCGCGAGGGAGCTCTTCGGGCGCAGACGCGCTGCGTGAGCGGCCCAGCGCTCCCCGCACCGGCGCTCAGGGCCCGGCCGCTGCGGCGGCGTCGAACTCCAGCTGGAACAGGTACGCGGTGGCCAGGCTCCGGTAGGGCCGCCACGGCGCGGCGATCGTGCGCACCTCGTCCTGGGTAAGGAGGTGGTCCATGCCGTAGGCGCGCTGCATCACCTTGCGCAGCGCGAGGTCCCCGGGGAGGACGACGTCGGGACGGTCGAGGGCGATGATCAGCATCCCGTGCACCGTCCAGGGCCCGATGCCGGGGATGGCGGTCAGGCGGGCCTCGATCTCCTCGTCGCTCATGGCGCGCAGGTCCTCGTCGCGCAGCGTGCCGCCGGCGAATTGCGCCGCCACGGCGCGCAGCGTCTCGACCTTGCGCCCCGACAACCCGGTCTGACGGAGCGCCGCGGGGTCCATCGCCAGCAGCTCGGCCGGCGTCGGCAGCCGGCCGCCGAAGCCCGCGCGCAGGCGCTCGAGGATGCGGCGGGTGGCGGCGACGGAGAGCTGCTGGCCGGCGACCTGGAACACCAGCGCGCCGAAGGCGTCCATCGGCGGCAGGTCGGCCAGCCAGGCCCGGGGGTCGAACGCGGGGTGGGCCGCGATGATGCGGGCCAGGACCGGATCGGCCCGGCGGAGGTGGGCCAGCGCCGCCTCGGCCCCGGCGCGGGGCCGGCGGGGGGGAGCGCCGCTCAATAGCGCATTGAGATGCCGCCGTTGGGGCTGAGCAGCTGACCCGTGACGAAGCTGCTGGCGTCCGTGGCGAGATACAGCACGCAGTACGCGATGTCCGACGTCGCCCCCACCCGGCCCAAGGGGGTCATGCGGGCCATCGGTTTCACCACCGCCGCCTTGGACTCCTCGTTGACGGTCCCGTCGGGGTTCGTGTAGTAGCGCGCCGTCATGTTGGAGGGAACGAAGCCCGGCGCAACCGTGTTGACGCGCACCCCGTACTCGCCCACCTCGACGGCCATGGTCTGGGTCAGCTGCGCCACCCCGGCCTTGCAGATGGCGTAGGGACCGATCCCCGGCGCAGGGGCCAGCACCGCAGCCGACGCCATGTTGACGATGGAGCCGCCGCGCTGCGCCACCATCACCTTCCCGGCGGCCTGGCATCCGTACACGACGCCCTTGAGGTTCACCGCCAGGATGCGATCGAACTCGTCGGGGTCGAGGTCGACAATTGTGCTGTCGATCATGATCCCAGCGATGTTGCACATGACGTGCAGGCCGCCGTGGCGCGCCGTGATGTAGTCGACCAGGGCCGACGCCGCGCCCCGGACGGACACATCGAGCTCTGCGCTCTCGGCCCGCCCGCCCTGCCCGAGGATGCCGCTGGCCGTCTCGGCCGCCGCGGGACCGTCGACGTCCGCGCACACGACGATGGCGCCTGCCCCCGCCAGCACCTCGGCGGTGGTCCGCCCGATGCTGCCGCCCGCCCCGGTGACCAGCGCCACCCGGCCGGTCAGGTCGAAGGCGTTCCTCACGCTCTGCGCGGTTTCCACCGGCGCACCTTACGCGCCGGCGACCCCTCCGATCAGGCTGCGTCGGCCCGGGGCTCTATCCGGAAGACCGGGTAGTCGGCGGCGATCGCCTCGAAGTCGTGCAGCGGGGCCCTGCGATCGACCGGGATGTGCGGGCGGGCCCCCGGGGCGAGCGCGAGGTAGCGGCGCAGGATGGGAGCCCGCAGCGCCGGGTCGACCTCCTCGAGCCACACCGACTCCCGCCTGCCGTGGCGCAGCTCCGCCCTGCCGCCGTCCGCCTCGAGGTTCCGGACCCAGTTCGCGTCCGGCCCGAGCATCGAGACGAGATAGCGCTGGCCCTCGTGGTCCGCGATCACGACCGGCAACGAGATGATCCGTCCGCTGTGGCGCCCGCGGACCTCGAGCGCGCCGGCCCGGGAGGGCATCAGGCCGGCGGAGAACGCGACGGCCGACAGACGGTTCTGCAGCCGGGCGAACCGGCTGGGACGCCGTCCCCGGTACAGCCAGCGCCGGTAGTCCCCGTGGGTCCACATACCCCGATCGTGCGGCGGCCGGGCCGGATCGGCCAGGGTCCATGTGCCCTTCTGTCGTCACGCCCCTACGCGGTCACACCTTCGATCGCCAGCAGGGCGCGCTTGACCTTCAGGCCGCCGCCGTAGCCGCCGATCCCGTTGCTGGCCAGCACGCGGTGGCAGGGCACGATGATCGGGATGGGGTTGCGCCCGTTGGCCTGGCCCACGGCGCGGGGCCCCCTCGGGCGCCCGACCCGGCGGGCCAGCTCCCCGTAGCTGATCGTCTCGCCGTACCCGATGCGCGTCAGCTCGGCCCAGACCTCCTGTTGGAAGGGTGTGCCGTCGAGCTCCATCGTCACGTCGAACTCGGTGCGCTCGCCGGCGAAGTACTCCTCGAGCTGCGTCGCCGTCTCCTTGAGGACCGGCGGGACGTCGTCGACGTCGCGGCGGCCGTGCCGCCGCTCGTGCGGCAGCCAGAGCCCGACCAGCACGTCGCCGTCGCACTCCAGGACGAGACGTCCGACCGGGGTGTCGAGAGGCATGGTGGCGGTGGGGGAGGTCGTCATGCGGCACGTCCTTTCATCGGTGGGGTGGGGATCTCGGCGTCAGGCAGGGGGAGGGACCACAGGTGCGCCATGGCGTAGCTGCGCCACGGCCGCCAGCCGTCGGCGGCGCCGGCGAGACGCACGGGGTCGTCGGGCAGACCGACCGCCCGCGCCGCCCGGCGGATGCCCAGGTCCGTCGGCATGAACGCATCCGGGTCGCGCAGCGCCCGCATCGCCACGTACTCGGCCGTCCACGGACCGATGCCCGGGAGCCGTACCAGGGCGCGGCGCACCTCGAGCGGGTCGGCGCCGGCGTCGATGACGACGTCGCCGCACTCGACCGCGTCGGCCAGGGCGACCAGCGCCCGCCTCCGACCGGCCGGCATGGCGAAGACGCCGGGGTCGCGCCCGGCCAGCTCGAGGAGTGCGGCCGGGATGGGGAAGAGGTGGGTGACCGCTCCCGCCGGCTCGGCGAGCGGCATGCCGGCCGCCTGGACCAGCCGGCCCGCGACCGTCCGGGCCCCCGACACCGAGACCTGCTGGCCGATGACCGCGCGCACGGCGAGCTCGAAGCCGTCGGCCGCGCCCGGTACCCGGCGCCCGGGGTCGTGCTCGACCACGGGCCCCACCAGCGCGTCGCCCCGCAGCGCGTCCCACACCGCGACCGGGTCGGCGTCGAGATCGAGCAGTTGGCGGCAGCGCGAGACGGCGGTGGTGAGGTCGCGCAGGTCGGACAGCACGAGGTCGCCCTCCACGTAGGACGGCCCGCTCCTGTCGTCGCGCGCGTCGCCTCCGTCCCCGGGAGCGGACAGTGCGACCACGCCGTGGCCGTGGGGCAGGCGCAGGCTGCGCCGGTAGGAGGAGCCGTCGAACGACTCCACTCCGGGCAGCGCGCGGGCACCGAGGAAGTCGAAGACCGAGGCCGGGCTGAAGGGGCGCCGGCACGGCAGCCGGAGCCGGATGGACTGTGCCGCGGCGGACCCGGTTCCGCCGCCACCCCTCCGCCCGTGCGCCGACCTGGCGGCGCGAGCCCGCAGGCCGCTCGGCGTGTCGGCGAAGATCTGGCGCACCGTGTCGTTGCACTGGCGCACGCTGGCGAAGCCCGCCGCGAACGCGACGTGCGCGACGGGGAGGTCCGTCGTCTCGAGCAGGATGCGCGCCGTCTGGCTGCGCTGGGCCCGGGCCAGGGCGAGCGGGCCCGTCCCCACCTCGGCCGTCACGAGGCGGTTGAGCTGGCGCGTGCTGTACCCGAGGCGCTGCGCCAGGCCCTCGACACCCTCACGGTCCACGATGCCGTCGCGGATGAGCCGCATCGCCCGCGCCACGACGTCGGCCCGCACGTTCCACTCCGGCGAGCCCGGCGTCGCGTCGGGCCGGCAGCGCAGGCAGGCGCGGAAGCCGGCCTGCTGGGCGGCGGCGGCGGTCGGGTAGAAGCGGACGTTCTGCCGCTTGGGGGTGCGGGCCGGGCAGCTCGGCCGGCAGTAGATGCCGGTCGAGGTCACCGCGCAGAAGAACCAGCCGTCGAAGCGGGCGTCCTTGCTCTGCGCCGCCTGGTAGCAGCGGTCCGGGTCCTCGATCACGGGTGCCAGCGTGGCACGCCGCCGTGACGATTACTGGCGGGAATCGGACATTGCCGTCGACGAGGACGCTGGCCCTGGTCCGAGGGCCCACGAGCTCCGAGGCGGGCGGCCCGACGGCGCGCGTCAGTGCCCGGTGACGGCCTGCAGGACGAGCCGGCGATGCGTGGCGGCGTCGCCCCACGCCCGCGAGAGCGCCCACGTCTGTTTCAGGAAGAAGTGGAGGTCGCACTCCCACGTGTAGCCGATGGCGCCGTGGACCTGGAGTGCCACCCGGGCGGCGAGGTCGGCGGCGTCCGACGCCATGGCCTTGGCCATGGACGCGTCGTGCGACAGCGTGGGCTGGGCCGCCGCCAGCGACCAAGCGGCGCGGTAGGTGGCGGGGCGGGCGAACTCGAGCGCGACGCGGGCGTCCGCCAGGAGGTGCTTGACGGCCTGAAAGCTCCCGATGGCCTTGCCGAACTGGTGGCGCTGCTTCGCGTAGAGGGCGGTTATGGCGAGCATGCGGTCGGCGAGACCGACGAGCAGTGCCGCGCTGCCGGCGGCGGCGCGGTCCGCCAGCAGCGCGACCGCCGCCTCGGCGGCGACGCCGTAGGCCAGCAGCGTCTCGGCGTCGAGTGGCCAGTGCACGGTGGAGAGATCGCGCGACGAGCTGAGCGCGGGCGACGGGTACACCTCGCACGAGGCCTCGGGCACCGCGTGCAGCTGCCACCCCGAATCGGCGTCCCGGCAGGCCAGGAGGAACACGGCCGCGTCACGGGCGCCGACGACGCGGGGCGTGCGCAGCGCGCCGTCAGGCGACACGGTGGTCGGTGACACCAGCCCGCCCACGGCGACGTCGACGCCGCCCACCGCGAAGCTGGCGTCGTCCTCGACCAGGGCCGCCAGCGCGGCGGCGGCGGTGGGGTCCGGCAGCAGCGCGGCGAGCGTCGGCGCGGCGAGCGCGGCCGTTTCCAGCAACGGCTCGGGCAGACAGGCCCGGCCGGCCTCCTCCAGGACCCCGACGAGGTCGACGTCGCTCAGGCCGAGCCCGTGGGCGGCTTCGGGCACGACGAGGGCGGGAGCACCCAGCTCGGCCAGGACCGCCCAGCGGTTGGCGGCGAGCGTGGCCCGATGGTCCTCGTCGGCCAGGTCGAAGGCGCGCAAGGCGTCGGGGCTGCACTCGGTGTCGAGCACCGTGCGCACGCCGGCGCGCAGCTCCTCCTGCTCCTCGCTGAACGCGAAGTCCACCGCCGGCTCCTCGGCCCCTCAGCCCCGCGGCAGCCCGAGCAGGCGCTCGGCCACCACGTTGCGCTGAATCTCGTTGGTCCCGGCGTAAATGGGGCCGGCGAGCGAGAAGAGGTAGCCGTCGAGCCACTCTCCGGGCGCGCCCGCCTCGAGGAGCTCGGCGTCGGGGCCGAGCAGGTCGAGCGCCGCGGTGTGGATGGCGACGTCGGTCTCGGACCAGAAGATCTTGTTGCAGCTGGCCTCGGGGCCCACGGCGTGGCCGCGGGCGACGCGCGACGCGGTCCAGTAGGTGTGCAGCTGGTAGGCCTCGGCGTCCATGTGGGCCTGGGCCACGGCGTCGACGGAGGAGGCCGGGCCGCCGCGCTGGTGGAAGAGCCCGACGAGGCGGTCGGCTGCCCCGGTGTAGCGCGCCGGGCTGCGCAGCGAGAGGCCGCGCTCGGACCCCGCCGTCGCCATCGCGACGGACCATCCGGCCCCGACCTCGCCCAGCACCTGGTCCTCGGGGACCGCCACGTTGTCGAAGAAGATCTCGGCGAACCCCGTCTCGCCGTCGATCTGGGGGATCGGGCGCACGGTGACGCCGGGCGAGTCCATGGCGACGAGGAAGTAGGTGAGCCCGCGGTGGCGCTCGGCCTCGGGGTCGGTGCGGAAGATGCCGAAGCACCAGTCCGCGAACGCGCCCCGGCTGGCCCAGGTCTTCTGACCGTTGAGGATCCAGCCGTCGCCGGCCGCGCTGCGCACCGCGCGCGAGCGGATGCCGGCGAGGTCGCTGCCCGCGTCCGGCTCGGACCAGCCCTGGCACCAGATCTCGTCGCCGGCCGCCATCGGCGGCAGGTAGCGCGCCTTCTGGGCGTCGGTCCCGTACTCGAGCATGGTGGGGGCGAGCAGGAAGATGCCGTTCTGGCTCACGCGCTTGGGGGCACGGGCGCGGTAGTACTCCTCCTCGAACACGAGCCACTCGAAGATCCCGAGGTCGCGCCCGCCGTACTCGACGGGCCAGCTCACCACGGACCAGCGGTCCTCGAACATGGAGCGCTCCCAGGCGCGGTGGGCCTCGAAGCCGGCTGCCGTATCGAGCGAGGGGAGGGGGTCGGCGGGGACGTGGGCCTCCAGCCAGGCCCGGGCCTCGGCGCGGAAGGCCTCGTCCTCGGGGCTGAAGGTCAGGTCCATGACGGAGGGAATCTTCCACAGCGTCCCCGGCCGTGCCAAGGTCGCCGGCCGGAGCCCCTCAGGCGCCACCACCCGCCGCGCCGGGTGGAGTGGTGCCTGCGCTGCGCAGGCGGCCAGCACCGCGACGCCGAGCACACAGACGGTCGCGACGGCGAAGCCCCCGCGCAGGGCTCGATGGGTGGTCGATCACGGCCGGAAGGGGTTCCGCCCTGCCTGGAGGGGCACGTCTGGCACCGGATCTGATTCGGCGTCAGAATTGGCTCCTTATGCCCAACGCCGTGATCGTCGACGCCGTCCGCACCCCGGTGGGCCGCCGGGGGGGCCGCCTCTCCGGATGGCATGCCACCGACCTGGCCGCCCAGCCGCTGGCGGCCCTGCTGGCCCGCAACGACCTGGACCCCGCCCTGGTCGAGGACGTCGTCATGGGTTGCACCATGACCGTCGGTGAGCAGGCGATGAACATCGCCCGCAACGCCGCCCTGGCCGCCGGGTTCCCCGAGTCGGTGCCGGGGACGACCGTCGACCGCCAGTGCGGCTCGGCCCAGCAGGCGATCCACTTCGCGGCACAGGCGGTCATGGCGGGGGCCATGGACATCGCCATCGGCGCCGGCGTGGAGTCGATGAGCCGGGTGCCGATCGGTTCGACGACCGAGCCCGGTCCGGGCGAGGCGTACGGGCCGCTGTACCTCGAGCGCTTCGAGCTCATCCACCAGGGCGAGTGCGCCGAGGAGATCGCCCGGCGCTGGAAGGTGTCGCGCCAGCAGATGGACGAGTTCGCGCTCGAGTCGCACCGGCGGGCGGCGCGGGCGACCGACGAGGGCCGTTTCGCCGACGAGATCGTGCCGCTCGAGGCCCGGGTCCACCCCGACGTGCCCGGGGCGGGTGAGGTGAGCGGGCTGCTCGAGTACGACGAGGGCGTGCGGCGGGACACCTCGCTCGAGAAGCTGGCCGGGTTGAAGCCGGCGTTCTCCGAGACGGGGACGGTGACGGCGGGGACGTCGTCGCAGATCTCCGACGGCGCGGCGGCGGTGCTGATCATGAGCGAGGAGCGGGCGTCGTCGCTCGGCCTGCGCCCCCGGGCGCGCTTCCACACGTTCGCGGTGGCGGCCAACGATCCCCAGATCATGCTGACGGCACCGATCCCGGCCACCGAGCTGGTCCTCGCCAAGGCGAAGCTCTCGCTCGACGACATCGACGTGGTCGAGATCAACGAGGCCTTCGCCTCGGTGGTCCTCGCCTGGGAGCGCGAGTTCCACCCCGACATGGCGCGGGTGAACCCCAACGGCGGTGCCATCGCCATCGGCCACCCCACCGGCTGCTCGGGGGCCCGCCTCATGGCCACGCTGCTGGGCGAGATGGAGCGCACGGGGGCGCGCTACGGGCTCCAGACGATGTGCGAGGGCGGCGGGCAGGCCAACGCGACGATCATCGAGCGGCTCGGCTGATGGCCCCCGCGACCCGGGTGCCCGCCGTCGAGGGCTGGTTCACCACGGGTGACGACGGCGCGGCGCCGGCGCTGCTCGGCTCGCGCTGTGTCGGGTGCGGGACCTTCGCCTTCCCCGCCGAGGCCACCTACTGCCGCAACCCCGACTGCACCTCGACCTCGTTCGAGACCGTCGAGCTGTCGCGCCGGGGGCGCATCTGGTCCTACACCGACGCCCGCTACCAGCCCCCGCCTCCCTACAGGGCGGCCGACCCCTACGTCCCGTTCTGCCTCGCCGCCGTCGAGCTGGCCGCCGAGAGGCTCGTGGTCATGGGGCAGGTGGTCGACGGGGTGACGGTCGACGACCTCGCCGTGGGCGACGAGGTCGAGCTCGTGATCGACACGCTGTACTCGGAGGACGGCTGCGACTACCTCGTGTGGAAGTGGCGCCCGCTCGGAGCCACCGCACCCGGTCAGGAGGCCTGAGATGCCCGACGACAAGAAGGTCGCCGTGCTCGGCGCCGGCATGCACGAGTGGGGGAAGTGGGGGCGGCCCTTCGTCGAGTACGGGCTCGCCGCGGCACGCGACGCACTGGCGGACGCCGGCCTCGGCTGGCGTGACATGCAGTTCGTGTCGGGCGCCGACACCATCCGCAACGGCTACCCCGGGTTCGTCTCGGGCGCGACGTTCGCCCAGGCCCTGGGCTGGACGGGCGCTCGCGTCGCCAGCGTCTACGCCGCCTGTGCCTCGGGCGCCGTGGCCATCGCCAACGCCCGGGCGCAGATCCTGGCCGGGCTGTGCGACGTCGCGCTGGTGGTGGGCGCGGACACGACCCCGAAGGGCTTCTTCGCCCCCGTGGGCGGCGACCGCAAGGACGACCCCGACTGGTTGCGCTTCCATCTCATGGGGGCGACGAACCCGACCTACTTCGCGCTCTACGCCCGCCGCCGCATGGACCGCTTCGGTGCGACCGAGGAGGACTTCGCGCAGGTCAAGGTGAAGAACGCGCGCCACGGCCTGGCGAACCCGTACGCGCGTTACCGCAAGGAGGTCACCGTCGACGAGGTGCTGTCGTCACCCATGGTGGCCGACCCGCTCCGACTGCTCGAGATCTGCGCCACCTCGGACGGTGGCGCCGCGCTCGTGCTCTCGTCCATGGAGTTCGCGCGGCGCCATGCCGGGGGTGGCGCGCCGCTGGTGACCATTGACGCCGTGTCGACCGTGACGCCGACGTTCCCCAACACCGTGATCGAGATGCCGAACTTCTCGACCGACTCCGCCGCGGCATCGACCGGCGCGCCCGGGGCGGCGGCCACGGGTTTCCGTCCCTCCATCGCGACGGCGGCCTACGCCGAGGCCGGCATCGGCCCCGAGGACGTCAGCCTCGCCGAGGTCTACGACCTCTCGTCTGCTCTCGAGCTCGACTGGTACGAGGACATCGGCCTGTGCGGCGAGGGCGAGGCGGAGAAGCTGCTCCGTGACGGCGTCACGTCCCTCGGCGGCCGGGTCCCGGTGAACCCCTCGGGTGGTCTGTCCTGCTTCGGCGAGGCCATTCCGGCCCAGGCCATCGCGCAGGTGTGCGAGTGCGTGTGGCAGTTGCGCGGCAGTGCCACCGGGCACCAGGTGGAGCGGGCCACCGTGGCCGTCACGGCGAACCAGGGCTTGTTCGGGCACGGATCGTCGGTCCTCCTCAGCCGCTGAAACACGGGTAGCAATCCATCTACCTGCCATTTTCCGTACGCCGTGTGTGATTCCCCGGCGTTGGGGTAAGGACAGGCGGTGACCCGAATGCGCACTCGGACTCCTTAAGCTGGATGACGCTGCTTAGGTCGGTGTGTGCATGCCAAGCACCCGAGTCGGGGTCGGCGCGGAACGACACCGTGACTGGAGGAGCCGTTGCATGTTGGCAACCGATGTGACTGAGTTGCGCCAAGATGAGGAGCAGCAAAGAGGAGCAGAGAATTCAATGCCGGACCACACAGACGACCGGAGCGGGACCGGGTTGGACGACGTGCTGAACGCGCTCGACGAACTGGAGTCCGTGCTGCGGGAGAACGCCGAAAGCGAGCGCTTGCTCTCCAAGCGCATCGCCGAGGTCCGCCTCGCCCGGCAGAACGGGCGAGAATGGAAGGCGATCCTCGGGGACGAGGACGAGCCGGGAACCGTGCAGCTGGTCAGCACGATCTTGCGCCGGCAGTCCGAGGCCAGCGGCTACCTGCGCCGGTCACTCGTGGTGGCTCTCCGGGCCGAGGGACAGAGCATCCCGAGCATCGCCCATCTCTTCGGCGTGACCCATCAGCGGGTGTCCAACCTGCTGCGCCGCGTGGCGCAGGGCAACGCAACCGCGAACGGCGACAACGCCTAGGCGCCCCACCCCCGCAGGACCTCGTCCGCCTCGGCCATGACGGCACGGATGATGTCGGCGACCGGCGGCAGCGACTCGAGCACGCCGACCACCTGACCCGTCGGCAGCACGCCGACGTCGGTGCGGCCCTCGACGAGGGCGGCCTTGGTCATGACCGGCGCGTTGGCCGCCATGACGACCTGGGCCCACGTGAGCTCGTTGCCCTCCTTCATGGCGCGGCCCTCGCGCAGCAGCGACGAGAGGGAGGCCCCCGTCTCCTTGCGGAACTCGTAGGCGCTGCGCACCGCGCGCGGCAGGGCGCGGAGCCACGACTGCGCCTCCAGGTGCTCGACCAGGTCGGTGCGCACCACCCGCTGCGGTGCACCGTCGACCTTCGTGGTCACGACGGTGCCGGTCACCGGCGTGCCGAGGTAGAGCTGCTTGACGGCGTCGGGCACCCGGCTCTCGGCCGAGAGGAGGAACCTCGTCCCCATGGCCACGCCGACAGCCCCGTAGGCCAGGGCGGCGACCAGGCCGCGCCCGCTGAAGAAGCCGCCCGCGCCCAGCACCAGGACGCGGTCGCCCACGGCGGCGACGACCTGGGGCAGGAGGAGCGTCGTGGGGATGGTGCCCGTGTGGCCCCCGCCTTCGGCGCCCTGGGCGATCACGGCATCGACGCCCCACTCGGCCACCTTCTCGGCGTGGCGTCGGGCGCCAACGGTGGGCATGACGAAGAGCCCGGCCTCCTTGCAGCGGGTGACCAGGGCCGGGTTGGGGGCCTGGGCGAAGCTGGCCACCCGGGCGCCGGTCTCGATCATCAGCGCGATGCGCTCGGCCACGTCGGCCACGTCGGTGCGCAGGTTGACGCCGAAGGGGGCCGAGGTCCGGCTGCGCACCTCGGCGATCGCCTCGGCCAACTGGTCGAGCGTCATGGTGGCCGAGGCGAGGATGCCCAGGCCTCCCGCCTCACAGGTGGCGGCGACCAGCCGCGGGCCGGCGACCCAGCCCATGCCCGTCTGCACGAGAGGGACGCGCACGCCGAGCCGCCGGCACAGCTCGGTGTGCAGCGCCGGATGCAGCGGCGTCCCCGCGGCTCCCGCGTCGGGGTCGGGGTCGGGGCTCAGCTCCGCACCTCGCGGTCGCGGGCCGAGCCGGGGTCGAGCACCACGCGGATGAGGTCGAGCTCCTCGGGTGTCGGGAGGCGGGTCTCGGGTGCGTCATCGGGGATGCGCAGCGCGAAGCCGGTGGCGGCCACGATGTCGTCGACGCTGACGCCCGGATGGCGCGCGTGCAGGCGCATGGTGCGGTCGGGCGTCTCGAAGTCGAACACGCCCAGGTTGGAGACGACCTGTCGGACGTCGTGGAAGCGCGTGGCGCCGGCGCCGGCCGCGGCGGCCCGCGCGTAGCCGACGCCGCTGACGACGTCGACCTGCTCGACGAAGCTGCGCGCGTTGTGGTCGGGCACCCAGTAGCTGGTGGGGTGGTTGACCGAGTTGCCGGGGGCGCCGCGCACCCCGACGAGCTGCACCTTGGGCCGGTCGTGCGGCCCGATGGCCGAGATGTTCTGGTTGCCCGTGCGGTCGATCTGGCTCGCCATCATCATGATGTGGCGGCGCCCCGACCACACCACGTCGAAGACGCTGCGATACGGCATGGCCGCCTCGCGCACGAGCTCCGCCGGCGGGGTGGCGATCGGGGGCGCGCCCACCATCAGGGCGGCCTCGCCGTCGGTGAGCACCAGGTCCGGCGCGAAGGTGCGCTTGGCCAGCCGGGCGCCGAGGGCGGGGATGGTGCCGAAGGGGCTGACCATGACTTCGCCGGCGCCGCGCCACACGTCGGCACAGGCCACGACGCAGAACTCGGCGCGGGTCACCCCGTGGTCGGCCACCGGGTCGGTCACCGGTCCTGCCGCTCCCGTACGCGGGCCTGGTACTCGTCCTCGCCCACCAGGACGTAGCGGCCGGCGAAGGCCTCCCACTCGGCAGGTTCGGCCGCGGCCGCGGCGTACTCCTTCTGGAAGGCCTCGTCACGCCCGTAGTCGGGCGGGTTGGCGGTGAAGTGCGCGCCACCCGGCGTCTCCGCCACGCCGTCGGTGAGCATGCGGTGGATCGGCACGGTCGAGAGCGGGTGGGACCCGTCGGCGAGGGTGCCGTCCGCCACGATGCGCTCGGTGGTGACGAAGCGGCGTTCGGCCGCTCCGAGGAACAGCGTGTCGAAGAACGGGTCGGGACCGAGCACCTGGCCGTTGCCGGCGGGGTCGGCCCGATTGGTGTGGACGACGGCGGCATCGAGGCGGAGGGCCGGCATGGCGACGAGCTCGACGTCGGCGTCGGCCGGGTCGCCGACATACGGGCTGCCGGCGCCGTAGGGGGAGCGGACGAGGCGCAGGTCCGGGTTGAAGGACAGCACGTCGGAGCCCAGGCCGGCGCGGGTGGGCAGGAAGGGCACGCGCCACGACGCCGCCTGCAGCCCGAGGAAGAACATCCCCTCGTCGACCTCCATCACCTCGACCCGGCCGTGCTGGCGGGCGGCCCGCCAGTGCGGATCGAGCGCGATGGAGTCCAGGGTGACGAAGCCGCACACCACCTTGCGCACCTTGCCGGTGGCGCAGAGCAGGCCGACGTCGGGTCCGCCGTAGGCCACGACGGTGAGATCGCTCAGGTCGGAGCGGCAGATGGCGCGCACGACGGCCATGGGCTTGCGCCGCGAGCCCCAGCCGCCGATCCCGATCGTCATGCCCGAGCGGAGCTCGCCGACGATGTCGTCGACGGTGGTGCGCTTGTCGGCCATCACACGCTCACTTCGAGGTGTCGGCGTCGCGCTTCTCGACGAAGGCGGCCCGCTGCTCGTCGGCCACGCCGCGCACGTGGAGCTCGTAGGTGAAGCCCTGCTCGAAGCGGTAGCTGCGCTTCACGTCGACCGGGTCGATCCCGTTGAGCGACTCCTTGGCCCGGCGGATGATCGTCGGGCTCTTGGCGGCGATGTCGCCGGCCAGCTCGAGCGCGGCCGCCCGGAGGTGGTCCGGCGGCACCACCGCGGCGACCGATCCGTAGGACGCCAGCTCGGCCGCCGTGATCGGCTTGGCCGTGTAGACCATCTTGCGCATCGCGTGCTGGGGGACCAGCCGGGCCAGATGGGTGGCGGCGCCGAGCGCGCCGCGGTCCACCTCGGGGAGCCCGAAGGTGGCGTCCTCCGACGCGATCACCATGTCGGCGTTGCCGGCGAGGCCGATGCCGCCCCCGAGGCAGAAGCCCTGCACGGCCGCGATGACCGGCACCTCGCAGTCGTAGACGGCGGCGAAGGCGGCGGCGCAGCCGCGGTTCACGCCGACCAGGGCCTCGTCCCCCTTGGCGTTGATCTCCTTGATGTCGACGCCGGCGCAGAAGCCGCGCCCGGTCGCCCGCAGGATCACGACCCGGTTGTCGGGCACCCGGCCGGCGGCGATGAGGGCGTCGGCCAGGTCGAACCAGCCCGCCACGTCGAGCGCGTTCACCGGTGGGTGGTCGATCACCACCTCGGCGATCCCGTCGTGCTCCTGGACCACGTCGATGGGCATGGCGGCCGGATTCTCCTCGGTCAAGGCCCCTGACGCCGCGTCAGAAGGCCGGTGGGAACTTAGGCCAGCGTGCTCGCCCTGGCCAACACGGCCGCCCCGGGTGGTGCCGTAGGGTTTCCCCCGTGACGCAGCCGGCCTACGACTTCAGCGAGCGCGTCGTCGTGGTGACGGGCGGTTCGCGGGGGGTCGGGGCCGGCATCGTGGCCGCGTTCGTGGCTGCGGGGGCGCGCGTGGTCGCCTGCGGCCGGCACGAGGCGGAGGTCGACGGTGCCCTGTTCGTGACCGCCGACGTGCGCAAGCCGGCAGATGCCGAACGGGTCGTGGCCAAGGCCGTCGAGCACTTCGGCCGGCTCGACGTGCTGGTGAACAATGCCGGCGGCGCACCGCACGCCATGGCGGCCGACGCGTCGCCGCGCTTCGTCGAGGCGGTGGTCGCGCTGAACCTGCTGGCGCCGCTGTGGTGCGCGCAGTCCGCGCACAAGGTCATGTCGGTGCAGGAGGACGGTGGCGCGATCGTCAACGTGTCGAGCGTGTCGGGCCTCCGTCCCTCGCCGGGCGCCTCGGCCTACGGCGCGGCCAAGGCGGGCCTCATCAACCTGACCGCCACGCTGGCGGTGGAGTGGGCCCCGCTCGTCCGCGTCAACTGTGTCAGTGGCGGGCTGCTCGACACCGGCGCCGGCGACGAGTTCTACGGCGGTCCCGGCGGCCTGGAGCGCATGGCGGCGACGGTCCCGCTCGGGCGCATGGGCACGCCCGACGACGTGGCGCAGGCCTGCCTGTTCCTCGCCAGCCCGGGAGCCGCCTATGTCTCGGGGGCCAACCTCGTGCTCAACGGCGGTGGCGAATGGCCGGCCTTCCTGCGCGCGCAGGGCGAGGCGTAGGACCGCCCGGCGCCGGAGGAACCACGCCGGCCCGGTCCCAGCGGCCGTTCGGGACGCAGCGGTGACCTCGGCAATTAGAGGGAAACCCGGGCTGACCTGCTAGACAGAGCGATCGTGAAGTTGGCGGTCCCCACGGAGACACGTCCCGGAGAGCGCCGAGTGGCCCTCGTCCCCGACGTGGTCAAGAAGCTGGTCAGCACGGGCTGGGAGGTCTGCGTGCAGTCCGGCGCCGGCACCGAGGCCGCGTTCGGCGATGCCGCCTACAGGGAGGCGGGCGCCACCGTGGCGGCCGACGTCGCCGCGACCGTCTCGGGGGCGGGTCTGGTCGTCCGGGTCAACGCGCCGAGCGCCGCCGACGTGGCCGACCTGCCGCAGGGCACCACCGTCCTGAGCTTCTTCAGCGTTGCGCAGTCCGCCGACGCCCTGCGCACGCTGGCCGCCAAGGGCGTCACCGTCTTCAGCTTCGACCTGTTGCCCCGCATCAGCCGGGCCCAGGCCATGGACGCCCTCAGCTCGCAGGCCACCGTGTCGGGATACAGGGCCGGACTCACGGCGGCCGAGCACCTGGCCAAGTTCTTCCCCATGTTCATGACGGCGGCCGGTACGGTTCCCCCGGCCAAGGTGCTCGTGATGGGCGTCGGCGTGGCCGGGCTGCAGTCGATCGCGACGGCGCGCCGCCTCGGTGCCGTGGTCAAGGCCTACGACGTGCGGGCCGCCGCCAAGGAGGAGGCCGAGAGCCTCGGCGCGACCTTCCTCGACACCGGCGTCTCGGCCGAGGGGACGGGCGGCTACGCGCGCGAGCTCACCCCCGAGGAGCTCGACCGTCAGCGCGCCGCGCTGGCCGAGGAGGTCGGGCGCTCCGACGTCGTCATCACCACTGCGGCCGTGCCGGGCCGCAAGGCGCCGGTGCTGCTCACGACGTCCATGGTCGAGGGCATGGCCGAGGGCGCGGTGGTGGTGGACAT
>Ga0181535_10001157_pt1 | contig 35650 bp, 34 predicted proteins | sample PEATcosm2014_Bin_44_FD_119774 | JGI IMG/M metagenome (GOLD analysis project Ga0181535, IMG submission 119774) | Peatland microbial communities from MTU Mesocosm Facility, Houghton, MI, USA - PEATcosm2014_Bin17_30_metaG | ecosystem: Environmental > Terrestrial > Soil > Wetlands > Peat | place... | reverse complement strand
ATCCATCGGGTGGCCGATACGCACGGCGATAAGTCCGCGAAGCCCGGCCACCCGCAACGTCTCACTCATTTCTCCTCATCCCTTTCGGCCTTAGTGTCTCCAGGTCTTACGCCCACCCCGATCTGCCATAATCGATCTCGTGAGAAGGTGCACGGGTCGCGATGGGACTCGCCGGTAGGCGCCGCGAATCCGGCTGGCGCCAGCGCGCCGCGAATTCTCCGCCCGCCGCGCTGAAGCGAGCCGCGCAAAGTATCTACCATTCGTTGTTCCGCATTCAACTGCGGGCCCGCTGCTGGTACGCCGACCGCTCCACGACTCCCGATGCATCGGGTTTGCCTCTGCCTCCTGCCTTGCTTCGCTATCGCGTCAGTGAACTCCTCGGGCGGAACGACTTTCTCACCATCGGCGAAGGCTGCGCGGGGTTGATGGAGCGGCAATCGCGCGCGATGGGGGTCGATTTGGCCCGGACGCGCCGCGTGCTCGATTTCGGCTGCGGGTGCGGGCGCACCCTCCGCTGGTTTCTGCGCGATTTTCCCGGCACAGAGTTTCATGGCGCCGACGTCGACGAGCAAGCCATCGCCTGGTGCCGCAAGAATTTGCCCGCTGCCATTTTCGTTCAAAACCAACCCCAACCGCCCCTGCCCTACCCCGGCCGGCACTTCGATGTGATCTATTGCCTCTCCGTGTTTACGCATCTCGATGAAGCGATGCAGGACCTTTGGCTGGCCGAGCTGAGCCGCCTGCTGGCGCCGGGCGGAGTGGTGCTGCTGACCGTTCATAGCGATCTGGCAGCGCGGGTGCTCGACGATCCGGGGAGGGCTGCGCTGCAAGCGGGTGGGTTTCTGCACCGCCGCTCCCGCAAGCTGCGCGGCATCGTCCCCGACTGGTATCACACCACCTTCCACTCCGGCGACTACATCGTGCAAAGGCTGACGCCGTGGTTCGAGGACATTCGCTACGAGACCGTGCCCGACGGTATCCAGGCCATCGTGATGGCGCGGGCACCCAAACGCACGTGAGGTTCTGCCATCGGCGCCCGTCCCCTCCCGGACCGTGACGCCTCTGCGCGCGCCCCAGAGCCGCGACCGTTAGGGAGCGGTCATCACGGCCTCCGGAACACCGTGACCGTCGTGCCTCCAGCCACCCGCTGCTCCCCGGGTTTATATCCGGCCGCCGCGAGGGCCGCCATGGCGCCGTGTCGATCTTCCTCCACGCTGTGGATATTCGAGGCGAAGGCTACCGCCGGTTCGGTGGGCGGCCACACGCAGCGGTGTTGTTCCACCGCCGGTTCAAACAGTGCGTACAGCCGGGGGTCGTCAGTCGGAACGAAAGCGAGGCACGGCCCTTCGTTGGCCGTCTCTCGCAGCAGCCGCGCGCCGGCGGCAACGTCCTCGTAGGGCCGGCTGAAATAGGTGAAATCCTTGGCCAGCGCGCCGCCGAGAAACAAGAGCACGGCCGCGGCCCAGACAACTGTGCGGCGGCTCTCGATCAGCGCGTATTCAGCCAGGAGCACCAGCGCCGGGACAACGAAAATGAACTGGCGGGCGGCGAAGAAGTAGTGGTACCGGTAGTCGACGGCAAGGCCGAGCACGACACCCGAGAGAATTCCGCCGGCCAGCAACAGGCCGATGCGGTGCTCCATGCGGAGGGCTCCGTAAACCGCGGCCGCGACCAGCGGCAGCGATGCCGCCCATCCGTCGCCCGATATTTCGCGCGATAGAACGAGGATAACGTGAGGCGACGCTTCGAAACGGAGCGAAAGCGCCGTGATCGTCTGCTGCCATCCGGGTCTGGTCCAAAGGTACCAAGGTAGAAAGCTGAGCAACGCCAGACCAAGCGCCGCGCACGCCACCGCGAAGGAGCGCCAGCGCCGCATCAGAGCCAGCGACAGCACCTGCCCCGGTTGAATGAACGCGGCGAAGCCTTGCGAGTAGAAGCTGGCCGCCACCGCCAGCGCGTAAAGCAAACCGCGGCCGATTCCCGGCTTGCGGTCGAGCCGCACCAGGCACAGCGTCGCCGCGATGGCAAACAGCAGCCCATGCGAATAGTTGCGCCCTTCCACCGCGTAGCGCAGTTGAATCGGCAGAATCATGAACACAGCCAGAAGCACCGTCCGGTTACGGATGCCGGCCTCGCGGCCGAGCGCCGCCAGCGCCAGGCACGCCAGCAGGCTGGCAATTGCCGATGGCAAGCGTGCTGTCACAAAACCGAGTCCAAAGGTGCCAATCAGCCAGAATTGGAGCAAGTAACCGAGCGGCACGCCGCCGGCGTTGTAGCGGTGATACGCGAGGAACGCGCGGAAGGTGGGCTGCGTGGTCCCGACGAGCTGCGTCACCTCGTCCAGCCAGAACGGCAGCAGCCGCATCAGCCACAGCAAAAGCGCGGCGTAGACGACGCACAGCGATGCCGCCCACAGCCGTTCGCGGCGCATGAGAGACCTAGTGCCGTCCGCCGTGCTCATCCTGACAGGTTAGCGAACGCAGGGCATTTGGTGGGGCACGCTTCAGCTTGCCGGTTCTGTTCTGTCGAGGCACCACTAAGAGCGGCGAGTGGTCCCCTCGTTCTTCGGCGCGACTCGGGAAACGCGTTCGCCCCAATCCGGTATCCTGATGGGGTATGCTCAGCGATCAGTTGCGCGAAGCGGGAGTGGTTGGCGCCGGCGGCGCGGGCTTCCCCACCTACGTAAAAGCGCAATCGCAGGTGGAGTATATGATCGCCAACGGCGCCGAATGCGAGCCGCTCATCCATAAGGACGCCGAGCTGATGAAGCACTTCCCCGCGCAGATTCTGGCCGGCATGGAGGCCATGATCGACGCCACCGGCGCCAAGGCCGGCAAGTTCGGCGTGAAAACCAAGAACCAGGAATCGATCGAAGCGCTCCAACGCAGCCAGCCCTCCGGCCGCATCGAGTTCGTGCTGCTGGGCGATTTTTATCCGTCGGGCGATGAATACGAGCTGGTGTACAGCGCCACCGGCCGGCTGATTCCGCCCGGCGGCATTCCGCTGCAGGTCGGGTCAGTCGTCAACAACGTGGAGACGCTGTACAACGTGACGCTGGCACTGGAAGGCCGGCCGGTGACGGAAAAGTTCCTCTCGGTGTGCGGCGCCGTCGCGCAGCCGAAATCCGTTTGGGCTCCCGTCGGAACGCCGTTTCGGGATCTGCTGGCAATGGCCGGCGGCGCCACCGTGCAGGATTACGGCATCTTCGTCAGCGGCATTATGATGGGCACGCTCACCTTCGACGCCGATGAGGTGGTCACCAAGACCACCGGCGGCCTGATCGTGCTGCCGCGCGACCACTACCTGATGACGCGGCGCACGCGCTCGCAGCAGGAGATGAATCACATCGGCAAGTCGGCCTGCGATCAGTGCAGCTACTGCACCGAGTTCTGCCCGCGCTACCTGCTGGGCTACGAAGTGCAGCCGCACAAGGTGATGCGCAGCCTCGGTTTCACCGCTACCGGCGCCGAGATCTGGAACCAATGGTCGGAACTGTGCTGCGCCTGCGGCCTATGCACGCTCTACGCCTGCCCCGAGGACCTCTACCCCAAAGAGGCCTGCGACCAAGGCAAGCAGAACCGACGCATCGCCGGCTTGCAGTTCATTCAACAGAAGCCGGTCACGGTGCACCCGATGAAAGAATACCGGCGCGTGCCTCTGGCGCAGCTGCGCAAGCGATTACAGATCGAAGAGTATGAGCGGGAGACGCCTTTCGATCCCGTGGAGTGCAAACCCGCGATGGTCCGCATTCGCATGCGGCAGCACGCCGGCGAGGCCGCCGTCCCGGCCGTGCGCGAGGGGCAGAAAATCAAGAAGGGGCAGGTGGCTGGACGCGTCGAAGACTCGAAGCTCGGTGCACCCGTGCACGCCAGTATCAACGGCAAAGTGCGCACCGTCACCCCCGAGTACGTGGAGATCGTGGCATAAACCATGACGGCGAATTCCATTGGATTGATCGAACTCACCAGCATCGCGGCGGGCTTCCAGGTCACCGACGCCATGCTCAAGGCGGCAGCCGTCGAAGTCATGCTGTCGCGCTCCATCTGCTCAGGCAAGTACATGGTGATGGTGAAGGGCGAAGTGGGAGCCGTCGAGGCCAGTGTGGCGGCCGGCGTGAGCGCGGGCCATTTTTCGGTGATCGATTCCTTCGTCATTCCCAACCTGCACGAATCCGTTTTCCCGGCCATCGCGGGCGCTGCCAAGGTGGAGGTGCTGGAGGCTCTGGGTATCCTGGAATCGTTCTCGGTGGCTTCGCTGATCGAGGGCGCGGATGCGGCGGCCAAGACGGCCGACATCCAGTTGATCGAGATCCGCCTGGCCATGGCGCTCGGCGGCAAAGCCTTCGTAACGCTAACCGGCGACGTGGCGGCGGTGCAGAGCGCGATCGACGCCGGCGCGGCGGTGGTGGGCCAGAAGGGGATGCTGGTGAATAAGGTCGTCATCCCGCGCCCCAGGCCGGAATTGCTGACCGAGTTGATTTGAACTAGGGCGGCGCTTGCTACCGAGGCTCGGCTGCGGCCTTTGCCCGCCTGAGCCGGGCGAGGACCTCCTGCTTCTCTGAGGCTAGAATGTCCGCACCAGATCCCAAATCGTATCGGCGAGCGGTCATGTACCGGTCATCGAGAATGTAGAGAACGTCGTCAAACATCAAGGGAGGCCTCCAGATATAGGATGACACCATGTACCGGTGTTCGCCGTAGTGACTTAGTTCCGGCACGTAATCAGCGGTGACGAATATTTGTGCGTCGGAAATCGCGAGGTCACTCCAAAACGCATGTTGGCTTTGATTCGAAACCGTCGTGTCTAACGCGAACATGTCCTCCAACTCGTTCCCCATGTCTGGGCGAAGGAGGGCGAAATGAACTGCCCAGCCGCTGACACCGCCGGACGCCGCTGAAAAAAAGAGCGCGGGTACACCCTTCTTCAACTGGACGACGGTCACCTTTGGGGAGTTTCCGAAGTCCTTAGGCGCGGTGTAGCACTGCCGTTGCGGTGGGCCCTGGACACACACGGACGCTGGACCTTTCGGGAAACCTTCGGCGTCACGCTCAGGTTCGGAAATCGTGATTTCCCGGCCCATGAACTTGGGGAGGTTGCCCTCGACGGTGACAGACTGGGCACTTGCTGTCAGTGCCGATAATCCGAATGCGGCGAAAATGATTGGCTTCGCTCTCATGTCGTTAGCCCCTGCGCCGTCCGTAGGGGCCGGGCACGCCCGGCCCGGCGGTCCACGCAGGCAATCGCGCGGATCAACAAGAGAAGAGTCGAGACGACTCTCGACTCGGCAGGCACGACTGCCTGCGCCACGGGCTACTCGGTTTTCGAGTAGTAATAGGTGTACTTGCTGTAAAGCTCCGACGCGCGGGCGCCGTTGGCGACGATCCCCAACACGTTGTTCTCGCACAGCGATTGAATCGCACGCGTCACATTGTCGAAGGTGGTGGAGCCGATCTTGACCACCAGAATCGTGCCATCCGCCATGGTCGAGAGCAGGTTCGCATCGGCGGAAAACAGCAGCGGGGGCGTATCGAAGATCGCCCAGTTGAAGAGACGCGGCAGATCTTCAAACAACTGCTTGGCCTGCCGCATATTCAGCAGCTCGAGCGGGTTCTTGACCGGGGTGCCGGCCGGCAGAAGGTAAAGATTGGTGCCCTCCACCTTGCGCAGCGCCTGGGTAAAGCTGCACGCGCCGGCGATGTAGTCGGAAAGGCCGGGCGCCCGCCCGATCTGCAGCAGGTTGTGGATGATGGGGCGCCGCAGATCGAAGTCGCCCAGCAATACCGAACTCTCCGTGAGGTGCGCCTGGGCCAGAGCCAGGTTCACCGCGCTGAACGTCTTGCCTTCCGCCGGCGACGGGCTGGTGACCACCACGGTGTGCAGCGGCTGCAACGTTTGCAGGTGGTTCAAGCGCGTGCGCAGCGTGCGAAACTCTTCCGCCGGAGTTTCGTGTGAGTTGTTCAGATCCAGCAGGTGCGATTCCGGCGCCGGACTGAAGGGCACCGCCTGCACTTCCAGCAGCGCCGCGGGGTCCAGGCTCAAGCGCGACGTAGCCGCAGACATGCTGCCTTTGACCTGCAGGAACTCCGGCATGCGCGGCGTCTCCGCGCGTACCTCGGCCGGCACTTCCCCGTTCAACAGGGCATCCTGTTCGGCCCGGCGCAACGCATCGTGTACTCGACTCATGGTGATCTCCAGCCGGCCCTTGCCGCTAAGTCCTACCGAAAAAGTGGTAATAAACGGAAACCGTCATCGCCAGGGTGCCGACAATGAAAGAACTGGACCACGCGAGCCAGAACAGGCGCCGCTTGCGGCGCACCAGCAGCGCGTTCTCCAGCAGCGGAATGCTGCTCAGCACCGGCAGGTTGGTGTAAGCGCGCACGTCTTTCAGATTCTTGAGCGAGGTGTCGCGCATCTCGCGCGCGCCCGCCAGCACGATCCCGATTACCAGCCCGAGAGCCGTTCCAATCGCCGCCCAGGCGGGCCGGTTCGGCTCGGTCGCCTGTTCCGGCAGCGATGCCGGATCCAGCAATTCCAGGTTTTCGCCGCCCTTGTGCTCCTCGAGGTCCTTGGCCGTTTCCGACGACTCCCGCTTCTGCACCATGTCTTCGTAGTTCTTCTTGGCGAGCTGGTAGTCGCTATTGAGGGCCGCGTATTCCTGCTCATTGAGCGGAGACTGCTCGATGCGCGCCTGATAAGCCGCGATTTTCTGGTTCAGGAGGGCGGAGTTGCGCATCACCCGGTCGATGTCGCCCTGCGTCGTCTGGATCTGTGTCTTGACGATGGCGACGCTGTTCTTCAGATCCTCAAGCCGCGCCTGAACGGCCGGGTTGGCGACCTTCTGCGTGCCCCGATCACCGGAGGAAGCCGCCTGCGCTTCGACTTGCTTTTCGAGGTCGGCTTTCTGCGACTCGGCGCTCGAAATCGCCGCCTTGAGCGAGGTGACCTCAGGATAGTTCTCGCCGTACATTTTCAGCATCGACGCCAGGTTCGCCTTCTGCTGCGCCAGGCCGGCTTCCAGGGAAATCAACTGCTGGTTCTTCACGCTGACGGGCCCGGCCGGCACCACATCCTCGCCGTGTTGCGTATAGAAATTCTGATCGGCAATCAGATTCTGCAGCGACTGCTCGAGCATCACTTTTCGCGCCTGGGCCTGCGACAGCGAGTCGGCCAAGCGCCCGGCTTCGTTTTCGGCGGCATTCTCCGCCTGGACGTTGGCCTGGAACTGGTCGGGCAGTCTCCCCTGGTTGGCCACCTTAAACCGCGTCAGCTTCTGATCCAATTCGTCCAGGTGCGTTTTGGCGTTCTTCAGCTCGTCGCCCAGGAATTCCGTGGTCACGCTGGCGGTCTTGGTCATGTAAATGACGTTTTGCTCCTCGAACTTACTCACGAGCTCACGCACCACCTGCTGCGCCTTGTAGCGGTCCGTGTAGCTAAACGAGATGATGAAAGCCTGGGTGCGGTGGTTGTCATTCCCGGATGCCGACACATCGTAGCGGTCGACGTGGATGGCCTTGGTCCGCATATCCTGCACGATGTCGTCGATCGGAATCTGCGTGCGCTGTTTCTTGTACAGATCCAGGTGCACGATGAGGTCCGCAAGGCTGCTACGGCTCAGGATTTCGGTTTCCATTTCGGTGAGCCGGTCGGACATCAGCGTGTTCACGTCGGTGTGGACGAGGTTCTGCGAAACCTGCTGCGGCGTGATGGTCATGACGGCCTTCGACACGTAGGTGTCGGGCCAGAAAAAAGCCACCACAATCGAAATCACCAGCCCGGCGAACATCGGCCCGATGATCCACGAGCGATAGCGCCGGACCATGTCGATGTAGTCTTCAATGTCGGGCTGACGCCGCGAAGTGCTGACAAAATTTTGCGCTGCACCCATATTGCTGCTGCCTGCCTCCAAATTCCCCCCTGCCCGCGTAAGGGTTTCAGGGAACGATAATCTGGTCTCCCGGCTCCAGGTAAATGTTCTGCTCCCGGTTCTTGCCGTGGCTCACCTGTTTGTAATTGAACTTGAACTCCTGGCTGCCGCGCAGAATGCGGATCTTTGCGGTGTTCGCAAAATCGCGGAATCCTCCGGCATTCACCAGCCCTTCCATGATCGTGGTCGGCACCACCAGGTCGTAAGCACCGGGCTTCGCCACCTCGCCCTGAATGTAGTATTTCTTGCTGTGGATCGCGGTCAGCCCGACGCTGACGTGCGGGTCGCGAATGAGCTGACCCTCCACCAGTTTGTGCGCGATGTCTTCTTCCACCTGCTGCGGGGTTTTGTTGGCGACCATTACATCACCGACCAGGGGAATGGAGACCGCGCCGTCCGGACGCACCGGAAACTCCCCGGACATGGGAGCGTTGTTCCAGATGACGATCTTGAGTATGTCCTCCGCACCGATCAGGTAGGTCTTGGTGCTCGGCGGCGTCGCCTTGGTCGCGGCGGCTGGGGCAGCTATCTTGGCGGGATCGGCGGCGGCGTCGGCTGCCGGATGTGCACTCGCGTCGCTGGGGGGATTTTGGGGCGCCTGGGCCGCTGCCGGCGGCGCGGCTTGGGGCGCTGCTTCCGGCGCTTGAGCTGCCAAGTAACACACAGACCACCCGGCCAGTGCCGTGGCAATCAGAACCGTTCTCATGAATTCCTCAAATGAGCAAGTGGAGGCACGCCCTGGGGGTTTGCGGCCCGCTTAGGCGCATCTCGTCCAATTGTACAGCATTGCCTTGCGCAAAGAAGCGATTTAGCCGGTTTGGTCTACCAGTCACAGTACTGCGACAAACGGATATGTCTGGTGCTGCCAAAGGTATACACTTCCGCATAGTGCCTTATCCCAAAAACCGGAGGCCTCCGGGTCCGCTGGCTTGGAAGCGGTAGGATTATCAGCTAGTCTGAAGAGGGCGACGAGTTCTTCGTGCGGCATCAAACGTGCTCTGCCGCGCTGGGTATTGTCTCGCTGAGCCCGACCGGCGACCACCATGAAGGAACTGAAGTTCCAACTGTCCACCGCGCTGCTGACAATGGCGACAGTTGCGGCCCTGGTCGCGGCTGCGATCAACTTTGAGCAGCGGCTTCAATTTCATGGACTTGCTGAGGACGGCGCGATCTGGGTAGACCGCCAGGGCGCGGTTCAGGCGCTGCATGTCCGGCCGCGCAGCGGCGCTGCCGTGGCCGGGATTCATGCCGGCGACTGGCTGCTGACCATCAATGGCGAGCCGGTCAAGCAGGCGTTGGACGTGACGCGCATCCTGGTCCGCGTCGGCACCTGGACAAAGGCCACTTACCACCTGCGGCGCGGCAAGGAATTCGATGCCGTGGTGATCACCGAGGAGGTGGCGCGGGACCGCGCGGTGACCTACCAATACCTGGTCGGCTTCGCTTACCTGATCATCGGACTTTTCGTTTACTTCCGGCGCGGCAGCGCGCAAAAGGCGACCCACTTCTACGTGCTCTGCCTGACCTCGTTCATCTTCCTCTGTTTTCACTACACGGGACAGCTGAACGGTCTCGACAAAGTCGTCGCGCTGGCGAACTTCGCGGCCGGCGTCATCGCCCCGACGGTGTTTCTGCATTTCTGCCTGACTTTCCCGGAACCGCGCGGCTGGTTCCGGAACGGGTACAGGCGGGCGCTGCTTTATATCCCCGCTACGCTACTTTCGCTGGTGTATACCGGCCTTGTTTCCGAGACGCTGAAGGCTAACGTCCCTCCGATTGAACTGAACTGGCTGATCAACCGGATCTGGGTCGTTCTGACGGTAGTGCCCTATTTGCTGGGGGGTATTGCGGTCAGCCTGGCATACGGCAAGGCGGAAGACCCGATCGTGCGGAAACAGCTCAAGTGGCTGCGCAATGGCACATTCTGCGCCATCGTGCCCTACACCGCGCTCTACGTGCTGCCGTACGCCTTCGGCGCTGTGCCTCCGGAGAACCTGCGACTGGCGGTGTTTTCGGTGGTGTTGCTGCCGTTGAGCCTGGCCTACGCGATCGTACGCTACCGCCTGATGGACGTAGATATCCTGTTCCGGCGCGGGTACGCCTATACCCTGGCTACTATCTGTGTCCTGGCCGGCTTTTACCTGATCGTCTTCACGCTGGGCAGCCTGGCGCACGTGTACTTCAACAACCTGGGCAACACCGCGCCGCTGATCGTGATGCTGGTCGGCGCCTTTCTGTTCCAGCCGATCCGCACCTGGATCCAGGAGAAACTGGACCGCCATTTCTACCGCGACCGCTACGACTACCGCAGCACGCTGGTGGAGTTCGCGCAGGAGCTCAGCTCCGAGGCCGACCTGGATACCATGCTGGCCAAGGCCGCGGAGCGCTTGATCGCAACGCTGTCGGTGACTCACGTCGCCTTCTTCCTCCGCGACGAGGGAGTGGTTTCGCCGGCCGGCGATCCGGTTTTCCGCTTGCGCAGCGCAATGGGCGGCAACGCCCGGCTGGCGGCGGACGCGGCTTCGGATCTGGACCTGAGTTTCCTCAACTGGAAACTGCCGGAGCCGTACCTGTTCTTCGAGCGCACGCACCACCAGATTGACGCTATCTCCACTTCGTGGCAGCCTTCGGTGCGGCGCACCATCGCCGCTCTGGATCTTACGTATTACCTGCCGTGCACGGTGCGCGGGCGCACCATTGCGTACCTGGGAATCAGCCGCACCACCGACGGCGACTATCTCGCCAGCGTCGATATGGAACTGCTGACCACCCTGGCAGGCTATGTGGGCATCGCGATTGAGAACGCCGGGCTATATCGCTCGCTGCAGCGCAAGGTGGAAGAGTACGAGCGGCTGAAGGAATTCAGCGAAAACATCGTGGAATCGATCAACGTGGGAATCCTGGCTGCCGACCTGGATGACCGGGTGGAAAGCTGGAATAACCAGATCGAGCAGTTGAGCGGCATCCCGCGCGAGCGCGCCGTGGGCAGGCGCCTGGCGGAACTGTTTCCCGCAGCGCTCGTCGGCGAGTTCGACCGGGTGCGCGGCGAGACCGGCATCCACCACATTTACAAGTTCGTGCTGAAGGCGCCGGCCGGCGCCAACGGGAACGGCCATCAGGGCCCGGCGCAGGGACGCCGCGAAGTGACTTTGAACATCGCCATCGCGCCGCTGGTTTCCAAGGACCAGGAGCGGATTGGCCGGCTGGTGATCTTCGACGACGTCACGGACCGCGCGGAGCTGGAACAGCGGCTGGTGCAGGCCGACAAGCTGTCGAGCATCGGGCTGCTGGCGGCGGGCGTGGCCCACGAGGTGAACACGCCGCTGGCGGTGATCTCCACGTACGCGCAGATGCTGGCCAAGCAGGTGGCCGATGACACGCAGAAGTCCGTGATCCTGGATAAGATCGCCAAGCAGACGTTCCGCGCCAGCGAAATCGTGAATTCGCTGCTCAATTTCTCGCGTACCTCAAGCACGTCATTCGGCGAAGTCAAGGTCAACCGGGTGATCCAGGAAACGCTGTCGCTGCTCGAGCATCAACTGCAGAAGACCGGCATCCAGGTTCGCACCGATCTCGATCCGGATTTAGGCCCCGTCCACGGCAACGCCGGCAAATTGCAGCAGGTATTTCTCAACCTGATTCTCAACGCGCGCGACGCGATGCGCGGCGGCGGAGCGGTAGAGGTGCGCACCTGGTCGGAAGGGGTGCACGCGTACGTAGAAGTGGCGGACAGCGGAACCGGCATCTCACCGGAGCATCTGCACCGCATCTACGACCCGTTCTTCACCACCAAGCCCGCGCGCCAGGGAACCGGCCTGGGCCTGGCGGTGACCTATGGGATCATCAAGGAGCACGGGGGTTCCATCGAGGTTGCCAACCGTCCCGGCGGCGGCGCCCGATTCCGCATCGATCTGCCGCTCACCAAGATTGCCGCCGCGCAGCAACCGGTCAGCGCCGCTTGAAATGAACGACACGCTCATCAGCCCGGCTGAAAGCAAGGGCGACATCCTCGTCGTAGACGACGAAGTCGATATCCGCGAAGGACTCGAGCTGCTGCTTTCGAGCGAAGGGTACAAGGTCACGCTGGCGCAGAACGGTACCGAAGGCATCGAAAAGATGGCGGGGCGCCAGTACGACCTGGTGCTGCTCGACCTGATGATGCCGGACCGCTCCGGGATGGACGTGCTGGCCGAGGTCCGCACGCGGGACCGCGAGACTCCCATCTTCATGATCACGGCCTACGGCTCGGTGGAAGCCGCGGTGGAAGCCCTCAAGATGGGCGCCAGCGACTACTTTTCCAAGCCCTGGGACAACGAGAAACTGCTGATCGAGATCGGGCGGATGATTTCGCTCCGGCAGCGCGAATACGAGAACACGCATCTCAAGCGCGCCCTCAAGGAGCGCTACAGTTTTCCTAACATTATCGGGAAGAGCGACCGCATGGTGCGGACGCTGGACCTGGTGGCGCAAGTGGCTTCCAGCCGCTCCACGATCCTGATCACGGGCGAGACCGGCACCGGCAAGGAGATCATCGCCAAGGCGATTCACGCCAACTCGCCGCGCGCCGACCAGATGTTCGTCGCGGTCAACAGCGGCCAGCTGCCGCCGGACCTGCTGGAATCGACGCTGTTCGGGCACACCAGGGGCGCCTTTACGAGCGCCGTGCAATCCAAGAAGGGTTACTTCGAAGTCGCCGACAAGGGCACCATCTTTTTCGACGAGATCGGAACGATTGGCCCGGAGACGCAGATCAAGCTGCTGCGCGTGATCCAGGAGAAGGAGTTCACACCGCTGGGCTCGACGGTTCCCGTCAAGGTGGATGTGCGCATTCTCGCCGCCACCAACGCCGACCTGCATCAACTGGTCAAGGATGGCCGGTTTCGCGAGGACCTTTACTACCGCCTCAACGTAATCAATATCGCGCTGCCGCCGCTGCGCGACCGCAAGGAAGACATTCCGCTGCTGGCGGATTACTTCTTCACTTACTACTGCCGCGAGAACGGAAAGTTTCTGGACCCGAACGGCCGCTCGACTCTGCACTTCCAGCCGGAGGCGCTGCAGGTGTTGATGGAGCATTCCTGGCCGGGCAACGTGCGCGAGCTGGAGAACGTGGTGGAGCGCGCGGTGGTGCTGGCTACCGATTCCGGCGTGCCGATCGACGTGCTTCCCGAGGCCTTGCTCGAAGCCAACGGCATCCGCCTGCAGCGCAGCGAAGGCTCGCCTCTGCCGCCCGATGCCACGCTGTTCCAGATCGTCAATGATTTCGAGCGGCGGGTGATCATCGAGCGGCTGGAACAGTGCAACTGGAGCCAGACCGAGGCCGCCGAAAGCCTGCACGTGCCGCTGTCGACGCTCAATCAGAAGATCAAGCGCCTGGATATCAAGATCCGCAAGAAGGGCGAGTAGGGCCGCAGACACAGGGCGAACCGCTCCCTCACGGCCGCAGTTCCGAGGCGCCTCGTGTGTGATGTGACGTGGTGCTATGCCTCTTCCGCTGCAACAGACCGAAATCCTGTTCTACGACGGGCATTGCGGACTTTGCCATCGCGCGGTGCAGTTTGTCCTGCGTCATGACCAATCGGGGACGGCTTTCCGGTTCGCGCCTTTGCAGGGCAAGACGTTTGCAGCGGTGGTTCCCGCCGACCGGCGCGGCGGCATGCCCGATAGCATGGCCGTGCAAACCCGCGATGCTGCGCTCCTGCTGCGTTCGGACGCCTGGGTTCACATACTGCGGCGGCTGGGAGGAGGCTGGCGAATCCTGGCGGGTGCGGTAGCCGCGGTTCCGCGGCCGCTGCGAGACGCGGTCTACGACTTTGTCGGGCGCATTCGCTACCGCATTTTCGGCCGGCGCGAGGATTTTTGCCCGGTGATCCCGGCGGAGATGAGAGGGCGGTTCGATCCGTAAACCCTCGCAGGCCGGGGGCCTGCGCCACTTTGCAGTGCAATGCTGGTGGATGCGACAGTGGCGCGGCTGCCTAAGCGACCGGCTTGAGGTTCTGCTGGGGCTGGAAGCAAATGCGGACCACAGGAAGAGTGGATTGGCCGCTCCCGCACAGCAGATGATATAGTTTCGGCAGTCCGCCGAATGCATGGTTACGAGCTGTGCCGGCGGACCCGATTCAACTCATATGACAACTGCGACCGTGATCACGAAGAGCAACGGGACAAGGCTTGGCTGGTTCCTGCTGGCGACACTGTCGGCAGGCGCCGCTCTGGCGCAGGGCACGGGGCAACCGGCTACGCCCGCCGGCCCGGCTCAGCCTCCCCTGCCCGCGCCTCTGGGAGTGCCGAAGCCCGGGCCGGCCACCGACGCGCCCTATGCGCCGCTGCCGATCCTGCAAGGCGGCGTGGTCGTCCCTCTCTACGCGCCGGGTTCGCCTTTTCTCAAAATGGACCGCATCCGCGAAGCGGAGCAATACAACATGAGCCAGGCGGTGCCGGGGCGGATCAACAGCATCGTCAACATTCACAACCCATCCATCGAGGTGCACACGGTGGAGCGCGGCTTCAACACAGGCGCTGCGGTGATCCTGGCGGCGGGCGGGGGACACAACACTCTCAATGTGGGCAGCGAGGCGGCCGACTTCGTGCCCTTCTTCTACAACTATGGCGTCAACACGGTCATCCTGCGGAATCGCCTGCGGCGCGATGGTTACAACCCGCAGACGGACGAGGTGTACGACGCTCTGCAAGCCATCCGCCTGGTGCGCACTTACGCCAAGGACTGGAATATCGATCCGAACAAGATCGGCGTTATGGGCTTCTCGGCCGGCGCCGAGCTGGCAGCCGCGGCCGCGGTTCTATACGATGACTTCGACAAGAAGAACGGGGGCGCCGGCGATCCACTAGCGGGAGTCACGTCTCGGCCCGACTTCGCCGGCATTATCTATCCTGGTCCCTCACCCTTCGCCCGAAACCGGACTGCGCCACCGATTCCCCGTAACGTGCCGCCTGCTTTTATCATCTGCGGAGGCTCAGGCGACCGGGTTCATGCCGTCTGGGCGATCGAGTATTACAGCGCGATGCTGGCGCTGAGCGTGCCGAACATCGAGATGCACCTTTACGGAAACGGCCGGCATCCCGGCGATCCATTGAGCGACGGCAGCCACATGACGGGCGGTTTGACGGACCGCAACGGCACGCCATTCGGCACCTGGCAGTTTCGATTTATCGACTGGTTCCGCGATCTCGGCTTCCTGCAAAAGCCGGGCGTGGAAACGAGAGCGGCCAAAGACGTGGCTGGGTTCCTGCAGCAACCGGCGAAGTGAACGTCAGTGGTGCGACTGTGCTTTGCGCTGCTCGCGCCGGTAGCGGGCTGAGATTACAATGGTGACTGGTGAAGGTTCGAGATGTGATCCGGCTGGTCGAAGCGGATGGCTGGCGGCATGTGCGTACCACAGGGAGCCATCGTCATTACAAACATTCTTCGAAGCCGAACGTCGTCACGATTCCCGGCCATCCGGGTGACGATTTGCCCAAAGGAACTTTGAAGTCCATCCTCAAGGCTGCGGATCTGGAGGCGAACACATGAATCGAAAATATGCCGTCATTTTCGAGCAGGCGTCTACGAACTGGGCAGCGTACGTTCCGGATCTGCCGGGATGCGTCACTACCGGAGCGACCCTGGACGAAACCGAACGGAACATTCGCGAGGCAATTTCGGGCCACATCGCCACTCTGCGGGAGTTTGGCGAAGCGGTTCCGGAGCCAACCAGTATTGCGCGCGAGATTGACGTCACCCCTGCCGCGTAGTTCGCTTTTCGGAATCCCGGCTACCTGATCGGTGAATACGGCATGGCGTGGTGCAGCGAGAGGTCGATCACGGCGGTGATCTGGCCGTCGCGCTCGACAGATTCCTTGCGCACTCTGATCCACTCTTCGTCGGCGCCAAAGGCGGCCCAGGCCTTTTCGCGAGCGGCCAGGTTGTCGAAGGGAATCAGGTAGGTGAGATTGGGCTTGTTGGCGCCGAAAACGGTAGAGCTGTAAAACACCGGATGGACGCCGACGCGGTGGAAGATGCCGATTTCCGCACCCGCGAAGCGCGCGTCGAGCGCCCTGCGCTGGCGGGCGGTGGGCGAGTGATAGACGCGCAGCTCGAAAATGCGCGGCGCACCTGCCGGTTTCTCAGGCGCGACGATCTCCGGCGAGTAGGAGGTGGCTTCGAGCAGCGTCGTGCTGGACGTAACAAACGGCTCATCACCGGCTTCCCACTGCTCAAACGCGTGGTTGAAATCCTTATCGGCGAGGAGTTGCTTTTGCAGGTCCCAAATCTGGCCCACCGATTCCACGCCGATGATGGCGGTGACCAGCGGCATGTGCGGCGCGGCGATCGCTTCCAGGAAAATCTTGGGGCCGGAATGGATGCGGTCGAGCGCGGGCAGCATTCCTTTGGAGAAGAAATCGTGGATGCGGGAGCCCTGTGACCCTTGCTCCAGCTGGAATTGCTCGACGAGATAAAAGCGCGTTTTGCGCTCCGGTTCGGCGTCGGCCACGGCACTGGAGGCCAGCAGCGCGGGCATGGCGGAAAGAAAACCACGGCGATCGAAGATCATGCGCCACATTGTATACCCTTGCGGGGCGGCTTGACAGGGCGCGAAGGCCGGCTCACGCCGCATCCTCAGCGGGGAGTGCAGCGACGGGTTTCTTGACTCGCATGGTGGTAATGGCCACCACGCTGATGAGGACGAACAGGGTCCCCACGATCGTCCGCAGGCCAATCGCTTCACCGCCGAGGAAATAACCGACCAGCACAGCCACGACCGGATTCACGTACGCGTAAGTCGCGACCTTGGTTGGCGATTCGTGATGAATCAGCCACACATAGGCGGTAAACGCGAGGATGGAGCCGGCGACAATCAAATAGAGCAGCGCGAGCCACGCCGCGCGCGATACTGCCCATGGATGAAAGCGGCGGAATTCTCCCAGCGCGGCCGACGAGAGCGCCAGCATCACTCCCCCGGCGAGCATCTGCGCTCCGGAGCTCATGATGTTGGAAGGCGGAAGCGGCAGCTTGCGTGTCAGCGCGGACGCTATCGACCAACCGATCGATCCAATGAGCAGAGCCACAGCGCCCGCGGTGTCGATGGGCGCACCTCCCAGGTTCAACGAGCGGCTCATCAGCACAGCGACTCCTCCGAGGCCGATCAGGAGCGCGAAGGCCAGGCGCGCGGTGAGCCTCTGCGTTCGAAGCAAAGCGATTTCCGAAAGCGTCATAAACACGGGGATGGTGCCCATCATGACCGCCGTAATGCCCGAAGGTACGCGCTGCTCCGCCCAGAACACCAATCCGTAGTCGACGACAAAGATCAGGAAAGCGAGCAGGAATGCCGACGTCCATTGGCGGCCGCTCGGGGAGCGCTCGCCGCGCGCGACCATCCAGGCGTAAAGGGCAAGGCCCGCTACCAGGAAGCGCATCGCCGCCAGCAGAAAGGGCGGAACTTCGCGCACGCCGATACGAATGGCGAGGTAGGTGGATCCCCACACGAGATAAATGATCGCGAAGGCCAGCAGAGTCTTCCACGCTGGCCGGTGGGGTACGGGTTCCATGCAGATCCTATCTGCACTGTACCGAATTCCTTCTGCTAATCGCTCAGGCGCGGAGGCCGCGCAGGCGGCCCAGCAGCGCTCCGGCGGCGGCGCTCACCGGGATCACGGCGGTGTGCCAGAGCATTACATGCGGAGCTTCAAAGTTTGCGCAATGCAGTTCCAGCATGCTCACGCCTGCCAGACCGGCGAGTGTGCCCGCCACCAGCCCAGCGGCAACCGGATTGACGGCAAAGCCGCGGCGCAGAAGAAGCCAGCTGGCGATGGCCGCCGGGATGGCGTGCAGCAGGCCCGCGGCCAGGCAGGCGACTCCCTGGTGAACAAAGTGATCGGTGTGGTAATCGCGGAACAGGAACGCGAAGACGGCAAGCAGTGCCAGGCTGGCGACTGCCAAAACGGACCCAGGCGCCATGCGGCGGCGGCTGCCGGGAATCATTTCGGCGACGCAGGCAGTGGCCGCAAACCATATGAGGATGGCCAGCGCGGGAAAGATCAAGGCGCGTTCCAGAGCGCTCAAATGCTGAATGCCGAAGAACCCCAAGCGGGCGGCGCCGGCCGCGGCCACTGCGGCACAGATCGCCATCAGTCCACTCGCCAGCACCCAGGCCGGCGGCAGCGGCCGGACCGGCTGCACCGTAGGCTGGATGGAACCGGCGATGCGATCGAGCAAGGCCGGATACACCTCGTGCGGCGCCTGGGATGCCCGCCTGAGGATCTCGTCGATTTCCGGATCCTTCATGGAAGGCCTCCCTCGCGCCCGGCGCCCAGTTCGACTCGCCCCAGCCGCTCGCGGATGCGTTCATAGGCGCGGTGGGCTTTCTGCTTCACCGACCCTACCGTCGAGGAGGTTGCCCGGGCCACCTCTTCCAACGACATCCCGGCGATCTTCAACATCTCGACGACCTCGCGCTGGCTGGCGGGCAGGGGAGCCAGCAGCGCGTCCAGATCCGCAGTGCTGCCGGGTGCGGATGAGGACTGGGCCGGCACTTGGGGCATGTCTTCCAGCGGCTGTTCGCGGGCAGTGGAGCGGCGCACTTTCCGGTAGTGGTCCACGCGAATATGCCGGGCAATGGCGTAGAACCACGGCAACACGGGTTCGCCGGATCGGTACGTGTGGCGCACCTGGTGAATGCGCAGCCAGGTTTCCTGCAGCAAGTCGTCTGCGTCTCCCGGGCCGGCGAACTGAACCAGAAAGAACCGATGCAACTGCGGGCTAAGCCGGTGGATCAAGGCTGTGGCTGCGCCGTAGTCACCCTGTTGATAGCGGGCCATCAGGATTTCCAGATCGTTGTCCGGATGCATGGGGGAGAAGCTGTTCACCCAATTATGGCCACGATTACCGAAGGCGCCCGACTTCGGCGCCATGACCGCACCATCCCCGGATGTTTCGTACGAATCCTAACACGTTAGTACGATGGGCACGCCACAAAAGTTACGCGGAGATGAAGTTGGCGCGGCACCATAACTTTTCCCCTTCCGGCAACGAACACACTTCCGACGGCAAAGGCTGCGCTCCGGGGCATGTGGATGTTCGCCAAGCCCGCGGGCGCAGGCCGGGCACATTTACTTGAGGAGAAGACGATGAAGCTTTGCAACGTTCGGAAGATGGTTTGTTTTTTCAGCTCGCTGGCGGCCGCAGCGGCCGGCGCAGCCGGCAGCCAGAATGCGCTGGTGGTTACGGCGTCAAACGCCTCCCAGAACCAACTGCTCGTTTACAGCTCGAGCGGCCAACTGATGCAGACGGTTGCCACGCAGGGTCAAGGCGGCGTGAGCGGCAATGCCGGCGGCATCGAGGCAAAGGGGGACTTGGTCGCGGTAGTGAATTTCGGATCGCAGAACGTGTCCATATTCAAAAGTGAGAGCGATGGCCTGCAGATGAAGGAACTGGTGCCGGCGGCCGGCAGCCCGGTCAGCGTAGCCTTCGGCGACGGCCATCTGTATATCCTCGACACCACCAAGGTGGAATCGCATCGCATGTTCGGCGCCGATGTGGACCCGAGCCCGGATGGAGTGGTGGGATTACTGGTTGCCGACGGGTCGGCAGCCCAGGTGGGAGTGGTGCAAGGCCAGCTCATCATCACAGAGAAGAGCAACATGATCGAGACGGTGGACCTGAGCGACGGAGCAGTAAGCGGCTCTCCGGCCATGGTGCAAAACATTCCGGCCAACGTCAATACTCCGTTCGGGCTGGTGACGCGGGGCAGCGATGCCTACGTCACCATCGCGCACGCCAACCAGATCAGCCTGGTGCGCGACGGGGCGGTGCTCACCGTCACCGGCTCCGGCACGCAGTCGGCGCCCTGCTGGCTGACACTGGCCGGGCCGTTTCTGTTCTCGAGTAATTCACCGAGTATGAGCGTGTCCCGGTACGCTGTTTACGGGCAGAAAATCGTGCAAGACGCGGCGGTTGCCGCGCAACTGAACGGCGATCCGACCGACATCGCATACGGAGAGGGCCTGGTGGCCGTGATTGACAGCAACGGGACGGTTTCGCACCTGTCGATCTTCAGCGTGGACGCGAACGGCAGCCTGACACTGCTACAGCAGGCGGACACGATCGGCCTGGGGGCGAACGGGGTGGCTGTGATTCCGGGCGCAAACTAGCGAAACGCCAGCCTGAATTGTCCCCGCTCCCTCTGGTCGCGGCTCCGACGGCGTTTCAGAGCCTCGACCATGGGGAGTGGTTGCCGGCTGACCAGGGCCTGACGATCGGTTATGTGTGAAGCGGCTCAGAAGGCGCCGTTGAGACCTTGAAAGACGGCATCGTAGCGGCCGCTTTCGGCGGCGAATCGCAGGCGCTTCACATTCTCCACGCAGATTTCGGCGGCAGCGGGCTGGGTCTGGAGGATCTCCATCGCTTCCGCGATGAACTTGCCGAGGGGCATGGCGCGCGGGTCGGAGGCGCCATCCATGAGGTCGGTGGCGACATAAGGCGGGATGAGTTCGAGAACCTCCGTGGTGGTTCCCTGCAGCTGGTAGCGGAGCGATTGCGTGTATGAATGTATGGCGGCCTTGGTGGCGCAATAAGTGGGCGTTCGCGCCATCGGCACAAAGGCCAGCCCGGAAGACACGTTGACGATAGTGGAGTGAGGCTGCTTTCGCAGTAACGGCAACAGCGCCGCCGTGAGGCGTATAGGGCCCAGCAGGTTGGTGGCGACGATCGACTCCGCGTCGGCGAGATCCGGCTGCTGCGCCTGGAGCTGCTCCACGCGCATGATGCCTGCGTTGTTGATGAGGACGTTGAGGGACGGGTGGCGCGAGGCGAGGTCAGCCGCCAGCGCGCGGATGCCGGCGGGGTCTTCGATGTCGAGCACATGGGAGGTCATGCCCGGGTTCGCCGCGGTGGTCTCATCGAGCGCCTTCTGGCGGCGGCCGGCAATGATGACATGGTTCCCCAGGGCGTGCAAGGCTTCAGCAAGGCCGCGGCCAATGCCGGAGCCGCCGCCCGTAATTAAGATTGTGTTGCCGTGAAGCTTCATAATGATCCTTGAGTCAGTTCGAGTTATAGGATGCGGCGGCCATCGAAGATGCAGTGGTTCCCGTTCCTTTGACGATCCGGCGGGAGGCACGCGTTCGGCGGTTGCGAGATCCGTTATTCAAAGGGCTGGCCGAACCAGATCTGGTTGCGCGCCGGGTCGAGCACCAGGAAATCACGGAGCCCCCAGGGATGGCTGACCGGCTCGCCCTGAAGGGCGGCGCCCTTCGCCTGGAGCTCGGCGTAGAGAGCGTCCGCATTTTCGACGTAAACATAAGCGGAGCCAATTCCGGTGTGGCGGTCCGTCCGCGCGATGAGGAGCACGGTGATTTTGTCCCGATCCATCACACCGAGGTCGCCCTGCTGGTAATTGATGTGGAAACCGAGCACGTCGCAGTAATAGGTCACGGCCGCGGCCACATCGTCGACCGGCAGTTGCGGCAAAGCCTTCAGCATCATGGGCGCCGCCGGCACCCAATCGGGCTTGTCATAGGACTGGCCGAACCAAAGCGTGTGGCCGTCCGGGTCGCGGACCTGGAACATCTGCATCTTGATCAAGTTGACCTTTTCCGGCTCCGAGGGCGCGCCGCCGCGCGCGTGAATGGCGGCGTGCATGGCGTCGACGTCGCTAGTCTCAAAGAAGAGGATGGCGGGTTTCAGCGGCCGGGGGGCGTCTCCGCTGCTGGAGGCGCAGTCGTGAGGCGAGAGCTGGATGCGAGCCGGGCCGCAAACGGCTTCGAGCAGGCCCGCATGGTCACTCACCTCGAAGCCAAGCACGTCGCGATAGAACAGAGTGCTGCGGGCAGGATCCGCAACGGCGAGGAACCGCATTACGGGAGCAACGATGGTTGGCTTCGGAGCCATGCGAAAGCCTCCCTTTCGAGACGCTATGATACCGCGCAGCGTTTCTTACATCATAGCCGGGTGATGCGGGCGCGCCAAGGTGGCGGCTCGCGCCGGTATCTCGAGCTGGCGCGGGTTCTAAGGCAGCAGATTGAGGCCCTGGATGGCGGGATCGGGAAGGTCGTCGTAGGTCAGGCGGAGTTCTCCAAAGCCCTGGCGGCGTGCCGAGTAGAGGCCCAGCCAGAAGGCGATGATCGCGGCAAAAAGAATGGCGTAAACGACGGGATGATACAGGCTGATGACCAGCAGCCCGTTGACCATGGGGAGCGCCGTCAGGATTCCGATTCCCCAGAGAGTGAGAATCCAGGCGGGAATTCTGCCGGACAGGTGGGAGCAGGTGAAGGGGAGCTTCTGCCAGTTGGTGAAAACCCACTCATAACAAATCAGGCCGAAGGCGGTGAAGATGGCGGCTTCGGCCAGGGCGCGCCAGCCGAGCAGTTTCACCTCGAAAGGCAGCGGGACAACCAGCATGAGCGCGGCGCCCCAGAACAGGATGAAGCGGTCCACGGAGCGCATCCAGTCCAGGCGCCCCAGCGGCTCGGCGATGCGGAAGGTCCAATTCGCCTTCCACTCGACGGGGATGGTGAACAGGTGGCGCAAGCCGATCAGCAGGAACGTCAGCAGGATCACGTGGGCGTAAACGAAGCAGGCGGCCGTGCGGTTGGCCTCAGGGACGGCTTCCTGCATGCCCAGAATGCCGCTGATGAGCACCGCAATCCCGACACCGCCGTAGCCCATCAGGATCATACGGTGCTGGCTGCTGCGCGCCAGGGTCTTGGTCATGAAAACAAGGATGGCCTGCTGGCGCGGGTTGGGGACGACCCAGCCGAGAAGCGCGCCGGCCCATTTGCGATCGCTGCCGGACGAACCGAGGGCGCCCTCAACCAGCAGCTTGCGATGGCGCTGGTAGCCGGCGACGTAGCAGATGAGGGCCAGCGTTATGGAGATGGCGAGAGCGGTTTCGGCGCGCTGTGCGAGGACGGCCATCACCGGATCCGGGTCGCCCAAAAGGTGTTGATAGAATCCCAGAAACCAGACGGGAGGCAGCCACCTGGACACCTCGGGACGAAGCGCGGTGGGCAGAAACCGGGTGTTGATGGAGAAGCTGAGCACGATCAGAATCAGCATGGCGGCCACCAGCAAGCCTTGCAGGTAGCCAGCCAGCTGGCCGAATCGCCGCGGCGGCAGCAGGTTCAATAGCACGCCCTGCAGAGCCAGCATTGCGAAGAAAAAGAAATAACAGGCAGCCGCGAAGGCGACGGCCTGGATGGCGAGGCGCGCCGCCAGCGATGGATTGATCTGCCAGCGGCCGGCAGAGACCAGCGGGAAGGTGATGCAGGGCAGCGTGTTGATGACAACCACCACAGTGGTGGAAACGACGAGCAGCGCCAGAAACTTCGCCTGGAAAATCTGGCGGTCGCGTAGCGGCAATGTCCCCAGCACCTGGTAATCGCGCAGGCCGGGAAACAGCGCCTGCCACTTGATGGCGGTGAGCAGTCCGACGGCAGACATCATCAGGGTGATGAGCCACAACTCATCGGCGCGCGCCGCCTGCTGGAACGGACCGGGCACGGCCATGGCGGAGAAGTACGCGTACTTGTGCGCCAGCGGCTGGGCGAACAGCGGGAACCAGGGCAGCAGGAGGGAAAAGGCGCCCAGGGCGGGCGTCTTCCACTGGTCGGGCGTGGTGGTCAGTTCGCTATCGAAGAAGCGCAGCACGAAGTGGCGCAGCAGCTCGAAATCCGGCCCGTGCGTTTCGCGCAGCCATTCGCTCATGCCTGCATCACCTCGAGGATCCGGCTGGCCACGGTATCAGGGTCGTCCACCTGCGCCAGCTGGGCGAAGACGCCCTCGAGCGAGGGCTGGCTCATGAGCTCGCGCAGGCGTTCGATGGAATCGTAGGCCACCACCTCGCCCTTGCGCAGGATCAGGACGCTGGAACAGACCTTCTCCACCACTTCCAGAACGTGCGAGCTGTAGAAGATCATCTTGCCCTTTTCGGCAAGCGCGCGCAGCAGGCGCCGCAGCATGAGCGCGGAGGTGACGTCGAGGCCGGAGAAGGGCTCGTCGAGGATGAGAATTTCGGGGTCGTGCAGCAGCGCGGCGGAGAGCAGGATTTTCTGGCGCATGCCCTTGGAATAGGAAGACAGCGGCGCCAGGCGGTCGCTCCAGAGGCCGAGGAGGCGCAGAAATTCATCCATCTTGAATTCGAGCTGGCGCCGCGGCATGCCGCGCAGGCGCCCGACGAGCTGGAGATACTCGCGGCCGGAGAGATGCGGGTAGAGGTGCGGTTCTTCGGGTACGTAACCGATTTTCTTCTGGAAGGCGGTGAAATCGTCGTACACAGTTCGGCCGTTATAGAAGATCTGGCCCTCGGACGGCTCGACGAGGCCGGTGAGCATTTTCACGGTGGTGCTCTTGCCCGCGCCGTTGGGGCCGAGGTAGCCGAGGATTTCGCCGGGCCGGATGGAGAAGGTGACCTGTTTCACCGCCGGCGTATGGTTGTAGAACTTAGTGAGGGCGCGCGCTTCGAGCATGGCTGGAGTTCTCCAGGGGTTGGACTCCGGGGGAGTGCGGTTGGTTCCAGGGCAGCGCTGCGACACACGGGGTTCGGTTACCGGCCGGCTTCATCCGGGCCTGGCGCAAAGATCGCTTCAATCGGCTGCTGGAAGATCCGCGCGATCCGGAAGGCGAGCGGAAGGCTGGGGTCGTACTTCCCGGTTTCAATTGCGTTCACAGTCTGGCGCGATACGTGGAGCCGCGCGGCAAGGTCTGCCTGCGACCAGTCACGCTCTGCCCGGAGAACTCGGAGCCGGTTCTGCATTCCTGCTAGGCCGCCTTGAATGGCTCAAGCGGTTGAGCATGGCCGATGAATCGAGCTAACTCTTCGGTCGTGGCGTTGCCGATCAGGCGGTTGCTACCGACCTCCACTACCGGCACGGATCGAATCTGTTTCCGCATCAGGATCTGTGGATTGAAAGTGACATCAATTTTTTCGAGTGTGAAGTCCATCTTTTTTTGCAAAGCTTCCAGGCGCTGCAACACAATTGGACAGAACGGACAGCTGAAGAAGCTGTAAAAAACGACGGTGACAGGAGCCCTGTTTACCTGGGCAGGAACTTCGTCATCGACTCGCCCATACCCCAGGAAACGAGAAAGGCTGGGGAAATATCGATACAAGGCAAGCCGAATGGACGGCACCACAGCCAGCCAGAGTACTCCTCCTGCCCAGTTGCGTTGGTAAGCCAGAAACGCCAGTCCGGCCAGGTAACCTGCCCAGGAAAGGGCGAGGCCCAGAACGCTGCATTGCTGCTGTTTTATTGCGAGTCGCTGCGTAGTCATCGATACCTCCATGCGGAAAAGACGTAGGCGCAAGCCCAAAGAAACATCATGAGAGTTCCCGTGTCGTTCCAGGGTGCGTGATAGATTCCCGCACCTTCCAGGGCAGAAAAGACGAAGGTGACAGCCAGAGTCAGCGTGAAGGCGATAAACACGGACTCAAGGCAGATTCGCTTCTGCAACTCGTCCATTTTCTGGATCGCTTTCATCAGAGTCAGGCAAAAGAGCAGTGCCGGGATGAGCGGCAGGAGGAACAGCAGGCGTGTCGCCATTTGGCTCAATCCGCGGCTGGGGAGCGACTCGATGAGGAGTTCCGCGGCGAGAGCGGCAACCGCCCAGAGGAAGACTGGCCTGGAGAAGCGGGAGCGGAGAGAATTCATAAGGACCCATTCAAATGTAAAGCATCATTTCCAATTTGTCAAGTGTGCTTTACTTTTGAGCGCGGTCACATTGAGTTATTAGGACGTTTCGGGGCTATTCCGGCGCAACACTACCGGAAGTTGTGCACAGCGGCCGCGGCGCCTTCGGGGAGGGCGGCTACGCGGGCGGCTTTCACGGAGACGACGTCGTCTACGTTTTGCAGCACGCCATCAATCAGAAGAAACGGCTCGCCCAGCACGGTGAATTTGAAGCGATCGAAGGTTTTCGGATCGATGATGACGTTGAAGACGCCGGTTTCATCTTCCACACTGAGGAAGACAAAGCCCTTGGCGGTGCCAGGGCGCTGGCGCACGATGACAGAGCCGGCAACCCGCACCAGGCGGCCATTGCGCATGCTCGCCAGGGCGTCGGCGCGGGTGACGCCGAGCGCGTCCATTTCCACGCGGCGTTGCGCCATGGGATGGCGGCCGATGGTGAGACCGGTGCCACGGTAGTCTGCCCACAGACGCTCTTCGGTGTCCATGGGGGCGAGCGGCGAACCGCCGGCTTCCTCCTGCGGCTCAAGCAGCGGGCCCACCGGGAGAATGGCGCGCTGCGCCTGCCAGAGAGCGTCGCGGCGATGAAATGGACGCGCTGGTATTTTGGAAGGAACCGGTTGACAGGCGGAATCGCCTGTCCCACTTGTTTGCCAACCGTGCGGCCGTAAAGTGGGGCAGGCGCTATCGCCTGTCAACATTTCCGCAGCGCTGCCGATGGAGTTCAGGGCGCCGATTTCCGCCAGGCGGGTGATTTCGTCCTTGCGCAGATCGGGCACGCGCAGAGCAAGGTCATCGATGCTTGAGAAGGGACGGGCGCGTACGATGGCGCGGCCTGCCTCTTCGCGCAGGCCGCGGGCGTAGCGGAGGCCGAGACGCAGGGGGAGGCTATTGCGTTGTCCAGCTAGAGCGCGACCAGGGGGTCGCGCGCGGACGAGGGCGTCCGCCCCACTTTGCACGGTGCAGTCCCAATCCGATTCCATCACGTCCACCGGCAGCACGCGCAGGCCGTGCCGCTGCGCGTCTTTGATCAGCACGGCGGGAGAGTAAAAGCCCATCGGCTGGTTGTTCAGCATGCAGCAAGTGAAAGCGGCCAGGTAATGGCACTTCAAATACGCACTGGCGTATGCCAGCAGGGCAAAGCTGGCTGCGTGCGATTCGGGAAAGCCATACAGGGCGAAGGAGGTGATGGAGTGCACGATGGTTTCCTGCACCGCGCCGGTGATGCCGTTCGCCGCCATGCCGGCGCGCAGCCGCACTTCCAGATCCGCCATGCGCTTTTCCGAGCGTTTGAAGCCCATGGCGCGGCGCAGTTCCTCGGCTTCGCCGCCGCTGAAGCCTGCCGCGATCATGGCCATTTTCAGCAACTGCTCCTGAAACAACGGCACGCCCAGCGTGCGGCGCAGCACCGGTTCGAGCGACGGGTGCAGGCAGTCGGCGGGTTCGCGGCCCTGGCGCCGGTTCAGATAAGGGTGCACCATTTTCCCCACAATCGGCCCCGGCCGGATGATGGCCACCTGCACCACGATGTCGTAAAAGCGGCGCGGCTTCATGCGCGGCAGGCACGACATCTGGGCGCGGCTTTCCACCTGGAACATGCCGATGGTGTCGGCCTTCTGCAACGCCCCATAAACCGCCGGATCGTCCTGCGGCAGGCGCGCCAGGTCCACCGGCTCGCCGTAAACTTCGGGAATCAGTTTCAGGCTGTCCTGGATCACCGCCATCATGCCCAGGCCGAGCAGGTCCACCTTGATGATCCCCATATCGGCGCAGTCTTCCTTGTCCCACTGGACGACCACGCGGCCGGGCATGGTGGCGGGTTCGAGCGGCACCACCGAATCCAGTTGTCCCTGGCAGATCACCATGCCGCCGGAATGCTGGCCGAGGTGGCGCGGCAGGTCCTGCGCCATTTTGTAAAGCTCGCAGAATTTGCGCACGCGCGGATGGGAGAGATCGAGGCCGGCTTCGCAAAACTGGCGATCGGCGGTATCCAGAGGATCCCGCCACTCCCAGGTATGGGCCAGCTTGGAGAGTTTTTCGAGTGAAGTGATTTCGAAGCCCAGCGCCTTGCCGACCTCGCGCGCGGCGGAACGGCCGCGGTAAGTGATGACGTTGGCGGTCATGGCTGCGCCCAGCTTGCCGAAGCGCTGGTAGACGTACTGGATGACGCGTTCGCGCTGGTCGCCGCTGGGCAGGTCGATATCGATGTCTGGCCACTCGCCGCGCTCTTCGGAGAGAAAGCGCTCGAACAGCAGGTCCATGCCAACCGGGACGACCGCGGTAATTCCGAGCGCGTAGCAGACCGCGCTGTTGGCGGCCGAGCCGCGGCCCTGCGCCAGGATGCCGTTTTCTTTGGCGTATTGCACCAGGTCCCAGACAATCAGGAAATAGCCGGGCAGTTTGAGCTTTTCGATCAACGCCAGCTCGCGTTCGATCTGCCGCCGCGCCCGCTCATGGTAGGGCTGATAGCGGCACCGGGCGCCCTCGTCCACACGCGCGCGCAGGAAGCCGGCCATGGTTTCGCCCTCGGGCACGGGGTAGCGGGGGAATTCGTAACCCAGATCGGCGAGCGTGAATTCCAGGCGCGAGGAGATTTCGAGGGTATGGGCGAGCGCCTCGGGCAGGTCGGCGAACAGGCGAGCCATTTCGGCGGGAGTTTTCACGTGGCGCTCGGAATTGCGTTCGAGCAGGCGGCCGGCTTCGGCCAGCGTCACGTGGTTGCGGATGCAGGTGAAGACATCCAGCAGCTCGCGCTGGGCTGGCGTGGCATAGGCGGCACCGTTGGTGGCCACCAGGGGGATGCGCAGCCGGCGCGCGCGTTCGACGATTTCCTGGTTGGCCGCTTCTTCTTCCCGCACCTGGTGGCGCTGGATTTCGGAGTACACGTTGGAGCGGCCGAACATATCCAGCAGGCGAGCCTCGGGGTGGCGGGTGAGGCAGATCAGGCCGCGCGCGAATTCCGCAAGCTCTTCGGGCGTGGCCGAGCCTTCGCCCTTTTTGGCGCGCAGCTTCATACGGGTGATCAGGCGGCAGAGGTTTTGATAGCCCTCGCGTGTGGCCGCCAGCAGCGGGTAGGAGTGGCCGTTGGTGCAGGCGATTTCCGAACCGATATGAGCGCGGATGCCGGCCTTCTTCGCCGCCATGTGAAAGCGCGGCGCGCCGTAGACACCGTTGCGGTCCACCAGCGCCATGGCGGACGAGTCCGATTGCGCGCAGGCCCCGGCCATTTCTTCGGGCACGGAGGCGCCTTCGAGAAAGCTGGAAGCCGACCGGGCGTGGAGTTCCACGTACATGGGGCACTTAGCGGGCTGATGCTGTCTTACGCCCCGTTCCGGGGCTCTGACTTATCGGACTAATTCCCACGGCTTACTCCGTGGGCTAATATCTTTCGCCCTCCGGGCTCGAGATGGGCAAGCTAAAGCATGCCCCACCCAATTACCATGGCCTGGTGGGGCATGCTTTAGCTTGCCTTTGAAAAGCCGGGCCGGGCATGCCCGGCCCCTACGGCGCGAGGGCAGGTTAGTGTATTTCTGAAATGCGCGTTAGTCATAACTTCCTTCCACATACCAGCCTCTTATCTCGCAATAGATGCGGTAGAGGGCGCCATTGGAAAGCGCGATGTCCCATTCGTCGCGCGACCATGGGCCGGTGGTCCACCAGTCGCCGGAAGTGCGCCATGGGCCGGCGCGCTGGAGAACCCGGCCGCGTATGCCATCAGCGGCGAGGTAACTGGGCTGGCCGGAATCCAGTGTGACGCGGGCCATGCGGGGCGGGCGATACATACGGAAAATCAGCCTGCGTTGTGCTGGGGACAGACAGCACTGTCCACGCGGCGCATCAACCGCGCCTTGGGACAGTGAAGTCAGTCCCCAGGTCTCCACGCTGTCAATAAGGTGCGGGGGACAGACAGCACTGTCCACGCGGCGCAAAGGCGGCGCCTTGGGACAGTGGTGTCTGTCCCCCGGTTGCTGTAGGCGAAATGCGTCGGGGCGGTGGGTATCGAGCAGTTCGGGGCAGCCGGCGCGGCCTTCGCCGACGATCGCCTGGATGCGGGCCAGCGTCAGTTCCAGCTTCACTGGCTCGGGCGCGGCGAGCACGAACAGGCCGCCCTGCGCGGCTTGCGGCTTCACGGGGTTCACGCCCAGCTTGATCCGTTCAATGGGCGCCGCGGGCGGATGCGCCGCTATGTCGAGCCGCAGCAATTTCAAAAACGATTTTCCATCGAGCGACGGCGCCGGCAGCCGCAACGTGCGTTCATAAACGGCGCGGGTTTCCAGATGCAGATGGAGGCGCAGCTCATTGGTGGCGAGGCCGCGTGTGGCCAGCCGTGTGGTGAGGCCGTTGAGCAGGCGCGCCAGCAGGAATTCGAGAGGCTCCAGCAGCTCCACCGGATATTCCAGCTCGAGCTCTTCTTCGAATCGCGGCGGCTCTTCGAGCGGAAGCAGCTTGCGCTCCGCTTCCCCGCGCGCCAGCTCGCGCAGGCGCAGTCCTTCCGCCCCCAGCCGCTCCGCGATCCCCAGCGGCGGCAGCGCGGCCAGATCCTGAAAGCGGCGTATGCCCCAGCGCTCGAGCGTTTCCTGCAATCCGTCGGAAGGGCGCAGCAGCGCGACCGGCAGGCAGCCCAGGAACTTGGCTTCATCGCCCTGCGGAATGAGGCTGATGCCCGGAAATCCACGGGCGGCGCAGATGGCAGCATCGGGATTGGCGGCCAGGGCGATGGCGGCCTGCGCTCCGGTTTCGGCGGCGCGGCGGGCGATGGCGGCGGCCAGATCCTGCGCAGCGCCGAAGAGGCGGTCCAGGCCGGCCACGCCGCAAGTGACGGTATCGGGTGCAGTCTGTTCCACCAGCGGCGAAAAATCGAACGCCACCGCCGCCAGATTTCCCGTGCCATGCAAACAAGCGAACATGGTTTACCCGCGTTTACTCGTGGGCTGGTTACTAGGGGACAGACACCACTGTCCACGCGGCGCACAAACCGCGCCTTGGGACAGTGGTGTCAGTCCCTGGCTTCCGTGACCGCTCCCTATGGTCGCGGCTCCGTTCACGCCGCTATCGAAAACCGCCGTGACGGCCAACCCTGGCTTGCGCCGCGCCACTGCCACACGCATGCCGGTGAACAGCCGCGCGGAATCGAGCGCGCCGCCCGACCAGCGCGCGCATTCGCGCGACAATTCCAGCATCAGGCTGGCACATGTTTTGGCGTTGGATTGCCTCGCCACTGCAATCAGCACGGTGGGCGTGTGCTCCACCGCGCGGCGCAATCGGAACCAGGAAGTGAGTGAGATGCGGCGCGCGGCGCGCACCGAAGTATCGCCCAGGTCCAATGCCACTACGCCGAAGCCGCCGCCCTGCAGCAGCAGGTCCGCCGCACGCAGCGCGTGTTCGGCATTATGGCCGCAGTGGATCCACAACAGCCGCGGCAGATCCACCCCGGCCTCGGCGGCGGAAAGCGGATCGAACGAATCTTCGGCATCCACCAGGGCACAGAATTCCTGGCGCGCGGTGGCCGCCGCCAGGATCGAAACCAGCAGGCTGGCGCGGCCGGAGGAAGGCGCCCCGAAGACTTCCGTCAGGCATCCGCGCGGCAGGCCGCCGGCCGCCCGATCGATTTCCGGAATGCCGCTCGTTACTATTTCCGCGGCCGGTTTCGCCTGCCACCCCAGATGACCGCCGAGCAGCGATTCGAACTGTTTTTGGAGCGCCGCCGCACTCATATTCGCCTTTTATTCGCCTACTCGATATTTACAGAAATGGGTGCTGGTGTCAATCGGGAGTTGTTACATGAAAAGCAACGGGCAAGCTAAAGCATGCCCCACCAAATAAATTTAACTTGCATTTTAAAAGTGATTCGGATATTTTGACTGAAAATGCCTGGGGAGCCGATGTCAAAACGGCGGTCTGGCTGCCCGGTGAGTGTCTCTCTGGAGGTGCTGGGAGATCGCTGGTCGCTGCTGGTGGTCCGCGACCTGATGGTGCGCGGGCTGCGTACATTTAAGGACTTCCAGGAATCTGGCGAAGGGATCGCGACGAACGTTCTGGCGGACCGTCTACAGAGGCTGGAAGCGGCGGAGATCATTGCTGCGGAGGCCGATGAGACGGACGGAAGAAGGGTCAACTACCGGCTGACGGAGAAGGGGATTGACCTGGCCCCGGTACTTTTGGAGTTGCTGATCTGGGGGGCGCGGCACGAGGAGACAGGGGTATCGTGCGCGGCCATTGAAGAAATGGCGATAAATCGCGATGCCGTGATCGCGGAAGCCAGGCGGCGATGGCGGGCGCGCGATTTGACTCCGCTGATTCCCAAGTTTGAAGAAGGTGGTGGATCGTAATGCGGACACAGCGGGAGGAAAAGCCGAGACGACTCTCGGCTCAGCAGGCTTGACAGCCTGCGCCACGGGTCGCGCGGCCGCTTTTACGGGATTAGGTTTAAGGAGAGACAAAGGAGACTAACATGAAGAGAACATCGGCACTTATCGGCACGCTGCTGTTTTTGGGCGCAGCGGCATTCGGGCAGGCGCTCACACAGGCGGATCGGGAGCGGGGCGTCCAGTATCTGCAGCAGACCCGCGACGCGGTGGTTGTGGCGGTGAGAGGGCTTTCCGAAGCTCAACTGAAGTTCAAATCGGCGCCGGATCGCTGGTCGGTGGCGGAAACGCTGGAACACATCGCCAAGGCCGAAGATTTCATCTTCCTGAATGTCACGGACAAAGTCTTGAAGTCTCCCGCCGGGCCGGCCGGCCGCGACACCGCGAAAATCGACGCTTTGGTGCTGGCCATGATTCCAGACCGGAGCCACAAAGCCCAAGCGCCGCCGCCGCTTGTGCCCACCAGCAGCTGGACGCCAGCCGAAAGCCTCGATCATTTTCTGAAGAGCCGCGCCAAGACGATTGCGTTTCTGGAATCAACGCCGGATCTCCGCGAGCATGCCGCCGATAGTCCGCTCGGTCAGCCGCTGGACGCATATGAGTGGCTGCTGTTCATCAGCGCTCACAGTGAGCGGCACACGAAACAGATTATGGAAGTGAAGGCAGACCCAAACTTTCCGAAGAATTAGCTGAGTATGAGGTAGGGCAGGCCATCGTTTTTGTGGCCGGCCGCCGCTGGCGGAAGACAGACGACAAAGACCGATCGTCTGTCCTACCATCGGCGCATGAGACGGATAATTGTCCAAGGGAGAGCAGAGATGAGCGGAGTACGAGTATTGGTTGGCACACGCAAGGGAGCGTTCGTGCTGACGTCGGACGGGAAGCGCGAGAAGTGGGATGTGAGCGGACCGCACTTTGCGGGCTGGGAGATGTACCACGTGAAAGGCTCGCCCGCGGACCCGAACCGGTTGTTCGCATCGCAATCCACCGGCTGGTACGGCCAGTTGGTGCAGCGCTCTAACGATGGTGGCAAGACATGGGAGCCGGTCGCCAACAAATTTGCCTATGACGGCGTTCCCGGAACGCACCAGTGGTACGACGGCACGCCGCACCCTTGGGAGTTCAAGCGGGTCTGGCACCTGGAACCGTCGCTGACCGATCCGGACACGGTCTATGCCGGCGTGGAAGACGCGGCCCTGTTCCGGTCGACCGATGCCGGTGCGACGTGGCAGGAACTTTCAGGGCTGCGCGGACACGGCTCGGGCCCTCACTGGCAGCCGGGCGCGGGCGGGATGTGCCTGCACACCATTCTTCTCGATCCGAGCGACCCCGCGCGGATTTTCATCGCCATTTCGGCGGCGGGCGCGTTCCGCAGTAACGACGCCGGTGTGACGTGGCAGCCGATCAACCGCGGACTACGTTCGAAACAAATCCCCGACCAGGATGCCGAGGTGGGCCACTGCGTTCACCGCATCGCCATGCACCGCTCGCGCCCGAACGTCTTGTTTATGCAGAAACACTGGGATGTAATGCGCAGCGACGACGGCGGCGACCAGTGGCATGAAGTCAGCGGGAACCTGCCGACCGATTTCGGCTTCGTGATCGACGTTCACGCGCATGAGCCAGAAACCATTTTCGTGGTTCCAATCACGAGCGACTCGGAGCACTTCCCGCCCGAGGGCAAACTGCGCGTGTACCGCAGCCGGACCGGCGGCAACGAGTGGGAGCCGCTCACTAAGGGGCTGCCGCAGAGCAACTGCTACGTGAACGTGCTGCGCGATGCGATGGCCGTGGATTCGCTCGACGACTGCGGCGTATATTTCGGTACCACCGGCGGGCAAGTCTACGCGTCGGCCGACGCCGGAGACAACTGGGCGCCCATCGTGCGCGATCTTCCGGCCGTGCTGTCGGTCGAAGTGCAGACACTGCAGTGATCCGCGTCGAGCTTCCGTCGCATCTGCGGACATTGGCGCGCATCGCGGGCGAGGTGCAGCTTGAGGTCGAGGGGCTGGCCACGCAGCGGTCTGTGCTGGATGCGCTGGAGGCTCGCTACCCGATGCTGCAGGGCACGATCCGCGAATACGGCAGCGGCCGCCGCCGTCCGTTCGTGAGATTCTTCGCCAACTCCGAAGATCTGTCTCACGAATCCCCGGACGCACCGCTGCCTGACAACGTAGCGAGCGGAAAGGAACCGCTGCTGATTGTGGGGGCGATCGCGGGAGGCTAGCTTTGGGGGATCAGCTTCCGCTGTGCGAGAAGGGCAAAGCCTGACGGCGTAACCCTAACGACAGAGCGCCCACCAACATACTCCGTCGCGATCAGCCCGCGGTCGTTGGCGTCCTCCCAAACCGGTAGCTTCGGGCACGAGGTGCGCCACGCATCCATCACTTCTTCGTACGTCCGTTCCCGACTCGCCACCCAGCTCAGAAGGTCGATGATCAAGGCCTCGACGGTGTCGTCCACGGATTTCCCCTCGCGATGGCTTGAATATACCGCATAGAGTCCGAAGCGGTTACGAGAGCCTGATTGGTATCATGATGGGATGATGGCGGCGACACAGATTCCTCTTCCGGAGGCGGAGATCGCCGATTTCTGCCGCGGCAACGGCATCCGCAGGCTGTCGCTCTTCGGTTCCGTCCTGACGGACCGCTTCTCGGACAGCAGCGATGTCGACGTGCTGGTAGAATTCGAACCGGGCATGGCCGTCGGGTACCTGCGCATGGCCGCCATCGAACGGGAACTCTCGTTGATATTCGCCCGCCGCGTGGACCTGCGCACCGCCGCGGAACTGAGCCGCTATTTTCGCGATGACGTTTTGAAGTCCGCGCACGTTCAGTATGTCCGGGAGTGACGCGATCCGGCTTCGCCACATGCTGGACGCAGCGCAGGAAGCCCTGCAGTAGGGCGCGGGAAAAACCTCGGACGATCTGCAAGCGAACCGGGTACTGGCCTTGGCTCTAACGCGATGTATCGAAGTTATCGGCGAAGCGGCCGCCAGAGTCAGCGGGGAGCTGAAGGCCAGCCATCCAGAAGTGCCGTGGGCGGACATTATCGGGATGCGCAACCGCCTTGTGCACGCGTACTTCGAAATTGACTTGGTCCGGGTGTGCGATACGCTCGCGGCGACCTTCCGCCTTTGATCAACCAATTGGAAGCCATCCTCGCCTCCTGATGGCTGGCCCTCAGGGGCAGCCTAAGCGTCACCCCGCTGCCTTCTGCCAACGGTGCCGGGTGAAATCGGGGAACTTCACTGGCGCACTTCCTGCGGCGACCGACTGTTCGCTCAGGGGGCCGGGGACGCTCCAGGCGGCGGCGTCGTAGACATTGATATCGGGGGCGGCGCCTTCTTTGATGCATTCGATCAAACGCCAGGCCATGACGAAATCCATGCCGCCGTGGCCGCCTAACTGCTTCGCCATGGCGCCGACTTTCGTCCAGTACGGGTGTTCGAACTTTGCCTTGTACGGGTCGATAGACCCGAATGCTTCGTCGGGCGAGCCGTCCACATAGATGCGGGGCGGGTAGTCGCGGAAGATGCCTTTGGTGCCGGCCACCAGGTTGATGCGGTCGTAGGGCTGCGGCGTTGAGGTGTTGTGTTCGAGCGTGATCACTTTCCCGCGCGCGGTGCGGATCAGGCTGATGTTGAGGTCGCCGCAGCGGTAAATTTCCTTCTGACGCGGATCGT
>Ga0181535_10001156_pt1 | contig 35659 bp, 25 predicted proteins | sample PEATcosm2014_Bin_44_FD_119774 | JGI IMG/M metagenome (GOLD analysis project Ga0181535, IMG submission 119774) | Peatland microbial communities from MTU Mesocosm Facility, Houghton, MI, USA - PEATcosm2014_Bin17_30_metaG | ecosystem: Environmental > Terrestrial > Soil > Wetlands > Peat | place... | reverse complement strand
TGGTCGTCGTCGTCGCGGGCGTCGTGGTGGTGGGCGTCGCGGCCGTGGTCGCCGTCGGGGCCGGGGTCGTCGTGGGGGCGGGAGCCGTCGTGGTGGTCGTCGGGGCCGTGGTCGTCGTCGGGGCCGGTGGATTCGTCGTGGTCGTCGTCGGGTCCGGTGAATTCGTCGTTGCTGCGGTGGTGGACGTCGTCGTGGTCGGGGCCATCGCGGTGGTCAGGACTGCAGGTGCGCCCGCGGGGCCGCTCGCCACACCGCCCGAGCCGAAGTCCTCGAGCAGCGCGTCGTACGAATTCGGGTTCGACGTCGGGCTCAGCGCCGACGTCAGATAATCGAAGTACGTGGCCTCCTCGACGTGGTTGGCCATGATCCAGCCCGCCATGTCGTCGATGAAGGTCGGATCGTCGCCGCCGGAGACCTCCTCGTCGGCCGCCGAGTAGGACTGCCCCGCATTCCCGGGCCCCGGGCCCACTCCCCACTCGCCGAGGGCGAGCGGCTTGCCCTGGGCGCTGGCGAAGGAGGTGAGCCAATTGAGGCCGTACGTCTCGGTCTCGAGGTTGGAGAACTCCGCGGTCGCCCCGGGGTAGTTGGCCCACGCCTGGTCGTAGACGTCCTCGGCCACGTAGTCGACGTAGGAATTCCCCGGGTAGTAGTCGGCGAGGTTGCCGACTCCCGAGTCGCCGATGTTCGGGCACCACTCGAACTTGAAGTCGGCCCCGGGAACGGATCGCATGGTGGTGACGATCTGCTGCCAGTACGCGACGAACTCCGACGCGTCGTCGGCCTGGGCGGCCCAGGTGAACCAGTCCCCGTTGAATTCCCAGCCGATGCGCTGAATGGAGCTGCCCTCGCCGTTGGCCACCATGTCCTTGGCGATGGTCTCGAAGTACGAGTCGTAGTCGCCGGCGGCGCCCGCAGCCAGGGTGGCCCCGGAGTCGGGAAGCATCGGGATCGAGAAGGTCATCGAATAGTTCGACTTGCTCCACGACGCCGCCTCGTCGGCCGCGGTCGACTCCATGGTCGACCAGGAGGTCGAATCGAGGTAGTCCATGGCGTAGGCGGGTTGCTGGCCCAGAGCGCTGCCGAGCGAGCTCACGCCGCCCGAGTTGCCGTAGCCGATGTAGATGCCGAGCGGCGGCGGATTCGAAGCTCCCGACGAGGTGGATCTGACGGCGTAGAACCCGGCTGCGAGAAGTACCGCTCCGAGCGCCGGGACCAGCAGGTATCGCGTGACCCGCTCCGCTCGCGCGCGCACCGTGGACCTTTCCCGCACCTGCGACATGGCAATCCCCTGGGCGACTGTGTGTTGAACACGGCGAGCACTTCTCTCTCGTGGGGATCTTCGCACCCTTTTGCGGCGTGCGTCGGAGCGGGACTTGCAGATGTCGCGGAGTTCATGGCGCGGTCACAGAGAGTGCATGGGGGTTGCGAGTGCGGTGGCCATGAAAGTCTCGCGTCCGCCGCTCGCGACGGCGGTCCTCCGTCAACAACAGGCGTGCTGCCTCGGCTTCGCCAGCGCCCGGTGCGGCGTCGGGTCCATGGCAGCCACCTCGGACTCGAAGGAGTCGAGATCGATCCGCCGTCCACCGAGCCACGTCCCGAGGACCGACACGTCCTCGGTGATCCGCCGCGGGTCCACCGTGTAGGGATCTTCGGACAGCTCGACGAGGTCGGCCAGCTTGCCGACCTGGAGCGAGGGGCGACCTGCGTGACGGCCGACAGCTCGAAGGCGCAGCCGTCGAGCCTGCGGTCGGCGGTGCGGCCGTACGACGCGCCCACGGGATCGACCGGCGGGCGCTCGTCCCAACCGAGCATCGCAATGGTGGCGGAGTTGAAGTAGGCCAGGTGGCCCGAGTTGTCCGCGACCAGGACGGGCCGGTCGGGGAAGTAGCGGTCCAGGACGGCCGCGGTCGGCATGGGCGCGGCCTGCAGTAAGCGTTCCACGCCGTTGAACAGCAGGGGCTGACCGGCCGGAGTCTCGGCATGGAGCTTCGTGAACAGCCTCGTGACGTCGCCCCAGGTGGGGAACCCGACGTAGGGCGCGATCTAGATGGCGGGCGCCTGCGTCACGACGCCGGAGACGATGGGATGGCTGTGAGGGTCGATGAATCCGGGCAGCAGGATCGTGTCGCGCAGCTGCGTCACCTTGGCGCGGGGGGACGCAGCCGTGCACTCCTCGAGCGAGCCCACCGCGGTGATGACCCCGGAGGGCACATCGAAGGCGATCGCGTCAGCCCGCGGTATGGCCGGATCCATGGTGATGATGGAGGCGGCGGCGAGGATCTCCGACCCCTCCCCCTCTCCCGTCACGTCCGCTCCTCACTGACCCCCGTCCACGTGGAGGTTGACTCTCCCAAGGGTACGCCGGGGCCGATCGCGTGGCGAGATGGATCCGCACCGGGCTCCTCACCCAGACGGCGACGCCATCGGGGGGTAGGCCACGAGGGCGTGCAGCATGGCGTCGGCGAACCGGAACGCTCCCGACGCGTACACCGGGCACGCGTCGGCCACCTCGGCCACCGGGCAGAAGTGCACGCCATCTGCGGCACGGACGACGTTCGACGGCACACCGTCGACCACCGGTCCGGTGCACGGTTCCCCGATGAGACAGGGCAGCGTCTGGGAGTACACCCCGCCCGGCCCCTCGACGGCCACAGCGGCATCGACGAACGTCACGTGCACGGGGTCGGCCGCGGCGATCTGCGCGTATTGGAGATCGAGGGCGTCCCAATGGGGAACGGACTCCTGCTGCTGACGGGTCACGGGCGCGCCGATCAGGAACACGTGCGCACCAGTGCCGACCCAGATGGAGATCGCCGCCATGGTGTCGGCCCGGTACTTGGCGTAGTACGCCGGCGTGTAGTAGCTCAACCCCGCCATGCACGGCGTGAGAGCGTTCCCGCTGAACTCGAGGATGACCGCCTCGACCCGAAGTGTCGCCGCCATCCTTCGCATCCTGGTCAGCCAGTCACAGATGGCCGTGCCCCCGTGCGACGAGTAGTAGGTGGTATTGGACGTGTCCGCGGCGGCCAGGAGCCGCTTGAAATAGGGCTCGGCCTGCTGCGAGAGGGAATCACCGAAGAGAGCGACCCGCGCCGGGTACAGCTTCGGGACCGGACTCATGGCGCCGGGGGACGAGGTCGAGGTGGTGCCCGGGGTGCTCGGGCCGCTGGAGCAGGACCCGAGCAGGACCGCGGCGATCACGGCCGCGGCGAGCACCACGCGCAGTCGGCGTCGTGGAGACGAATGCCTCATGTCGCCCCGCCCCGCCGGCGTGTGCCGGCCGACCACGAACTGTGCATGAAGGTCCCCCTCTCCTCGGGCCACACGGGTGGGGACGCCTGCGCTGCCAACGCCCTCCGTCACCCGGCGGCCTGCCGTCCCCACGACAATGCCCTGTTCATCAGGGCGATCACAGGGCACAAGGTCCCAGAAGACGAAGCCACAAGGTCCCACTGGAGGAGCACGACCCGGGTCCAGACCCGGGAGCGCCGCCTGTTCCCTCCAACTCTGACGTCACACCGGCACGTCACACCGGCACGGTGCATCGGCCGGCACTCGGTAGGGCTGGTGGGGATCGAACCCACGACCCAAGGATTATGAGTCCTCTGCTCTGACCACTGAGCTACAGCCCCAGGGTGGGGTTCTAGCCGACGGAGGCACCGGAGCGCCCACGGCCTGTACGAGGAGCCGCTCGGGGTCCTCCGGGGCGACCGGACGCCCGCACAGCGACGCGGCCCGGCATCATGGTGCGCCATGACCACGGTCGAGGAGGCACCCCCCGATTCCGGCGCGCCTCCGGAGCCCGTCGCTCCGGAGGCGTGGATCGGCCCGTGGACGCTCGTGGCCCTGGCGGTGGCATGGGGACTGTGGGAGCTGCGCCCCGAGTTCCGGGCGGTGCCCTACCTCGACGACAGCTCCCTGCACCAGCAGATGGTCCGCGTGGCGGCGAGCCGGATCCGCCAGGGGCACCTGCCGCTCACGAGCTGGTTCCCCTATCTCGGGCTGGGGTCACCCCAGTTCCTGCACTACCAGAGCCTGCCGTCCATGATCGCGGGGACGATCGGCACGGTCGTCGACCCGGACACCGTGTTCCGGTGGTCTATATACCTGCTGCTCGCGCTGTGGCCGCTCGCCGTGTACTGGAGCGGCCGGCTCTTCGGCCTCAGCCGGTGGACCGCCGCATCGGCTGCGGCCGTCTCGCCGTTCCTGGCCTCCGCGGCCGGCATCGGCTACGAGACGAAGGCCTACGTCTGGGTCGGCTACGGGGTGTGGACCCAGCTGTGGGCGTCGTGGACGCTGCCGTTGGCGTGGGGCTTCACCCACCGGGCGCTGAAGTCGCTGCGGGGGGCGCTGCTCGCCGTCCTCTTCATCATGCTGACGGTCGCGCTGCACTACGAGACCGGATACCTCGCGTTCGTCCCCCTCGTCGTGTGGCCCTTCCTGGTGCCCTCGGACCTGTGGCGCCGGCTGGGCCGCGCCATCGTGCTCGGCGCCGCCGCGGTGGCAGCGTCGGCCTGGGTCATCGTCCCGTTGCTCGACCAGTCGCACTGGGCCGCGCGCAACCAGGTGCTCGGCGGCACCGGGCTCGAGAACGGGTACGGCGCCGGTCAGATGCTGTCGTGGTTGTTCTCGGGCCAGCTCTACGACGAGGGGCGCTGGGCCGTCGTGAGCGTCCTCGTCGCCGTCGGCATCGGGGTCTGCATCGGGCGCTGGCGCTCCAGCCTGGCGGGGCGCGCCCTCGTGAGCATCTGGGTGGTGACCCTGCTCATGTCGTTCGGGCGGACCACGTTCGGGTCCCTCTACGACGTCGTGCCCGGCAGCAGCGACATCTTCATCCGGCGCTTCCAAATGGGCGTACAGCTCTCGGGCATCCTGCTGGCCGGGATCGGCATCGTCTTCCTCGGCCGGCTCGTCCTCGACGCCGCAGTGCAGCTCTTGCCCGAGGACCGGCGGGGATGGATCTCCGAGCCGGCCGGGCGCGGCACCGTCGCCGCGCTGTGCATCGTGGCGCTCGTGGTCGTGCTCGCGCCCGCCTGGAGCTCGCTCGACACCTACGACGCCCACAACGCCCACAACATCGGCCTCCAGGCCGAGGCCGACACGCAGCAGGGCCCCCACATCGACGAGCTGCTGGCGTACGTGCACGAGCACCCACGGGGCCGCGTGTACGCCGGGCTGCCGACCAACTGGGGCGCCAACTTCCTCGTGGGCGCCGTACCCGTGTTCAAGTACCTCGAGAGCAAGGACGTCGACGAGGTCGGGTACACGCTGCGCACCGCGTCGCTCATGACAGACCCCGAGTACCACTTCGACGAGACCAACCCCGGCGACTACCCGCTCTTCGGCATCGGGTACGTGATCACCCCCTCCACCATGGAGCCACCGGTCGAGGCGGACCGGGTCCTGTGCTCGGACATCTACTGCCTGTGGGCGCTCCCCGACCCGGGCTACATCCACGTGTACGACACGACAGGCGTGCTGAGCGCCACGCGGGCGAATGTCGGCTCGCAGAGCGAGGCCCTGTTGGGCTCCCCGCTCCTGCTCGAGGCGCGCGACCTGACGGTCGCGTTCAACGGGCAGCCCGGCGCCGACCCCACTGCGCCCGACGCGGCGGCGCTGCAGGGCCCGCCGGGGCGGGTGATCACCGAGCGGGCGGACCTCGAGAACGGCGTCGCGCACGCGGTCGTGCACACGAACCGGAAGGCGACCGTGGTCCTGAGCGCCTCCTACGACCCGGGATGGCACGCGACCGTGGACGGGCACCCGGCCCCGACCGTCATGGTGGCGCCTGCGCTCGTCGGCGTCGTCGTCGGACCCGGGGTGCACACGGTGACGTTCAGCTACGCCGGCTACGGCTCCTACGTCCCCCTGTTCGTGCTGGCGCTGGTCGTCCTCGTGATCCTCGCCCTCGCGCCGCTGGTGTGGCGGCGCGTCAGGCGCGACCCGTACGGGAGCACCGGAGGCGCCTAGCCCGCACGCACGCAGGGGGCGGCAGCGGCGGGAGCGGGATTCCTACTGCAGGTAGCCCTCGACCGTGTCGGCCGAGCGCTGCGTGGCCGCGTCGGGGTCCTGGCCCGCGTTGCGCTTGGCGCGGCGCTGGCGCAGGAGGTCCCACATTTCGTCGAGGGTGACCTCGAGGTCGCGCTTGCGCGCCTGCTCCTCGTCGCTGAGCCCCTCGCCCACGTGCGCCTCCTCGAGGCGTTGCTCCTCGGCGGCGAGCTCGCTGATCCGCGCCACGATCTGCTTGTCGTCCATGTGTGCTCCCATCGCCGGTCGTTGCCAACTGTGACCCTGCTCACCGTGACCTACGCCGCGGTGAGCAGAGTCAAGTCTGCCCGGACTCAGGCCGCGGCGCCCAACCCGTTGTCGTCGCCGGCGGCTCCGCCCTCGGCGCCCGCCCCGGACAATGCGGGGGCGAGCACGTCGGCGATGGTGGCGGCCAGGTGGAACGTCATGACCTCACGGACCTCCTCGGGGACGTCCTCGAGGTCGTTGCCGTTGCGCTCGGGCAGGACCACTTCGGTCAGCCCGGCCCGGTGGGCGGCCAGCACCTTCTGCTTGACGCCGCCGATGGGCAGCACGCGTCCCTGCAGCGTGACCTCACCGGTCATCCCCACCGTGGAACGCACGGGGATGCCCCGGAGCAGGCTGACCAGCGCCGTCGTCATGGTGACCCCGGCCGACGGACCGTCCTTCGGGACGGCCCCGGCGGGGACGTGGACGTGGAAGCGCTTGCCGCTGAAGGCGCCCGGGTCGATCCCGAGCTCCTCGGCGTGCGACCGCACGTAGGACAGCGCGATCTCGGCCGACTCCTTCATGACGTCGCCCAGCTGGCCCGTGAGGGTGAGCCCCTCGGAGCCGTCGGACACACTGGCCTCCACGAAGAGGACGTCGCCGCCCGCACCCGTGACGGCGAGGCCGGTGACCACGCCGGGCACGCTCGTGCGATCGGCCGCCTCGAAGAAGAAGTGCGGCCGCCCGAGCCAGCCCCGCACGTCGTCGGCTTCCACCACGACGGGCGCCTGGCGCTCGCCGGAGGCGAGCTTCGTCGCGACCTTGCGCAGCATCTTGCCGAGCTCGCGTTCGAGGTTCCGCACTCCGGCCTCCCGGGTGTAGTCGGCCACGATGGCGCGCAGCGCCTCGTCGCTGATCTGCACCTCGTCGGGACGCAGCGCGGCCCGTGCGAGCTGACGCTCCACCAGGTGGTGCTTGGCGATGGAGACCTTCTCCGACTCGGTGTAGCCGTCGATCCGGATGACCTCCATGCGGTCGAGCAGCGGCCCGGGGATGGTCTCGCTCACGTTGGCCGTGGCGATGAACAGCACCCGCGACAGGTCGAGGTCGACCTCGAGGTAGTGGTCACGGAACGTGTGGTTCTGCGCCGGGTCGAGCACCTCGAGCAACGCCGAGGAGGGGTCGCCCCGGTAGTCGGAGCCGATCTTGTCGACCTCGTCGAGCACGATGACCGGGTTCATGGTGCCGGCCTCGCGCAGGGCGCGGACCAGCCGGCCCGGCTGGGCCCCGACGTAGGTACGGCGGTGGCCGCGGATCTCGGCCTCGTCGCGCACGCCACCGAGCGAGATGCGGACGAACTTGCGCCCGAGGGCGTTCGCCACCGACTCGCCGAGCGACGTCTTGCCGACGCCCGGGGGGCCCACGAGGGTCAGGATCGCGCCCGACCCGCGCCCGTCCACGGGCGTGAGGCCGCGCTCGGCCTGCAGCTTGCGCACGGCGAGGTGCTCGAGGATGCGCTCCTTCACGTCCTCCAGCCCGTCGTGGTCGGCCTCCAAGATGCGCGACGCCTCGGGGATGTCGAGACGGTCCTCGGACTCGACGCCCCAGGGGACCTCGAGCACGGTGTCGAGCCACGTGCGGATCCAGCCCGTCTCGGGGCTCTGGTCGCTGGTGCGCTCCAGCTTGTCGACCTCGCGCTCCACGGCCTTGCGGACGTGCTCGGGCAACTCGCGCGCCTCGAGCTTGGCCCGGTAGTCGTCGGGATCGGCGTCGTCGCCGTCACCACTGATCTGGCCCAGCTCCTTGCGGATGGCGTCGAGCTGGCGCCGCAGCAGGAACTCGCGCTGCGTCTTCTCCATGCCCTCCTCGACGTCGGTCTTTATCTTCTCGCGCAGGGCGAGGTCGGCCAGGGTGTCGCGCGCCCAGCCCAGGACGAGGCGCAGCCGCGCCTCGACGTCGAGCGTCTCGAGGACCTCGACCTTCTGCGTGAGCGAGAGGTCGGGCGAGTAGCCCGACACGTCCACCAGGCGGCTCGGCTCGGTGATCTCGCGCAGCTGCGCGGCGATCCGACCGGCACCGCGGGAGTGCAGGATGTTCTCGAGCACGGCGCGGTACTCGCGGGCCAGCTCGTTGACGGCCGGCGTGGGCTCGGGCTCGTCCAGGGGCTCGGCCTCGACCCAGAGCGCGTCCCCGGTGCCGGGGACACCGGTCCCGATGACGGCCCGGCCGTCGCCGCGGACGGCCACGGCGGGGAGCCCGCCGGGCAGGTCCCCTTCCTCCATGACCTCGGCGATCACGCCGACGCTGGCGAAGCGGCCTTCGATGTGGGGCACGAGCAGCAGGCGCCCGCCGGCGGAGCGGGCCGCCTCGACGGCCGCCTTGGCCTCACCCGACTCGAGGGCCATGGTGAAGACCATCCCGGGCAGCACGACCCCTGACTTGAGGGGGAGCAATGGGAGTGTCACATTTTCGTTCGTCATGGGATCACTTTCTCGGGGGAAATTCCTCTGACTGGTCAACAATATGGGTGACGAAGTGATTCCCGAGCGGTCCGGCCCCCGGCCAGGGCCGGAGCAGGGAGGCGGGGCGGCCGGGCCCCATGCTGCCTACGCTGGGGCCGTGGAACCGAGCACCGAGACCATCGTCCCCGGGCAGGCCGGCGGGACGACGCTGGCTCCGCAGCGGCCGGCGCCCGACCTCGACGACGGGGACCACGACCGGATGGCCCACATCGTCCTGGAGGGGTACACCCCCAAGGAAGGCGACTTCGTCTCCATGGGGCCCAGCGTGGTCGAGGGCATCGTGAACCGGACCGCCGTGCGGGCCCTGTGCGGCAAGGAATGGGTCCCGGGCCGGGACCCGGCACGCTACGGGCTGTGCCCCACCTGCAAGGAGATCGCCGAGTCGATGGGCTGGAAGATCCCCTCCGCCTGAGCCAGCCGCCGCCGGGCCCCTGCGGCCCGGATCCTGTACCGCCGCCGCCGCGCCCGGTACCGTGCGCCCAACCGATCGAGCGTGGCCCGGGGCCGCCGCCGGGAAGGAGCACGTTGGCACAGGTCAGCTTCGACGGCGTGACCAAGCGCTTCGGTGACACGACGGCGGTCGACGACCTGACGCTGTCGATCCCCGACGGCGAGCTCCTGGTCCTCCTGGGCTCGTCGGGGTGCGGCAAGACGACGGCGCTGCGCCTCGTGGCCGGCCTGGAGGAGATCACCGAGGGGGCCGTCTCCATCGGGGAGCGCGTCGTCAACGACGTCGACCCCAAGGACCGCGACGTGGCCATGGTCTTCCAGAGCTACGCGCTGTACCCGCACTTGAGCGTCGCCAAGAACATCGAGTTCCCGCTGCGCCAGCGCGGCGTGGCCAAGGAGGAGCGCGCCGCCAAGGTGAAGCGGGCGGCCGAGACCCTCGGGCTGGGCGAGCTGCTCGGCCGCAAGCCGGCCCAGCTCTCGGGCGGGCAGCGCCAGCGCGTCGCGCTTGCCCGGGCCATCGTGCGCGAGCCGACGGTCTTCCTGATGGACGAGCCGCTGTCGAACCTCGATGCCGCGCTGCGCGTGCAGACCCGGGCCGACATCGTCGAGCTGCAGAGCCGGCTCAAGACCACCACGCTCTACGTCACCCACGACCAGGTCGAGGCGATGACGATGGGCCACCGCATCGCGGTCATGAGCGAAGGCAGGCTCCAGCAGGTGGCCGCGCCCGAGGACCTGTACGCCAAGCCCACCAACGTGTTCGTGGCCCATTTCCTCGGCAGCCCGGGCATGAACCTGGTCGAGGGGATGCTGGTCGAGAACGGGCCGCCCGACACGTCAGGCGGTGGCGGGAGCGGGAGCGGCACGCTGTGCGTCGCCTTCGCCGGGGCGTCGGTGCCGTTGCCGGCCGAGGTGGCGGACGCGGTCCGCGGCAGCGGGCCCGACGTCGTGCTCGGCCTGCGGCCCGAGGCGCTGCGCCTCAGCCCCGACGGCGTGATCGCCGCCTCCGTGATCATCGTGGAGCTGCTGGGAGCCGAGACGCACGTGATCTGCCACACCGAGACCGGCGCCCGCATCATCGTGCGCCAGGGCGCCGGGGCGGCCAAACCGGGGATCGGCGCGGCGGTGCGCATCGCGGTCGATCCCGACCCGCAGGCCTATCACCTCTTCGACGCCGCCACCGGCAACCGCCTGGCGGGGCCGTGACGGCCACGAGCGTGCCGGCCGAGCCGGCGCCGGCACCGAGACCGGCGCCACACGACAGCCGCGGCCTGCGGACCCGCCTGCGCAAGGAAGCTGCGCTGGCCTACGTCCTGCTGGTCCCCGCCCTGGTGCTCTTCGGGGTCTTCTCCTTCTATCCCTTCCTGCGCAACTTCAAGCTGATGCTCTACGAGACGCCGCCGGTGCCCGGCCTCCCGGCGCACTACGTGGGCCTGCACCAGATCATCCCGACGATCACCTCGACGCAGTTCACCCAGAGCCTCGTCACCACGATCATCTTCGTGATCCTGGTGGTGCCGATCAGCCTCCTGCTCGGGCTGGCCCTGGCGGTGGCGGCCCACCGCAAGCTCAAGGGCATGGCGGTCTACCGGGTGATCTTCTCCTCGACGGTCGTCAGCTCCGTCGCCGTCGCCTCCGTCGTCTTCGGGACGCTGCTCAACCCGGTCGTGGGGCTGCTGCCCTGGCTCGGCATCAACCCGACGCCACCGGCACTCGAGAACACGACCTGGGCCCTGCCCTCCGTCGCGTTGATCACCATCTGGCAGTTCCTCGGGCTCTCGTTCATCATCATGTCGGCGGGGCTGCAGTCGGTCCCCGACGAGCTCCTCGAGGCGGCCCGGATCGACGGGGCGGGCTCGTGGACGAGGTTCTGGCGCATGACGGTGCCGCTGCTCTCCCCCACCATCTTCTTCGCGGTCGTCGTGAGCACGATCTACGCCTTCCAGGCCTTCGGCGCGGTCGACATCCTCATCGGGAACCAGAACGCGGTGCGCCTGCACACCAACGTGCTCATCTACAACATCCTCAACACGCTGCAGATCGAGAGCAACCCGGGGGCCGCCGCCATCATGGCCACCGTGCTGTTCCTCATCATCCTGGGGCTCACCCTCCTGCAGCTGCGCTTCCTGGAACGGCGGGTGAGCTATGTCCGTTGACGCGACCACGGCGATGCCGGCGCCGGCCGAGGTCGGTCGCGAGGTCCCGGCCCGGCGCAGGCCGCGGCGGCGGCTGCGGACGATCGGCAGCTACACGCTGCTGACGGCGGCGGCCATCGTGGTGATCTTCCCGATCTACATCACGATCGTGAACTCGCTGTTGGCGCCCCAGCAACTGGTGCAGCAGCCCCCGCCGCTCTTCCCGAGCAACCCGCAATGGCACGACTACAACGCGGCGTGGACGACCGGGCAGATGTCCAAGTACGTGGCCACGTCGGCGATCATGACCGCCATCATCGTGGTGGGCCAGCTGGTCACCTCCATCCTGGCCGCCTACGCCTTCGCCTTCCTGCGCTTCCCCTTCAAGCGGACGCTCTTCGTGATCTGCCTGATCACGCTGATGATCCCGTTCGAGGTCACCTTCATCACCAACCTCGACACGGTCACGTCGCTGCACTGGTTCAACACGTACGCCGGCCTGTCGATCCCGTTCCTGGCCACCGGCTTCGGCATCTTCCTGCTCCGCCAGGCCTTCCTGCAGATCCCACGTGACCTCCAGGAGGCGGCGCAGCTCGACGGCTACGGGCACCTGCGCTTCATGACCCGGGTCGCCGTGCCGCTGGCCCGCCCGTCGCTCGCCGCGCTCGCCGTCTTCTCCTTCCTCGGGGCGTGGAACCAGTACCTGTGGCCGCTGGTGGCGACGGGCGGAACCTCACCCCTCTACACCGTGCAGATCGGCCTGAAGCAGCTCCTCGGGACCGAGGTCTCGCAGATCCCCGTGTCGCTCGCGGGCGCCGTCATCGCGTTCGTGCCGCTCGTGATCCTCCTCATCGTCTTCCAGAAGCAGCTTGTGCGGAGCCTCACGGCCGGCGCGGTGAAATAGGGGGCGGCGAACAGGGGGCGGCGACCCCCCGGGCGCCTCCGGTGCTAGGCAATAGACATGCGGACCGCTCGACTCTCCCGACTCACCGCCGCGGCACTGTTCCTGGCGTCGGCCACGACCGCCACCACGGCCGCCGTCGTCGTCACCGCGGCCGCCGCGCCCCCCGCCGGTGCCGCTGCCAAATTGCCCAGTTGCAACCTCAAGGCGCTGGCCAGCCACCAGGGTGTGGTCGACATCACCTTCTGGGAGTCCGCCTCGGAGGCCAACCTGACGACGCTGCAGTCGATCACCAACGCCTTCAACTCGTCGCAGTCCAAGGTGCACGTGACGCTGGTCACCCAGGCGGGCTACGACGACACCTGGCAGAAGTACCTGGCCGGCCTCTCCAACGGGCAGCTGCCCGACGCGGTCCAGCTGGAGGACCAGCGCACCCAGGCGGCCATCGACACCGGCTCCTTCCTACCGGTCCAGTCCTGCATGAACGCCGCCAAGTACTCCACGAGCGACTACCTGCCCCGGCCGTTGGCCTATTGGAAGGTGAACGGCGTGCAGTGGGCGCTCCCCTTCGCCGTGTCGGCACCGATCCTGTACTACAACGAGGCCGCCTTCACGAAGGCCGGGCTGAACCCCGCCGACCCGCCGACGACGCTCTCGCAGATGGTGTCCGACGCCAAGACCCTCAAGGCCTCGGGGTCCGGCATGGGCCTGGTCCTCGACCCGTGGCACCTCGAGACCTGGCTGTCCACCGCGAACCAGCTCTTCGTGAACAACAAGAACGGGCGCAGCGCCCGGGCGACGGCGGGCGCGTTCGACAATTCGACGGCTGTGTCGATCTTCAGCCAGCTCAAGCAGCTCGTGACGTCGGGCGACGCCACCACGAACCCCTCGACCGGACCCGACGAGTACGACAACCTCCTCGGCATGGGCAGCGGCAAGTACGGCATGACGATCGAGACGTCGGCCGCGCTGGGCACGGTGACGCAGTTGCTCAGCAGCGGCCAGTACTCCAGCGTCAAGCTGGGGATCGGCGCCTTCCCGGTATACAGCTCGTCGGTGCAGGGCGGCGTCGAGCCCGGAGGCTCGGGCGTCTACATCTCGAACAAGGTCCCCGCCATCAACCAGGCCGCCGCGTGGGAGTACCTGTCCTACATCTGCAACACGCAGTCGCAGGCGACCTGGGCCGCCGGCACGGGCTACATCCCGGTGCGCAAGTCCTCGGCGCAGACGGCGACGGTCCAGCACCTGTGGACGACGAACCCCGGGTACAAGGTCGCCTACAACGAGATCAACAACGGGGCCAACACCCCGGCGACCTCGGGCTCGGTCATCGGCCCCTACGCGGACGTGCGCACCGACATCCTGAACGCCGAGATCTCCATGTACACCGGCGGCGTGTCGCCGAGCAACGCGGTGAAGTCGGCGGAGTCCAACGTCAACAGCACCATCTCGAGCTACAACAGCCGGCTCGGCGCGTCGTAGCCGGGCGTCGCGCCGGAGGGCTCGCGCCTCCCCGGATGGGGTTCCCCCGCTGAGCCGACCTCAGGTGCCGGGTCGCCCGCGTTGAGTCCCATTCAACGGACGCCCCGGTCATGTCCGCACCAGGACAACACCTCGTTCCGCAGTCCTGCGCCCGCGGGTCGGGCGGTGCCGGACGCGATGGAGTAGAAGGCATCGAGATGCTGCGGCGGTGCGCCCGTGTTCGTCGTGACGACCAACCGTCTCCCGGCAGTCCGGACGAAGACGACCCGCGGTATGGCGACGGTGACGGTGCCGTCGGCGACACCACTGCGGCCCATGGCACGGGTGCCGCCGTCCGCCGTGAAGGAGCACACCACTCCGCCGGAGGTCGCACCCGCCCAGCCGTGCCGGGACGTCGCGACCGGGCCCCCGCGGCCCGATCCCGGGTTTGCGTGGCCGGTGCCTCCGAATGCGAGGAGCGTCGCAACGCCCAAGACCGCAAAGCCGCCAACCGCACCCATGGCCATGACGTCGGCACAGAGGCACGCCGGCCTGAGCGCGGGCTCGGAGGCACGCTCCTGGGTTCGACGTCGGGGTCGCTGGCCATCATCGTCTGAGCTCGACTGCGGGGAACGTGGGTGGAACAGCCTCCGTACGCTGCACCTTTCGCCCGGGGTCTCGGGCCCGTCCTCGCGCTCCGCGGATAGCGCGGACCATTCGCGGGACCCGTAATTACCGAATCTTGCTAAAGCCGAGTGATTTAGTTATATTTCGCTGGTACCGCAGTTGCGGACGCAGCTGAGGCTCTATCCGAAACGACCGAAAGGGTGTCCGTGAGACAGAAGAGAGGCATATTCGCCGCAGGACTCGTGGGACTGGCCGCCACCGTGCTGCCGGTCCTGGGAAGTGGTTCTGCCTCCGCGGACTATGCGCCGCAGCCAGGGGACATCGTAGGGGTCGGCGGCGACACGCCGCAGTACGCGCTGCAATTCGCCGCCGACGGCGACACCGCAGGGGCGGCAGGATTCAACGGGGCCGGCAACAAGAACAGGCTGGTGGCCTTCAACGCCACGCCCGATGCCAACGGGCGTTCGGCCTACACGAACAGCGTGACGACGGGTACGGCGTCGGTGGCGCTCAACCCCACCGACGTCCTGCGGGCCGGCACCCACCCGGTGCAGCGGGTCTCGAGCAGTGGAAACGCGATCACCGCCCTCCTTGACGACACCAACTCTCCCGAAGTCATCAACTACGTGTTCAGCGCCAGCCTCCCGACGCCAACCCAGCAATCTACGGCCGCCAGCAACGGCTGGGGCTATCTACACGTGGTGGAGTTCGGTACGGACGCCGTAGAGATCGCGGCGGACAACACCAGCACCAACGCCCCGGCTGGTTTGTCGGCCCAGGACCTGCTCGACATCTACACGGGGGTGGACACGACCTGGAATGAGCTGCCCGGCAACTCGAGCGGGTCGAGCGCAACCATCGTCCCACTGATCCCGCCGACGGGTTCCTCTATCTACAAGACCTTCATCGCCGACCTGACGACGGCGAACGGCGGCACTGCGCCGACCCTCTCGACCTCCGTCAAGACGGTGGAACAGAACGACCCATCTGCGATCACAGGGTCGTCGAGTTCCGCGAATGCGATCGTCCCGTTCTCGGCGGCGCGGTTGTCGCTCTGGAACAGTGGCTACTTCTACAACCCCGCCGACACTTTCGGCCAGGCTGGCAGCCCCTTCCCGTTGCCCCCCGCCACCAGCAACCCACTGGCCCCCGGCGTGAGCCTGCTCACCGGGACGGTGCCCGGTGGTGGCACTGCCTATGACAGCGCGATCACCGACTACGTGATTTTCCGCCAGAGTGACGTGGCGTCCACCACACCCTTCGAGCCGGGCAGCTCTCTCAACTGGACGCAGGCGCTGTTCTCCTACCCTGCCGCGCCGAGCATTGCCTGGTTCGACTCGGGAGCGGGCCAGGCGCTGATCGCAGCGTCGGGCGTGACACCGGTCTACGACGACCTCGGGGACGCCCATTCGTAGACGACCACACTCCTGCAGACACAAGAGCCTGGCTGGGCGGAGGGTGAAACCTCCGCCCAGCCATGGCAACGCTGCATGGTGGCGGTTGCGACGCCATCACCCAGCAACCCCCTGACCAAGACGATCAAACCTCAATCGAGGGGAAAGTGAAGGCTAACAATGAAGAAAGGCCTGTTCAACGCCGCCTCGGCGGTCGTGCTGGCCGCGCTGGCCACAGGGCTCCTGACCATCGGCCTCGGCGGCACCGCCTCTGCGGCGGCTCCGCCATGGGAACCGGATCCCGGTTCGGTGGGTGCTTTGGTGTTCTACAACGCCGCCGGGCAGCAGATCACCGGCGGCAATCTCACCGACTCACCCATCGCCGCCTACGTCGAGGGCACCACGACCCTGCGTTCCGGTGACACCACGGCCACTCTCTACGGCTACCTGCCCGTCTCGGGCGAGCCAACGAGCGAGTGGTCGGGCCTCCAGCTCGGCGGGTCCCCGACCTTCCCGAACGCCGGCGCACCGACACCCTTGAACACAGCGACGCTGCCCGTCGAGACCGGCGCGAGTGGCAACGACACGATTTCGAACCTCGAGACGGTCTACCCCAACAACGGGACCGGCAGCTATGCGGGCACCTACGAGCTCCGTCTCTACACTGGTGCGTCCGGCAAGTCGCAGACGACGGCCTACGACTCGGCCGACATCTCGATCACTGGCTCCACGTGGTCCGTGGAGTACCCGGCGCCGACCCTGACCTCCACGACGACGACGGTGACGGCGCCCACGGGGACGCTGTCGGCGTCCAACGGGTCCGGGGCCACGGCGACGCTGAGCGCCAGCGTGAGCCCCGCGGTGGCCGGCACGGTGCAGTTCACCGTCAACGGGACCACCGTCGGCAGCCCGGTCCCTGAGACCACCGGCACCGCTTCGCTGGCCAGCCAGACCCTCGGGATCGGATCGGACTCGGTAGGTGCCGTGTTCACGCCGGGAGCATTCCTCGGGTACAGCGGTTCGACGGCGACGCCGGTCTCGGTCACGGTCAACCCGCCGGCACCGGACAGCACGAGCACGACCGTCAGCGCACCCACCTCGGGGACATCCGTCAACGAGTTCCAGAGCGTCCCGCTGACCGCGACCGTGTTCGATTCGACCATCGGCAACAACACTCAGATCAACTCCGGCTTCGGTTCGGTCGTGTTCTACGCGAACCCAACCGACAGCACGACGGTCACGGGCACGACCGCCACTCTCGGCACGGCTCCGGTGGGAAGCGGAGGACAGGCCTCGGCGACGTACAGCGGCGGCTTCAGCACCTCTGGCCCGCAGTACATCTTTGCGGTGTTCACGCCGGCCGACGGCGGTCTCTCCTACGCGTCCTACACGGGATCGACGTCGTCGACTTCCTCGCTGACCGTGAACGCAAGCTCATTGGGGAGCGGGCAGAACGTCGAGACGTCCGTGCAGGCCGGGACGCTCACCATCACGACCCCCTACACCCAGGGATCCCCGCTCAACCTGGGTACGGCTGTCCTGAACGGTGCTGGCTCGGAGTTCACGGCCAGCGCAGCGTTCGGTGGTTCGAACGCGCCAGTGACGATCACTGACACCAGGGGCGGCGCCACTGGCTGGACGGCGACCGCCACCGCGACGGACTTCACCGGGGACTCGACCTCGAACAGCGGGAAGAGCATCAATGCCCAGAACCTCTCGCTGAACAACGTGGCGGCGGTGCAAGTTCAGGGCAACACCCTGTCGTCGAGCAGCGTCACTCCGAGCAACGTGCCCACCGCCGCGACGTCTCCGTACGCGCCCGGCGTGGCCGGGACGGACGGACTCTCGGGTGGTGGTGCCGGCGGGAATGGAGGCTCTCAACACACGTTTGCGGCCATTTCGGGGACGAGCAGTGTCGGGTCCGTCAGCATCACGGGGACGGTCAACCTGATCGCACCGACGTCGACGCCGGCTGGGCTGTACGGCGCGACCTTGACGCTCACCGTGGCCTGAGCGTCACATTGCATGCGAACCTCCCGTGTGCGGGGGCTCGACGCCCCTAGGCACACGGACTCCCGGGGGGAGGGGCTGAGCCCCTCCCCCCGATCCGCGTCTCAGCACAGGAAGGGCCGCTACGGGGCCGCGAATCCCCCCAAAGTCACCGATTTCGAGTGCAACCATAAATTTGATAGTTTTAGTCAGCTATGAGCAACCCCCCTTGGTCTGCTGCTACGCGACCCAGCTGGCGCGGGCAGCGGGGAACGACAGGACTCCTGGTGGTGGCACTCGCGGCCACGGCTGCTCTCGTGCTGATCTCCCCCAGGGCGGCCGGAGCTGCCGGCCCGGCACCCGCGGCGGCGGCCGGAGCCACAGCGGCCGGTCGGGCCACCTTCGGCCTGGCACCGGCCTCGGCCACCGGGCCCGACGGGCGCCCCAACCTCGACTACGCGGTCAGCCCCGGAGAAGTGCTCTTCGATCACGTGGCCGCCCTCAATTACTCCGCCCTCCCGCTCACGCTCCAGCTTTACGCCGTCGACGCGGACGAAACCTCCCAAGGCGGCTTCGCGCTGACTCTTCCGGGCAGGCAACAGACGGGGGTGGGGAGCTGGGTATCCGTCCCCGCGCAGGACGACACCGTTGTCGTGCCGGCGCGATCTTCGCTCGGACCCGGGACGGTGGTGGTTCCCATCACCGTCCACGTTCCCGTCAATGCCTCTCCCGGAGACCACGCCGGAGGCGTCCTGGTCTCCCTCTCCACCACCGGGCGGAACCGGAGCGGCGAGGCGATCACGCTGGTGCAACGGACCGGGACCAGGGTCCTGATGACGGTGGCGGGAACGCTGACGCCCCGGCTGACGGTGACCGACCTGCACGCCACGTACGCGGGCTCCCTCGACCCGGTCGGCCGCGGCGAGGTCCACCTCTCGTATGTCTTGCGGAACAGCGGGAACGTCGACTTGACCGTCACGCAGGGCGCGTCGGTGTCGGGCATTCTGGGCGCCAGCGCCCACACCAAGATTCCGGGCGAGACGTTCCTGCTGCCTGGCGCGTCCGTGACGCGTACGGCAGAGGTGCGTGGAGTGTGGCCCCAGATCCTGTCCCACGCCTCAGTGACCGGAACTCCACGAACGCAGACAAGTCAGAAGAGCGTCATTTTCGCACCGGTCACCGCGACCGCCCGCGTGTGGACGATCCCGTGGGTGCTCATCATCATCGTGGCGGCTCTGATCGTGGGCCTCGTCCTGTTTCGGCGACACCGCAGGCGCCATCCCCGTCGGGCCCCGGCCCACTCGACCCGGCGCGCCAAGGGAGCCGCGGCGGCCACCCAGCCGCCGAAGACGAAGGTCACCGTATGAGGACCTTCGTCTTCCGACGCGCCGTGATCCTCGGGTTGGTCGGCCTGGGTCTCTCCCTGGCATCAATTCCCCTCGGGTGTGGGGCGACACCGGTCAGCGCCGCGTCCGCGGCCCCTTACAGCGACCCCGACGCGGTCGGCTCCATCGGCCTGTGCAACCAGGCGGGCCAGCAGATCACCAGCGGCAACATCAACACCGCCCCGTTCGCCTGGCGCGCGGTGTCGTCGCAACCGGCTCCAGCGCCGTACAACGGCGCGAGCCGGACGGCACAGCTGCTGGCCTATCAGCCTCTCATGGGGCTCGCGGCCAGCGACTGGAGCGGCGGCCAGCTCACCGCTTCGTCGCGCTACTCGAACCCAGCTGCACCCATGGCGGCGGCGACGTCCGCCGACCCGTCGCTGGCCCAGTACATGGTCGGGTACAAGCCTGACTGGGACGGCTTCCTCGAACTGCGAATTTACCTGGGTGCGGCCAACGAACAGGCGTACACGGTGCACTACCCCGCGCTGAACATCGAGGTGACCGGCCAAACCTGGCAGGCGGTGGGCGGCGGACCGGTCGACTGCGCCGCCGGCGCCGCCGAATCGATCGAGAGCATCCTTCTTCCCAGCACGGCCACGACCACGACCGTGACGACGGCCATGCCACCAGGGGCATCGGCCGCGGCGGGCAGCGTGGCCGCCGGCGCTGCTGGTACGTCGGGTACTTCCGGCTCGTCACCGACCCACGGCGAGCCGGCCCCGCACGGCGATGCCGGCTCGCCGGCAACTCACCTCAGTGCCGCGTCGACGAGCTCGACCTCGCCGGGGGAATCAGGCGTCACTCCCTGGGTCATCGTCGGTGCCCTGCTCGCGCTCGGCGCTGTCGTCCTCATCGTCCTCCTGGCCCGGCGCCGCCGGCGCCGCAACCCCCCGTCCGACCCGGAACCGCATTCTCCGTCCCATCCACAAGCACCGACCACCGTCGGGGCCTCGTCCACGAAAGGCACCTCCCCATGAACAACGTCCTGCGCCGGTTTGCGTCCCGAGCGACCACGGCAGTCGTCGTCACCGTCATACTGGTCGGTGGCAGCACGCTGGCGACTGGTCTGATCGCGGCCTTCGACGCCACGCCGGCGTCGGCCGTCACCGTGCCCCCGTGGGAGCCGGACCCAGGCTCGGTGGGCGGGCTGGTGTTCTACAACGCGGCCGGGACTCAGATCACCGGCGGCAACGTGACCGACGCACCCATCGCGGCGTACGTCGAGGGCACTTCGACCGTCCGCTCCGGTGACACCGTGGCCACTCTCTACGGTTACCTGCCCGTCTCCGGCGAACCAACGAGCGAGTGGTCGGGCCTGCAGCTCGGCGGGTCCACGTCCTTCCCGAACGCCGGCGCACCGACACCTCTGAACACGGCGACGCTGCCCGTCGAGACCGGCGCGAGCGGCGACGACACGATATTCGATCTCGAGACGGTCTACCCCAACGTCGGGACCGGTGCCTACGCGGGGACATACCAGCTCCGGCTCTACACGAATGCGGCCGGCAAGTCACAGACCACGACCTACGACTCGGCGGACATCTCGATCAGCGGCACCGGCGACACCGCCACGTGGTCCGTGGTCTACCCCTCCACCCCGACGTTTTCGTCGCTCGGCGTCCTCCCTGCAAGCCCCCAGCAGTTCGGGACCTCCGAAACCCTCACTGCCACGGTCAGCCCCTCGGCCGCCACGGGCACGGTGCAGTTCGAGGTCGGCACGACCGACATCGGAACCCCCGTGACAGTCACCTCGGGCAGCGCCCAGACCACGACCTCAGCCCTGCCGGTGGGCGCCGACGCGCTCGACGCGGTCTTCACGCCGACGACAGGCAGCGGCTATTCGGCGTCGAACGGCCTGGCGCCGTTCACGGTGAGCACCGCAGCCGAGGGCACCACGACGTCGCTCAACGCCGTGACCACGCCCATCGACTATGGCGCCGAGAACAGCGAGACCTTCACCGGCACCGTGACGGGCCAGAGCAGCGACGGCTACCCGAAGGGCACCGTGACCGTGTACTACGGGGCGAGCCCGACCGCGTTGTGCAACGAAACCCTTCCGGCGGGCTCCGGAGACAGCACCAACTTCAGCTGCGCGCTGACGACGAGCCAGCTGACACCGAACAGCTACGGGAGCGTCGTTGCCGTCTTCACCCCGGCGGGCACCTCGTCATCGAACCCCGACTTCACCTACACGACATCGACCTCGACTCCGACCCAGAGCTTCACGGTGGATCCCCAGTCCGTAGGCACCACCACATCGCTCAACGCGGTGACCACGCCCATCACCTACGGCGCCGAGAACAGCGAGACCTTCACCGGCACGGTGACGGGAGCGACCGGCGACGGGTACCCCGAGGGGACGGTGACCGTCAACTACGGGGCGAGCCCGACCGAGCTGTGCAGTGAGACCCTTCCGACCGGCTCCGGAGACAGCGCCAATTTCAGCTGCTCGCTCACTCCCAGCCAACTGGCGACGGGCCCCTACACCAGCGTCGACGCCATCTTCACCCCGGCGGGCACCTCGTCGTCGAATCCCGACGACACCTACACGACGTCGACCTCGACCCCGACCCAGGGCTTCACGGTGAGCCTCGGGTCCGTGGGCACCACCACGTCGCTCAACGCGGTGACCACGCCCATCACCTACGGCGCCGAGACCGCCGAGACCTTCACCGGCACCGTGACGGGTCAGGCCAGCGACGGGTACCCCGAGGGGTCGGTCACCCTCGACTACGGCTCGACCCCGGTCGCCCTGTGCAACGAGACCCTGCCCGCCGGCTCCGGTGACAGCGCCGGCTTCAGTTGCTCGCTGACCGCGAGCCAACTGGCGGCGGGCACCTACAGCAACGTCGACGCCGTCTTTGCGCCCGGGGTCAGCTCGTCGTCGAACCCGGACATCAGCTACACGGGATCGACCTCGACCCCGACCCAGAGCTTCGCGGTGCACCCGGTGTCCGCAGGCTCCACGACATCGCTGAACGCCGTGACCTCACCGATCCTGTTCGGCTCCGAGTCCGCCGAGACGTTCACCGGCACGGTGACGGGCCAGAGCGGCGACGGGTACCCCGAGGGGACGGTGACCCTCGACTACGGGGCGAGCCCGGTCGAGCTCTGCAGCGAGGCCCTCCCGGCCGGCTCCGGTGACAGCGCCAATTTCAGCTGCTCACTGAGCGCGAGCCAGCTGGCAGCAAACACGTACAGCAGCGTCGATGCCGTCTTCACACCGGCGGGCACGTCGTCGTCGAACCCGGACTTCAGCTACACGGCGTCGACGTCGAGCCCGACGCAGAGCTTCACGGTGAACCCGCTCATCCCGACCACCACCGGGCTCGGAGTGAGCCCCCCCGGGCCGCAGTCGGCGGGCACTTCGGAGACACTGACCGCGACGGTATCGCCGTCTCAAGCGACCGGAACCGTGCAATTCGAGGCCAACGGGTCCGAGATCGGCAGCACGGTGACCGTGAGCGGTGGGACCGCGACCTATGTCACGTCGGGTTTGCCTGCAGGCATTGACTCCCTGACCGCGGTGTACACACCGTCCGCCGGTACCGCCTACGTGGGGTCGTCCGGTTCCGCTTCGTTCACGGTGGTGCCGAGCCCGCCGCCTGCTCCGAGCGGCTCCACCAATTCCCAGGGGGCGACGTCGTCATCGTCCAGCGGCACGGCCACCGCGACCTCCACTCAGGAGACCGTGACCGCTTCCGGAGAAGGCGCGCTCACGGTCGCGACCTACGCGTCCAACCCGAGCGCGGTGGCCATCAGTGACGGCACCGGCGCCTACTACGACGCACAGGTCGCGGGTGGTTCCAACTTCACCTCGCTGACCGTCACCATCTGCGACCCGGGATCCGGCAATTCGCTGTCCTGGCTGAACGGGTCGACCTGGGAGCCCTTCTCGAGTGTCACGACCGTCGGCGGCTGTCTGGTGGGCACGGTGAACTCGACCACCTCGCCCACGTTGGCCCAGCTGACCGGCACCGTCGTGGCCGTCGTGCAGAAGTCCGCCGGCTACACCCTGGTCGCCTCGGACGGTGGGGTCTTCAACTACGGCGGCGCCGGCTTCTTCGGCTCGGCCGGCTCGATCCACCTCAACAAGCCGATCGTCGGGATCGCCACCACCCCCGACGGCGGCGGCTACTGGCTGGTGGCGTCCGACGGTGGGGTCTTCAACTACGGCGACGCCGGGTTCTACGGCTCGGCCGGGTCGGTGCACCTCAACAAGCCCATCGTGGGCATCGCCGCGACCCCCGACGGCAAGGGCTACTGGCTCGTGGCGTCCGACGGCGGCATCTTCAACTACGGCGACGCCGGCTTCTTCGGCTCGGCCGGGTCGCTGCACCTGAACAAGCCCATCGTGGGCATCGCCTCGACGCTCGACGGTGGTGGTTACTGGCTGGTGGCGTCCGACGGCGGCATCTTCAACTACGGCGACGCCGGCTTCTTCGGCTCCGCCGGGTCGCTGCAGCTCAACAAGCCCATCGTGGGCGTCACCGCCACGCACGACGGCGGTGGCTACTGGCTGGTCGCCTCCGACGGCGGTGTCTTCAACTACGGCGACGCCGCCTTCGAGGGGTCGGCCGGCTCGGTACACCTCAACAAGCCGATCGTCGGCATCACCGCCACCCCCGATGGCGGTGGCTACTGGTTGGTCGCCTCCGACGGCGGGATCTTCAACTACGGCGACGCCGCCTTCGAGGGCTCGGCGGGCGGTTCCCCGCTCAATGCGTCCATCGTGGGTGTGAGCGCCGGTTAGAAGCTGGAGGACCCCATGACCATCAGAATCGACGACGCGCCCATCGTGCCGATCGGATCGGGCGGAGGGAAGCGCAAGGGCGGCCGCCGCGGCTCCGCCGCGGGTGCACACCCGTGGCGGGGCGCAGCCGCCCTCGAAGCCGTGGGCGTCTACGCCTGGTTCGGCGACACCATGGTGCTGGAGGACGTCACCCTGTCGGTCGCACCCCGGAGCGTCACCGCGCTCATCGGCCCGTCGGGCTGCGGCAAGTCGACTTTCCTGCGCATCCTGAACCGCATGCACGAGTCCGTGCCGGGGGCCAAGATGGCCGGAGAGGTCCTCCTCGACGGGCAGGACGTCTACGCGCCCGACTTCAGGATCACCGAGACCCGCCGGGAGATCGGCATGGTCTTCCAGAAGCCGAACCCGTTCCCGGCCATGTCGATCGCCGACAACGTGACGGCGGGACTGACGCTGAACGGCACCAAGGTCAGCCGCTCCGAGCGGGCCGAGCTGGTGGAGACCTGCCTGCTGCGGGCGGGTCTGTGGGACGAGGTCAAGGATCGGCTGGGGCGTCCGGGCGGGGCGCTGTCGGGCGGCCAGCAGCAGCGGCTCTGCATCGCCCGCTCCCTCGCCGTTGGCCCCAAGGTGCTCCTGATGGACGAGCCCTGCTCGGCCCTCGACCCCACCTCGACCAACCGGATTGAGGAGACCATACGGGAGCTGAGCTCGCTGGTCACCATCGTCATCGTCACCCACAACATGCAGCAGGCGGTCCGGGTCTCCGAGCGGGCCGCGTTCTTCCTGGCCGAACAGGGCGCACCCGGCCGCATCGTGGAGCAGGCGGCGACCGCGTCCCTGTTCGACAATCCGTCGGACTCCCGGACCGCCGACTACGTGCAGGGTCGCTTCGGATGACCATCACGGCCCGCCCGCCCGCAGCACCGCGCCAGATCACGGCGCAGCTGCAGCCGTCGGACCGCCTCTTCCACGGCGCGGCGCGGGTGATCGGCATGCTCGTCCTGTGCGTCACGGGCGCCATCGGGCTCTTCCTCGGCTACCAGTCCATCCCGACACTGCGCCACTACGGGCTGAGCTTCTTCACCACGGCCACCTGGCAGCCGGAACTCGACAAGATCGGGATCGCCGCCGTCCTCGTGGGTACGGTGGAGGTCGCCCTGGTGGCACTCGTGGTGAGCTTTCCCCTGGCGCTGATGTTCGCGCTGTTCATCTCGGACTACGCACCGCGGCGGCTGAAGTCCTGGCTGGTCACGATGGTCGACCTCATGGCGGCCGTACCCAGCATTATCTACGGGCTCTGGGGGTTCTTCCTGCTCCAACCCCAGGCCATCAACCTGGCCCGCTGGATGAGCCAGTACCTGGGCTTCATCCCGATCTTCCACGTGGACACGGACCCGGGCGCCGCGGTGTGGCAGCAGTCGCGGTACACGAGTTCGGCGTTCGTGGCGGGCCTGACTGTTGCCATGATGACGATCCCGCTCGCCTGCGCGGTCATGCGCGCTGTCTTCGACCAGGCTCCCGTCGCCGAGCGGGAGGCGGCCACCGCGCTCGGAGCCACGCGGTTCGGTGTGGCGAGGACCGTCGTCCTGCCGTTCGCCAAGGGAGGCATCATCGGCGGTACCATGCTGGCGCTCGGTCGGGCGCTCGGCGAGACCGCCGCCGTGCTCATCATCGTCTCGCCCGACTTCATCATCAAGCCTCGCATCTTGGAGGCGGGCACCCAGACGACCTCTGCGTTGATCGCGTCGAACTTCGGCAACGCAACGAAGTCGCAGCTCTCCGCGCTGCTGACCGCGGGATTCGTCCTGTTCCTCATCACCATCGTCGTGAACATGGTGGCGGCCACCGTCATCCGGCGTAGCCGCAGCGGCGCGACCTCGGACATCTGACGATGACAACCATCGAAGCCCCGCCCCCCGTCAAGGAACGCACCGAGCCGGCGCCGACCCCACGACGCCCGCGGCGCGTGCGGGCGCTCACCGGCGAGGAATGGCTGTCGCTCGTCGGCTCCGCCCTGGCGTCCGTTGCACTGGTGACGATCGGCTACGAGCACATCCTCGACTTCAGTGGAACGCTCGGCTTCCTGCTCTGCCTCTACCTGACGTTCATGGTGATGTACGCCGTGGTCCTCTCGGTCTCGACCCCTCGCCCCATCGTGGTGGAGCGCCTGGTCACGATCACGCTGTGGCTGGCGGCGGCGGTCGTGCTCTTCGCCCTCGGGACAACGCTCGTCTACACGTTCATCAAGGGCTGGGGCGCCTTGGTCCACACGAACTTCTTCACCCACGACATGTCGGGCGTGGCGCCGACTGCACCGCTCACCCAGGGCGGAATCTTCCACGCCATCGTCGGGACGGTCATTGAGGTGGGCATCGCAGTGGTGATCTCCGTGCCCCTCGGCATCGCCACCGCCGTCTACATGATGGAAGTCGGGGGCAAGGGCTCCCGCCTCGTGCGCACCGTGGTCGAATCGATGACGGCTCTCCCCGAGATCCTGGCCGGCCTCTTCGTCTACGTGGTCCTGATCGTCGAGTTCGGCATGGCCAAGAGCGGTCTGGCCGCCTCCATCGCCATGGCGGTGACGATGGTCCCCATCATCGCCCGGGCCGGCGAGGTGGCCCTGCGCGTCGTGCCCGGCGGCCTGCGCGAGGCCAGTCAAGCGCTGGGCGCGACGCACTGGAAGACCGTGTGGAGGATCGTGCTGCCGAGCGCGCGCGCCGGACTCGGCACCGCCGTGATCCTGGCCATCGCCCGGGGCATCGGCGAGACGGCCGTCGTCCTCATCACCTCGGGTGCCTCGAGCTTCCTGACGTTCAACCCGACGGGGGTGCCGATGAACTCGTTGCCCCTCTACATCTACACCGCCTACACGACCCACGAGTCGAACGCCATCACGCGTGCCTTCGGCGCCGCCAGCGTGCTGCTCATCATGGTGCTGGCGCTCTTCGTGGTCATGCGCGTGCTGCTCCGCGAGAGGAAGAGCCGGTGAGACGGTCGTCGTGGCGTGGCATCGCCGCCACCGCACTGCTGGGAGCGTTCATCGCACCCGCGTCTCTGTGGGGCGGGCAGGCGGCCCAGGCCGACGCCGGCACCGCGCTCATTCAGGGCTCCGGATCGAGCTGGGCGGCCAACGCCGTCAACCAGTGGGTGGCCGACGTGGCCTCACAGGGGGTCCAGGTGGTGTTCACGCCGGACGGCGACGCCCAGGGCCGACAGGACTTCGCCAACCGGACGTCCGACTTCGCGGTGACAGCCGAGGGCTACCAGGGTGTCGACCCGGTGACCGGCGTGTCAGACAACTCCGGAGGTCGCCCCTATGCCTACCTGCCCATCGCGGCTGGGGGGACGTCGTTCCCCTACCAGATCAAGATCGACGGCCAGCAGGTCGAGAACCTCCGGCTCTCCGGCCAGACCCTGGCCAAGATCTTCACCAACCAGATCACCAACTGGGACGACCCAGCAATCACCAAGGACAACAACGGGGTGCAGCTGCCCTCCCTGCCCATCATCCCTGTCGTGCAGTCGGAGGGCTCCGGCTCGACCGAGCAGCTGACGAGCTACTTCAACGCAGAGTTCCCGAGCATTTGGCAGCCTTTCGCTGGGCAGGCCGGGGGGACCGAGTACTTCCCGCGGCAGGGCGACCAGATCGCCCAGAACGGCTCCAACTCGGCCATGAACTACGTGGCGTCCAGCCAGGCCAACGGATCGATCGGCTACGTGGAGTACTCGTACCCGCTGAGTGTCAACTATCCCGTCGTAAAGGTGCTCAACAGCGCCGGCTATTTCACGCTCCCGACGCAGTACAACGTCGCGGTGGCGCTCGAGGACGCACAGATCAATATGGACCCGACGTCGCCCGACTACCTCTTGCAGAACCTCGACAACGTCTACACCGATCCGGATCCCCGCACTTATCCCCTTTCTTCGTACGTTTACATGATTGAGCCGACCGGGACGTACCCCAACCCGGAGTCGAAGATCACGACCGCCAAGCGGCAATCGGTCGCCGACTTCGAGTACTACTCCATCTGCCAGGGTCAGAAGGAGATCGGGCCGATCGGGTACTCGCCACTACCGGTCAACCTCGTCGAGGCCGGCTTCGGCCAGATTCAGAAGCTCCAGCAAGCCGACCCCGGGATCGACCTGACCTCAATGAACATCGACACGTGCGACAACCCGACCTTCGTCGAGGGCCAGCCCGATACGAACTACCTGGCGACAATCGCGCCGCTGCCGCCGCCGTGCGACCAGCAGGGCGCCGGGCCGTGCGCGGCGGGCATCACGCCGAACGGGATCGGTGCCACACCGACGTCGTCGGGTGCCTATCCGGGCACGACCCACGCCGCCGCCGGGGCGGCGACCGCCGGAGCGTCCGGCTCGTCGGCCACCGCCTCGAATGCCGCCGCCTCCGCCGCAGCGAGTACGGGAGCAACGACCGCCGCCGCGGCGGCCACCGCGGCGGCACAGGCGGCCGCGGCAAAGAGTGCGGCTTCGGGCACGACGACCACGACCGAACCCGAGTTCATGCCGGCCACGCTGCCCAGCTACCACGCCTGGTCCGCGCTGGCCCGGTGGGGGCCGTACGCGGTCCTCCCCCTACTGGCCCTCTTCGCCGTTCCCGTCGTCATCGGCCGGCGCCGCGCCGCGCGGCAGCGTCAGGACGTCGGTTCGTGAGGACACTCGTCGCAATCGCCGCTGCGCTGAGCCTCGGGCTCGGCATCGCCGCGCCAGCCCTGCTCGGGTCCGATGCGGGGGCGGCGGGCGGCGACGCCGGTGCGTTCACGACCACACAGACGCTCTCCCGGGACCAGGTGGTCAACGGCACCGACCAGGTCGTCGACACCCGGTCGGTGACGCTCAATGTCAGCCAGACCGCCAACCTCCAGGGCCGCCAGGAGATCGACGTGTCGTGGAGCGGTGCGCACCCGACGGGCGGCATCATCGCCAACCAGAACTCGGCCGAAGCGCAGTACGAGGAATATCCGTTCGTGCTGCTCGAGTGCCGAGGTATCGATTCCTCCGTGGCCAGCCCGGCCCAGCAGCTCACCCCTCAGACGTGTTGGACCCAGACGTGGACCGAGCACTACCAAGACAGCCTCGGTGACGCGTACCCGCCTTACCGCCTCGACGAGTACGCGTCCGCCGCTCAGCGAGCACCGATCGTCGGTGCGCCGTCGCCCCTCCCCGCGTCGTGCAACGGCGACGAGGACGCGCCGGTGCAGGACTGGGTTCCCTTCGACGCCGACAACGGGCAGGTCTACTACGGCGGCAACGCCGGCTGCGCCGGAGAGCCCCCGGAGTCAGACGACGTGGGGGGCTCCGCCCTGCCCAGCAACGAGACGTTCGGAGTCACCGGCGTCGACGGCAGGGGGAGCGCCGACTTCGACGTCTTCACCTCGGACCAGAACGCGTCGCTCGGCTGTTCCCAGACCGTGTCGTGCGCGCTGGTCGCGGTTCCGATCATGGGCATCAGCTGCGACCCGACCGGTGCCTCGCCCGCTCCGAGCCAAGCCGACGTGGCCCAGTGCGAGGATACCGGCGCCTACGCGCCCGGGTCCCAGGCGGACACCAGCACGTACGAGAACGGCGCCGACCTGGCCGTCACCGGCAGCCTCTGGTGGAGCCCGTCGAACTGGCGCAACCGGATCACCGTGCCCTTGACCTTCGCCCCGCCACCAGACGCCTGCAGCCTGACCGGTTCGTCGTCGAGCAATGTGATCGACGTCTACGGCTCCGAGCTCCTCACGCAGGCGACCGGACAGTGGGACCCCAGCTTCTGCCAGAGCGGGTCCGACAGCTTCTCGGTGGTGCACGTCGTGTCGGGTGAACCCGAGGCGCGCAACCTGGTGGCGACCGGCAGCGCCGAGGCCGCGTTCACGAGCTACGCCCAACCGGGGGGCTACGGCAAACCCGTGGTCAACGCCCCCGTCGCCATCTCCGGGTTCACCATCTCCTACGACATCGACGGGTCCAACGGGCAGCCGTACGCCTCGCTCAAGCTGACGCCACTGCTCTTGGCCAAGTTGCTGACCGAGTCGTACCCCGGAGAGCTCTTCATGCAACAAGAGGATCCCGCACTGGCGCACAACCCGCTCAACATCACCCAGGACCCAGAGTTCACCGGGCTGAACCCGGGGATCAACCCGATCCTGATCAGTGGCGCCGCGTCGGAGGCCGCCTCTGAGCTGATGGCACTGTCCAGCGACTCCGACGTGATGGAGGCCCTGACCACCTACATCAACGACGACCCGACCGCCCGGGCCTGGCTCAACGGCGCTCCCGACCAGTGGGGCATGGTCGTCAACCCCGCGTACAAGGGGATACAACTACCGGTGGACCAGTGGCCGCTCCTGTCCACCTTCGAGCCCGCTACCTACTACCAGACCGACGACAACGACTGCCTGTACAACGACCCAGTCCCCTACCAACCCCTCGTGGCGGCCCCGCTGGCGAGCCTGGCGGACATCAGCGAGTCGCTGCAGTACAACGAGCCCAACTCGACGACGCAGTGCAGCCAGCCCACTCCCGACTCATCCCTCGGAGAGAAGCTGACGACGGACCGGCAGCAACCCGCCGGGAGCCGGTTCATGATCGGGATCACGCCTCTCGGCGACGACCAGCGCTACCTGCTCCAACCCGCCTCGCTGCAGACGACGGACGGCACATTCGTCGCTCCCGGCAACGCCTCGCTCCAGGCGGCGACGTCGCTGCTCACCCCGGACACGTCGTCGGGCACCTGGCCCATCCCCTACGCCGCCTTCCAGCAGTCGGCCGGCGCGTCGGCCTACCCCGGCACCATGGTCGTGTACGCCGCGATCCCCACGATGGGGCTGCCGGCGTCCGATGCACAGGAGTACGCCTCGTTCCTGCAGTTCGCGGCGGCCACCGGGCAGACCCCCGGCTCGGGGGTGAGCCAGCTCCCCCCGGGTTACCTCCCGATGACGCAAGCCGACGGGCTCGGCGCCATGGTCGCCGAGACGGAAGCGGCGGCGCAGGACGTGGCGGCGCAGAACGGGCAGGTGCCCGTGCTCACGGCCGGCAGCAGTCCGTCCGGGTCATCATCGTCAGCATCAGCATCAGCAGCCGCATCCGCATCCCCCTCCAGTGCGCACGCCGCCGGGGCGTCGGGCGGATTCGGCCAGTCGTTCGCCCCCGGCCAATACGGGTTCGTGCTGCCGCCGTTCTCGACTTCGTCCCCCGAGTCACCGGCCAAGCGCGCCCAGAGCGGTGCGACGACGCGACCCATACCGATCGAAATGGTCTCGAATCTGCTGCGGTCGGCGCAGCTGCTGTGGACCTCGGGGTTCCCGGTCGGCCTCCTGTTCGGGCTGGCCGCACTCGGCGCGCTGAGCGTACCCATGACGTACCGCCTGGGGCGGCGCCGCGGCCGATGGTGATCGAGGTCGTCCCGGCCCCGCCGCAAGAGGCGGAGCGGCAGAGGCAGGAGGCCGCCCCTCGCGCGCCGCGGACGGGCCCACCGGCTCCCGGGCTCGTGTCGGTCCTGCTCGCGCTCGTCATGGTCCTCAGCGTCGCCGCTCTCTTCTTCGGCACGTTCCTCTATGGCCTCAGCGGTTTGCAGGAACAGCGGAGCCAGCACCAGCTCTACTCCGCCATGCGCGGGCTGCTCAGCCCGTCGAGCCCGGTCGCACCTTGGATCGGCGGCGACATACCCAGCGGGTCCCCGGTGGCACTGCTCACCTCGCCCCAGGCCGGCCTGCACGACGCCGTGATCGTCGAAGGCACGTCGTCGGGCACTCTGCTCGCGGGGCCGGGACACCTGCCGAACACGCCCTTGCCGGGACAGGCCGGCGCGGCGGTCGTTCTGGGCAAGAGCGCCACAGCCGGCGCACCGTTCGGGGAGCTGGCACGGCTCCAGCCCGGGGACGTGATCACGGTACGCACGGGCCAGGGGCGCTTCCGCTACATCGTCAGGGGTCGCCTCGTCAGCGGTGGGCGGCTGCCCTCCGTGCCATCCACCTCCGGCTTCCTCCTCCTCGGCACCTCCGGCGGGACGGCCGCGCCGGGCGGGTTCACGCCGAGCCACGTCGTGTACACCTACGCCAGGTTGCAGGGCCACGCAGCACCCACGCCGCACGGACGACCCCGTACGGTGCCACGGCAGGACCGCCCCGGCCAGGGCGACCCGGGCGCCAGGCCGTTCGTGGCCCTGTGGCTCGGGCTCCTCCTCGCAGGCTCCGCCGCCTGCTGGTGGCTCTGGTCGTACTGGGGGCTGCTGCGCACGTGGCTCGTCGGGGCCCCGGTGCTATTCGCCGTCCTGTGGGCCCTCAGCGACGAGGCCATCCGGTTGTTCCCCAACGTCTATTGACGAGCTGGCGACAGCCACCCGCTCCAGCCGCTTCGCGGAGCGGGTGCACGTCGATGGCCGCTCGAGATCGAACGACACACAGACGTGCGCCCGCCACTCCTATCGGCGCGAAGTGGCACGGACTCAATAGAGCCGAAAGTCACATACGCGACCTGATCCCCAACTCGACCATGGCAGCGTGGGTACCATCGCTACAACGGGAGCAGGGTCGCCGCAGCGCGTGTCGCGCATGTGTTGGAGGAACGCGAATTGTGATGCAGGACGCCGTGTCGACCGAGAGGGTAGGGGTCAGCGCCTACCGAGTCATGTTCGAGCACAGCTCCGAAGGTGTGCTCCTCTCCACCGTGGACGGCCGGATCACCGCCGCCAACCCCGCGGCGGGTGCCATGCTCGGCCACACCCTCGACGAGATCTGCCGTCTGGGCCATGCGGGCCTGTTCGACGAGGAGGACCCCCGCTGGAAGCTCGGGGTCGCCGAGCGGGACCGCACCGGGTCGACGGTGAGCGTGGCGAGGCTGCGTGGCGGCGACGGCCGGATGATCGACTTCGAGGTGACCTCGCTGCGGTTTCGTGACGCCGACGGGTCAACCCAGATCTGCAGCATCCTCCACGACATCTCCGGCCGCACCGCCATAGAGCGCGAGATGGAGGAGCTGAGCGCGCGGCTGCTCCAGTTGTCCCTCGGCGACGAGCTGACGGGCTTCCAGAACCGTCGAGGTCTCCTCGTTGCCGGCAACCGCATGCTGCAGTTCGCCGACAGTGAGGCGTGCGACCTCCAGGTCCTGTTTGCGAACGTGGACAACGTCCAGGAACTGAACGACAGCCTGGGTCACCACGCCGGCGATGCGGCACTGCAGGCCGTGGCGCGCGCGCTCGCGGTCGTCTTCGGCAGGAACGACGTCCTCGCTCGCATCGGTGGCACCCAATTCCTCGTGCTTGCCCTCAACCTCCGGGCAGCCGACTGGACCCATGTGACCACCCGCATCCTCGACCACCTCTCCACACCGGACACGACCGGGTTCGTCGGCGCCGCGGTCCACGTGTCGTTCGGATGGACCACGCGCGCTGGTGGCGACCGGTCGTCGCTCGAGGAGCTGGTTGCCCGCTCCGACTGGGCAATGCTGGAGGCCAAGGAGGCGAGGGAGGCGGCCAACCGCTCGCGTGACCTGGCCGGCTCGTCCCTCCCCCACCACTGAGGTCCCCCCACACACGACGGATCGGGTCTTTCCAGCTCCACGCCGGCTGCAGCCAAACCTGACGAATCCCACCAGATCCGGTGGAATAGAGTACTCGGATGCTCCGAATCACCCCCCAACCCACACACGCGCCCGGTGAGGCCCCGTCCCGGGTCCGCCCGCCGTCCCGCCGTATCGCCGCCGTCGGCGCCCTGGCCGCCTCTGCGCTGGCCCTGACCGCGCTCCCCGCCGGCGCCCAGAGCGGCGGCACCGTCAACCTGGTGGCCTACTCGACCCCGAAACCGGCCTTCGCCGTCCTCGCCACCGACTTCGCCAAGACGAAGGCGGGAGCCGGCGTCACCGTCTCGCCGTCCTTCGGGCCGTCGGGCACTCAGGCCACCTCGGTGGTCAACGGCCTGCCCGCCGACCTCGTCAACTTCTCGCTCGAGCCCGACATGGCCAAGGTCGTCAAGGCCGGCCTGGTGTCGAGCTCGTGGGACAAGGGGAGCACCAAGGGCATGGTGACCGACTCCATCGTCAGCTTCGTGGTGCGCCCCGGCAACCCCAAGCACATCACGACCTGGGCCGACCTGGTGAAGTCGGGCGTGCAGGTCATCACCCCCAACGTGTTCAGCTCGGGCAGCGCGAAGTGGAACATCATGGCGGCCTACGGCGCCGAGCTCGCCCAGGGCAAGACGCCGGCGCAGGCGCAGGCGTACCTCTCGCAGCTGCTGCGCAACGCCGTGGCCCAGCCGGACAGCGCGAGCGCCGCACTGCAGACCTTCCTCTCGGGGCAGGGCGACGTGTTGCTCGACTACGAGGACGACGCGCTCTACGCCAAGTCGAAGGGCGAGCCGGTCGACGTCATCACGCCGCCGCAGACGATCCTGATTCAGAACCCGATCGCCGTGACCAAGACCGCCGGCCCGGCCGCCAAGGCGTTCCTCGCCTACCTCCTCTCCCCCGCCGGCCAGACCGTCTGGGGCCAGCAGGGCTACCGCCCCGTCCTGCCCTCGGTGGCGGCCAAGTTCAAGTTCCCCCAGCCCAAGACGCTCTTCACCATCGACCACCTGGGTGGGTGGACGGCGGTGAACACGAAGTTCTTCGACCCGCAGACCGGCATCGTGGCCAAGGACGAGCAGTCGCTCGGCGTCTCCACGGCCAGCGGATAGCGGAGCGGCGAGGACCGGGGAGCGGCCCGTGACCGACGTGGGCGCGACCGTCGGCGACCTGGGCCTCCCAGGCGGGTCACCCGTGCCCGCCGAAGATCGGCCGGGGCGGAGGCGATGGCACCGTCACCCCCCCACGGCGCCTTCCCCCGCTCTGGCCGCAGCCGGCCGCATGGCCGTCCGGGTCGGCGGGCCCGCCCTCGCCGTCACCTACCTGTCGCTCCTCGTCCTGCTGCCGCTCGCCGCGCTGGTTACCAACGCGTTCAGCGGCGGGTGGTCCGAGTTCTGGAGCGCCATCACCGAGCCCGAGGCCGTCGCCGCGCTCGAGCTGACGCTCGGCATCGCCTTCGCCGTCGCCGCGGTGAACTCCGTCGCCGGTCTCGCCATCGCCTGGGTGCTCGTACGTGACGACTTCCGGGGCAAGGCCCTCGTCAGCGCGGTCATCGACCTGCCCTTCGCGCTGCCGACCATCGTGGCCGGGCTCACCCTGCTCGCGCTCTACGGTCCGAACAGCCCCTTCCACGTCGACCTGGCCGGCACCCGCCTCGGCATCGGGTGCGCGCTGGCCTTCGTGACGCTGCCCTTCTGCGTCCGCAGCGTCCAACCGGTGCTGGCCGAGCTCGATGCGGAGACCGAAGAGGCCGCGTCCTCCCTCGGCGCCAGCCGTCGCCAGGTGCTCGGTCGCGTGATCCTCCCGAGCGTCCTCCCGTCGGTCCTGGCCGGCGCCGGCCTCGCCTTCGCACGGGCCGTGGGCGAGTTCGGGTCGGTCGTGCTCATCTCGGGCAACATCCCGTTCAAGACCGAGGTCGCGTCCTCGTTCATCTACAACCAGTCCCAGAGCGACAACCTGCCGGGGGCCAGCGCGGTGTCGGTCGTGCTCGTCGCCATCGCGCTGCTCGTGCTCATCGCCATCGGCTGGGCCCGCCGCCGCTTCGACGTGCCGGACACGATGTGAGGCGCTCCCGCTGGCGCCTGCCGCTCCGCTTCGGCGTGCTCGGCTACCTGGCGCTGCTCGTCATCCTGCCCGTGTCGACGGTGTTCTACCGCGCCTTTCAGCACGGGCTCGGTGCAGCGTGGGACGCCATCACCTCGACCGACGCCCTGCACGCGCTGGTGCTCACGCTGCTCGTGGCCG
>Ga0181535_10001153_pt1 | contig 35738 bp, 25 predicted proteins | sample PEATcosm2014_Bin_44_FD_119774 | JGI IMG/M metagenome (GOLD analysis project Ga0181535, IMG submission 119774) | Peatland microbial communities from MTU Mesocosm Facility, Houghton, MI, USA - PEATcosm2014_Bin17_30_metaG | ecosystem: Environmental > Terrestrial > Soil > Wetlands > Peat | place... | reverse complement strand
GATTCCCGCCAGCAGGCCGGAGAAAATGGCTGCCGCGGCGGCAAATCCGAGTACCGGCAGATCCAGCTTCACTTCCGACAACCGGGGGATGCCGGCCGGTCCCGCGAACACCAGGGCGCGCATCCACCACCAGGCGAGCAGCACGCCTGCGGCGCCGCCCAGCGCAGCCAGGGCCAGGCTCTCCGTGACCAGCTGGCGAGCCAGCCGCCCGCGCCCGGCGCCGATCGCGGCGCGGATGGCGATCTCGCGAGCCCGCGCGACGCCCCGCATTAGCAGCAGGCTGGCGGCATTCGCGCACGCGATCAGCAGCACCAACCCAACCGCCGCCATCAGGATAACGAGAGGCGTTCGCGCGTCGCCGGCCACGGTTTCGGTGAGGAACTCCGCATAGGAGCGGTGATCGTCCTCCGGCCCCGGATCGGAGAGCGCCAGCCGTCGCATGATGCCGTCCAGATCGGCGCGCGCCGCGTCGAGAGAAACCCCCCGCTTCAGCAGGCCCAGAGCCCGTATCGAGCCATGCTGGCTGCGGATGACCGTCTTGCCTGCTTCGGGGCCGAGTGGCAGGTAATAGTCTGCCGGCTGCCCGTACTTGACGCCGGGCGGCAGGACTCCAATCGCCTGGTACGGCTTGCCATCCAAATCTAGAACCTCACCAGCCGCCTGCAGATTGCCACCCAGTGTCTTCGCCCAGAACTCATAGCTCACCAGCGCCACCGGAGCGGCGCCGGGCTGGTCGTCAGCCGCGCTGGGAAGGCGCCCGATCAGCGGCCGCCAGCCGGTGAGGTGGAAAAAGGCGCTGGTGACGAGCAGTCCGTGGGTCACCACCGCTTCGCCCTTTCCCGTCAAGGTCCGGTCCGTCCAACGGAAGGCCGCCATGTCTTCGAAGGCGTGGTTCTCGCTGCGCCAGTGCTGGAAGTTGATCCATGTCACGCTCACGCCGCTGGCCTTCGGGGTTGATTCGCCCAGCCAGGTCAGCCTTTCCACCGCGGGATAAGGCAGCGGACGCAGCAGAGCTGAGTAAACAACGCTAAAAATCGCGGTGGTAGCGCCGATCCCCAGCGCCAGCGTCAGCAGGATCAGCATGGCGAACCCCGGCGCCTTGCGGATCGAGCGCAAGCCGTAGCGCAAGTCCTGCACTACGGTCTCGAGAGCGGAAAACCGCCAGGTCTCGACGGCGCGTTCGCGCGTCACCGTCGGGTTGCCGAAGCGCCGCCGCGCATTGGCCCGGGCCTCGCCAGGCGCCATGCCCCGCGCCAGGTTCTCTTCGTACAAAAACTCGATATGCGAACCGATCTCATCGCCGAGATCGTCATTGAGGCCGCGCCGCCGCTCCAGCGCGTACTGCAGCTTCGACCACCATCGCAGCATGGGCTATCCCTCCGGCGCCAAGACCCGCGCCATGGCTTCCGCGAACCGCTGCCATTTCGAAGTCGCCGCCACCAGTTGTTTCCGCCCCAGCGGCGTCAGCCGGTAGTATCTCGCCCGGCGGCCGTTTGGCGTCACCTTCCACTGCGCGGCGATCCACTGTTGCTGCAGCAGCCGCTGCAGCGCCGGGTAGAGCGAGCCGTTGTCCACCACAAACTGGTTGTCGGATTGAGTATCGAGAAACTGCGAAATGCCGTATGCGTGGTTGGGGCCGGCCTGCAGGCTGCGCAGGATCAGCACTTCGAGCGTCCCCTGCAGCAACTCCAGTTTGTCCCGTAGTTCATCTACCGTAGACATACTACCTATATAAGCCAGTCCATACTCCCTGTCAAGGGGGTTTTGGGCCGCTGCCCTATCGGAGCCGCGACCGTCAGGGAGCGGTTGCCGCGGCGTGCCCGCCACCTTCTGCAGGCTCCCTCATGGTCGCGGCTCCGTCGTGGCTCGTCAAGGGAGAACCGAGCTACAGCCATCAGTTATGATTGAGCTGAAAGCAATACATCCCCAGGAGAAAGCATGTTCAACCGAGTAGCCTTCGTCACCGGCGCGAGCCGCGGCATCGGCCGCGCGATCGCTCTTACGCTATGCCGCGCCGGATTCGATATCGTGGTCGCGTCGCCCGAAATCGAAAAGAACGAAGAGGTGGCCTCCGAAATTCGCGCCTGCAGCGGCGAGGCAGTGACTTTGAATCTGGATGTGACCTCGCCGGAATCAGTCAAAGAAGGCTTCGCCAAGACCCTCAAGGACAAAACCCGCATCGACGTGTTGGTCAACAATGCCGGTATTACGCGTGATGGACTTGCCGTGCGCATGAAGCCTTCCGATTGGCAATTGGTCCTGAAGGTGAATCTGGATGGCGCCTTTTTGTGCAGCCAGCAGGTTCTGCCCAGCATGATGCGCAACCGCTGGGGCCGCATCATCAACATCTCGTCCGTGGTGGGCCAGGCGGGCAGCGCCGGGCAGGCCAACTATGCAGCGTCCAAGGCCGGCCTGATCGGGCTCACCAAGTCACTAGCGCAGGAAATGGGCAGCCGCGGCATCACTGTCAATGCCATCGCTCCCGGCTACATTGCCACCGACATGACCAAGGACTTGCCCGACGACCTGAAGCAGAAAATGTTGGCCACCGTTCCCTTGGGCCGGATGGGCCTGCCGGAAGACATCGCCAGCGCCGTGAAATTCCTGGCCAGCGACGACGCCTCTTACATCACCGGCCACGTGCTGGCTGTCAACGGCGGCATGTACATGTAAGCTGAGAGAAGGTAGCGCGCCGCTGTTCGTATGCTTCGGTAGCGCCGGCGGTCTTGCCGCCGGTGAACTCTGGGAACTGACCCATGTTGCTTGAGATCGCCAGTCTGCCCACCGCTGAGAATTCGGCGATCCAGCTTCACCCTTCTGACAACGTCGCTGTGGCGCGCGTGCCGCTCGCCGCCGGAACCGAATTACACGTTGGCGGCGCAAGGCTGGTGGTCCCCGAAGCCGTCCCGGCAGGCCACAAAGTGGCGCTCCGGCCGATCGCCGCCGGCGCGACCGTGTTCCGCTATGGGCAGCCCATCGGCCTGGCGAGCACACCCATCGAACCAGGCAGCCACGTGCACACGCATAACCTGGCCTTTGACGACCGCCGCGCTGAGTACCAGTTCCCTTCCGCCTCGCTCGACGCCCCCGTACGCCGCGAAGACGGTCCCAGCTTCCTCGGCTACCTCCGCGACGACGGCCGCGCCGGCACCCGCAACTACATCGCCGTGGTGGCTGCCTCCAACTGCGCTGCCCACACCGCCGAATTGATCGCGCGGAGCTACGCCGGCGAAGCGCTGCCGCCGAATGTCGATGGCGTCGTGGCGTTTCCGCACGGGGAAGGCTGTGCGCATTCGGGGGATGCCGATATCGATCAGCTCCGGCGCACGCTGGGCGGCGTGCTGGCCCATCCCAATGTTTCCGCCGCCGTGATTCTGGGCCTCGGGTGCGAGGGCAATCAGATCGACCATTACCTCGGCGGCTCCGGACCGCGTGCTGCGCGCCTGGTGGGTATGACCGTGCAGGCCAGCGGCGGCACGCGCTCCACCGTCGACGCCGCGCGCCGCGAAATCGCCCGCGTCATCGAGGGCGCGGCCGCTGAAATGCGCCGCTCCATCCCCGCCTCCCGCATCGTGCTCGGTTTAAACTGCGGCGGTTCGGATTCTTTCTCCGGCATCACCGCCAATCCCGCGCTCGGCCGCTGCTCAGACTGGCTCGCCGAATTAGGCGGCACGCCGGTGCTCGCCGAAACACCAGAAATCTTCGGCGCGGAGCATCTGCTCGTTCAGCGCGCGCGCAATCGCCAAGTCGCCGAAAAGCTGCTCGCCAAGATTGCCGGTTACAAGCAATACCTGTCCCGCTTCGGCGGCAGTTTTGACGACAACCCCAGCCCGGGAAACAAGGCCGGCGGCCTCACCAACATCCTCGAAAAGTCACTCGGCGCGGCGGCCAAGAGCGGCACCTCTCCGCTCATCGAGGTCTACGATTACGCCGAACGCATTGACAGTCCCGGCTTCGCCTTCATGAACACTCCCGGCTATGACCCGGTTTCGCTCACCGGCCTCGCCGCCGGCGGCGTGAACCTGATCGCTTTCACCACCGGCCGTGGCAGCGCGATCGGTTTCCCCACCATCCCCGTGATCAAGATTGCGAGCAACAGCAACACCTATCGCGGAATGCGCGACAACATGGATGTCAACGCCGGCCGCATCGCTGATGGCGAGGGCAGCATCGACGAAGTGGGCCGCGAAATCTTCGACCTGATGCTGGCCGTTGCGTCCGGCCAGCGGACTTGCGCCGAACGCCTCGGCCACCAGGAATTCGTCCCCTGGCGCATCGGCCCGGTAATGTAGGTGGGGCACGCTTTAGCTTGCCGTCTATTCTCTCCAGCCCGCACCGCTGCGGCGCGCCCCTATAATATGAACAGGATGCTCCGCCAGCTTTCGCTTTCCCTTGCCGCCCTGTGCCTGGGTGCATTCGGCCAAACCCCGGCGCCCAAAATATCGGCGTTCGACAAGGCCACTTTCGAAGCCTACGTGCGCCATATGTATGTGATGGATTCGCGCATTGGCGTGCAGGTCTCCGATCCCAAGCCCGACGAAATGCCCGGCTTCAAGGAAGTGATCGTGCACGCCTCCATGGGCGCGCAGAGCCAGGACATTATCTTCCACATCTCCGTCGACGGCAGGAAAGTCGTGCAGGGCAGTGTGTTCGACATTGAGCACAACCCCTTCCAGGCGGATCTCGACAAGCTCAAGACCGAGGGTGCGCCCGGCCAGGGCACGTCGGGAGCCCCGGTTGCCATCGTCGAATTCAGCGACTTCGAATGCCCCTACTGCAAGGAAGAAGCCAAGCTGCTGCACGACAACCTGCTCTCTACTTACCCCACCCAGGTGAAGCTCTATTTCAAGGAGTTTCCGCTGGAGGGTCTGCACCCCTGGGCCAAGCGGGCTGCCATGGCCGCGCGCTGCCTGCAGCGCCAGAGCGTGGACGCGTTCTGGGCCTACCACGACTGGATTTTTGCGCACCAGGACCAGATCACCCCGGACAACTTCCGCGACCAGGTGATGGATTGGGCTAAGGGACAAAACCAGATCGATGCCATGAAGCTCGGCCAGTGCATGGACAACAAGCTGACCGAGGCCGAAGTCGACAAGACCGTGGCGCAGGGCCACGAGTTGGCTGTCAATTCCACGCCGACGCTGTTCGTCAACGGCCGCCGTATCGAACGGGCGATCGACTGGCCCTCGCTCAAGAGCATTATCGATTTCGAAATCGAATACCAGAAAACCGCGCACAATGCCGGCGACGATTGCGGCTGTGAGCTGAAACTGAACCTGCCCGGCCAGCCCGCCGCCAAGTCCACTCTCGGCCTTCCGGGCCAAAAATAACGTGTCACTTCGAAAACTTGGTATTGCCGCCCTGTCACTGGCCGCGATTGGCTTCGCCGCCGCGCCCGCCGTCGACCCGCAGGTCTATCTGGAGGACATCAAGTTTCTGGCCTCGCCGGAAATGCGGGGCCGTCTTACCGGCAGCCCGGAACTCGAGAGGGCGGCCCACTTCATCGCTGCCCATTTCCGCGAGTTTGGCCTGAAGCCTGTCAACGGCGGCAGCTTCTACCAGAGCTTCCCGTTCACCACCAGCGGCAAGCTCGGCGCGCACAATCGCCTGCAGTTTACCGAGCAAGGGCGCACCCTGCGCGTGGCGGCAGGCGACTTTGTCCCGCTCCAGTTTTCGTCGTCGGCCAAGGTGGCCGGCCCGGTCGTGTTCGCCGGCTACGGCATCACCGCTCCGGCGTATCACTACGACGATTATGCCGGCATCGACGTCAAGGGCAAGCTCGTTCTCGTGCTCCGCCATGAGCCGCAGGAGTTTGACGAGCATAGCATCTTCGCCGGCAAGAATTTCACCATTCACTCGCGCTTTGCCACCAAGGCGGTCAACGCCAGAATGCACGGTGCCGCGGGCGTCATCCTGATCGACGACATCGCCAATCACAAGGACGAGCCGGATGAGTTGGTCCGCTTCGGCGCCGAAGAGGGACCGTCCAACGCCGGCATCCCGTTCCTGCAGGTCAAGGAGGCGAGAGTCGACGCCTGGTTTGCCGATGCCGGCAAAAGCCTGCCGGCCATTGAAGCCGCTATCGATCGCGACCTGAAGCCGGAATCGTTTGCCTTCCCGGATTCCATCCACGCTGCCGCCGAAGTCGATATCGTGCGCCAGACCAAAACCGTCCACAACGTGGCAGGCTATCTGCCAGGCGAGACTTCGGAGTACGTCATCATCGGCGCCCATTATGACCACCTGGGCCTGGGCGGGCAGTATTCGCTGGCTCCTTCGCTGACCGGCACGGTCCATCCGGGAGCCGATGACAACGCCTCCGGCACCGCCGGCGTCATCGAGCTGGCGCGCTGGTTCTCCCGCCAGCCCAAACAGAAGCGCGGCATCCTGTTCTTGAGCTTCGCAGGTGAAGAAGAGGGCTTGTTGGGCTCGGCCTGGTACGTCGGCCATCCCGATCTGCCGCTATCGTCCGCTGTCGCCATGATCAACATGGACATGATCGGCCGCGTGCGCAACGGTAAGCTGTATATCGGCGGCGCCGCCACCGGCTCCGGCTTCCGTGCCCTGATCGAGCGGATCACGCGCGGCTCACAGATGGTCATCGATTACTCCGACGGTTCCGGCTACGGATCGAGCGACCACACGTCCTTCACTGCCGGCCAGGTTCCGGTTCTGTTTTTCTTCTCCGGGCTGCACGAGGATTACCACAAGCCCAGCGATACCTGGAACAAGATCGATGCGCCCGCCGCCGCCAAAGTGCTGGAACTGGTCGGCGAGGTGGCCGACGACCTGCGCGAAGCTGCGGACCGGCCGCAATTCGTGCGCGTCGCGCCGCCGTCGCACGGCGAAGGCGCTGGCCCTGTCGCTTCCTCCTCGGGCGGAGGCTACGGCCCCTACTTCGGCTCCATTCCGGATTTCGGCGAGGGCACGGTGGGCGTCAAGTTCGCAGATGTGCGCGAAGGATCGCCCGCCGCCAGCGCAGGGTTCCGCGGCGGCGACATCATGATCGAGTTCGACGGCCGGAAAATCCAGAATCTCTACGACTTCACCTACGCGCTGCAGGCGCACAAGCCCGGCGACACGGTGAAAGTGAAGGTGCTACGCAACGGCCAGCCGCTCGAAGCCGACGTCACGCTGACCAAGCGCCGGTAAGGATCCGCCTCACGCCTCCGGCAGCAGCTCGTGCAGGCAGTCGATCAACTGCGCCGGGAAAAACGGCTTCCGCAGAAAACGGACATGGCGCGATTTCGACAACGCAGGCCCTTCCGCCGCCTCACCCGAAATCAGCAGGACCTGGGCGTTCGGATGCAGCTTCAGCACTCGCTCGGCCAGTTTGATTCCGTCCATCTCCGGCATGGCGATATCGGAAATGAGCAGATCTACCGCCTGGCGCGCGCAGATTTCCAGCGCAGCCGATGGCCGCGGCGCAACCAGCACGTTCACTTTGCGCGCGCCAAGCATCCTTTGGACCAAGCGCAGAATCTGCGGATCGTCGTCCACGATGAGCACCGTCTGCGGCTGGTTCATGCGAATCTATGATTCTACGAACGCCCAGCGCGATGCGCAAGCTGCCGGCGCCAAAGTAATAAGCGTGTATCGGCGCTGGCTCGGGTTCCGGTTCGGCCGCAATCGCTTACTATAGAGGGCATGATGCTACACCGCTCGACCGCCGCCGTGTGCGCGGCGCTGCTCGCGTGCGCCTGTTTTGCCCAGACGCCGGCCAAGAAAGGACAATCCCACGTGACGAAGCAATCATACGGAAAAATGCCGGATGGGACTCCGGTGGATCTCTACATACTCACCAACACCAGCGGCATGGAAGCTCATCTGACCGCGTACGGCGGAACGCTGGTATCGCTGACGGCGCCCGACCGCCATGGCGCGTTTGCCGACGTCGTGCTGGGCATGGAAACTCTCGACGGATGCCGCAGCCAGACTGCCTGGTTCGGCGCCCTCATCGGCCGCTACGGCAACCGCATCGGCGGCGCGAAGTTCACGCTGGAGGGCAAGACTTACCACACGCCCGTCAATGACGGCCCCAATACGCTGCACGGCGGACCGCTCGGATTCGGCAAGCAGCTGTGGCAGGTCCGCGAAGCGGCCTCCACCGAGGGGTCGGCCATCGAGTTCACTTACGTCAGCAAGGATGGCGAGGAAGGCTTCCCCGGGACTCTGACCACCAAAGTGGTCTACACCCTCACCAATAAGAACGAGCTGAAGATCGATTACACCGCCACCACGGATAAACCCACAGTCGTCAACCTCACCAACCACGCTTACTTTAATCTGAAGGGCGCCGGCGAAGGCGACGTCCTCGGCCACGAAGTCACCATCAACGCCAGCCGCTTCACGCCGGTGGATGCCACGCTCATTCCTACGGGAGAGCTCCGAGCGGTGAAAGGCACGCCTTTCGATTTCACCAAGGCGACCGCCATCGGCGCCCGTATTGACGGCAGCGACCAGCAACTCCAGTTCGGCAAGGGCTACGACCACAACTGGGTGCTCGACAAAACCGGCGCCGGGCTGACCAAGGCGGCGGAAGTGTACGAGCCAAAGAGCGGCCGGGTCATGCAGGTTTGGACCACTGAGCCCGCCCTGCAGTTCTACACCGGCAACTTCCTGGACGGTTCCCTCCATGGAAAAGGCGGCAAGGTGTACCCGCACCGCGGCGCCCTCTGCATGGAGACCCAGCACTACCCCGACTCGCCTAACCATCCGGCGTTCCCTTCTACCGAATTGAAGCCAGGCGCGGTGTATCACACAACCACGGTCTACAGCTTTTCGGCGCGTTAGCCCGAACCCCGTAGGGCCGGGCATGCCCGGTCCCGCCCGAGGTGGGACGGACGATCGGTTTGTGTCGTCTGTCATCTTGTCGTGAGCGGTTCCCGGCCCCCGCGGCGCCTGATGGGCTACGAAAAGCGATAGTCTAACCTAGCGTGTTGCATCTGGGGCCAGGCCCGGCCCCTACAGCTTCAGGCCCTTCAGATACTCGCGGAACGGCCCGCCCAGGTCGTGCCGGCGCAGGGCAAACTCCACCGTGGCTTTGAGAAAACCCAGCTTGTCGCCGGCGTCGTATCGCGTTCCCTCGAAGCGGTAGGCGTAAATCGGCCTGCTCCGCAACAGGTGGCGCAGCGCGTCGGTCAACTGGATTTCGTTGCCGGCGCCGGGGTCGATCGCCTGCACGCTGCCGAAGATCTCCGGGGTGAGCACGTAGCGTCCGATAATCGCCAGGTTGGAATGCGCGTCTGCCTCCTTCGGCTTCTCCACCAGGTCGCGGATGCGATAGACCCGGTCGCTCGCACCCTTATGACTGACCGGCTCACCATCGATCACGCCGTATGCCGAAATCTGTTCCCGTGGTACCTCCATCACCGCCAGCACGGGCGCGTTGAAGAAGCTGTAAACGTCCAGCAACTGGCGCAGGCAGGGCGTTTCAGACTCGATCACGTCATCCGCCAGCACCACCGCAAACGGCTCCTCGCCCACCAGTTCCTGCGCTCGCAAGACGGCGTGCCCCAGACCCAGCGCCTCCCTTTGGCGAATGTACGACACGTTGATCATGTCGGAAATGCCGCGCACAATCGCCAGCAGGTCCTTCTTCGAACGGCTCTCCAGCAGATACTCCAGCTCGAAGCTGACGTCGAAATGGTCTTCGATAGCCGTCTTGCCGCGGCCGGTCACGATGATGATGTTCTGGATGCCCGATTGGATAGCCTCCTCCACGCCGTACTGGATGATCGGCTTATCGACGATCGGGAGCATCTCCTTGGGCTGCGCCTTGGTGGCGGGGAGAAATCGCGTGCCGAGTCCCGCGGCCGGGAACACGGCTTTACGCACTTTGGCTGGCATCTTCTACAGTTTGAAGCCGGAAGCAGCGCGTTGGCAAGCTGGCGATTGTCTTCCCACCGCCCGCTGTGGTATCAATAGTAACCTGGGTAGAGACGAATGGCCTACGTAATCGCAGAACCCTGCATCGGCACCAAAGATACCGCTTGCGTCGACGCTTGTCCGGTCGATTGCATCCACCCCAAGAAAGACGAGCCTGGTTTCGCGGAGGCGGAGCTCATCTATATCGACCCGGTGGAATGCATCGACTGCGGGGCCTGCGTGCCAGTGTGCCCCGTCTCGGCGATCTTCGCCCTCGACGATCTGCCCGAAAAGTGGAATTCGTTCACCGAGCGCAACGCAGCTTATTACAAGAAATAGCCCGGCAGCGCCGTCCGGCCTCGCACGGAATTATCCCATAAGCGAACACTCCGGAGCGTCATTTTTGCCGTATCTCGCTATAACTAAACGACATCGCCATACGCTCCCTGGCACACGGCGTGCACCGGGTAGCTGTAGATGTTCAGCGATTTTCGCTTCGCTCTGCGCTCGCTGCGGCGCAACCCGTCATTCGCGGTGGTGGCCGCGCTTTCCATTGCTTTAGGCATCGGCGCCAATACGGCCATGTTCAGCCTGGCCGACGCCCTCCTATTGCGGCCGGTTCCTGTGCCGCACCCGTCCGAACTGCTGAACCTGCGATCTCAACTCCGCGGTCACGGGTCGGATTCCATGTCTTATCCCGATTACGTGGATTTCCGCGCGAAAACGCGCGCCTTTTCCGGGCTGACGGCTTACCGCCTGGGCACTTTCGGGTTTGCGGCCGACCAGCATGCGCTGCCCGAAATGAAGGCGGGCCTGTTGGTCAGCGGCAACTTCTTCAAAGTCCTCCAGGTCACGCCCCAGATCGGCCGCGTCTTTCGCCCCGACGAGGACGCCGTGCCGGGCCGCGACGCGGTAGCCGTCATCAGCCATGACCTCTGGCAGCTTGACTTCGGGTCCTCCCCGAACATCGTCGGCCAGAAAATCCTGGTCGATGGCATCGAGTTCGCCATCATCGGCGTTGCCCCCGAAAGCTTCACCGGAACCGATCAGTACTTCCGTCCGGCCCTTTATGTTCCGCTGATGATGGCACAGCGCCTCTCGAGCGGCGATCACAACCTGCTCACCAGCCGCGACGATCGCGAATTGCAGGTGAAGGGGCGCCTCGCCCCCGGCGCCACAGCGGACCAGGCCGGCGCCGAAGCTCGTGTCATCGCCAGCAGCCTCGCGCAGGCTTATCCGGCCACCAATCACGACTGGTCCGCTGGCGTGCTCACCGAATTCCGTTCGCGCGTAGACCAGTCGCCCGGCGACGCGATGCTCGTCAGGCTGCTGATGGTGCTTGCCGCGGTGGTGCTGTTAATCGCCTGCGCCAACGTCGCCAATCTGACCCTCAGCCGCGGCATGGCGCGCTCAGGCGAGATTGCCGTCCGCCTCGCTATCGGATCGGGGCGGTGGCGCCTGGTGCGGCAAATGCTCGCCGAGAGCGTGCTGATCGCCGTAGCCGCCGGAGCCGCTGGCGTTGTTCTCGCCCAATCAGTGGTGGACACCTTCTCGCACTGGCGCGTGCCTTCGCAGATTCCCATCGAAATCAATGCCCGCTTGGACACACGTGTGCTGCTTTACAGCCTGGGCGCCGCGCTCCTCAGCGCCCTCTTCTTCGGCCTGCTGCCGGCGCTCCAGGCCACGCGCACCAATATCGCGACAGCTTTGAAGGCAGGTGGAAGGAACACCGTCGCGCACCGGCGCTTCCTGGGTAGAAACGCGCTGGTCATCGCGCAGGTCGCCGGGTCTCTTTTTCTGCTCGTTCTGTCCACGCAGTTGTATCGCGGCGTTTCGGAGCTGCTGGCTTCATCGCCTGGGTTTCGCTCCTCCCACATGCTGATGGCCGGCTTCGACCCGCAACTGGTCCACTCCACCGATCAGCAGGCCCGCGACTTTTATGAACGGCTGGTCCGCGGCGCCGGCCGCCTGCCGGGCGCTACCTCCGCCACCTTGGCAGAGCTGGTCCCGATGTCGAATCACATGGATTCGCTGGCCATCGTCCCCGAAGGCTACCAAATGCCAAAGGACAGCACGTCGGTCGACGTGGAAAAGAACGTGGTCGGCGCCGGCTACTTTCGCACCGTCGGGATTCCGATTCTGCAGGGACGCGAGTTCCTGGAGAGCGACAAGACCGACTCGCCGCGCGTCGCCATCGTCAACGAGCGTTTCGCGGAACGCTACTGGCCCAACCAGAATCCCATCGGCAAACGGTTTCGTCTGGGCGGTCTCGCCGGCGACTGGGTTGAGGTGGTCGGCCTGGCCAGGATGAGCAAGTACAATGCGCTCGTCGAACCGCCCATGACGTTTATCTACCTGCCGCTCTCGCAGAACTTCCGTACCGAGATGACGCTGCTGGTCGCAACCTCCGGCCCGTCCGATGGCCTCGCCCAGCCGCTCCGCCGCCTCGTCAAGTCAACGGATGCCAACCAGCCGGTCTTCGCGCTGAGATCCATCGAGCAGTACTTCTACGACCGGGCCACCCACGTCATGAACACGCTGACCGCCATGGTCGGCGGCATGGGCCTGCTGGGTCTGGCGCTGGCGTTGTCGGGAATCTATGGCGTGATGTCGTGGACAGTGGCCCGGCGCCGGCGCGAAATCGGCATTCGGATGGCGATTGGCGCCGGCCGCCCCGCCGTAGTGGGCATGGTGATCAAACACGGAGCTCAGCTCGGCGCCTGGGGAGCCGCGATTGGACTGGCCCTCAGCCTCTGGCTGGGCCGCGGCCTCAGCGCCAACATGTTCATGCCGCCGCTGGACTGGCGGATTGCAATCGTGGTTGCCGCGGCATTGTTCGCTATGACGCTCGCCGGAGCCTACGTGCCCGCCTACCGCGCCGCCCGAGTCGACCCCAACAAAGTGCTGCGCGAGGAATAGCAGAAAACGTGGCACAGCCTGTCGGGTGCGCCGCGCCGGCAATCTCGCCGTCTCCCCGTGGCGCAGGCTGTCCAGCCTGCTGTGCCGGTTGTCGAGCCGGCAGTTCTTCCTTCGGCCCGCCTCACGACTTCCGGTAAGTGGCGCTGCAGGTGTCCGTCTCCCACAGCTTGACGAACTGGATGCCCACCCCGGCGCGCGCCGGCAAAGCCGTCTCCACCTCGTCATAGATGAACCGGGCCATGTTCTCGGCCGACGGGTTCAGCTTGTCGAACGGCGGAAACTCGTTCAGCCACTGGTGGTCCATGCGCTCGATCACGGTGTGAACCGCCTTCTTCAGCTCCACGAAATCCACCAGCAGGCCGATCTCATCCAGTTGCTCACCGGCCAGCGACACCTGGCACCGGTAATTGTGCCCGTGCACGTTCTCGCATTTCCCTTTGTAGTTGCGCAGCGCGTGCCCGGCGGCGAACGTCTCTTCGATCGTCACTTCAAACATATGAAAAGTCACCTACATCGGCATCGTGGCGCAGGCTGTCGAGCCTGCTGTGCCGGCTGTCGAGCCGGGATTTTCGCCGGCTGGCCAAGAAAGGTCGAGGCGACTCTCGACCCAGCACGCATGACTGCGCGCGCCGCGGAACTTCAATCATGGAAAAACTCCTCCACGTCGTCCAGGCTGGTCGTGAATTTGTAGTCCGGCAGGCTGTCGAAAAACACCTGGCCATAACGCTGCCGCGTGATGCGGTTGTCCAAGAGCACCAGCACTCCCCGGTCCGATTTGCTGCGGATCAACCGGCCAAAACCCTGTTTCAGGGCGATCGCGGCTTGCGGAATCTGGTAATCGTAAAATGGGTTGCCGCCTGCCGCGCGGATCGCTTCGATGCGGGCATTCACCACCGGGTCGTTCGGCACCGCAAAAGGCAGCTTGTCGATGATCACGCAGCTCAATTGCTCGCCCGGCACATCCACCCCCTGCCAGAACGATGACGTCGCAAACAGCACCGAGTGCGGTATGGAGCGGAACTCCTCCAGCAACGCCGTGCGCGGGCCGGTGCCCTGCAGCAGCGTCGGGTAATCGATCTCCAGCGACACCCGGTCATACACCAGCCGCATCTGCTGGTAGCTGGTGAAGAGCACGAAAGCGCGGCCGCGGCTGTGCTCTAGAATGCGTACTACTTCTTCGGCGGCGGCCTTGGTGAAAGCGGGGCTGCGCGGCTCCGGCAGGTGCTGCGCCACGTACAGCAGCGCCTGCTTCTGATAATCGAAGTGTCCCGGCACCACCAGCGTGCGGGGGCTTCTTACGCCCAGCCGGCCCTGCACATAGTCGAAGCCGCCGGCGACCGCCAGCGTGGCCGAGGTCAGCACTACCGTTTCCACCTGGTCGAACAACCGCTCGGAGAGGATCCCCGAAACCTCGATCGGCGTCGCTTGCAGGAAGCAGCCGCGGCCCCGCTTCTCCACCCAGAAGACGTACCGTTCGTCGTCCTCCTCGAGGATGAAGCGGAGCCCATACGCCAGTTCCTGGTTGCGGCGGGCCAGTGGAACCACCTCTTCCGGCGGATTCTGCAACAGCTTCAGATGCGACCCAACCAGGTCCAGAGCGGTCAGCAGGTTGGTGTAAACGTCTTCGTTGTCCTCGCGAAATGCATCGCGGCCCTGGAACGCCACGCGCCGCTCCTGCACTCCGAAAAGGCCGAAGAACTGATCGGCGAGCTGCCCCATGCGCTCCAGCACGCGGTCCAGTTCGGGCGTGCCGAACTTCTTAATCCGGCTGACGACGGCGATGTCGCGCCGCAGTTCTTCAAAGCGGTAGCTGCTGACAGATACGCCGAAGTACTGCGCCGCCACGTCTTCAATCTCATGGGCTTCGTCGAAGACCACCGCGTGGTATTCCGGCAGCACGCCGCCTTCCCGGTTTTCGTCGCGCAACGCCAGGTCGGCGAAGAACAGGTGGTGGTTGACGATGACAATGTCGCTCTCCGCCGCGCGCTGGTGCATCAAGGTGAGGAAGCAGCGGGAAAAACTCGGGCACTTCTGGCCCGAGCACATTTCGGCGCGCGCATCCATCTTGGCCCAGGCGGTGGAGGACTCCGGCAGCGTCTTGATTTCGGCACGGTCGCCGAATTCGGTCGTCTTCTCCCATTCGCGGATGATCTCGAAATCGGCTACTTCCTCCAGGCCCGCAAATACCGCCTGCTTTTCGCCATCGTAGATTTTCTGCCGGCAGGCGTAGTTGTTGCGGCCTTTCATGTAACAGACTTTGAGCGGCCGGGCGAAGTGCTGCTGCAGGAAGGGGACGTCTTTAAAGAAGAGCTGCTCCTGCAGATTCTTGGTGCCAGTGGAAACCACGATGCGTTTGCCGGAAGCCAGCGCCGGCACCAGGTAAGCAAGCGTCTTCCCGGTGCCCGTTCCCGCCTCCACCATCAGGTGGCGCTTGTCGGCGAAAGCCGCTTCGACGGCTTCCGCCATCTCCAGTTGTCCCGGCCGGTATTCGTAATTGGGATGCCACTTGGAGAGCGCACCGGAGGCCGAAAAAAACTTGCGCGCGCTGCTGGTGCGGGCCTGGGTGGGCATGGGAATGACTTGATTGTAACAGGGGCAGGAATCGGACCTCTGCGCGGCCGAATCCGCGCCGCCCTACAGCGGCAGCTGCCGCAGCAGGGCTGGAAACACGGCCTGCACAAAACTGGTGGCCGTCCGTTCCGCCACGTCGATGCCCGCCGGTCCCACCGGTACCACGATTCTCACCAGCGCCGTGTCGCTGCGCCGGTACCGGATCGAATCCGCCACCGCCCAGAACTTGGCGGCGTACTCGGCGGCAATTACCCGATTGTGGCTTTGATACCAGTACAGGGTCACGCTCTTCTGATCCCCGTGCTGCACCACGTAGCGGTTCACCGTGATCGGCATGTCCCAGTCAGGCACGCTTACGGAAAGGAAGTCTTCCTTCACCGGCTCCCAACCGGACCCCGGCAGGCAATTCTTCGGCGAGTGCGGCGACTGGCCGTAGCGCTGCGTGCGGAAGTACGCGATGTAGAGATCCGCCATCTCATGCGTGGTCTGGTTGACGTAGAACCGGTTGAGGGTGTCGTCCGCCTTGAGTACTTCCAGCACCTCTTTCTCGAGCGGCAGGTCCCGATAGATGAGCCACTCGCCGATGACCGAGGGAAACAGGAGTAGCGGCTCAACCGGTGGGACTGTCTCCCGGCGCGACGCAAATGCGTAGAACGCGAGCGCCTGCAGCAGCAGGACAACCGTCACCACGCGCAAGTAAGGATTCTTCATCATGCCGGCCGCCTTTTCCTCCCGGCCAGCCTGACGCCCAGCAGTATCGCCCGGTGCAGGAAAAACAGGATCAAGCCGGCAGCCAGAAAGATCACCATTCCGGTCGACTCGTGAAAAAAGCCTTCGGCGAGGTCGGCGCGGACTTCCGAAAGAATGCCGGTCACCATCACCCGCCCCGCGTTGGCCGCCAGCGCGACTGGAATCGTGGCCAGAAACAGTACCACCCGCAGCCAGACGCGCTTCTCGAAAAAATATCCGTAAACCAGCGACAGAAACGTGAGCGACAGCAGGGAACGGATGCCGCTGCAGGCTTCCACCACGGAAAGCTGCTGGCTGGGCAAATCGAGAATGTTGCCTTCGCGCATCACCGGAATGCCGATCCCGAGCAGCCCCGCTGCCGCGATGCGGGTGGCGAGGATCTGCAGCGGAAAGGTCAGGCTGTTATACACCACGGTTGGAATGGGCACCATGAAAAACAGCAGGAATAGCGGAAAGGCCAGCTTGCGCAGTACCGGCGGCCCGCCCACCGTCCACACCGCGCCGATCAAGGTGACCACCAGCGCCGTCCGAGCCGTAAACAGCTCCACGCCCAGCGTGCCGATGAGGAGCTGCAGGCCGCCCCACACCACCAGCAGCAGCCCCCACCAGGTAGGTTGCGGCTCGGTGGCCAGCAGTTCGTCACGCCGCTGCCAGACAATGTATCCCGCCACCAGCGGCACAAAAAACCCGTGGCCCATATCGGGATCGTTCCACCACTGAAGGATGAGCCTCCGCAGAATGGGCGCGTAGCAGACCAGCAGCGGAACCGCTATCCAGGCGATCGCCACCCAAGGCACACGCGTCTTTCGAGTCGGTTCCGCGATTGCGGTCATAGGGCCTGCGCCTATGATAACAATCCACCGCTGGAGGCCGTGGAGGTGGGCCTGCTTGAGCTTGCCAACACCCGCTTGCAAGCGCGAAATCGACACGCCCGAGCCTCGCCCAGCGATCTTCGGGGGCGCGGGCCTTCGGACCACTATGCCGCGGCCTTTACTTTCGCGCCTCGAAGCGCACTTCCACCTGGGTCTTCACTGAAACCGGGTGGCCGCCCTTCACGGTAGGCTGGTAACGAAACTGATCCCACGGCACGGCCTCGCAGAGTTGTACGCCGGTCTCGAGTTCAGAGATCTTGCCCTCCGGATTGATGACCACCTTGCAACTCACCGTTTCCCCCGCGGGCTCCCAAAGGGGTGCGGGTTGAACGGTCGGACCCTCTGCCAGAAGAGCGCGCTGCTTCCCCGGCTCAACCGCGACTTCGGGGACGTCATGCTCCTCGGCGGTGGCCTCTTTCTTCCTTTCCGCCGCAACAGCCTTGATCTCATCATCGGTAGCCGGTCGTATCCGCGTTACCAGGAACACGGGCCTGGCGGGATACCTTTTGATCCTGGCGCTCAGCAGCGAGGTGACCGCATCGAGTTCATCGAAGGCCAGGTTGTTCCAGGCCATCCTGACTGCGCGCTCACAGCTGGATTGCAGCGGATAGCCGTTCTTGCCCTGGTCCGGATCCCCAATCTCGTCGATCGCCTTCTGCGCGTAAACACCCTCGGCGACGTACTCGCGCCCTTCGATGACCTCAAGGGCCGTCCTTGAGAACAGGCGGTAGCGATGCATGCCGTCCTTCAGGTAGACAGAAGGTCCACCCGCGTTCAGCGCGGCATCGCTGGCCCCGGTGGACTCCACCAGAACCTGGGCCTTCCCCTGAACTTTGTCCAGCGGCCTGGCGGCCTGCTTGGATTCCTTGCTTGGCCCGCTCGAGCAACCGGCCAATGCGGTCAGCACCAGTAGGAGAAAACTGAAAATGCGTGCGTTGGGGTTCATCCGTCGTGCCCTCACTTTCGAGACGTTTTCGTCCGAATCTGAAGTTATCACGGAGCGTGGCCGCTGACAATGGACCTGTTACCCCACCCGCCCCCGCGCCAGGCTTTTCACCTGGCGACCTTCGCTTCCAGCTCCGCCCAGCGCGCGTACAACTCGTCCACCGTCCGCTGGGCCTCTTGCAGCCGCTCGTAGGCCTCCGCCAGCCGCATCGCATCCGGCCCGGCTGCCTGCAGTTCATTCCGCCAACCCGCCAACTCGCGCTCCGCATCCAGAATCCTGGCTTCCATGCCATCCCACTCGCGCTGCTCCAGATAGGCCAGCTTCTTCCGGGGCCCCTCTTCCGCGGCCGCGCGGCGCGGCTCCTTTGCCGCCGGCTTCTGCGCGGCCTGCTCGCCGCGCCACGCCTCCCACTGCGAATAATCGGCGAAACTCTCGCCGCTGCCTCCGTCCAGACCGACCACCGTGGTCGACACGCGATCCAGCAGATACCGGTCGTGGCTGACTAAAACAACAGCGCCGGAAAACTCGAGCAGGCTCTCCTCGAGCACCTCCAGAGTTGGAATATCCAGGTCGTTGGTCGGCTCGTCGAGCAGCAGCACGTCCGCCGCCGTCAGCATCAGCCGCGCGATCATGGCGCGCGCCCGCTCGCCGCCCGAGAATCGCGACATCGGCATCTCCAGTTGCTCGTCGCGGAAGAGGAAGCGCTTCGCCCATCCTGCCACGTGGATGGGCCGCCCGCGGTACATCACGGAGTCGCCCTCCGGGCACAACGTCCGGCGCAGGCTGACCTCCGGATCCAGGTACGCATGACGGTCTTGCGCGAAGGTCACAATCTGCAGCCGGTCCGCCCGGCGAATCGTCCCTTCGTCGGGATCCATCTCTCCTTGCAGGATTCGGAGCAGCGTGGTCTTGCCGCTCCCGTTGGCTCCCACCAGCCCCACCCGGACGCCCGGCGCGAGAGTCAGGCTCAAGTTCTCGAACAGCCTGCGCCCTCCCAGCGTTTTCCCAATAGCTTTGGCTTCCACCAGCCGCTTCGTCTTTCGATCGGACGCGGTGAAGTCGATCTGCGCCGTCGCTGTCTGTTTGCGCGCCGCGACCTCGGAGAGTTCCTCGATCAGCCGCCCGGCGGCGTCGATGCGCGCGCGTGACTTGCCCGTCCTGGCCTTCGGGCCTCGCCGCAGCCACTCCACTTCGCGCCGGACTTTCGTCGCCAGCGAATCCTGCTGCCTGGCTTGCGCCTCCAGGAATTCCTCCCGCCATTCCAGAAACTCGCTGTAATTGCCGCTCACCTGAAACGCATTCTGAGGATAGATCCGGTTGATCTCCATCATCTGCGTAGCGACGTTTTCCAGAAAATACCGGTCGTGGGTGACCACCAGGCAAGCGTTCGCAGCCAGGATCGCATTCTCCAGCCAAAGGATTCCTTCCACGTCCAGGTGATTGGTTGGCTCGTCCAGCAGCAGCACGTCCGGTGCGGTGACCAGCGCGGCCGCCAGCGCCAGGCGCTTCCGCCATCCTCCGGAGAGCGCCGCGGCGGGGGTGGCCGGCGCGTCGAAGCCGGCGCGGCCCAGCATCGTCTCCTGGCGGGCCGCTTTCTCGCGTTCTTCCATGGCCAGGCCTGCCAGCGCCGCCGTGAGAACAGAACCGACGGTATCCTCCGGCCCGAACAGCGAATCCTGCGGGACATACGCCAGCCTGGTTTGCTTGCGCAGCGCCCGCACTCCGGCATCCGGCGTCTCCCGCCCGGCAAGAATCTCCAGCAGAGTGGTCTTGCCACTGCCGTTGGGCCCGATCAGCCCCGTCCGCTCCCCCTCGGCAATGCTCACCGAAAGATTCTCGAACAGGGGCCGTGCGCCGAAAGATTTGCCGAGGGCGGAGGCGCTCAATAGAATTGCCATGCCCTTCCAGCATGGCATGGCCGCAGGTTTCGACGGGCTGGTGCAAGCCGTAGGGGCGAGGCATGCCTCGCCCGGCGCCGGCCCGTACCTATTTGGTAATCGCCTTAAGGCGGTTCTTCAACCGTTGGAAGAAGCCTTGTGGAGGCGGCGGAGCCGGCGCTGTCTCAACCGTCGCAACCGCTCCTGGCGCCGGCGGCGCATAAACCGGCGCTTCCACCGGGCAGTCGCTTTCCGACACCAGGCGGATCCTCCCGGACGACAGCACATATTCGCGCCGCACCCGGTGATTCTCGCGGTTCATCACGCAGAGCGAAAAGCTCGGATCGCTTTGCCCGCCGCCCGCCGGCTTCGCCCGCACCGGCAGGTAACCTTCCAGATTCCGCTCCACGTGGCTGGTCTCATACCGGTGGTGGCGAAAGCTCCAGACGAAGACCCGAAAGCTGTCGAAGTCGTAGTCGTGAACGCCGCTCGCCACCGTTGTCCACAGCCAGATGTTCTTGCGCTCATCGTGGTCGGCCAGCTGGCCGAGCGAGAAGTAACTGACGATGCGATGTCCTTCGGCATATTGCGCCACCTCGTCCGGGATGGCCATGGAGACGTGACGGGTCATCACCCATCCGGCCTGCCCCGTCGCGACGCGCACCAGGCTCCAGTAATCCAGCGCGGCCGGAGGCCGTTCGGCTGGCTCCTCGGGCTCCGGCGGCGGTTCATCCGGATCCCTGCCGGACAGCTCCAGCCAGTCGGCCGGCGGCGGAGGCGGTTTGGGCATCGGCGGCGGCGGAATCCTGTTCTTCGATTCCTCTTTCTTCGACGCCTTCTTTGGCGCGGGGAAAACCAGCGGCGCCCTGGGCAGGTCGGAGCGCGCCAAAGGAATCGTGGCCAGCACTTCGAACTTCTCGCCCGTGCGAATCTGCAGAAAGCTGGGAGCCGCGCGCGAAGGCTGCGTGTGAGCGTTCAGGTCGCTGTAGCTGGAGGCTTGTCCCTGCGACGGCATCTTCGACGCGCGCTGGGCCAGCTCCTGCAGGCTGGCCATGTCCGAAGCCGCCAGCAACTGGCGCGTCTCGGTCCATCCTTCCCTGCCGCCCCGCGTGCGCACATGGACCAGGCTCCGGCGCCGCGCCAGAATCTCCAGCCGCTCGCCGTGCTTCACCGTGGCGACCACCGGGGATTGCACGGAAATATCCGCGTGCAGCTTGAGCGTGGCCGGCCCCACGAAGGCCTGGCCGATAGCGGGCGCATGCCCCTGCCCTGCCGGACCGGCGCGGCATCCGGTCCACACCAGCAGCGCAGCCACCAGACTGAACCTGTTGATCGACCGCCAGCGCACCTATCGTGATTCTAGTTGAGCCGGGTGGATCGTTTCACCTGTCAGTCGAACCGTAGACAGCCGGCGTGCCAGTGGGACAGGCGGTTCCGCCTGTCAACCGTTCGCTTCCGCCTGTCAACCCGCCGCTTGACACCTCGCCGCCGCTGGGAATCGCGCTGGCGTGGTTATGCTAAATTGGCGCAGAGGGCAGTCTTGGGCCGATCTTCTCTGGCGCGCAGTGTGGGAGCTGTATTGCTGGCTACCATCGCGCTCCCGACGCGGGGTCAGCCCGGCCCGGGATATGCCGGGGCGCAGGCCTGCGCCAGGTGCCACTCCGCCATTCATCAGGAATGGGCGGCATCACGCCACAACCGGATGATGCAGCCTGCCACAAAGCAGGCCGTCGAGGGCGACTTCGCGCAGGGCAAACTCGTGCTCGGGGGCTCCACGTACCTGCTTCGGCAGAGCAACGGCAGCTATTCCGTCACCGAATCCGATATCACCGGCAAGGAATGGGAACACCGCGTGGAGTACACGCTCGGTGGCCGGCGAATTCAGCACTACCTGACCACGCTCCCGGACGGCCGCATCGTTTTGCTGCCCCCAACCTGGGACGTTATCCGCAAGAAATGGATCTACGATCTCGACAGCCGCAATCCGGAGGAAGCCCCCGGCGATCCTTTCCAGGTCTGGAATAAGACATGTTACTCCTGCCATGTAAGTGGAGGGCAGAAGGCTTTCGATGCGCGGGGCCTCCAGTATCGGACCACCTGGCAGAACTTAGGCATCACTTGCGAGCGCTGCCATGGCCCGGGCACCGGGCACATCGCCCTTATGGCAGGCGGGGCTGCGCGCACCGCCGCCAACAGCGCAATCGTCAACCCCGCCCGCCTGGACGCGGCGCGCAGCACCATGGTTTGCGCCCAGTGCCATTCGCTGCGCGATACTTACGCTGCCGGTTTTGCGGCAGGCGCCGACTATTATGATTACTTCCTGCCCGTTCTGGAGCACCGCTTGCCGGATTCTGACGACCCGGCCTATTGGCCCGATGGCCGGCCGCGCTGGCTCTCGAATGAAGCTCTGGGCGTGTGGCAGAGCCAGTGTTTTCTGAAGGGCGGCGCCACCTGCGTCACCTGTCATTCCCGCCCGCACAGCACCGATATCGAGCGCAACCCGCAACTCGGGCCGGACAACAACGCCATTTGCGCGCGGTGCCACGCGGCCATCGCCGCCGGCGTTTCCGCGCATAGCCACCACGCGGCGCGCAGCGCAGGCAGCTCCTGCGTGGAGTGCCACATGCCCGCCGCCGTCGTCAGCCTGCAGGCGCGCATGCGCGATCACTCGATGAGCGTGCCGGTGCCGGAAAATACGATCCGGCACGGCATTCCGAACGCGTGCAACCTCTGCCATAAGGACAAGGATGCCGAGTGGGCGCTCGGCAGGATGCGCGCCTGGTCCGGCGGGAAGTCGCGCCAGGATCTTGTCCGCCGCGCCGACGCCTTCACCGCGGCGCGGAAGGGCGATCCCGCAGCCATACCGGCGCTGCTGGAGATCTTGACCGATCCGTCGGGCGGGCCTTGGTTACGCGCCAACGCGGCCGGTTACCTGGGCGGCTTCCCCAACGATCCGGCGGCGTATGCGGCCGTGCTTGGCTCGTTTTCCGACCCAGACCCGCTGGTGCGAGCGACAGCGGCGGCGGCCATCAGGCCGCGGGCGGCGCAGCGCGAAGCAGCGGCTCCCGCCCTGGTGTCGATGCTCGCCGATCCGTTGCGCACCGTGCAGATGAGCGCGGCGATTGCTCTGGTTTCCATGGGCGTGCAGCCCTTTCCCGGCGAGGATGGGGTGCGCTTTGAGCACGCCAAGGACCTTTACCGGGCCCGCGCCGCGCTCAATGCCGACGATCCGCAACAGCAGTTCGCGGCTGGTAAGTTCTTCGTCCTCGCCGGTGACGCAGATGGCGCCGCGGCCGCCTTTCGCGCCTGCCTGAAGCTCGATCCAACCCTCCCCGCGCGGTATCTACTCGCCCAGTCCCTGGTGAAGAAGGGCGACGATCCTTCGGCTCGCCAGGTGCTGCAGGCGATTCCTCGCGAAGATCCGCAGTTTGCCGCGGCGCAGCAGTTGCTTTCCGGGATCGAAATGCGGTCTAGCGGCCGCGGTGAAACGCCGCCGGAGGGCAGCGCCGTCCAGGGCGCCGCTGACGCCGGCGCACGCTTCCTGGAGGGACAGAACCAGTTTCAGAGCGAGTATTATGGCGCTGCGCTGCAAGAGTTCGACCAGGCGCTGCTAGTCGCGCCGGAGGCGTCCTGGGCCGTGAAGGCGCGCATCGATCGCGCCATTTGCCTGGAGAAGCTGGCGCGCACGGCTGAAGCCGAAGCCGCCTTTCAGTCGCTCGCAGCCGACCCCGTCGCCCGCCAGGATGTCGGCTTGCAACTTGCGTACGTTGAGCTGCTTTACGAAACGGGGCGCGCGGAGGAGGCGCAGAAGCGGATTGACAATGTGATCGCGACCGCTCCGAAGGACGCGATGGCGTATTTCTGGCGCGCCAAGGTGCTCCTGCACCTCCGCCGGATAGACCAGGCTGCCGCCGCGGCGGAGGAATCCATTCGCCTGCTGCCCCAGCTGCCCGACGCCCACAATTTACTGATCCGGATTTACCAGATCCAAGGCCGCACCAGGGAGGCGGCGCAACAGGCGGAATGGCTGCGCAACTATCACCGACGCATGGAATCGCACTAATCCTGCTGCTCGCTGCGTCTGCCGGCGATGCGCGGGCGCAGATCCGCTTCGAAGACGTCGCCGCCAAAGCCGGGCTCAAGTTCGAGCTGCGCAACGGCGCCGCCGGCGAATTTCACCAGCCGGAGCTGATGGTCGGCGGCGTGGCAGTCCTTGACTATGACAACGACGGCTGCATGGACATCTTTTTCACCAACGGCGCGGCCATGCCTTCGTTGAAGAAGACGGGCCCCGAGTATTTCAACCGCCTGTTTCACAATAACTGCGACGGCACCTTCACCGACGTAACGGAGAAAGCCGGAGTGGCCGGCGAGGGCTACTCGATCGGCGTCGCCGTCGCCGACTACGACAACGACGGCTTCCCGGACATCTTCGTCGCCGGCGTGAACCACAACATCCTGTATCACAACCGCGGCGACGGCACCTTCGAGGACGTCACCGATAAGGCGCATCTGGGCGGCGTCGACGCGCGCTACGGCAAGCTGTGGTCGGTGGCGGCAGCCTGGGTGGACGTGGATAACGACGGCTGGCTCGACCTGGTGGTCACCAATTACGTGCAATGGGACCCCAAGCTCGAACCCTCCTGCGGCGCCCCACAAAAACCCCTCTACTGCGACCCTAGGGCGTATCACGACACGCCAAACCAGCTCTTCCGCAACAATCACGACGGGACCTTCACGGATATCACCGCGTCTTCCGGCCTGGGCGCGCAACTCGGCAAGGGCATGGGCGTGGCGATCGCCGACTATGACGGTGACGGCCTGCCGGACATCTTCGTGGCCAATGACACGGTGCCGAATTTCCTGTTCCATAATCTCGGCCATGGGAAGTTCGAAGAGGTCGGCATGTTGGCCGGAGTGGCGCTCAATGACGACGGGCGGCCGGTCGCCGGGATGGGGGTGGATTTTCGCGATTTCGACAATGACGGCCGCCCCGACCTGGTCTTCACCGCCTTGATCAACGACACCTTCACGTTGTTTCGCAACACCGGCAAAGCGCCCGCCTTCGACGACGACACGGCGCGCTCCGGGCTCGCCGTCGCCACTCGCGCCCTCACCGGCTGGGGCATCGGCCTCTACGATTTCGACAACGACGGTTTCAAGGACGTGTTCACGGCGAACTCGCACTTTCCCGCGCTCGATCAGTACCTGGGCAGGTCGCCGGCCCTGCCGAACTCCGTGTTTCGCAATCGCGGCGACGGCCGCTTCGAAGACGTGTCCAGGACCGTCGGCGCCGACTTTCAACTGGCCGGCCAGTATCGTGGTGTCGCCTTCGCCGATTTCGACAACGATGGCCGCCTGGACGCGGTCGTGTCCAGCATGAACGGGCCGGCCCGGCTGTTCCGCAACGTGACCCCGCATCCCGGCCACTGGCTCGCGCTCAAGCTGACAGGCTCGCGCAGCAATCGCGACGGCATCGGAGCCAAGGTCGCCGTCACCCTTGCCGGCGGCCGGAAACTCTACAACCACTGCACCACCAGCGTAGGCTACGCATCCTCCAGCGAGCCGCTGGTGCGCTTTGGCCTGGGCGATCAGCCGGCCGCGAGCCTGATCCAGATCTACTGGCCCAGTGGACAGGTCCAGGAGCTTCACAACGTCGCCGCCGACCGCGTCGTCCCCGTCCGCGAACCCCAGTAGGACAGACGATCGGTTTGTGTCGTCTGTCAGGTGCCCTCGGTAGCGCCGGCGGTCTTTGCCGCCGGTGTTTTTGCTTTGTGTTGCCCTCACGAAATTGGCATAGAATATCCTGGAGATGCTCCACCGTCGTTCGTTCCTTGGTGCGACTGCCGCGCTGCTTCCGGCCGCCGCTCAGACACAGCGCGATTGGGCCGGCCACGAAGCCGTCCGCTATCCCGATCCCGATCTCGTCTCGCTCGACCACCGCTTCGACAAGTACAAGGTTGGCAACGCCGCCATCGAGCGCATTTACACCGGCGCGCGCTGGGCCGAAGGAGCCGCATGGCATGCCGCCGGCCGCTACCTGGTATTTAGCGACATCCCCGCCAACCGGCAGATGCGCTGGCTGGAAGAGGACGGGCACGTGAGCGCCTTTCACGACCCTTCCGGATACTCCAACGGCAATACCTTCGATTTTCAGGGCCGCCTGGTCTCCTGCCAGCATGGCTTGCGGCGCGTGGTGCGCTATGAGCATGATGGCTCGGTAACCGCAATCGCCTACCGGTACAACGACAAATCGCTCAATTCACCCAACGACGTCGTCGTGCACCCGGATGGAGGCATCTGGTTCACCGACCCCACCTATGGCATCCTGGGCAACTACGAAGGCTTCCAGGCAAGCTCCGAGCTTCCGACCGCCGTGTATCGCGCCGATCCCAAGACCGGCAAGCTCGACCTGGTCGCCGCCGAGTTCGGCCAGCCTAACGGCCTCTGCTTCTCTCCCGATTACCAGAAGCTGTACATCATCGACAGCGGCGACGCCAAGGACATCCACGTCTTCGATGTGGCGGACGGCCGCCAACTGCGCAACCGCCGCGTGTTCACCAAGATGGTGACCGACAAAGGCTCCGGCATCGCCGACGGCATGCGCGCCGATGTGGACGGCAACCTGTGGGTGGGCGCCGGCTGGGCCGGTCCGGGCTACGATGGCGTGCACATCTTCACACCGGCTGGGGAGCGCATTGGCATGATCCTGCTGCCCGAGATCTGCGCTAACCTGTGTTTCGGCGGTGCCAAGCGCAACCGCCTCTTCATGGCAGCCAGCCAGTCAGTCTATGCCGTCTACGTGGGCACTCGCGGCGCTCACGTCTGCTGAGCGGCGCAGCCGCGAACTGCCGGTTGTCGGACGTGGCGCGGGCCTTCGAATGCTCGGCCGCCCGATTCCCTCCGGCAAGGAGACCGATACATGCTGTTGCACGAGAAAGTCGCGCTGGTGACCGGCGCCGGCACCGGGATAGGGGAAGCCATTGCGCGCCGGTTCGCCGCCGAAGGCGCCCGCGTCTACATGTTCGACCGCGATCCGGAGACCAACCGCCGCGTGGCGGAGTCGATCGTCGCCTCCGGCGGCTGGGCGGAAGCCATCACCGGCGACGTGCGCCGGGCAGGCGACCTGGCCACTCTGGTGGAGGCCGCGCACGCCCGCTTCGGCCGCGTCGACATATTGGTCAACAACGCCGGTATCTTCCCCCGCCAGCCATTCCTGGAGATCACCGACGAACAGTGGGACGAGATGCACGACGTCAACTTAAAAAGCATCTTCCGCGCCGGCCAGCTGGCGCTAAAGCTCATGTCGCAGGCGCGCGCCGGCAAGGTCGTCAACATTTCCTCCGTCACCTTCTTCCTGGGAGTCGGCAACATGGCGCATTACACCGCTTCCAAGGGAGGCGTCATCGGCCTCACCCGCTCCATGGCGCGCGCGGCCGGGCCGTACAACGTGCACGTCAACTGCATCACGCCGGGCTTCATCCAAACCGAATCCGAGGTCCGCTTCGTGAACCAGGAGGAGACGGTCCGGATGGTGAGCGAACAGTGCCTGGACCGCCGCATCACGCCGCTCGACGTTGCCCGGGTGTGCCTGTTTCTTTCTTCGGAACTCAGCGATGGTATGACCGGCCAGTGCCTCAACGTAGACGGCGGCTGGGTGATGCACTAGGCAGGGCACGCTTTAGCTTGCCATAAATCATCGAAAATCCCGGGCCTTCGACGCCCGGTGAACTGGCTATTGCGGACGCGTTTTTCGCCAAGCCTGAAGTGGCCAAGATCAAGCATTCTGAGGGCAAGCTGAAGCATGCCCCACCAACAAAAAAAGGGGACCGCCGAAGCGGCCCCCTTTTGCTAAACAATCGAACCGAACCTACGGCTCGTTCTAGAAGTGAATGCGGACGCCGAACTCCATATTGCGCGGGCCTTCCTGCTCGCCCGCACCGTTGGCATTCGAAGTACCCATTACGCCGAAGTCCGCCGGATCGCTGATATCCAGGTACGGATTGTTGAAGTTCACGTGGTTCAGTATGTTCGTGATCTGGAAAATGAACGTGGCGCCGACGCGTCCTTCTTTCCACACGCCGATGTCCTTGCTGATGGTCGCGTCCAGGTTCCAGAACGGTACGCCGCGGATGTTGCCGTTGGAGCCGCAATTGGTGTCGAAGCCGAGAACGCAGTTGCGGTAGTCGTTGTACGCCGCAACCGGATTCGAGTACAGGTTGACGCCCTGCCCGCCATTATCGGGATTGGAGTTGACGCCTACACCCAGCGGGTTGGACGCCGCGTCTTCCGGCACGGTCAAGCCATAGTGCACGGAGTTGCCGAACGTAAACGGCCCGTTCAGCACCGCGCCGTCCAGCGTGCCGCCAGTTGCGCAATTGGTTTCACCGAATGACTGGCAACCACCCGCGTAACTATAAACGTTCCACGGAGCGCCGCTATGCGCGGTGAACAGCGGTGCTATGATCCAGCCTCCCAACACGTGGCCCACTACACCCTTCTGCGAACGGAAGACCGGCGGCGAGTACACCATGGTCAAGCTGTAGATGAACTTGTAGTCGAAGAACTGGGGCCCGTACATCGCATGCATGTTCCAGGGATCCATAACGGTGTAGGAACTGGAGGCTTGTACCTGGTTGCCCGTGCCGAGCGCACGGCCCCAGGTGAAGTTGGAGTGCAGCGTCACGCCATGCCAGTCGCGCGTGGTCAGCGACGCATACAGCGCGTTGTAGTTGCCGTAGCCGATGCTGGCGTCCGTGTAGATGGCCGATACCTGGCCGCTGCCTCCGTTGATCGGCGAGCTGGGCATGGTGCGTCCCAGCGTCCAGGAAGGCAGGCGGTTCATCGCCGCCCACAAGTCGTAAACCTGCGTACCGGCGATCTGGCCTCCAAAGTTTTGAACTACGGCATTGGTGCAACTGCCGTACCCGGCGCAGAATGCGGAATTGGCCCCGCCCAACGCGCTCTCGAAGAACGGCTGAGGTGTCGGCGCATTCCCTGTGTTGTTGACGGCCCAATAGGTGTTGGAGAACGCCTGCGCGAAGCTCTGGCCGCCCAGGGTGGTCATGTACGGGACAGCGTCATAATCCACTTCCTGCCACTCGTGGCGGATGATGCGGCCAATATAGCCGATCTCGAGAATGTTCTTCGGCGACAGTTCACGCTGCATACTGAAAGTGAAGTTGTCGGTGCGGCTGGGCCGGAAGCCGGGATCGAGGACGGACCCCGAACCGGCGGCGGCGTTGCCGTTAAAGCCTGGAATGAAGGGCTCCGTCAGAGTCTGGGAAATTGCCGGTAATGGAGCGACGTTGCCATCCGTTCCGATGCGGAACGCGGTCGCCGGCGTCACGCCGCCGTTGCCCAGACATTGGCCGTTCATGCTGGCGCCAATGCAGGAGACCGGCTGGCCCAAGCCGACGCCCAACAGCGGAATCAGCACCAGGTCCACACCGTTCAAGCGGCCGTAGATGCGGCCATAGCCGCCGCGGATCACGGTTTTTCCATCACCGAACAGCGTGCCCAGAATCCCATCTTTGAAATGGGGGTTCCACGCCGCTGAGGCGTGCGGAGCCAGGCCGCCATAGAATGGATTGTAGGGATACTTGTTGCTGGCGCCCTGCACGTTCTTGATGTTCGTGTAGGCGAGTTCCGGATTGTAAACCCCGCCGCCCAAAGCGGCGCTCTGCCGCGATGCCAGATAGTTGGTGAGCTCGATCGGATGCCCGGTCGCATCGGTGAGTTCCACCTGCTTGCCGTTCAACTCGTAAGGCGGCATTTCCAGCGAATAGCCCAACCCGTAATTCAGGGTAAAGCTGGGCTTCATGTGCCAGGTGTCTGTGACGTAGAACTGGTACGACGGGATCACGCTTTGGTCGAACATCGGCGTTCCCGGCGGGTTCAACGACAGCTGCGCGCCGCTGCGGGTGTATAGATCCTGCGGCTGGGTTACGATGCCCAGAACCTCTTCGTACAGCCTCTCGTAAGTCGTGTACTGGGCCGAGGGCACGCTCGATGGAATGTACGATGCGAAGCCCGAAAGCCCCGGCGCGGTGCCGGAAGCGGGTCCAATCTGGTCCACTGGCTGGAACATGATGCCGCCGCCGTTGTCCGTGCGCAGGTGGTAGTCGTAATTGCGCTCGTACATGCCGCCAAAGGTGAGCAGGTGATTGCTCTTGATCTTGGTGATGTCGTCGCGGATACTCTTGTCCTGGCCGTCCCAGAAACGCTGGCGGGTGTTCTGCGTATTGACGTTATACGGGATCAGCGAGTTCGCCGTTTCGCCGCCGATTTCGAGCGCGGCCGGAACGCTGCCAAGTTGCGGCTGGGCGCCGGACGAGGCCCACTGCCAGAAGTTGCGCAGGTAGCTGAAGTTGAAAGTGTTGGTCGTGGTCGGGTTGATGTTCGTCGTCAGACCAGCCACCCAGTAACCGCCCACCTGCGGCCGCGGCGCACGGGCCGCCGGCGTACCGAGCGTATCGCCAGGAAGCGCGCCACCGATGTCCACCTGGTTGGTGGTGGTCTCCAGGAAGCGGTAATAGCGATAGGTGGTGAAGAAGCGCCACTTGTCGCTGAAATCGTGATCGATGCGGGCAACTTCGTTGTCGCTCTTGGTGGGCGTCTGCACCACGCCCTGGAATCCCAGGGTGTTATAGTGGTCGCCCGCGGACGTCAGGTTCGGCTGCGGCTCATACTTATTCCAAATCTGCGACACCAGCGAGTTCAGGCCGATTCCGCGCGGATCGCAGCTCCCGGCCGGGCAGGTTGCCGGCTGGTAGGTCACGCCGTTGACCGTCACCGGGGTCGGATTCAGGTTGTAGGCCTGCTCGCCAGAACCGGTTGAAATCTGCACCACGCCGGCCCTTAACAGATCGCTCGGTACCAGCTTGGTAATCAGCGCCGACTGCCCGAAGCGGAAGCCTTCGTAATTCACGAAGAAATACCACTTGCCGCCCAGGATCTTCTTGGGAACCAGCGGGCCGCCGATCGCTGCGCCGTACCGGTTGTTGTGCGTGATGGGAAGGGGGATTCCCTGCCAGTTGTTGTCCCAGGTATTGGCCGCGCCCACGTCGCTGGCGTAGTAATACTCATACACCGAGCCGTGGAAGGAGTTGCTGCCACGCTTGGTCACCATCTGCACCTGGCTGCCGGAGGAGCCGTTAAAATCGGCCGTTTGCCCGGCGGTAGCAACTTTGAATTCCTCGATGCTTTCGATGGGAGTGGGCATCACGCCGGTGGGCGCGCCGTTGGACGCATAGCTCGGCGTGTACACGTTCATGCTGCCGTCCATGTCGTTGGAGTTGTTGCCGCCATCGAGCTGGAAGGTATTCTGGTCATACATCGCGCCCGCCACGCTGCCTTCCGGCGAAACGCCGGGCTGGTAGATGGCGAGCGTCGAAGCTTCGCGGCCCATGTTGGGCAGGTACATCAGGTCATCGCCCGAAATGGTTTGTCCGACCGTGGCGCTCATCGTCTGCAGCTCAGCGCCCACCGCAGCGGTGACTTCCACCGTGCTGCTGGTGGCGCCCACCTCGAGGACCGCGTTCATGGTGAGAACCTGGCCTACATCGATTTGCTGCCCTGCGGCGCGGCGCGTCGAAAAGCCTGCCTTAGCGAACGTGATGTTGTACGTGCTTGGCGGAACCTCAACAAAAGTGTAACGCCCGGATTCGTTGGTCGTCTTCTTCGTCGCGATATTCGTGGTGGTATCCACGATCGTGACCTCGGCGCCCGCGACCGCCGCATTCTGTTGGTCCGTCACAAGGCCGGAGATTGTTCCTGTAGAACTCGCCTGTGAAAATGCGGGCGTGGCCACCAATGCCAGCAACAGCACCGAAGCCAGCACCTGCAGAAAGAGAAAACCCCTCCCGTTGAAGCTTTGCATACCCTCTCCTTTTACGTAGGTCCCAACTAACCGTCGCGCAACACCAGTCCCGAGTGGGGCCGAGTCCGCTAAAAATGATATTGGTGGATTATATACCGGGCGTCGGGAAGCGTCAATAAACAGTTTCAAAAATCGACGAACTGTTGAAAAATAATCGGGCGCGGGGCGGAACCTAGAGATTCCAGTCGTTTGGCGGAAGAAATGATGGTTTTCGCGTCAGCAGGCTCGGCGCCTGATTGGAACGTACGGTATAGAAGTCCTAGAACGGATGACCGTAGGCCAGAGTACGTGGCCAACGGCTAGGGCAAGCTTTAGTCTGGCATGGCTTTAGCGTGCTGCGCCACTGGATTAATGCCGCCTGGCATTCGCAGCCGGACGCGCTTCGCGGCCGCGGCCTATTGAAGTTCGCCCGTTGACCGGAACGCGAAGCGGCCGGCCACCAAGTTGCCCTTCGCGAGGTAGTCTCGGATGGCGCCCCTGTTTGCCCCGGCCCGATTGGCAGCGTCGGTCAAGCAGCGTATGGCGTCGGCGGCGGTGGTCCCGGCTTCCAGCCGGAAGATCCACGGGACATTCGTGGATGTCAGGGTGCGGTCGGCGGAAATGCCGATCACGGGGAGGAACGCCTTGACGGCGATCTGCTCCGCCAGGTGCGCGGAGGCGCGGTCGGTGGCAACCAGGCCCAGCACGCTGGGATCGTACACCAGCTGGATCAGTTCGTCCGACGCCTTCCCCCACGCCTGTTCGGAGGACACGCCGACAACCTTATAATTTGCGGCGCCGAGCCGCGCGGCCATGGCTTCGGCCCCCGGCCCAAAGACGCCGATCTTATGCACGCCGGCAGGCGCATCGGCCAGTGGAGGTCCCAGGTACTCCACTCCGCGTTCGCCGACCTTGGCGTACGGCGCATCCATCGTGTAGCGGCGCCAGCTCAGCTGTCCGTCCTTTACTTTGCCGAGCCACAGCGGCGCTACGTTCTTGGCGTTAGGATCGAACACCATTTCGCCTGTCACGCCCTTGTAACTCTCCAGGCCGTAGAGCGCGTCACGAATGAGGCCCCGGTTCAAACCAGCCCGGCAGATCGAGTCGAGCAGGATGTTCATTGTGTCGAAGCCGAGGGCGGAAAACGCGTCCACTTTGGCCTGATAGCGCGCCGTGAACCGCTTCTGGAAATCGAGCCAGAGCGGGTCGTCGCGATCGGGATTGAAAGGGTATACGATTTCCATGCCGTCCGCTGCTTTGCCGGCGCTGGCGAAGAGGCCCTCGCCCAACACCCGCGCCGCGCCGAAAACCGGCTGCTTCATCCCCATCTGCTGCATTTGCTTGAGGATCATGCCAGCGGCAGGAGCGTCGGCCCAGAGTACGATCGCATCCACGCGGGAATCGTTGATCACCTGCAGCTCGCGCGTGAAGCTCTGGTCGCCGGGGGCGAACTTCTGTTCGATCACCACCGGATGGCCCAGGCGCCGCGAAGCATCACGGAACTTGATCACTCCGAAACGGCCGTAGCGTTCGTTCACGCGCAGCAGGCCGACGCGCTTATAGCCGAGATCGGTGTAGATTCTCCGCGCCAGCGTGTATCCCTGCTCGCGGTCGTCCTGGATGCTGGTCAGGACCCACGGAATAATCGTCTCGGGGATGGTGGGGTCCGTGGCGGCGCTGTTGACGATCGGCAATTCGGCGCGCAGGGAAACGCGCAGCGCAATGTGGGTGGAATCAGCGCTGATCGATCCCAGCATGCCCCACACCTTCTCGTCGTAGACCATCTTGACGATCTCATTGCTCGACGCGCCCCAGGTGGCGGCGTCATTGTGAATCTTGAGGTGAAACGGCTTGCCGCCGTAGCCGCCGAGCGCGTTGGCTTCGTCGATCGCCATCTGCGCCCCGTGCAGCATGGCCGTGCCGAGGGCGATATCCTTGTGCGCCTCGATGGGGCCGAGAAAACCGATTGCGACCTCAGAGACGTCGGATGGCTTCAGTGTCGCGCCATCGGCGGCGGCGCCGTTGTATTCCGGTGTCTTGGTGTAGTGCTGGTAGTACGGTTGGGTGAACTTGGAAAACGGCTTGAGATCCTCGGGAGTGTTGGCGTAGGAGGCGACGCTGCGGCTCGGCGGTGGACCTGGCGGATTCGCGCCGCAGGAGCAGGTATTCGACTGCGCCCACGCCAGCGGGCACGCTGTCAGGATGGTCAGCATCACGGCCGGAAAGCGGCGACCGCCAGGACTGCCGGCAGCGACGGCCGGCAGCCTCAACCACGTTCCTACCGGAACCATTTTCTACTCCTTCGGCTTGGGAACGAACATCGCGATGGCTTCTATTTCCACCAGCAGCTCCGGCCGGCACAGGATGGCCTGGATGCCGGTCGAGGCCGGCAGCGGATCGAGTCCCTGTTCGCGGAAAAACGTCGTTCGCCCTTCGTTGAAGGCAGCGTAATCGCGCTCGATGTCGCGCAGGTAGCAGGTGGTGCGGACCACGTCCTTCCATGTGGCGCCCTCGGCAGCCAGCAGTCCTGTGATGTTGTGATACGTGCGGCGCAGTTGCGCGTCGAAATCGCCTATGTGGACACTCACTCCCTGCTCGTCGATGCTGGCGGTGCCGGAAATCAGCAGGATCACCAGGTTATCGAGGTCAATGCGCAACCCGCGCGAAAATGAGCTGGGCTTTTCATAGCTGTAAGCCTCGTTGAGAACGGACAGCTCCGTAATGGCTTTCTTGTTCACTTGAGTAGTCCTGCCTATCCGGTCCAACGTTTCGAGTATTGTCATGGTTTACTTGTCTCCCGGTTTCAAACGGATTCCGTGGCTCAGGCCTTTGGCCGTGGCCACCCAAACGTCGTCATTCTGAAAGTCGATGCCAAATGTGTAATGAAAGGAGGGCGCCGTTGTGACGGCGACGTGCGAAACCGCACCACCGGCGTCACGCACCAGCATCTCCGGCGCGTGCGTATCCAGGGCTGGCCGGTAAGTGGCCCATTGCACACCATCGAAGTACGCCAACCCCTTATCGGTAGAGAACCAGGTTCGCGTTCCGTCCACTGTCTTCACCTGATTTAGAAAATTGCTCGGAAGGCCGCTGTCTTTGTCTAAGAAGTTTCGCCAGTTACGGCCGTCGTAGCGGCTGGCGCCGAAGTAAGTGGCGGCCCAAAGGATCTTATTCACGTAGCTCACCGAGGTGGTGATCTCGTGAATCAGCCCCTGATCCTTGAAAAGTACGATCTCTGTTTCGCCGTCCGGATCGTTATAATCCTTCCAGCGTTCGGTTTTGACATCGTACTCCAGCACACCTCCCCCCCATACCGCGTAGTATACCTTGTCCTCGGCGGCCGTCACATTATAGGTCCAGATCTCGTACATGGGCGTGTTGCGTTCATTGAAGATGCTCCACTGGCTGGTGCGCGTGTCTAAGCGGGCCCCGCCCGCCGCGGTAGCCACCCAGACCAGGTCGCCCTGCACGGCGACTCCGTACACCACGTCGTTGGGCAGGCCGCTATTCAACTGCGTAAACGTATCGATGCGGCCGGCGGAGTAACGGCTCAGCCCGCCCATGGTGGCAATCCAGAGTGTGTGCGTTTTTTTGTCGAGCGCCAGATAGAGCACGGCGCGGTGAGCCAGCCCGTCGGCAGTCGTGAACACCCGCCATTTGCCGTTCTCATACAGCGCCAGCCCATTGTCCGTGCCCGCCCAGATGCGATCGCCGTCGACGCAAACGCTGTAGACGCGATTGTCGGGCAGCCCGTTGGCGGTAGTGAAATTCTCCCAGCGAAACCGCGGGAGGTCCTGCGCGAACACCGCCGAGGCGGCCAGGAGTGCGGCTATGATCGTGGCTCTCATAAGGTTTTCAGGTACTCGATGAGGTCGTTCAGCTCATCTTTGGTAAGGTCGTTGGTGACGCCGTGCTTGTCGTTGGGATTGAACACGGTCCAGATTTCTTCCAGGGTGCGCGCGGAGCCGTCGTGAAGGTAGGGCGCGCTATAGGCGATGTTGGTGAGGTGCGGAACGTCGACGTCGGGCGAACGGTCGGTGGGTTTCACGGTGCCGACATTGGCCAAAGTCTGGTTG
>Ga0181535_10001151_pt1 | contig 35741 bp, 22 predicted proteins | sample PEATcosm2014_Bin_44_FD_119774 | JGI IMG/M metagenome (GOLD analysis project Ga0181535, IMG submission 119774) | Peatland microbial communities from MTU Mesocosm Facility, Houghton, MI, USA - PEATcosm2014_Bin17_30_metaG | ecosystem: Environmental > Terrestrial > Soil > Wetlands > Peat | place... | reverse complement strand
TACGGCCTCAGCTTCCTCTACGGCCTCAGCTTCCTCTACGGCCTCAGCTTCCTCTACGGCCTCAGCTTCCTCTACGGCCTCAGCTTCCTCTACGGCCTCAGCTTCCTCTACGGCCTCAGCTTCGGATTCGACTTCAGGAGGCATCGCGCGCGTTACAGGCTTCACACCGCCTTCCGAAAGGCCCTGGACCGTCGCGGCGGGTAGGACGAAGCTGCCGCTCTTCAAAGCCTCGCCGAGCAGGCGCTCTATCTCCCGGAGCCCTATCGAACTCTGCTCGATAGGGCCGCGCTCACTCTCGACTTTGCCGCCGAGCACGGCGAGTATCTCGTCCCAGCTCTTGTCGATGAGCTCGTCGACGTCGGCTTGCCGATTCTTTCGCACCCTTCCGAGGCCGGCTCGAATGGCCTTCCTGACATCGGGCCTCCTGGATTCCAGCTCGCGGTGCCAGCGCCCGAAGTCCAGGTCGGATTTGTTCTCGACGTACTCCTCGAGAAGATTGATCTGGAAGCGTTTGATCCTGTCGGACAGGACCGTCATCCGGTCCTGCCTGATATTGAACAGGAGGAAGGCGAGCAGGTAGGCGGTCACGAAGAAAGAAGCGAGGAGGATCCACTTCATCGCCGCCGGCAGTACGAAATCGCTCGCGGGTACGATGAAGCCGACCCGGCCGGCGCCCTCGACGACCTTGGAGAAGAGCACGAAGGATTCGCCCGTGCCCACGGAGGCGGCGATGGGGACGGGCTTGTCGTCCGCGCCGGAGGCCCAGAGCTCGGCGACCCGAGGCGGAAGGACCGATCGGTAGGCTTCGGGCACGCGAAGGAGGAGGCCGCCATCTCCCGCGGGGACGGCTATCTCGTCGACCGGCGCGAGGTCCTCCCTCGCGAGAAGCGAGATCAGAGCGTCCAGCGAGACCTGGAATACCGCGGTGCCCCTATAGATTCCGTAACTGTCGGAGAAAGGCAGAGAGTAGAGGAACCGGCCGGCGGCCGGGTCGATTCGAACGATGCCCTTCGATCCTTCGGGGGCGGACACGGAATCGTAGGGAGGGTCGCCGGCCTCGCCGTAGTTGCGGTAGACCGTCTCGAGCTGGGTCTTGGAGCGGATGTCGCCTGGGATGCTGCTGAAGTGGAGGCGCTTTCCGTTCGAGTCTATCAGGCGGATGCCCGCCAGGCCGGAGGTCTCTTCCTGGAGCTTCCCGAAGAGGTTGGCCCGATCGAAGGCGTCCTGCGAGCTGAGATTGGGCAGGAAGCTCCTTCTCACCGGGTCCTGGGCGAGGACGGAGCCGAAGCGCGCGAGGTTGGAGGCGTGGAAACCGGTCTCCGCTTCCGCGACCTTGGCGAGCGAGGCACCTATGCCCCGGACCATGGCAGGATTGCGGAAGCTCGACTCGATTACGTCGAAGAGTCCCGAGAAGGCCGCCACGGCGAAGGCCGCGAAGAGGAGCACGGCAATAAGGAGGCTTACGCTCGCTTTCTGGCCTACCGTCATCTCCCCTTCGCCTTCGCTCCCTTCATCAATATATCGAATGGGCCTTCGATCGAATATCGGTTCAGGAAAGGCCACTCTATAACGTAAACGCTTACGACGAAAAGCCGAAAGGATCGGCATCGAGCTTGATCCGGTGCCGTCGAGGATTTATACTGGGGAAATGCGTTTCCGCGACCTCAACCTGAAGTTCAAGGTCCTCCTGCTTTCGCTCGGGGGAATGCTCGTCATTACGGTCGTCATCGCTCAGTTCTACATCAGCGATATAACCGCGCAGGCCAAGTCGGCCATCCTCGAGAAGAGCAGGGCGATCGTCTATACAGTGGAGGCCACGCGCGACGCCATGGCCGAGCGCGTCCAATCCGGGGTCGTGACCGACCTCGCGGCGCTCGCCAAGAAGGTGGATCGCTCCACCCTCATGGAGGCCGTTCCGATAATCACCGCCATCGAAGTCGCCGGCAAGAACGCGAAAGAGGAAGATTACGAGTTCCGAGTCCCCAAATTCCAGCCCCGGAATCCGGCGAACGAACCCAGGGGCATCGAGATCGAGGCGCTCAAGAAGCTAGAATCGGGGGAACTCGGCGAGTACGTCAAGACCGATTCCCGGAACGTCTACTATTTCCGTCCGATCAGGCTGAGCCAGGACTGCCTCCTCTGCCACGGCGACCCTGCGGGTTCGATCGATCCCGTAGGAGGCGTCAGGGAGGGATGGAAAGTCGGGGAAGTGCACGGCGCCTTCGAGATCGTTTCTTCCCTCAAGGCGGCCGCCCTGACCCAAGCCGCCGCTACGCGCAATATCGCGATCAGCGCCTTCATTTTGACCCTCGGCCTGGGGCTCGGCCTGTTCTTCCTCATCAGGGTCGTCATGAAGCCCCTCGCCAGCTATGTCGCGACTTTCCGGAAGGCGGCCACTGGCGACCTGACCGTGAGGGCCGACGCGAAGGGCCGGGACGAGATCGGCAAGGTGGCCGATTTCTTCAATAATTTCATAAGCGCCCTGCAGGATCTCATGACCGAGGTGAAGGCGGTGGCCGTCGGCGCCGAGGAGATCTCCTCCGACCTCGCCGCGAGCTCGGAGGAGACTGCCGCGAGCCTGCATGAGATCAGGGTCAATACCGAGGGAATGAAAGACAAGATCATCCTCCTCGATACCGAGGTCTCGGGCAGTGCCCGCTCCGCCGCCGACGTCGACGATTTCATAGGAAGCCTCGCGAAGCTCATAGCCGACCAGGCATCCGCCATCAACGAATCGAGCGCGAGCATCGAGGAGATGAGCGCCAATATAAAGAACATAGCCGACGCGGCCGAGGAGAAGCTGAAGATCGCCAACGAGCTCGAGTCCTCCGCCCTGGACGGCCAATCGGAGATGGAGGAGGCCGAAAAGGGCATCAAGAAGGTCGCCGATTCCGCCGGCGTCATCATGGAGATGATCCAGATAATCCAGGATATCGCCTCGAAGACGAACCTCCTCGCGATGAACGCCGCCATCGAGGCCGCCCATGCGGGCGACTACGGCAAGGGCTTCGCGGTCGTCGCCGACGAGATCCGCAACCTCGCCGAATCGAGCGCGGAGAGCGCCGACTCCGTGACCAAGGCCCTGGGCGAGGTCTCCGATAGCATCCAGCTTTCGGAAAAGAGCACCCGCCGCACGGGAGAGGTCTTCGACCAGATCGTCGTCAAGATCAAGAGCGTCGCCTTCTCAATGGCCGAGATGAAGAACGCCACGAGCGAACTGTCCATCGGAGCGCAGCAGATACTCGAGGCCCTCGCATCGCTGCTCGGGACTACCGAGGAAGTCCGAGGCTCGTCCAAAGTCATGAGCGAGAAGGTGGGCGCCATAACGCGGGCCATGCACCAGGTCTCCGATATCTCGGCCGATACCAAAAACGGGATGGAGGAGATCAGCATAGGAATAAACGAAATATTCAAGGCGGCGGAGGCTATCGCCGACGCCGGGACCAAGAATTCGGAGTCGGTTAAGGCGCTGAATGGGCTGATGAGCAAGTTCATAGTGGAGAAAAATATGGCCTAGACGACAGTTTATGCATATTTCCCCTTCTTAATCTACGATTCTCGTATAATTATGCATTTTTCCGTAAAACACTTGACTTTTTATGCACAAAATCAGATTCTTGGCCCCTAGTCACGGCTAAAAGCCTTGACTATAGCCCAGTCAAACAAGGATGGGATGATGGGTCAGTACAACCAAGACGGGCAGATGCCCGCCGGACTACCGCCCCGACAGGGCCTATACGATCCGCAAATGGAGCACGATTCCTGCGGAATCGGGTTTGTGGTAAATATCAAGGGACGCAAGTCCCATCAGATAGTCAGCCAATCGCTTACGATCCTCAATAACATGAGCCATCGCGGAGGCGCAGGCTACGAGCGCAACTCGGGCGATGGCGCGGGGATCCTCACGCAGATTCCCCAGCGCTTCTTCGCCGAAGTCTGCTCCGAGTCGGGCATCGAGCTGAAGGGCGTCGGAGACTACGGCGTGGGAATGGTTTTCATGCCGCGCAATTCCCCCACGAGGGCCGTCGTAAAGGGTCGCATCGAGAAGCTGATCTACGAGGAAGGGCTCTCCTGCCTAGGCTGGCGCGACGTTCCGGTCGACGTCTCGTCGCTCGGCAACATCTCGCGCTCGGTGATGCCGCATATTTGCCAGGTATTCGTCGGCAAGGATTCCGGCAGGGGGGCCGGCCCCTCCGCCCTCGGGCTCGACGATATGGCTTTCGAGCGTAAGCTCTACGTCGTCCGAAAGCGCGCAGAGAAATCCACAGAGGGCAGGAACGAAAGCTCGGCCGACTATTTCTACTTCGCGAGCCTTTCCAGCAAGACCATCGTGTACAAGGGCATGTTCACCTCCGAGCAGGTCGAGCCTTTCTACCTCGATCTCTCCCACCCCGCTTTCGAGTCTTCCCTGAGCGTGGTGCACTCGCGTTTCAGCACGAACACCTTCCCGAGCTGGGAGCGCGCCCATCCCTACCGCTACCTCATCCACAACGGCGAGATCAACACCCTGCGAGGCAACGTCAACTGGATGCACGCCCGCGAGTCGATGATCAAGACGGACCTCTTCGGACCGGACGTCGCGCGCATCATGCCCATCATCAACCCGAGCGGGTCGGACTCGGCCATGTTCGACAACTGCCTCGAGTTCCTCTACCTTACCGGCAGGCCTCTCTCCCACGCCATGATGATGATGATCCCGGAGCCCTGGTCGGGCCACGAGTCGATGAGCGACGAGAAGAAGGCGTTCTACGAGTACCACGCCACTCTCATCGAGCCTTGGGACGGGCCTGCGGCGATGGCCTTCACCGACGGCTCGAGCGTGGGTGCGGTGCTCGACCGCAACGGCCTCAGGCCCGCGCGCTATTACGTCACCCTCGACGACACCGTCATCCTCGCCTCGGAGGTCGGCGTCCTCGACATACCCGCCGACCGCATCGTGCGCAAGGAGAGGTTGCAGCCGGGTCGCATGCTCCTCATCGACACGAAGGAAGGCAGGATAATCGACGACGACGAGATCAAGGAAAGGGCCGCCTGCGAGCATCCTTATCGCGAGTGGCTCGACGAGCACATGATCAGCCTCGAGGACCTGCCGTCGCCGCCGCGCATGCCCGAGCCCAGCCACGAGACCGTACTGAGGCTCGAGAAGGCCTTCGGCTACACCTACGAGGACGAGAGGCAGGTGCTCGTCCCCATGGTCCGCGACGGTGTCGACCCCGTCGGCTCCATGGGGAACGACACTCCCCTCGCGGTCCTCTCGGACAAGCCCCAGCTCCTGTACAACTACTTCAAGCAGCTCTTCGCCCAGGTCACGAACCCGCCCATAGACGCGATCCGCGAGGAGATAGTCATAGGCCCCGAGACCTTCATGGGCTCGGAGGGCGATCTGGTCCACCCGACGCCCGAGGCCGCCAGGCAGATCAAGCTATCGAGCCCCTTCATCGACAACGACGAGCTCGAAAGGCTGCGGCACATAACACGGGCCGGCTTCAAGGCCGTGACCATCCCCATCGTCTACCGAGCGGTCGGGGGAGGCTCCGGCGGACCCGGCGCTGCGCTAGAGCGGGCGATGGACCGCGTCTGCGCCGAGGCCGACAAGGCCTTCGCGGAAGGATGCAACATCCTCATCCTCTCGGACCGCGGGGTGAACAAGACCACGATCCCGATACCGGCCCTCCTAGCCGTCGCGGGACTGCACCACCACCTGATCCGGAACGAGACCAGGACCCGCGTCTGCATCGTCCTGGAATCGGGCGAGCCGCGCGAGATACACCATTTCTCGATGCTGATCGGCTACGGCGTCTCGGCGATCAACCCCTACCTGGTCTTCGAGGCGATCGACGACATGATCAAGACGGGCTTCCTGCCCGACCTGACCCATGAAAAGGCGGTGAAAACCTACAAGAAGGCAGTCACGAAGGGCGTGATCAAAGTCATGTCCAAGATGGGCATCTCGACTGTCCAGAGCTACCAGGGCGCGCAGATCTTCGAGGCGGTGGGCCTCTCGAGCGCCATCGTCGACAAGTTCTTCACGGGTACGCCTTCGCGCATCGGCGGAATCGGGATCGAGGAGCTGGCCGCCGAGATCGAGGAGCGGCACGCCGCCGCCTTCGACGAGCGCGCCCCCGACTACGGCACGCTCCCGGTCGGCGGGGATTGGCAATGGCGCAAGGACGGGGAGTACCACCTCTACAATCCGGAGTCCGTCCACCTCCTCCAGCGCTCGTGCAGGGAAGGCGACTACGGCACCTTCAAGCGGTACACGGCGCTCATCGACGACCAGACGGCGAGGCAGTGCACCCTCCGAGGCCTCATGAAATTCAAGCCGACCAAGGCCGTCCCCATCGACGAGGTCGAGGAGGTGGACTCCATCGTCAGGCGCTTCAAGACGGGCGCCATGTCCTTCGGCTCGATCAGCAAGGAGGCCCACGAGGCGCTCGCGATCGCGATGAACCGCCTCGGGGGCAAGAGCAACACGGGAGAGGGCGGGGAGAATCCCGAGCGCTTCGCGCCAGACGCGAACGGGGACTCGCGCTGCAGCGCGATCAAGCAGGTGGCTTCCGGCCGTTTCGGCGTGACGAGCGAGTACCTCGTCAGCGCCAAGGAGATACAGATCAAGATGGCCCAGGGGGCCAAGCCCGGCGAGGGCGGCCAGCTGCCCGGCCGGAAGGTCTATCCCTGGGTGGCGGAGTGCCGCAGGTCCACGCCGGGCGTCGGGCTCATATCCCCTCCGCCCCACCACGACATATACTCCATCGAGGACCTCTCGGAGCTCATACACGACCTCAAGTGCGGGAATCCCGAGGCGAGGATCTCGGTTAAGCTCGTCTCGGAGGTCGGAGTCGGCACGATAGCCGCCGGCGTCGCCAAGGCCCGCGCCGACGTGGTCCTCATCTCGGGCTACGACGGCGGGACGGGCGCCTCGCCCCGCACCTCCCTTCGTCACGCGGGGCTGCCATGGGAGCTGGGCCTCGCCGAGACCCACCAGACTCTCCTCCTCAACAACCTCCGCTCGCGGATCACCGTAGAGACGGACGGCAAGCTGATGACCGGCCGCGACGTCGCGATCGCCGCTCTCCTGGGTGCCGAGGAATTCGGCTTCGCGACCGCGCCCCTCGTCGCCCTCGGCTGCGTGATGATGCGCGCGTGTAACCTCGATACCTGCCCGGTCGGAGTCGCGACGCAGAACCCCGCCCTCCGCAAGGCCTTCGCCGGAAAGCCCGAGCACGTCGAGAATTTCATGCGCTTCGTGGCGCAGGACCTGCGCGAGCACATGGCCGGCTTAGGGATACGCAGGCTCGTCGACATGGTCGGCAGGACCGACCTCCTCGATATGGAGGCCGCCAAGGGCAATCCCAAGACCAGGAGCCTCGACTATTCGAAGATCTTCTACAGGCCTCAGGTGCCTAACGATTGGGGCAGCCACTGCGAGAAGGCCCAGGACCACAACCTCGACGACTCCCTGGACAGGAGGGTCCTCCTGAGCCTCTGCGAGCCGGCCCTTGAGCGCGCGGCGAAAGTCAGGGTCACGATTCCGATTCACAACGTCAACCGCGTGGTGGGCACCATCCTCGGCGCCGAGATAACCAAGCGCTTCGGCGCCAAGGGCCTGCCCGAGGATACGATCAACCTCAAATTCGTAGGCTCCGCGGGGCAGAGCTTCGGCGCCTTCCTCCCGCGCGGCGTGACCCTGACGATCGAAGGGGACTCGAACGACCACATAGGCAAGGGCCTGTCGGGCGGAAAGATCATCGTCTATCCGCCGCCCGCGTCGCCGTTCAAGCCCGACGAGAACATCATCATCGGCAACGTGGGATTCTATGGAGCCACCGCCGGCGAGGCTTACGTCTGCGGCATGGCCGGCGAGCGCTTCTGCGTGCGCAACTCGGGAGTCTCCGCGGTCGTTGAGGGCGTCGGCGACCATGCCTGCGAGTACATGACGGGAGGCGTCGTAGTCGTGCTCGGGCGCACCGGGCGCAACTTCGGCGCCGGCATGTCGGGCGGCGTGGCCTACGTCCACGACGGCGACGGGAACTTCCCCTCGCGCGTCAACCGCGAGATGGTCGATCTCGAGGACCTGACCGACGCCGCGGAGATAGCCGGCCTCCGGATGCTCGTCGAGCGCCACGCGAAGGCGACCGGCAGCGCCCGCGCCAAGCGGATGCTCGCCGGCTGGGCGGGAGCGGTGAAGCGCTTCGTCAAGGTGATGCCCTGCGACTACAAGCGCATGATCGTCGCGATAGACAAGGCCTCGCGCGACGGGCTCTCGGGCGAGATGGCCCTGATGGCGGCCTTCGAGCAGAACAACCTCGACCTCGCCCGCGTATCCGGCAATTAGGAGACGACCATGGCCAAACCTACGGGCTTCATCGAGTACGAACGCGCCCTTCCCCCCGACCGCGCCCCGGCCGAGCGGGTGAAGGACTGGAACGAGTTCCACACGGCCTTCAAGACCAAGGAGGAATTCCGAGACCAGGCCGCCCGCTGCATGGACTGCGGCACGCCCTTCTGCCACGGCAGCGTCGTCTACGACGGCGCCGCCTCCGGCTGCCCGATCAACAACCTCATCCCGGAATGGAACGACCTGCTGTACCGGGGACTCTGGCAAGAGGCCCTGAGTCGGCTTCGGCTCACGAACAACTTCCCCGAATTCACCGGGCGAGTCTGCCCGGCCCCCTGCGAGGGGGCCTGTACCGTCGGCGCCATTCCCCTGCCTGCGGTCGCGATAAAGAACGACGAAGTGAGCATCATAGACCGCGGCTGGGAGGAGGGCTGGCTCGTCCCCGAGCCGCCCGCGAGGCGAACGGGCAGGAAGGTGGCGGTCATCGGCTCGGGGCCCTCGGGGCTCGCCTGCGCCGATCAGCTCAACAAGGCGGGCCACGAGGTAATAGTCTACGAGCGCGCGGACCGGATCGGCGGGATACTCACCTACGGCATCCCTAACATGAAGCTCGACAAGAAGATCGTGGCCCGCCGCGTCGACCTCATGGCCGCCGAAGGCGTCCGCTTCGTGACGGGCGTCGAAGTCGGCTCCGCCTCGGGGCCGGGAAAGTCGCTCTCGGCCGAAGACCTGCGCGCGAAGAACGACGCCGTCGTCCTCGCCTGCGGATCGACGAGGCCGCGGGACCTTCCCATAGAGGGCCGCAAGCTGGCCGGCATCCATTTCGCGATGGAGTACCTCACTGCCAATACGAAGAGCCTACTCGATTCCGGCCACACCGACGGGAGGGCCATCTCGGCCAAGGGCAGGGCGGTCGTGATAATCGGCGGCGGCGACACGGGGACCGACTGCGTCGGCACGGCCATCCGCCAGGGGGCGAAGAGCGTCGCTCAGCTCGAGATCATGCCCCGTCCGCCCGAGATACGCGCTCCCGACAATCCCTGGCCGCGCTGGCCCAAGATCCTCAAGACCGATTACGGGCAGGAAGAGGCCGCCGCGCTCTTCGGCTCGGACCCCAGGATTTTCCTCGTCACGGCGAAGAAATTCCTGGGCGATAAGGAGGGCCGCGTAAGCGGCGTCGTCGTCGTCGACGTCGAGTGGAAGAAGGACGAGAAGGGCCGCTTCGGGCCGCAGGAGGTCGCAGGCAGCGAGCGTACCATCCCCGCCGGGCTCGTCCTCGTCGCGATGGGCTTCCTGGGCCCGGAGGAGGGTCCGCTCAAGGCCTTCGGCGTGGAGGCCGACGAGCGCGGCAACGCGAAGGCCGGCTACGGCTCCTTCGCGACGAGCGCGCCCGGCGTCTTCGCCGCCGGCGACATGAGGCGCGGACAGAGCCTCGTCGTATGGGCCATAGCCGAGGGCAGGGGGGCGGCGCGCGAGGTCGATCGCTTCCTCATGGGAGAGACACGCCTCCCCTGACGCCGCTCCATCTACTAAAGTTCCCCCTCTTCCGCCATACTTAAGGCATGGGCGGAAGGAGAAGCTTGCTACTCGTCGAGGACGAGGCCATCCTGGCCATGGGGACGGTCTCCACGCTGGGCAAGCGGGGCTATTCCGTAGAGCACGTATTCTCGGGGGAGTCGGCCCTCGCTCGGGTGGCCGCGTCCCCCGAAGGGATCGATCTCATCCTCATGGACATCAATCTCGGGCGAGGGATGTCCGGCACGGAGGCGGCTCGACAGATCCTGAGAAGCCGGGACATCCCCATCGTCTTCCTTTCATCCCATACTGAAGAATCGATCGTCGAGTCGACCGAGGAGATCAGCTCCTACGGCTACGTAGTGAAGAACTCCGGCATAACCGTGCTCGACGCGTCCATCAGGATGGCCTTCCGGCTGTTCGAGGCTCGAAAGAGCATAAACGCGAAGAACATGGCGATCGAGGCGGCGAACGAGCAGCTGCGGGTGACCGTGGAGGAGCTTACCGCGTCGAACAGGAAGCTCGCGCTGTCCGAGGATAAGTTCCTAAAGGCCTTCCGGCTGAGCCCGGACTCGATCACCATCAACCGCCTATCCGACGGCGTATTCATCGACACAAACTCCGGCTTCACGGAGATGACCGGCTACTCGAGGGGGGAGGTCGTGGGGCGTTCCTCCCTGCCGGGCGACATCGGAATATGGGCTCGATCCGAGGATAGAGAGACCCTCGTCCGCGGGCTCCGGGAATCCGACGAGGCGATGAACATGGAGACCCAATTCCGGCGCAAGGACGGCAGCCTCTTCACCGGCATGATGTCGGCCAAGATCATCGAGATCGAAGGGGAGATCTACACCCTGGCGATCACGAGGGACATCACCGAGCGGAAGCTCGCGGACGATCTCATCAAGGACAGCGAGTCGAGGTTCAGGGCCGCCTTCGCGAACGCCCCCGTCGGAATGGCCCTCCTTTCCATATCCGGCGACCTGCGGATGATGAATCGATCCTTCAGCGACATGCTCGGCTGCAGCATGACGGAGGCGACCTCCGTCGATTTCAAGTCGCACATGCACCCCGGGGACCTGGCGCTGTGCGAAGACGCCGTCAAGAACCTCCTCAGCGGGAGCCGCGGCACCATGCGCTTCGTCGCGAGATACTTCCACAAGGGAGGCGGCGTCGTGTGGGTCGACGAAAGCGTCTCCCTGCTTCGGAACGAGAGCGGCGAGGCGCAGGGCCTCATCATCCATGCCCTCGACATCTCCGAGCGGAAGCTCGGGGACGAGAAGGCGGGCAAGCTCAATCGCGTAAGGGCCGCGGTAAGCGAGGTCATGCAGCTGATCGTGCGCGAGACCGACGTACGGAGGCTCCTCGACGACGCCTGCCGGATAGCCGTGTCGCGGGGCGGGCTTCGCATGGCCTGGATCGGGCTGGTCGACGAGGAAGGCAGCGTCGCCAGGCCCTTCTCGAGCGCCGGCGCCGTAGAAGGCTACCTCGGCGGGCTGACGATACCCATGACAGGATCGCCGGCCGGCATGGAGCCGGCCGAAATGGCCCTGCGCGAGGGGCGGCTGTCGGTAATCGCCGACATCGAAGGCGACCAGCGCGCGGAGGCTTGGCGCGAAAGGGCCCTCGCCCGCGGCTACAGGTCGATGGCCGGATTCCCCCTGCGATCCGGACCCGAAATCGTCGGAGTATTCGGCTTTTATTCCGGCGAGCCCGATTTCTTCGGACCCGAGGAGACGGACCTCCTCGCCCAATTGGCCCTGGACGTCTCCTTCGCCCTCGAATCCGCGAAGAGCAGGGAGCTCCGCGAGTACGCCGAGCTCAGGCTGAAGCAGAGCGACAAGCTCTACAGGGAGAGCTTCGAGAAGAGCTCGGCGGCAAAGCTCCTCATCGATCCCGAGACTTCGGATATCGTGGACGCGAACCTCGCGGCCTCGAAGTTCTACGGCTATGCGCCCGAGCGGCTCGTGAAGATGAGGATGACGGACATCAACGTCGCTCCGCCCGACGAGACCCGAGCCGACTTGCGGAGAGTCAGGGACAACGACGAAAGCCGCTTCTACTTCAGGCATCGCTTGGCTTCGGGCGAGCTGCGCGAGGTCGAGGTATTCTCGAGCCCGATAGATGTCGGGGACAAAGTCTTCCTCCATTCGATAGTCCACGACGTATCGGACCAGATGCGGATCCAGGCCGAGCTCCGGGCGAGCGAGACGCGCTTCAGGACCGCCATCGAGCGCGCCCCTGTGGGCATGGCCCTGACCGCTCCCGACGGCCGCTTCTCCTGGGCGAACGGGGCCTTCGCCGACATGGTCGGCCGCTCCGCGGAGGAGCTCTCGTCCCTCCCCTACGCGTCCATAACCCACCCCGACGACCTAGGGCCGAGCGACGAGTGCGCGCGCGCCTGCCTCTCGGGCGAGAGGGCCAGCGCGCGCCTCGTCAAGCGCTACATCCACAAGGACGGACACGCCGTGTGGGCGGACGTCAGCATCGCCCTCGTCAGGGACGAGCGAGGAGAGCCCGCCGTCTTCATCACCCACATGCTGGACATCTCCGAGCGCAAGCGCTCCGAGGAGGCGCTCCAGCGCCTCCTCGTCGAGAAGGACACCCTGATGAAGGAGCTCCAGCACCGCGTGAAGAACAACCTCAACGTGGTGACGAGCCTCCTCGAGCTAGAGAACCGGAAGTCAGTCGACTCGAGCGCGTCCAAGGTCCTGTCCGAGGCCATCGCGCGGGTCAGGTCGATCTCGGCGATCTACGAGCGGCTCTACCTCTCCGAGGATCCCGAGAGAGTGGATCTGGCCCTCTACGTCCAGGACCTCGCCAAGTCCCTCTTCTCGACCTACAACCTCGATCCGGGGCGCGTCGCCCTGCGGATACGGGCGGACCGCGTCCTCCTGGACACCCGACGCTCGGTTCCCCTGGGACTGATCCTCAACGAGCTTCTCTCCAACGCGCTCAAGTACGCCTACGCCCCGGGGGAAAGAGGCGAAGTCCGCGTCGACCTATCCCGGGACGATGGCACGATGAGCCTGGCGGTATCCGACGACGGCGCTGGAATCCCGGACCGCTATCTCGCCTCCGAGAGCGCGAGCATGGGCATGACCCTCGTGCGCCTCCTGACCGAGCAGCTCGACGCCGAGCTCAGCATCGAGAACCGGGGCGGGACCCGCGTGCTGATATCCTTCTCGATCTAGGTCGGAACGAACGGGGTTCTCGACGCTCGCGCTAATGGAGTATGATCTTCCCGCGGAGATCTTCCAGGCATGACACTACGCGCGAAGGGCGAGGAACGGGATCCTGCCGAATCGGGCAGGATCCTCGGGGCGATCGGCGCCCTGCGCGTCGAGGAGGCACTGCGGCTCGCGCTGGAAGCCGCGCCTCGTCCGAAGGCCGAAAGAGTGCCCTTGGGAAATGCCCTGGGCCGGGTCCTGGCCGAGGAAGCCCGCGCCAGGGTCGACCAGCCTCCCTTCGACAAGTCGACGATGGACGGCTTCGCCCACGCCTCTCCCCTGCCGGCACCGGAAGGGCCATGGCGCGTGATCGGCCTGGCGGCGGCGGGTTCGTCCCGTCTCCCGGCCCTGGGACCGGGAGAATGCGTCCGCATCATGACCGGCGCGATAGTCCCGCCGGGGACGGAGGCCGTCCAGCGCGTCGAGTGGACCGAGGCCCTCTCCCCTCCCTCACCAGGGCTCGGCTACTCGGCTCTGGTAAGATTCACCCGCGCCGAGGAGGCGGACAATCTCGTGCGGCGCGCCGCGAACCGGAGGGCGGGCGAGCTCCTGCTCGGCCCGCGGGTCCTCGGGCCTCAGGACATCGGGATTCTGGCGTCCTCGGGATACGAAGGGATCCTCGTCGCCGAACGCCCGCGGGTCGCGGTCCTCTCCACGGGCGACGAGCTCGCGACCCCCGGCTCGCCCCTCGGACCCGGCGCCGTCTACGATTCCAACGGTCCGCAGCTCGCCGCTCAGGCCATGGACTGCGGATGCGACGCGAGCTTCCTCGGGATCGCGAGGGACGACGAGGACTCGCTCTTTCGGGCCTTCGAGGCGGCCCTCCGGGGCCGCGACGTCCTGATCGTGTCGGGGGGCGTATCGATGGGCGATTTCGACTGCGTACCGCGCGCTCTCGCCCGCGCCGGGATCGAGGAGGTTTTCCACGGCCTGGCGATGAAGCCGGGCAAGCCGGTCTTCTTCGGAACGCGGCGCCGCGGCGCGGGCGCTCGCGCAAGCGCGGCCGTCTTCGGCCTGCCCGGCAACCCCGTCTCCTCCTTCGTCGCCTTCGAGATGCTGGTGCGACCCTACCTGGCCGCGCGTTCCGGCCTTGCCTGGAAGCCGCGCATCGTGGGAGCGCGCCTCGCGTCGGCCGTCACGCGCAAGGAGTCGGACCGCCATGAGTTCCTGCCGGCGCGCCTGGAGCCCGGCGCCGACGGACTGCCTTCCGTCCGGCCGCTCGAGTACAAAGGCTCGTCCATGCTGAGCGTCCTGGGGGAGGCCGACTGCCTCCTGTCCATCGCCATAGGCGTCGAAGGCCTCGAGGAGGGGAGCGTCGTCAATGCTCGACTCGTACGGCCGTGAGATCCGCTGCCTGCGGATATCGGTGACCGACCGCTGCAATCTCCGCTGCGTCTACTGCATGCCGCCGGAGGGAGCGGCGTCGATGCCCCATGAGCGCATCCTTTCGTACGAACGCATGGCGGAGGTGGCCGCGGCGGCGGCCCGGCTGGGCTTCGACAAGGTGAGGCTCACCGGGGGCGAGCCTCTCGTGCGCAGGGGCGTCGAGGTCCTCGTGTCCCTCGTCTCGGCCCTGCCCGGCATCGCCGAGCTCGCGATGACCACCAACGGCACCTTGCTCGCGCCCGTCGCCCAGGACCTCGCTGCCAGGGGACTGAAATCGGTCAACGTGTCGGTCGATTCGGTCGACCCCGGAAGGTTCGCCGAAATCACCCGCGGCGGTCGGCTCCGCGACGCCTTGGACGGGGCCCTGGCCGCCCGCGACGCGGGGCTCCGCGTGAAGATCAACGCCGTGGCGATCGAGGGCCACGAGGCCGACCTCGAGGGGGTCGCGGCCTGGGCATCCGCGAACGGCTTGGGCTTCCAGAGCATCGCGCGCTACAGACTGGACGAGGAGAAGCGGGACGGAGGCGCCTACGACAGGCCGCCCGCGTGCTCGGGCTGCGACCGGATCCGCCTCCTCGCCGACGGCACCCTGCGGCCCTGCCTGCATGGGTCGGAGGGCTTCCCGGTCGATTTCGGGGACGTCGAAGGCAGCGTCAGGCGGGCAGTCCTCGCCAAGCCTCCGCGGGGGCATCGAAGCGAGGGATATGCGCCCGCGCAGATAGGAGGGTGACATGGAAGAGGGCCTGAGCCACGTCGACGCGGCAGGGGCCGCGCGCATGGTCGACGTCTCGGAGAAGCCCCGCGTCCGCAGGACAGCGACGGCCGCGGGCCGGGTCGACCTGGCGCCCGCGACGGTCGCGCTGGTCCGGCGCAACGCGCTTCAGAAAGGGGACGTCCTGGCCGCCGCCCGCATCGCCGGCATCATGGGGGCGAAGCGCGCGAGCGAGCTCGTGCCCCTCTGCCACAATATCGAGATCGAGCACGTCTCGGTCGATCTCCGCGTCGACGATGCCGGGATCGGGATCGAGGCTACGGCCAGGTGCACCGACAAGACGGGAATCGAGATGGAGGCTCTGACAGCCGTGGCCGTCGCCGCCCTGACCGTCTACGACATGTGCAAGGCCGTGGACCCGGGCATGGTCCTGCGCGACATCAGGCTCGTCGAGAAGACGAAAGAAGGGGATTAAAATGGCGAGCGCGACACGCGAAGGAGGCTTCGAGATAGTTTCGCTCAATATTTCCGAGAAGACAGGCACGCGCAAGCGGCCGATACCCCGGGCGAGATTCGCCGTCGGGCGAGGAGTCGAAGGCGACGCGCACGCGGGAGTCCTCGAGGACCGGCAGGTCTCCCTTCTCGCGATCGAGGAGATCGAGGAGGCCTCCGCGGCCTGCGCGAAGGCCTCGCCCGGAGCGACCGCCCTTGCGCCGGGCGACTTCGCCGAAAACGTCACCACGAGGGGAGTGGCCCTGCACGAGCTGCCCCTCAACACGCGCCTCTACCTCGGCACTGCCGAGCTCGAGATCTCAAGGATCGGGAAAGAGTGCCACGCGGCCTGCGAGATCAGGCGCCTAATAGGGGACTGCGTGATGCCCAGCCGCGGAGTGTTCGCGCGCGTCGTGCGGGGGGGGGAGGCCGGCATTGCGGATCGCTGTCGTTACAGTCTCCGATAGGGCCTCCCGAGGGGCCTACGAGGACCGCTCGGGCCCGGCGGTGGAGGAGGTACTCCGGGCCGCCCTGCCCGGCTCGTCGATCGAGCGCGAGATCGCGCCCGACGAGCGCGAGGCCATCCTCGCGGCCCTCGCGCGCCATCCCGAGGCCGACTGGATCCTCACGACGGGAGGGACGGGGCCGTCGCAGCGCGACGTCACGCCCGAGGCGACCCGCGAGTACTGCGACCGGCTCCTCCCCGGACTGGCCGAGTACCTCCGCTCCCGCTCGCTGGAAGAGACGCCGATGGCCGTGTTCTCCCGCGGCGAGGCGGGAATGCGCGGTCTCCAATTCCTCGTCAATTTCCCCGGCAGCGAGAAAGCCGCGCGATTCTGCGCCGCGGCCCTGGCTCCACTGATGGCCCACGGCAGCTCGGTCGCGCGCGGCGAAGGGCACTAGGGCCATGGACGCATCCGAGCGCTTCACCCCCGAGGCGGCCGAGTCGCTGCGGGAGGAGATCTCCGAGAACGGCGGCGGCGAGGTCTTCGCGGCCTGCCGCATCGGCAAGGACGGACGCATCGACGAAGTCCTGGTCGCCGCCCGCGGCACGAGGTCCGCGGTGCCGGCCCTGGCGGCCTACCTAGAGCGGGGGGACGTCATCGTGCACAACCACCCCTCGGGGACGCTCAGGCCGAGCGAGGCCGACGTCGGCGTCTCCGCCGAGGCCGGCTCCTCGGGCGTAGGCTCCTACATAGTGAATAACGCGGTCGATCGGGTGCATGTGGTCGCCGAGCCCGCCCGGCGCAAGCCCTATTCCAGGCTGGACGAGGACGAGATCGCCGGAGTCCTCGAGGAGGGCGGCAAGCTCTCGGGCCTGATCGCCGGCTACGAGCCGCGCAGGAGCCAGATCCGCATGACGCGCGACGTCACGAGCGCCTTCAACGACGGCGGCGTGCTGGCGGCCGAGGCGGGAACAGGCGTCGGGAAGTCCTTCGCCTACCTCGTGCCGGCCTTCGCCTGGGCTATCAGGAACGAGGAGCGCGTCGTCGTCTCCACGGCGACGATCAACCTGCAGAAGCAGCTGGTGGACAAGGACATACCCGTTGTCCAGAAGCTGTTCAGGAAGAAGACGAAGGCCGTCCTCGTGAAGGGCCGGGGCAACTACCTATGCCGCACTCGCCTTCGAGAGGCCATCGACGAGGAGGGGATCTTCGCCGGGGAGGACCATCCCCTGCGCCGCATCGAAGGCTGGGCGGGCACGACCGCGACGGGGGACCGCGCCGATCTGTCCTTCTACCCCGACGAGCAGCTCTGGTCGCGCGTCTGCTCCGAGTCCGAAGCCTGCCTCGGCCTGCGCTGCTCCGACAGGGAAGGCTGCTTCGCGCTCCGGGCGCGCCGCGAGGCGGCGGACGCCCACGTGATCGTCGCCAACCACCATCTCCTCTTCGCGGACCTCGCCGCGCGAATGGGAGGGGCCGGCTACGAAGCCACAGCCGTGCTGCCCGCCTTCCGCGCCCTCATCCTCGACGAAGCCCACGCCGTGGAATCGAGCGCCACCGCCTTCTTCTCGTCCGAGATGACGCGCTTCTCTGTCAACAAGCGCCTCTCGCGCCTCTCTCGCCGAAAGGGGAACCGGTCCTTCGGCCTCGTGCCCCGCCTCCTCGCGCTGCGGGATTTCCCTGCGCGCAGTCTCGACGGGCTCCCGGACGCGATAGCGGAAGCGAGGCGGGCGATGGACGAGCTCGACAACCGGGCGGTCCGTCTTTTCGAAGCGTCTTCGACGTCGGGTCGCAAGTCCGAGCGGAGCTACCGACTCACCGAGAGGACGCCCGCCCTGCAGGATCTCCTCCTCTCGCCGATGGCCGGACTCGAGCGAAAGCTCCTCTCCTGCGCGCAGTGCCTGAGCGACGCCCTCGACGCGGCCCTCTCCGAGGGCCCCGAGGAGCTGGCGCAGGATCGGGCCGTCTACGAGGCGAGGCAATACCTCCGCTGGCTCGGCGACACCGCCTCGTTCTGCGCCAAGTTCAAGGACTACGGCGACTCGCCGGAGACCGTCTTCTGGATGGAGAAAGGCAGGACGAGTCAGGGCGAGACTTTCGTGCGCTACACGCAGACGCCGCTCGACATTACCGGACTTATGGACGAGGCCGTCTTCACGAAATTCCGGGCAGTAGTCTGCACTTCGGCGACGCTCTCGGTCGGGGACAGCTTCGATTTCTGGAAGGGCCGCGTGGGGCTGGCCCGATCCGCGACAACCCTCGAGACGGCCGTCTATCCCTCGCCCTTCCCCTTCAGGACCAATGCCCTGCTCTCGGTCGACTCGGGATCCCCCGGGCCGGAGAGCCCCGCCTACCGCGACTACGTCGACCGGGCGGTGCCCCGCCTCCTGGAGGCCTCGCGGGGCCACGCCCTCGTGCTCTTCACGTCCTACGAGGCGATGAAGAGCGCCTACGAGGCGGCCAAGCCCAAGATGGCGGAGCTCGGGATCGCGCTCATGCGGCAGGGCGAGGACGAACGCTCGAAGCTCCTGGACGCCTTCAAGGCCGATCTCGGCTCCGTGCTGTTCGCGACCGACTCCTTCTGGGAAGGCGTGGACGCGCCCGGAGAGACTCTCCAGCTCGTAGTCATCTGCAAGCTGCCTTTCCGCGTCCCGACCGATCCGGTCCAGCTCGCGCGGAGCGAGGCGATCGAGAGGAAAGGCGGCAACGCGTTCATGGAGATAGCCCTTCCCGAGGCGGTCATACGCCTCAAGCAGGGCTTCGGCCGCCTCATCCGCCATTCCGAGGACAGGGGCGCCGTGGTGATCCTGGACTCGCGCGTGACCTCCAAGCGCTATGGCCAGCTCTTCATCCAGAGCCTGCCCGAGTGCCGCCTGGTAACGGACGGACTCGACGCCATAATCCGGGAAGTGGCGAAATTCCTCTTCGATTGGTGAGCGCCCGGGAGACAGCCCGCGATTTTCCGCCCGATTCCCCGGCGTCTTTGGTATAATCGCCCCATGCCCGACTCCGCCCCCGAAGGCAAGCGAGGCCTGGGGTTCAGGCTGCGCCTTCTCCTCTACTTCGCCATGGTGATCGTCCTCCCTCTCGGGACCCTCGGCGTCGCGGCTCCCATACTCTACTCGAGCGGCGTCGAGCGCATGTCCACGGCCTATACCGGCCAGATGATCGCCCAAGTGACCCGCAACGCGGAGCTGTACATCAAGGACGTCGAGAGGATCATCGATTTCCTCTCCTCGGAGCCCGACGTACGCGCCTTCCTCGACGGAGGGCCGGGAGGGCCCGCCGCGGCCGAGATGGAAGCGGTCAAGGCCTCGCGCCCCGAGATAGCGGGACTCCTGGTCCTGTCGGCCGACGACCGCCTCGCGAGTCCCGACTTCCTCCGGATCAGCAGGGACACCCTGGTCAAGGAAGGATGGTACTCCGACGCGGCGGCCTCGCCGGCGAGGGTAGCGCTCACGCCTCGGCCCGTCGGCCGCAACGTGCGAAGCCGCGCCGCCAGCACCGACGAGGAGACCGTCGCAGTATCCAAGGCCGCCGTCGACCCCTCCACCGGCGAGGTCCTGGGGGTGGTGGAGATAGACCTGGACCTCGCGGTGATCCGGGGCCTCCTCGACGACGCGAAAGTCGGCAAGGAGGGCTTCCTTTTCATAGTCGACTCGGACGGCGAGCCTGTGCTCGGGCCCTGGAACCCCGTGATCTACCGCGTCTCCCCGTCGTGGACCGCCGAGTCGGAGTCGGGCCTAGTCAAGAGGATCAAGGGGGAGGACTACGAGATCCTGGCGCGGCGTTCGGCCTATACGGGATGGAGGACGGTCGGCGTCTTCTCGCGCACCGAGGTGTTCCATGAGGCCGATTTCGTCCGCGCGTCCGCCCTGGTGATCGGCGGCCTGACCGTGGCGATGGCCCTGGTGCTCTCCTTCCTCCTCGCGTCGTCGGTGGCGAAACCCGTGGTCGAGCTCGAGGACCTCATGGCGCGGGCGGAGACCGGAGACTTCTCGGCTCGCTTCGAGGGCGACGAGACGGACGAGGTCGGCCGCCTCGGCCGCAGCTACAACGCGATGATCGGGGAAATCCGCAATCTCATCGACCTCGTCTACAAGGAGCAGCACGACAAGCGGGAGGCCGAGCTCCACGTCCTTCAGGAGCAGATCAAGCCCCACTTCCTCTACAACACGCTCGAGACGATCCGCTACATGGCGAGGAGGAGAGGCGCCGACGACGTCGAGGACATCGTCGTCGCCCTCACCAAGCTCTTCCGCATAGGACTGTCGCGGGGCGTGGAGACGATCGCCCTTAGGGAAGAGCTCGAGCACGCCGGCTCCTACCTCTTCATCCAGAGCACCCGCTACGCCGGAAAGTTCGACTACGCGATCGAGGCCGATGACGGAGTCCTGGACCGCAAGGTGCTGCGGCTCATCCTCCAGCCCCTCGTCGAGAACGCGATCTACCACGGCATCAAGGAGAAGAGGGGCAGAGGCTCCATCCGCGTCGCGGCGAGGGAATCGGGCGCCTCTCTCCTCCTCTCCGTCGAGGACGACGGGATCGGCATGGACGACGGACGGCAAGCCGCGCTCCGCGCCGTCATCGCCGGCGAGCGCCCCTCCCCCACGCCGAGCGAGGGCTTCGGCGTCTACAACGTCAACGAGCGCCTGCGGCTCTCCTTCGGGCCGCAATTCGGAATACGCTTCGAGAGCGCCGAGGGACGGGGCACGAGGTTCGAGATCCTCCATCCCGTCCTTTAAAAGGAGTGACGACCATGCCTTGGAAGGTACTCATCGCCGACGACGAGCCGATCATCCGGGAAAGCCTCAGGGACTCGGTCCTCGCGCTGCTCCCGGACGCCGCGATCGCCGGCGAGGCCGAAGACGGCGAGCAGGCCCTCGCTATGGCGCGGTCCGCGCGACCCGATATCCTCCTCGTCGACATCCGCATGCCTTTCCTCTCCGGCCTCGACTTTGTCGAGCGCCTGGCCGCCCTGGACATCGACTGCGCGGTGATCGTGGTCACGGGCCACGACGAGTTCGAGTACGCCCGCAAGGCCCTGTCGCTCGGCGTGTTCGATTACCTGCTCAAGCCCGTCGAGACTCAGGCGATGGCCTCGGCTCTCGCGCGCGCGACGGCGGAGCTGTCGAGCAGGAGGGAGAGGGCCGAGACCACGCGGCGCGCGCGCGCCGAGCTCGAGCGCAACAAGCCGCTGCTCCGGCAGATCCTGTTGCGGGAGATAGCCGAGGGGCGCGCCGACGCGGCGGAGGCGGCCGACCGGCTCGAGCTCCTCGGCATCCGCGTTCCGGACCCCGTGTGCGTGACCCTGGTGGTGCCCGGACTCGCCTCGCCGGCCGGAGGGGCGCGCGAGCGCATGGAAGCCGCCCTTTCGCTCGCCGGCCTCGTCTACGAGGTTTTGGCCCCCTTCGACCCGGTCGCCTCTTTCGGCGACGGATCGGACGCGGTGGTAGCCTTCTCCCGCGGGGGCGCGGGCCAGGAGTGGGCGGACGTGCCGGCGGAGATCGCCTCCCGCGCCGAGCGTCGGCTCGGCGTCCCCGCGGCCGTCGCGCAACGAGCTGTCGCGGGAGGGCCGGGTCCCCTTATCGCGGCGCTGCCCGACCTCCTCGAGGAGCTCAGGGAGGAGACGGGCGGCAGGGCCGACGGCCGTTCCGATGCCCTCGCCCTCCGCGCCCGCAGCTATATCGAGCGCAACTACATGCGGCCCGAGCTTTCGCTCGAGGAGGCCGCCGCGGAGATCGGCGCCTCGCCGAGCCACCTCTCGCGGGTCATGAAGCGCGGGACGGGCAAGAGCTTCGTGGAGTACCTCGCGGCGTACCGAGTCGCCAGGGCGATGGCCATGATGGCCAGGCCCGGGATGAAGATGCTCGAGGTCGCCGATTCCTCGGGCTTCTCGAGCCAGCACTACTTCAGCAGAGTCTTCAAGCGGGTCTGCGGGATCTCGCCGAGCGAGTACAGGGCGGAGGCCGAGAAGTGAGGATCCGCCGCTCCATCGCCGTCCCGATCATCGCGATCGCGGCCGTCGCGACCGCGATACTCGGCGCCGTCCTCGCCGCGTCTCTCCCGGCGCGTCGCGCCCGCGACGAGCCCGACGGCGTCTCGCGCCTGATAGGCGTCTCGCACGCCAACCTCACGGAGCCTTGGCGCGTCGCCATGAACCGGGACATCCTCGAGGCGGCGTCGGGCAGGCCGGGCCTGCGCGTGGCGGTGACCGACGCCGCGGACTCGTCCGCCAAGCAGATCGAGGACATCTCGAAGCTCCTGCGCCTCGGCGTCGACTTCCTCATCGTCTCGCCCGTCGACGAGAACGCCCTGACCCCCGCGGTGTCCGCCGCGCACGACAAGGTGCCAGTTATCCTCCTCGACCGCGCCGTGGCGGGCTACGGCTACACCCTCTACATCGGCCCCGACAACTACTTCATAGGCCGCTCGGTCGGAGCCTGCGTCGCGGACATCCTCGGGCCCAAGGGCGGGAGGATCGCCGAGCTGCAGGGCCGAGCCGGCTCGCCGCCCTCCCTGGAGAGGAGCGCCGGCCTCCGCGCCGAGCTCGCGGAGAGGCCCGGCATAGCCATCGTGGACAGCTTCGGCGCCGACTGGCTCCGCGACCGCGCCGAGGACAGGTTCGCGGAGCGAATAGGCCGCATGGGGCCCGTGGATATCGTGGTCGCCCAGAACGATACGATGGCCTACGGCGCATGGCGGGCGGCGCAGGCTCGCGGCATGCGCGGCCTCCGCTTCATCGGCGTCGACGGCTTCGGCGGGGAAGACGGCGGCATCGACCTGGTGCGTCGGGGCGTCCTGGCCGCCACCTTCGTCTCGGAGACGGGAGGCAAGGCCGCCGTGGAATACGCCATGGATATACTGGACGGGGTCAAGGGCATACCCAAGAAGATATTCCTCTCGGCATGGAAGGTGACGCGGGCCGACGTCGACAGCCCGCGGCAGCCTTCGCCGCCGGCGCGCCGAAGCGCGGAAGCGGAATCGCCGAAGGCCGCGGCGGGAAGGCGCATCGTCCTGGGCTACGCGCAGACCGGCCAGGAAAGCGACTGGCGGGCGGCCAATACCCGATCCATCAAGTCTTCCGCGGCCCAGGCGGGAGTCGATCTCCGCTTCGTGGACTGCGAGCTCAAGGAGGAGAACCAGATCGCGGCGATACGGTCCTTCATCGCGCAGAAAGTCGACGTCATAGCCTTCTCGCCCATCGTCGAGACTGGCTGGGACGAAGCGCTCGGGGAGGCGAAGGCCGCCGGAATCCCCGTCATCCTTTCCGACAGGACGATCAGCAGCTCGGACGAGACGCTCTACACCACCTTCCTCGGCGCCGATTTCGTCGAGGAGGGGCGCCGCGCGGCCCGCTGGCTCATGGAGAAGCTCGGAACCCGAAGCAGGGTCGACATCGTCGAGCTCCGCGGGACGGAGGGAGCCGCGCCGGCGATAGGGCGGAAGAGCGGCTTCGAGGAGATCATCGGCGCGACGGCGGGATACCGCATTGTCGCGAGCGACAACGGCGATTTCCGCCGCTCCGAGGGTACGGCCGCGATGGAGAGGATCCTCGACTCCTACCATGGCCCTATCGACGCCGTCTTCGCCCACAACGACGACATGGCCCTCGGCGCCATCCAGGCCATGGAGAAGCGGGGCTTGCGCCCGGGGAAGGACATCGCCGTCGTCTCGGTCGACGGCGTCCGCGCGGCCTTCGACGCCATGGTCGCCGGAAAGCTCAGCTGCACGGTGGAATGCAATCCCCTCCTGGGCCCCCTCCTCATGAAGGCGGTGAAGGACTACATGGACGGCAAGGACCTTCCCCGGCAGATCATCACCGCCGAAGGCATCTTCCCGGCCGATACCGCGCGGAGGGCGCTGCCTACCCGCACGTACTAGAGGCCTTCTCGCCCGAAAAGTGCAACTCTCGGTCCGAAACGTGCAAAGACGAATTCGCGAAAGCCTCTGATACTGAGCCCAGGACGGCTCCATGACGGGCCAGTCCCCGGAGGTTAACAGTGAAGAGGAAATTGGCATTCTTCGTGGCTCTCGCGCTCTGCTTCTTCGTCGCGTTAGGCGCTTCCGCCAAGACCTACACGATCGGCTTCGCCCAGACCGGCGGAAACGAAGGCGCATGGCGCGATGCGGAGACGGCGTCGGTCAACGCGGCCGCGGCGGATATGGGGATAACCCTCAAATTCGTCGACGGCCAGGAAAAGCAGGAGAACCAGATCGCGGCCCTCCGCTCCTTCATCGCCCAGAAAGTGGACGGCATCCTGCTCGCTCCGGTCGTCGCGACCGGCTGGGACGACATTCTCCAGGAGTGCAAGGACGCGAAGATCCCGGTCGTGCTGCTGGACCGCGGCATCGAGACCTCGGACGACTCGCTCTACGTCTGCAAGATTACGTCCGACTTCGTGACCGAGGGCAGGCGGGTCGCGACGTGGCTCACCGTGAAGATGGGCGGCAAGGCCAACATCGCCGAGCTCCAAGGCACCCCCGGCGCCGACCCGGCCATCATGAGGCAGAAGGGCTTCGCCGAGGTAATCGCCGATTTCCCCGGCATGAAGATCGTCAAGTCCCAGACCGGCAACTTCAACGCGGCCGACGGAAAGCAGGTGATGGAAGCCTTCCTGAAGGCCGACAAGACCATCAACGCGGTCTACGCCCATAACGACGACATGGCCCAGGGCGCTATCCAGGCCATCCAGGAAGCCGGCAAGAAGCCCGGCAAGGACATCATCGTCGTCTCCATCGACGGCACCAAGCAGGCCTTTACGTCCATGGTCGCGGGCACGCAGAACGCCGTATGCGAGTGCAACCCCCTCCTCGGCAAGATCGGTTTCGAGACCCTGATCGGCGCCATCAACGGCAAGACCTATCCGAAGTGGGTGGTCCAGCTGGACGGCCTCTACGACCAGAACACCGCCAAGTCGGCGCTGCCCACCCGCAAGTATTGATCTAGCCCGGCTATCCTTCCGCGAGGGCAGTTTCAAAACGCGACTTTGGAACTGCCCTCGGCAGGTCGTTGAAATGCTCGAATAATAAACGCGCAGAGCTTAGGTCGTTGGCATTCAAGGGGTCTTATCGTGGCTGAAACCGATCCTATCCTCTCGATGCGGAAAGTGAGCAAGAGCTTCCCCGGCGTCAATGCCCTCGACAAGGTGGATTTCTCCCTTCGAAAAGGCGAGATCAGGGCCCTGATGGGCGAGAACGGCGCGGGAAAATCCACCCTCATCAAGCTGATGACTGGCGTATACGAGCTCGATGAAGGACAGATCTTCCTGGAGGGCCGCGAGATCCATCCCCACTCGCCCCACGAGGCGCAGCAGTCGGGCATCAGCACGGTCTATCAGGAGGTAAACCTGATACCGACCCTGACCGTGGCCGAGAACATATTCGTGGGCCGCCAGCCGACCAATCTCGGCGCCCTGGACTGGAAGAAGATGAACTCCGGAGCCGTGACGGCCCTCGATCGCCTGAACCTCGAGCTGAACGTCAGGCGGCAGCTCTCCGACTATTCCCTGGCGATCCAGCAGATGGTCGCCATCGCCAGGGCGGTGGACATCTCCGCGAAGATCCTGATCCTCGACGAGCCGACCTCGAGCCTCGCCGTGGACGAGGTGGAGCAGCTGTTCGCGGTCATGCGCATCCTCCGCGGCCAGGGGATGGGGATCATCTTCGTCACACATTTCCTGGACCAGGTCTTCACGATCGCCGACGAAATCACGGTCCTCCGGAACGGCCATCTGGTCGGCGACTTCCGGACGGCGTCGCTCACCAGGATGGAGCTGATCGCCAATATGATGGGCAAGACCTTGAAGGAAGTCGAGATCAAGTCCCTGCAGGAATCGGCGGATTCCTCCTCCGATCGGGAGACCCTGGCCGAAATCAAGGGGCTGGGGAAAACGGGCAGCATAGAGCCCTTCGACATGACGCTGAAGAAAGGGGAGGTCCTCGGATTGGCGGGCCTCCTCGGCGCCGGCAGGACCGAGATAGCGGAGCTCCTGTTCGGGATAGCGAAGCCCGACCGCGGCGAGATCCGGATCGACGGGAAACCCAGGGCGATCTCCTCTCCGGGCAAAGCCATCGACGCTGGCTTCGCGTTCTGTCCCGAGGACCGCAAGACGCAGGGCATAATCGGCGAACTTACCGTCAGGGAGAACATCTTCCTGGCCCTGCAGGCCAGCAAGGGCTGGCTCCGCCTGATCCCGCGGAAGACTCAGGAAAGCATCGCGAGCGACTACATAGCAATGCTGGGCATAAGCACGCCCAACGCCGACAAGAAGATCAAGGAGCTGAGCGGGGGAAACCAGCAGAAGGCGATGGTCGCGCGGTGGCTGGCCATCGACCCCCGCTTCCTGATCCTGGACGAGCCCACGAGAGGCATAGACGTCGGCGCCAAGATGGAAATCCAGAAGCTGATCCTGTCCCTGAGCCGGCAAGGCATATCCATTCTGTTCATCTCCTCCGAGCTGAGCGAGGTGGTCCGCTGCGCGTCGCGCGTCGCGATATTGAGGGACCACGTCAAGATCGGGGAATTGACCGGCGAGCGGATCGACGAGAATTCGATCATGCGCTACATAGCGGAGGGAGCGAGGTGAGATGAAAATTCGCGAGAGGCGACGGCTCCTCGATCGGAATGTCCTGGGCAACCAGGTCTGGTCCCTCCTGGCCTTCGCGATCCTCCTGGTATTCAACGCCTTCTTCACTCCCATCATGTTCAATCTGGAGATCAAGGACGGGCACCTGTTCGGAAGCCTGATCGACATCCTGAACCGCGCCGCGCCGGTCATGCTGATGGGGATCGGGATGACCCTCGTCATCGCGACGGGCGGGATCGATATCTCGGTCGGATCGGTATCGGCCGTATCGGGCTCCTTCACCACGGTCCTCCTGGTAGTCTACGGAGTGCCGCTGGGCTTCTCGATAGTCGTCGGCCTAGCCGTCGCCACATTCCTGGGGCTCTGGAACGGGTTCCTGGTGGCCAATATAGGAGTCCAGCCCATCGTCGCGACGCTGATCATGTGGGTGTTAGCGCGCGGCATCGCCACTTTGTTCGCGAACGGGCAGACCATCCTGTTCGAGAACCCCCGCTACGAGTACATCGCCAACGGCTTCCTTTTCGGCCTTCCCTTCCCCATCACCATAGTCGCCGCCGTCTTCATCCTGACGCAGATCCTGACGCGCAGGACCGCCCTCGGCCTCTTCATAGAATCGGCCGGATGCAATCCGGTAGCCAGTCGCTATTCCGGCGTCAACGTCCGGATGATCAAGCAGACGGTCTACGTCTTCACCGCCTTCTGCGCGGGAATAGCCGGCCTCATCAACACGGCCAACATCAAGGTGGCGGACGTCACGCGATCCGGCGACGGGCTCGAGCTGGACGCGATCCTCGCCGTCGTCATCGGGGGCACCTCGCTCGACGGCGGCAAGTTCTCCCTCGCCGGAACGATCATCGGCGCGATCGTGATGCAGACGCTGACGACCACCATCCTGACGAACGGCGTCCCGGTCGAGGTGACGCGGGTCATCAAGGCTCTCGTGGTCGTCTTCATCGTCCTCATCCAATCCGAGACTTTTCGGGTAAAGATACGAGGCCTGTTCCGGAGGAACCCGCATGAAGCTTCGATTTGACAGGAAATACATGCCGATCGCGGCGACGGTCTTGGTCGCCCTGATAATCTACTTCATAGTGGGCGCGGTATACCCCAATTTCCTCAGCCTGCGCGTCTTCGTGAACTTCTTCCGGGACAACGCCTTCCTCGGCGTCATCGCCGTCGGAATGACCCTCGTGATAATCTCCGGAGGGATCGATCTCTCCGTGGGCTCCATGATAGCCTTCGTCGGCATCCTCTGCGCCACCTTGATAGAAAAGAAGTCGATGAATCCCCTGCTCGCCTTCGGGATCGCCATGGCCTGCGGCTCCCTTATCGGATTCTGCATGGGCTGCCTCATCCAGATCTTCAAGGGCCCTCCCTTCATCGTCACGCTCTCGGGCATGTTCTTCTGCCGGGGCCTGGCCAACGTGATCAGCCTCGAATCGATCCCGATCTACAATCCGCTCTTCAAGCGCATCATGAGGTTCGGAATCGTCCTGTCGGGCAATATCAAAGTGCCGACGACGGTCCTCGTCTTCTTCGCGGTGCTCGTCGTCTTCCTGTACGTCGCGCACTTCACCAAGTTCGGGAGGAACGTCTACGCCATCGGCGGCAGCTCCCAGTCCGCCCTCCTCATGGGATTGCGGATCGGCCGCGCGAAAATCCTGGTATATACCTTGAGCGGCCTGCTCTCTTCCCTGGCCGGCGTCGTATACATACTCAACACGCCCGCCGGCAACAGCCTGTCGGGCATCGGTACCGAGCTCGACGCGATCGCCTGCGTGGTCATCGGCGGCACCCTGCTGTCCGGCGGCGTAGGATACCTTGCGGGGACCTTTATCGGAGTCCTGATTCAGGCGATCATAAAGACCTTCCTGACCTTCAGCAGCTTGAGCACCTGGTGGACCAAGATCGCGATCGGCGTGCTTATCATGATCTTCATCCTCCTCCAGAGATTCCTCAGCCAGGTATCGGTCCTCTTCAGGACCAAGGCGGAGGTGATCATCAAGAGACCCGGAGCGGCCGTCGGCGCCGTCCCGAAGGGATAAGGGATTCCCGCCTCGGATTGCTCGCGGGCCGCATTCCGTGTAGACTCTCGCCCATGCGGATCTTCCGTTTGGAGAACCCGGTCCAGCGCTACGCCTGGGGCAGCGCGAACGGCATAAGCGAGGCCCTGGGAATAGCCAATCCCGGAGGCGGGCCCATCGCCGAGCTATGGATGGGCGCCCATCCCAGCGCTCCCTCCACGGCGATCGTGGACGGAGCCAGAGTGGGGCTAGACGACCTGATCCGGCGCGATCCCGCCGCGGCGCTCGGGACCGAAGTCCTGGAGAGGCTCGGCGGGAGCCTGCCCTTCCTCTTCAAGGTCCTCTCCGCGGGCACGCCCTTGTCGATCCAGGCGCATCCGAGCAAGCGCAAGGCCCTGCTCGGCTTCGAGCGGGAGAATCTCGGCGGGATACCCGTCGACGCGGCCGAGCGCAACTACCGCGACCCCAACCACAAGCCCGAAATGGCGGTCGCGCTCACGCGCTTCGAGCTCGTTTGCGGGTTCAGGCCCGTCGCGGAGATCATCGCCAACATGAGGCTCGCCGCGCCCGGGGAATTCGAGCGCAGCCTGGCGCGACTCGAGCGCGACCCGAGCCGCGTCGAGCTGTCGGTGTTCTTCTACGGCCTCGTCTCGGCGGACGAGCGTTCGCGCTCCTCGCTCCTGGAATCGGCCGCGAGGAGGATCGGCGAAGCCCTCGGATCCGGGGAGCTGCCCCCGGACCGCGAGGGGGCCTTCCGATGGGTCCTGCGGATCATGGAAATCTTCCCCGGGGACGTGGGCGCGATAATGCCCCTCATCCTGAACCATATCGTCCTCGAGCCGGGCCAGGCATCGTTCATCGCTCCCGGCGAGCTCCACGCCCACCTCGCCGGCACCTGCCTCGAGATCATGGCCAACTCGGACAACGTGATCCGAGGAGCCCTCACGCCTAAGTTCGTCGACTTGCCCGAGCTCGTATCGGTGCTGAGCTTCAACCCGGAGAAGCTGCCGCCGGTCCTGCCCGAGCCCGTAGCTCCCTGCGAGGAGGCCTATCCGACCTTCGTGCCCGATTTCGAGATATCGCGGATCGAAGTCGAAAGGGGGCGAAGGTATAGAAGGAGCTCGCGCGGTCCCGAGATACTGCTCTGCGCCGCGGGGACGGCCGCGATTGACTGCCCTGGCGAGGGGAGTCTATCGCTGGGCCGGGGCGAGGCTGCCTTCGTCTCCGCCGACGCCTGCGACTATGCGATCACGTCCGAGGGAGCCGCGGAGGGGAAGGCACTGGTCTTCCGAGCCTCGGTTCCCGCGATTCCGTGACGATCTGGGCGGACGGGGACAGCCTCCAGGCCGAGCTGCGAAGGCTGATATGCCGACGAGCCCTCGGCGAGGCCGCCGCGGCCGCATCCGAGGGCAGGCCTGCCCGCTTCCGCGCGGTATTCGTGGCGGCGAGGATGCCGCCCCTGGATCGCGGACCGGGGGTCGAGGCCATTACCGTCTCGGATTCGGGGAGCGGAGGCGCCGCCGACGACCGCATCGCCCAGGCGGCGGAGCCGGGCGACCTCGCCGTCACGAGGGATTTGCCCCTGGCAGAGCGCCTGGCCGGGAAAGGCCTTCGCGTCCTCAACGATCGTGGAGACGTCTTCACCGCGGAGAACGCGCGTGAGCGCCGGTCCCTCCGCGACGGAGCGGCCGAGCTCCGCGCCCTCGGCCTCGCCCCCGAATCGCCGCGCCGCTCGAACTGGGGTCCCCGCGAACTCAAGGCCTTCGCCGACGCCTTCGACAGAGAGCTCGTCAGGGCCCTCCGGCCCTAGGGCCCAACGAACCCTTGAGGCCCCGTAGCGCCTGGCGCCCCTTCGAGGCCTCGCGTCACGGCGATGCCGCCTGCGGCGCGTCAGCCTTCGGAGGCTCCGCGGACGGCTCCGTCGCCGTTTCCGCCTCCACTCCGGGCTCGGGAGTAGGCGGAGGCAGTGGCGGAGGCTGCGCATCCGCGGAAGGAACCGCCTGCGCCTGCGGATCGAAGCGCTCGGACAGGTACTCGTATCGCTCGCGCAAAATCCCGTTCCTCTGCAGGGTTTCCGGCCCGTACTTTATGGGCGAGGAGAGGAGGGCGACGAGGCGCGCGGATTCGTCCCGCGACAGGGCCGATATGCCTCGGCCGTACCACTTCCGCGCGGCGGATTCCATTCCGAATATGCCCTTTCCCCACTCGGCGTATCCGAAATAGAGCTCGAGGATCCGGTCCTTCGGCAGCAGCGCCTCGAGTTCGAGGGCCGTCAGTATCTCAAGGTACTTCCTTAGATAGCTTTTCACGGGAACGAGGAAGAGCGTGCGCGCCACCTGCATCGTGAGGGTGCTGCCGCCGTACAGCGGCTTGCCTACTCGCTTGTCGATCTCCTGCGCGCGCTGAAACGCCTCGAAATCGATTCCGTGATGCTCGTAGAACTTGCCGTCCTCGACGGATATGAGCATGGAGCGGATATAGCGGGGAACCTTCCGGAACGAGACGGGCCTCGGAGGCTGTATCCTCCAGCCATAGCTCCATTTCCTGTAAGCCATCAGCACCGTGACCGGCGGGTCTACATAGCGGTACGCCGCTATGAGGATGGCCGTCGCGAGGAGGTAGCAGAGCTGGAGCGCCGCGACGCACGCGAGAAGAAGCTTCGCGACGTCGGCGACGGTCCTGCGACGGCGCGCCGCGGCGGGGAAGGGCCGGAGCTCGCTCGGCAGCGACAGGGCGCCCGCCGGGGCCTCGCATCCTCCGGAATCGGCCGACAAGGCGGTGGCGAGGGCGGCCGCCTGCTTCGATTCCATGGCGAACCAGCCGAAGCTCCGATCCGACCTTCGAGCGTACGCGCGCGCGCCTGTCCGATACTGTTGGGGGGGCATGATGCGGCGCCATGCTACCATGATGCGATCGGCATCGGCAATCACGTTGACATGCTCCATGCCCAAGGCTACTCTTCCGTCCGTCATGAAGAAAATCCTTTTCCTCGCCTCTTTGCTTTCGATAGTGTTCGCCCTGGCCGCAGCGGCTGAACCGGTGAACGACATGCCCGGACTCAGCCGCTTCAAACTCGCGAACGGTCTCGAGATCTATGCCTATCGCGACGCCGCCCCCCTCGCTCGAATTCAGATAGTCTTCAGGACGGGCGCCATATCGCAGGGGCCCGAGAATGCGGGGCTCTTTCGCCTTTACGAGCACGTGCTGTTCGGCGGCCCGGCCGCGCATCCTGGCTCGGCGAAGGTCAAGGCCGCCTTGGCCTCCATGGGGGCTTCCGGATGGAACGGCGGGACGGACGCCGAACGCGTCGACTATTGGATCGCCCTCCCCTCCTCCGAAATCGCCCGCGCCCTCGTCTTCCTGGCCGATACTCTCGTCTCGCCCGTCCTGGATCCCGGCGACCTCGAAGCCGAGAAGGAAGTCGTCGCCGGGGAGATCAGGGCCCGCTCGGCCGATCCGGACTCGATCTACGAGGCTGCGCTCGACAGGAGGCTTTTCCCAAAATACCCTTGGACGAGGGATCCGACGGGCAGCGAGAAAGCCGTACGCTCCGCGACGGTCGCGTCCCTCGAGTCCCTCGCCGCGACCTGGTTCGTGCCGAACAACGCCGCCGTCTTCGTCGGCGGCGACATCGATCCCGAGGCGTTTCGCGCCGCCGTCCAGACCGCTTTCGGCGGCTGGGCGGCTGGGCCCGATCCCTGGGCAAAGGGCCCGCCGCGGAACCCCAGGCCGGGGGTCTCGAGGCCCACATGGGTAGTCTATCCCGATCCCGCCATGCCGGAGGGGACAGGCATGATCGAGGCGCGGTACCGGGGCCCCGACCTCGCCTTCGACCCCGCCTCGAGCTACGCCGCCGACCTGTGGAGTTCCCTCGTATCGCCGCCCGACGGCCGCTTCAAGGCCGCCCTCGAGGCCAACGTGCCGAAGCTCGGCGGCGAGGACGGCATCGCCGCCTGCTATGTCAGCCAACGCGACGGCGGATGGGTCTCCATCTCCTCCTATTTCATCGTCGATCCGGCCTTGCCGGCCGTCGACAGGGCGCGGGCCTTCAAGGAGAGGGAGCGGGCGTTCGAGATCACTTCCATGAAGGTGGATCCATCGTACTTCTCGGCGGGCGATTACGAGGCGGCGCGCAAGCGTATCCTCGACGAGCGGGCGTTGGCGACGGGCGAGGCGGAGGGCCTGATCGATGCCCTCGCATTCTGGTGGGCGGCGGCCTCGGTAGACTACTTCGCCGGCTATCCGGCCGCCCTCGCCTCGACCGGGCCCAGGGAAGTCTCGGCCTTCCTCGACACCTACATCATGAGAAATCTCGAAGTGGTCGCTCTCAAGATGAATCCCGCCGACTACGAGAGGGAGAAACGCTCCTTCGACGCTTCGGGCTTCGATACGATTGGGCCGTCCAACGCCTTCTGGTGGCAGAAGTGAGAAGCAGGATCATTTAGCGATGGAGGCGATCAGGATCGAGTCCTCCGCCTGCAGGGTGTCTCGCAGCGCGTCGGAGGGGACTATCGTGACGGATTGTCCCCGCTCCACGGCGACGACGCCTGAGAAGGGGATCGGCTTGGCATCGGCATAGACGGAAGCCACGTTCAGCCTGACGGGGCTTTCCGTATCGTTCTTCAGGCTGAATGATATGCCCATCTGGGAGATATCCAGTTTTTGCCGCTCCAGGCCGTAGGCTTCCTCGTTCAATGAGTCGAACAGGGACTTGTCGAGATGCAGGTAGACGAGATACGACGACTCGCCCTGGGCGACGACCACGGAAAACAGGCTTCTCTCCTTTTCGTCCGCCTGCCTGTAGGAAAGCGGGATCCGGACCTCGGCGAGCAGGAGGTTGGAGGAGTCCTTGGAATTCCTGATGTTCTCGGGCGCGATGAAGTAGGCGCCGATCAGGCCGATGGTACGCTGCCTGAAGTCGTCGCCCGAGAAGGGGGCCGATATCGTCGCGACGCAGTATTTCTTTCCGGTCTGACCGGCGAGGCCGGCGATGTCGCCGATGCTCGCCGTCGCGGCGATGTCCATTTCGCAGGAGACGAGGAACAGGACCGGGAGAAAAAGGGCGCAGGACATGAACTTCTTCATCTCAAACTCCTTCGGGATGCCCGTCGTTCGCAGAGGCGCCCGGCCCCGGTCTTACCCGCGGCGTCAGTCGTCTTCCTCGATCGCGGAGATGGAAGGCAGCGCGCGCAGGGCCTTAACGGCCCTCTTCACGTCCTCCCTGGATTCGAACTCCATCGTGAAGGAGCCCGAGAGGCTGCCGTCGCCCCGCTCGCCGAGCCGTCCCTCGCGGAGCCTGCCCTTGAACTTGCGCACGGCGTTCTCGATCTCGGCGAAGAGGTCGGGGCTCTTTCGGGACGTTATGCGGAAGCGCGCCGTCGCGAACGAGGCGGAGCCCTCCCAGCTCACGTCGATCCGGCGCTCGGCGAAGTCGGCTATCGCGTGAAGGGAGCGGCAATCCGAGCGGTGAACGATGATTCCCCTGCCCCTCGATACATAGCCGACGATCTCGTCCCCGGTGACGGGCTGGCAGCATCCCGCGATCCGGATCATCATGTTCTTGGCGTCGCCGACGGCGACGCCGGCGCGGTCGTTGCGGACGGCCTCGCCCGGCTCGACGGCCCGGTACTCGTAGGCTTCTTTCGCGGCGCCGACTCCCTTCTGGGAGACTACGCTCTTGACGATCTCGGTCATCCGGCCGCCGGCGGGGGCCGGAGGCGCCTTCGGGCCGGCCGCGTGGCCCGGAGCCGACGCGGGCTCGCCCGCCTTCGCGTGGGCGTCGCCCTTCTGGCCGCCTCGCGCGGCTATCGCGCCGCGATGCCCCGCGACGATGTTGCGGTCGATCGCCAGCGCCTCTCCGTCCTGGAGGAGCCAGGCGCGGATCTTCGTCTTGGCCTTGCTGGTGCGCGCGATGCGCAGCCAATTCATGTTGGGCCGCGACTGCGGCGAGGTGAGGATCTCCACCACCTGCGTGTTCACGAGCTCCGCGTCGAGAGGGACGATCTGCCCGTCGGCCTTCGCGCCCAGGCAATGGATGCCGACGTCGGTGTGTATCGCGAAGGCGAAATCCAAGGGAGTGGAGCCCGAGGGCAACTCGATGACGTCTCCCCTCGGGGTGAAGACGAAGATCGAGTCCTTCAGCAGCTCCCGCTTGATCTCCTCGAGATAGACCGCTCCCTGCGCCACGAAGTCGCCCCACTCCTTGAGGCGGTTGACTATGGGCAAGTCCTCGGGCCGCGGAGCCTCCGCGGTCGATCCCTTCTTGTACAGCCAATGCGAGGCGACGCCGTACTCGGCGACGCGGTGCATCTCTCTCGTGCGGATCTGCACCTCCAGGAGGCGGCCCTCGTAGCACATCACCGTCGTGTGGAGGCTGCGGTAGCCGTTCGCCTTCGGCATCGCGATGTAGTCCTTGAAGCGCCCTTCCATCGGCTTCCACAGTCGGTGCACCATTCCGAGCACCGCGTAGCAGTCGTTCTCGCTCGGGCAGATGAGCCTGAGGCCCAGGAGGTCGAAGAGCTCCTCGGCCGCCTTTGCCCTCTTCCTCATCTTCTGGTAGATCGAATAGAAGTGCTTGGCGCGGGCGGAGGCCTCGACCTCGAGGCCTTCGGCCCTCGCCGCGCCCAGTATCTCGGCCTCGATGCGCTGGAGAAAGGACTCGCGCTCGCCTTTCTTGACGGCGACGATGTCCTTGATCTGGTCGAAGGCCTCGCGGTTGAGGGCCTTGAGCGACAGGTCCTCGAGCTCGTCCTTCATCCAGCTGATGCCGAGCCTGTCTGCCAGGGGAGCGAAGACGTCCAGACACTCGGCCGCGATATCCTTCTGCCTTTCCTCCGCGAGGTACTTGAGAGTCCTCATGCTGTCGAGCTTGTCCGCCAGCTTGATGATGATGACGCGGATGTCCCTCGCCATCGCGAAGAGCATCTTCCGTATCGTCTCGGAAGCCTGAACGGTCTTGTTCTTCGCCTTCAGCGCCGCCAGGCGCGAAGTGTCCTCCACGAGGAGGGATACC
>Ga0181535_10001150_pt1 | contig 35748 bp, 39 predicted proteins | sample PEATcosm2014_Bin_44_FD_119774 | JGI IMG/M metagenome (GOLD analysis project Ga0181535, IMG submission 119774) | Peatland microbial communities from MTU Mesocosm Facility, Houghton, MI, USA - PEATcosm2014_Bin17_30_metaG | ecosystem: Environmental > Terrestrial > Soil > Wetlands > Peat | place... | reverse complement strand
GGCCGGTACGACGTTAGCCTGCGCTGGACTCCGGATGATGCCGCCGCACCAGCTGCTTCCACGTCCGATGTTCAGCCTGACATCTTTAAGGCGATTCAGGAGCAACTCGGTCTCAAGCTCGAATCGACAAAAGCGCCTGTTCCGGTGCTGGTTATTGACAGCGTAGAGAAGCCTTCTCCCAATTAGCGAAGACAAAACGGGCTATCACTACAAGCGGCGCAGATTTTAGCGACAGCTTAGCTCATCCATTTCGTATTTTGCTGTAAGTGTTTGATTTTATGGTGCGCCCGGAGAGATTCGAACTCCCGACCTACTGATTCGTAGTCAGTCGCTCTATCCAGCTGAGCTACGGGCGCACACGCGCGGCTTCAGGACGAAGCCGACTAACCACTGTCAGAGTATCAAGGCCCGAATGCCAGCGCAAGGCCAGGACGGCAGAGCAAAGGCGGCGCAGTTGCGCAAGATTTAAACACCTGCGCGCCCAGTCTACGCCGTCGCCGGTGGCGCTGCGGCGACATCTGGTGCGGGGAGAATTGGGCTTTCTTCGGCGATGTCGAGCCCAGCCTCGCGGACCAGCTTGGTGACTACGGCGGCGTTGAGTCTGGTGGCGTCGTACTCAATCCGCAAAGTGCGGTTCGCATGATCAAAGCTCAACTTTCGGATGCCGTATACATCGCGCGCGTGAGCCAGAGCAAGCGCCGTCCGCTCTGTGGGCGCCGTAGCGTAGCGAAAGACAATGTCCACCGTGGTCATAAGCTGAGAATAGCAAGAATCCGGACCGGGAGTCCTCGCAGTCAAAGGTTGTTTAGATAGCCGACAATCTCGGGGCTGGTCCACTGCTGTGGGCCGACGAGCTTGCTGCGGATGACTCCCTGGCGGTCGATGACATACGTTTCGGGCCACATATCCGTGTGAAACAGCTCCGCTGCGGATTGCGAAGGATCGCGGACGGTGACCAGATCCATGTGATGCTGCACGATGAACCGTGAATAGGCCGCGGGATCGTCGTCGATACTGACGGCAAGAATCACAAGGTTAGGATCTTCGTGATGCAACGCCTCAAGGGAAGGCAGCTCCTCGACGCACGGCTCGCACCAGCTGGCCCAGAAGTTGAGCAGGACGACTTTGCCGCGGTAGCCGGCCAGATGAACGGTGGAAGTGCCGTCGGAAACCGTGAAGTCGGGAGCCGGTTTGCCGGTTTGCGCGGGATGCGAGCCGCGATTGCACGCGGGCAGAATGGCTAACGGAAACAAGAACGCTAGCCGGAGGCAACGGGGAATCCGCACGTCAATATAATATAAGGCCGGAAGAAAGCAGTGTGGCGCAATGAGCAGGGATGAGGCGGAGCAAGGCGGGAGAAGAACCTGGAAGCCGGTGTTGGGACTGGCTGATCCCGATGACGCGCCGCCGACGGGAGAATGGCGGGAATGGGCCGAGAAATCTATTCCCGGAACTGTCTTCGACCAGCCCGAGCCGGAACAGTTGATCGAGCTCACGGTAATCGTTCCGGCACGCAACGAGGAAGATTGCCTGGGCGAATGCCTGCAATCGCTGATAAGCCAGTCGGAAGAGATCTTCAAGCTGGGCCGCGACTGGGAGCTGATCGTCGTGGATGATCGCTCGACGGACCGCACAGCCGATATTGCGCGCGGTTTTGGAGGGGTCACGCTGCTGGAGGCGGACAAGCTCGAAGCAGGCTGGACGGGGAAAGCCAATGCAGTTTGGACGGCAGCGCGCCGTGCGCGCGGCCGCTGGCTGCTGTTTACCGACGCCGATACGGTGCACGAGCCCGGCGACCTGCGCCGGGCACTGCATGAAGCCGAGCGGAACAAAGTCGGCATGCTGAGCTACTCGCCACGACAGATTGTGCGCGGACTGGCGCAGCGATCGCTTATGCCTCTGGTTTTTTGCGAACTCGCACTGGCCTATCCGCCGGCAAAGGTCTCCGATCCATCGCAGCGCATCGCGGCTGCCAACGGCCAGTTTTTGCTGGTTGAGCGGGAGGCTTACCGGCGGCTCGGCGGGCACCCCAGCGTGGCCGGCAAGGTTCTTGAGGATGTGGAGCTGGCGTTTCTGGCCAAGCGCGGCAAAGTGGGTCTGCGCTTCCGGTATGCCGATGATGCCGTTTCTGCCCGCATGTATCGCAGCACCGGAGCGATGGTCGAGGGCTGGACCAAGAACTTGAAACTGCTCTTCAACAACGCGCTCGTGCTGGCCGTCTTCAGGGTCGTGGACATTGCGCTGCTTTTTGGACTGCCGGTCCTAGCCTTCGAACTTTGGAACGCGCGCCTGGGAGCCCATGGGCTTGAGTGGCTGGGCGCGGGATGGGTTCTGGCATTGCTCTGGCTGCGAACGCTGTTCCGGTTCTATTCCCGGGTTGCAAAGTCGAATTTTCCGTTCCTTGATTGCGCACTGGCGCCCCTGGGCCTGCCGCTGTTCGTCGTGCTGCTCTATCGCAGCTGGTTCCAACACCGCGTCCTCAAGCGCGTAAGCTGGAAGGGGCGGAGTTACCTCTCGTAAGTGAAGGCAGCAAGGGCTTTTGAGCAGGTCGTGGACCTTAGCCGGTTTTTTCGATCCCACGCAAATTCGTCTTGGCTCCGTGAAACCTTTGCTAAACTCCGGAATCTCTTGAATGGGGACAGGAATGATCTATTTAACGCGGCGGGCCACGTTTTCCGCATCGCATTACTACTGGAACGAGTCCTGGCCCGCGGAGAAGAACGAGCGTGTCTTTGGGCCCTGTGCGAATCGCAACGGACACGGCCACAATTACACCCTTGAGGTGACCGTGGCGGGCGAGCCTGACCCGGTGACAGGATTCGTTGTCGATCTCAAGTGGCTCAAGGGCGCTATGGAGAGAGAAGTGCTGGCAGCATACGATCACAAGCACTTCAATCTCGATGTACCGGAGTTCAAGGATGCAATTCCGACTACCGAGAATATCGCGATTGCGGTATGGAAAAGATTGGAGCCGGTTGTGAATGCCGCGGGGACAGCGCGACTGAGCCGCATTCGCGTCTATGAGACACCGGAGATTTTCGCTGAGTTTAGAGGTGAGGCGTGAAAGCGTACTTTGGCCGCCGCTACATGCTCAGCGCAAGCCACAGGCTGCATACCTCTGCGCTCTCTGCGGAAGCTAACCGCACGGCCTATGGAAAGTGCAATAACGGAAACGGTCACGGCCACAATTATTTTCTTGAGGTGCTCGTGAGAGGGAATGTCGATAGAGAGACGGGAATGGTAGTTGATTTGGTGGAGCTCGATCAAACGGTGCGATCTGAAGTGCTGAATCGGTTTGACCACGCCAACCTGAATCTCGATCCGATGTTTTCCGATCGCGTTCCGACGACTGAGAATTTCTGCAGATCGATTTTTGAATTGTTACAGCAAGTATTACCCGCGGGCGAGCTAGAGCATGTTCGCGTAGAAGAGACAGAGAACAATTTCTTTGAGTGTTCGTCGAGAGGATAAAGGACAATGGCGCAACCAATTGCGGTGAGTAGACCCGTTCGCAGAGCAATTGAAGCAAGCGAAGGGCTCAGCACCTTCAGTACGGAGGAAATGTATCGCGAGATTCTCGTTCGCCTGGGCGAGGACCCCGAGCGCGACGGCCTGCGCTCTACTCCGCAGCGCGTAGAAAAGGCTCTGGCTTTCCTGACCAAGGGCTACGACCAGGACCCGACGCGCATCCTGCGCGGAGCCATGTTCGAAGTGGATTACGACGAGATGGTCATCGTCAAGGACATCGAGATGTTCTCGCTCTGCGAGCACCACATGCTGCCCTTCTTCGGCAAAGTGCACGTGGCCTACATTCCCAAAGGCAAGGTCATCGGGCTCAGCAAGATTCCCCGTCTCATCGAAGTCTTCGCGCGGCGCCTGCAGGTGCAAGAGAGGCTCACGCAGCAGATTGCCGACACGATTCAGGAAGCCATCGCGCCGCAAGGAGTGGGCGTGGTGATCGAGGCGAAGCATTTGTGCATGATGATGCGCGGCATCGAAAAACAGCACTCCTCCACGGTGACAAGCGCCATGGTGGGCTGCTTCCGGCAGAAAGAGACGCGGGCGGAGTTCCTGTCGCTGGTGAGGCAACCGGGCACGGGGATCGTCTGAAGCGGATAAGCGGGCGTGCGACTGTATAGGTTGCTCTCACGCATTAAGCCCCCCGCGCGACGGGCATCGCCAAATACTTTCCGCGAAGACTGTTCGCAGCCGCGAGTGCCTGATCGAACCTCCGCATGGCGGTTTCATCGATGCGCTCCAGGAGCGCAAGGTCTCGTTCCGGCGTCAGGATCTGACTTGCGATTTCATGTAATTGATGCCAGTCGTGCCATTCTCCGATGCGGCGCTGCACGTTGCCCAAGGCTTCTCCGAGTTCGGAGTTGGCGTCAGACGAAAGCTGCAAAATGTACCGAAGCTCCTTCACTTTTAGCCGGAAGGGGTGAATGTTCTCCGGATTGAGCGGCGGCCATTCGCCCAGCTCTCGGACAACGTTGGCTGCAGCACTATGGATCCCATCGTGTGCATCGGCCGGCATTCCGTTTGCCGATTCCATTCGCTTCGCCTGGGCCACCGCTTTTCGAATGAGATTCAAGTAATCTCTCAGCTTTTGCCGCGCTGCATCGCGCCGGGCGCTGAGCACGTGTCGCAACGCCGCGGCACCTTGCCGGCGAGCGATCTGGATCTGTTCCACGAGCCGGGTGAGCGAATCGCCTTCGGCATAGCGCGCCAATTTGCGCGCATTGCCGATCATCACGTCCAATTCGCGCACGTCGCCAGCAGCCTTGCGAATCGGCTCGATGGATTTGAGCACGCGCCGCGATTCTTTGCCCTCCAATTGCGCCAGGACGGAAACAATCGCCTCCACTCTTCGCGTGGTGGTGCGCAGTCTGTGAACTTCTTCGGGCCGAGGCTCCTTGGGCAAGCTTTTCAGAGCTCTTCTGAGCTCCCGCACCGCCTTGCGCGCGTGTTCAAGTTCTTCCGCCATCTCTCGTTCGATTCTAGTGTCACCCTCAGAGTTGGCAAGGGGTGAGCATACAGCTAAAGTGATGAAGTGAACGGGCTTCTTGTGATCGATAAACCGGGCGGCATTACCAGCCACGACGTCGTAAACCGGTTGCGGCGCATCACGGGGGAAAAGTCAATCGGTCATCTAGGCACTTTGGACCCCATGGCAACCGGGGTTCTGCCGCTGCTGATGGGCAGGTTCACGCGCCTGGCGCAGTACTTTTCGGCGGCCAGGAAAAGCTATATTGGCGGTATTCATTTTGGGTTCGCGACCGATACTTTTGATGCCGAAGGCCAGCCGGCCGGTCCTGACCAATGGTCTGAAGCCGCGCCGAGCATGACGCTCGTGCGGATACAGGCCGCGGCCGCGCGGTTCCACGGCGAGATGCAACAGATGCCGCCGGCGTTCTCAGCCAAGAAGATAGAAGGCCAGCCCGCGTACAAGCTGGCCCGCGAGGGGAAACCGGTGCAGCTAAGCCCGGCACGCGTCCAGATCGATGCATTTGTCATCGACGCGCTGGAAGGTCCCGAAGCTGCCTTCACGATGGACATCAGCGCCGGAGGATATGTACGCTCCGTGGCGCACGAGTTGGGGTGCGATCTGGGCTGCGGAGCGCATCTAAGCCGCCTGCGGCGCACTCGGGCGGGCACTTTCACGCTGGCCGATTCGCATACGCTTGAAGAGCTCGAGGCACTTTCCGGAGACTCCGCGGCATTGGAACAGCTTTGCGTTCACCCGCGGACATTGTTGCCCGAAATGCCCGCGGTGACCGGCGACAGCCTGGCGCTGGGGCGGCTTCGTAACGGGGCGCAAGCCAATCTGCCCGAGTTTTCCGCGGCCCCGCTGGTGAAGGTCTTTGCCGGTTCACGGGAACTCGCCGGAATTGCCCGCAGAGTGGCCGGAACGCTTTTTCAGCCCGTTGTGGTGATGGGCTAAATTGCATCAAGCAATCAATAGAGAGTTCACGTAGTATGCTTCCTCCTTTTCCTCACGGCTCTCGGCCCTTTCCCTTAAACTAGATTTTTGCTGTCTTATTCAAGGAGCAGCCGCGCCATGCCCTATCCCACGGAATATCGCTACACCCGCGAGCACGAATGGATTTCGGTTGACGGAGCCATCGGCTCGATTGGCATCACGGATTACGCCCAAAATTCCCTCGGCGACATTGTGTACGTCGATGCGCCCAAGGTGGGCGATACGATCGCCGCCAATGCCACATTCGGCTCGGTCGAAAGCGTTAAGGCCGTCAGCGACCTCTTCTCGCCGGTCAGCGGCAAGGTGACCGCCGTGAATGAGGAGCTGAAGACTGCGCCTGACAAGATCAACGAGAACGCGCACGGCACATGGATCATCAAAGTCGAGCTCTCGAACCCGGCAGAGTTGAACGCGCTTCTCGATGCCGCTGCGTACGAGGCGTTTATCGCAGAGGAGACGGCTAATTAGCTGCTAGCTTCTAGCTACGAGCCTCTAGCTGTTCCGGTGGCTTAGAAGCGGCGGCGACCGAATTGGACTTCCGAACAGGCAAAGACGGCCTGTCGCACGGGCTTTTAGCTAGAAGCTAGAAGCTAGGAGCTAAAAGCTAAGAAGATGCGCTACCTCCCCAAATCTGACGAAGAACGCAGGCAGATGCTGACCGAGATCGGCGCGAAGTCGATCGATGATCTCTTCGCGAGCATTCCGGCTGAGTACCGCCTCGAACGCGACCTCACGGTGCCGCGCCAGCAGGCAGAGAGCGAAATCGTGGAGTATTTTCGCGCTGCCGGGCAGAAAAATGCGACGGATTACGCCAGCTTTCTCGGCGCGGGCGCTTATCGTCATTACCGGCCTGTGATTATCGATGCGCTGGTCCAGCGCGGCGAGTTTCTGACCAGCTACACACCCTACCAGGCCGAAATCACACAGGGCACGCTGCAGGCAATCTTCGAATTCCAGACCATGATTGCCGAGCTCACCGGCATGGATGTAGCCAACGCCAGCATGTACGACGGATCGACTGGAGCAGCCGAGGCCGTGATGATGGCGGTTCGCGTGACTGGGCGGAGCAAGGCCGTTGTTGCTACGACGGTTCACCCGGAGTACCGCGAGGTGCTCGCTACCTACGCGAAACATCAAGGTCTGCCGACCTCGTTCGTTGGCTATGATCCTGAGACCGGCCGCGTCGACCTCAAAGCCCTGGCCGCTGCGGTTTCTGAAGATACCGCGGCTGTGCTTATTCAGAGCCCGAACTTCTTCGGCATCATCGAGGACATTCCCGCCATTGCTGAAATCGCGCACGCGAAAGGGGCGCTGCTGATCGTTTCGATCGCGGAGGCCGTCTCGCTTGGCATCGTCCGGCCGCCTGTTGAGGCCGATATCGTCGCCATGGAGGCGCAGTCGTTTGGCGTGGCGCTTAGCTACGGCGGTCCGTTCTGCGGCGTTATCGCGGCCAAGGAGCAATTCGTGCGGCAGTTGCCAGGGCGGCTCGCGGGCCAGACTGTCGACGGGGCAGGGAACCGTGGATTCGTTTTGACATTGGCGACAAGGGAGCAACATATACGCCGCGAAAAGGCGACGTCCAACATCTGCACCAACCAAGCTCTGGTCGCGCTCATGGCGACGATCTTCCTTGCCGTTTACGGCAAGGAAGGCATCCGCGAGCTCGCCGAGCACAACCTGGCCAAGGCCGATTACGCGGCAAAGACGCTGACCGCGCATTCGGGCTCAAAGCTGCGCTTTAGCGGAGCTCCGCGCTTCCACGAATTCGTCCTGCAAACAGACGAAATGCCTGCGGCGTGGAGCAGGAGACTACTTGAAAACAAGATTGTCGGCGGCATCGAGCTCAGCCGTTGGTATCCAGAGCTGCATAACTGCACGCTCTGGTGCGCAACGGAGGTGGTCAAGCGCGAGCAGATCGACATCGCGGCCAGAGTGCTAGCGGCCCAACCGGTGGAGGCTTAGGAGCACCGATGACAACAAGCGCAGGTCATTCCGAAGCCCGTTCCGCCGGCCCGCACACGCTGGGCAAGGTGCGCCCGCACCCCTCACAGAATGAAGCACTGCTCTTTGAGAAGTCGTCACCCGGCAAGCGTGCCTACAAACTTCCGCCGCTTGATGTGCCGACGGTCGACGCCGCAAAGCTGCTTGGTGCCGCGCGCCGCGACACACCAGGTTTGCTGCCTGAGCTATCCGAGATCGAGATCATCCGCCATTTCACGCGGCTCTCCACATGGAATTACGCCATCGACCTGGGTATGTACCCGCTTGGCTCCTGCACGATGAAGTACAACCCGCGCGTGAATGAGCTTGTGGCGCGCATCGAGGGACTGGCCGAAGCGCACCCCTACCGGCCAGAATCACTGGCACAGGGAATCCTTGAGATCTTCGACCTGCTGCAACGATGCCTACTCGACATCACCGGCATGGAGGCGATCACGCTGCAGCCGGCCGCGGGTGCACACGGAGAATTCACGGGCATTCTGCTCACGCGAGCGTGGCACGAGTCGCAGGGTAATCCGCGCAAGAAAATCCTCATCCCCGACTCCGCGCACGGCACTAATCCGGCTACCGCGGCCATCGTCGGCTACTCGGTCGAGAATCTCAAGTCGAACGGCGACGGCGGCATCGATCTCGAAGCGCTGGCGCGGCAGGTCGACGGCGAGACCGCGGCCCTGATGCTCACCAACCCGTCAACGCTGGGCGTTTTCGAGAGCCAGATTCACAAGATTGCCGACATTCTGCACGCCAAGGGTGCCTTGCTCTACATGGACGGCGCCAATATGAACGCGCTGGTTGGCAAAGTGCGCCCCGGCGACTTTGGCGTGGATGTAATGCATCTGAACCTGCACAAGACTTTCTCTACGCCTCACGGCGGCGGCGGCCCCGGCTCAGGCCCCGTAGCTTGCAAGTCGTTTCTTGAGCCCTTTCTGCCCATCCCGGTACTTGTCCGAGACCAGAACGGTCCGAAGGACTGTCCGGACGCCGGGGATTGGGAAGACACCAATGCCGAGCCGACGGTCGACGGCTGCCCACCGCTGTTTCGTGCACCAATACTCAAACCCCATGGCGAGCGTGTCGGCGACACCGAGCTCTTGCCGCTCCACCCGTTCGGCGGCCCGCTGCGCTGGGAATATGACCGTCCTCAATCCGTCGGGCGCGTCCGCGCCTTTTATGGCAATACCGGCATGTTCATCCGCGCCCTGGCCTATATTCTGGCCAACGGGCCCGATGGCCTGCGCCAGACGACGGAAGACGCGGTGCTGAACGCCAATTACATCCGCAAAAAGCTCGAAGACGTCTACGAACTCCCCTACAAAACAGCTTCAATGCACGAAGTGGTCTTCAGCGATAAGCGGCAGGCGGCGCTCGGCGTCAAAACCGGAGACATTGCCAAGCGTCTGATCGATTACGGATTCCATCCTTACACGGTCAGCTTTCCACTTATCGTTCATGGAGCGCTGATGATCGAGCCCACTGAGAGCGAGTCGCGCGAGGAGCTTGACCTGTTCATCGCGGCCATGCGGTCGATCGCTCGCGAAGTCGAGGAGAATCCGGAAATCGTCAAGACGGCGCCGCACTCCACGCGCGTCTCGCGTCTCGATGAAGTGCAGGCCGCGCGAAAGCCCATCCTGCGATGGAGACCGGCGACAGAATAACCTGGCGCCGATCGGAACTCATATCACCATCTCGAAATCAATGTGCGGCACGCCCTTGTAGACGATGCGCGCAACCTCCGCGAACCCGCACTTACGGTAAAACTCCCCCGCTCCAGCCGCGCAATCGAAAGCATCCAGCCGAATGACCTCGCGGCCCATTTCCGCGGCGATCCGCTGCGCCTCCGCGATGCACTGCCTGCCCACGCCGTTGCGTTGCAGAGCTGGGTCCACCGACATGCCCCTCAGGTAGAGCGGCTTGGCGCTTGGACAAAAGTGCGTCACGTCGATCGACCACGGCTTCCGGGTTGAAAGCGTCAGCGTTGCGATCAATCGGCCGCGATACCGTGCGATGTAAACCTGACCGATCCTCATCAGGAACCGTTCGCCGCCTTCCGTCGGCTTCCCCATCCAGAAGCCTTCGCCGAATTTCTTCTCCATGTCCTGGTTTACGCGCGTCCGCATCGCCACCAGGTCGACGATATCGTTGGCGCCGGCCAATTGGAGTTTCACCTTCATCGGGAATTCGCGAATGGTCAAAATTTCATCCGAAACTGAATGGGTGATCGATTCGCATGTTCTCAGGTATCAAGGGTGCCATTTTCTCCGGCGCATCCGCTAGCCTACACTCATTTTCAGAATGCCCGGCTCACTTCCAAGCGCGGAATCAGGCGATCGCACATCACGGTCAGGTTATCGTGGCCGCCTTGCGCCGTCGCCCACCGGCTATTTGCATGTGGGCCACGCGCGCACCTTCTGGACAGCTTACCAGCGCGCCAGGGAGGTCGGTGGCGCCCTGGTCATGCGCATGGAGGATCTGGATCCCGACCGCTGCCGCGCGATATACGCTGACGCCGCTCTCGATGATCTTCGCTGGCTGGGAATCCGGTGGCAAGAGGGTCCGGACAAAGAGGGTCCGTATCCTCCGTACGCGCAGAGCAAGCGCCGCTCTGTCTACCTCGATGCGTGGCGCAGGCTGTTGCGCACCGGCCGGCTCTTTCCTTGCCGCTGCTCGCGCAAGGACCTGGCGAACTCTCTTGGCGCACCGCATGAAGGTGCGCGGACAAGCGGCGGCAAACTCGAGGACGAGGACGATGAGCCGATTTATCCGGGCACATGCCGGCTCTTCATGGGCGGCACGCCGCAGCTTCCCGGTCCCACGGCAAGCGAGTTTGAGGATCCGGCTGGCTCTAGTTGGCGCTTCCGCGTTCCTGACGGCGAGGTGGTCGAGTTCATCGATCTCAATCTCGGACCACAGCGATTCGTCGCCGGCGCAGATTTTGGCGATTTCGTCGTCTGGCGGCGCGACAATGTCCCCAGCTATCAACTTGCATGCGCGGCCGACGATGCTGCGATGGCCATCACGGAGGTTGTGCGCGGCGCAGACCTGCTCAAATCGACCGCAAGGCAGATCATGCTCTTTCGCGCTCTGGGTATCGATCCTCCTGCCTGGTATCACTGCCGGCTGGTCGTCGACCACAACGGCCGCCGACTAGCCAAGCGCCACGATTCGCTTAGTCTGCGCGCCCTGCGCCAGCGCGGGCTTACGCCCATGAACATTCTCTCAGCGGAGCTGCCCGTCGAGGTCTAGAAATCCTTGCAGGGAAGTCCTGGTTCATCCGCGTGGTTCGTTGCCTGTCTGTCGCTGCCGGACTGCGCACCGTGGCTTCAATGCTTTACCATCGTTGACGTGATAAGGACGTCTCGCGGCACGGCAGCGGGGCCTCCGCAGTTCGACCGCCAGCCATGCAAGACGAACCGCAACTTCGACTGAATCCCCTGCGCAACGCGCCCAACCTGCTAACGCTGATGCGCATGTGCATGGCTCCGTTCTTAGTTGCCGCGATCCTCGAAGGGCACTTCCTGCTCAGCTTTATTCTCTTTGTGGCCGCGGGGTTGACTGACGGTCTCGACGGCCTGCTGGCGCGCATGCTCAAGCAGCGTTCTGTGCTCGGCCATTATCTTGACCCCGTCGCCGACAAATTGCTCCTGAGCACTCTGTTTCTGGTGCTTTTCTACAAGGGGCTGATGCCGGGCACTGTTACTGTGCTGGTGTTCGGGAGAGATGTGGGAATCCTGCTGGTTTCGGCCATTCTCTATGCGGCTGTCGGACGTCGCGAATTCTATCCGAGCATCTTCGGCAAAGCCAATACACTTGCGCAAATCAGCGCTGTGGCTGCCGTCCTGCTGAGCCAGATCACGCCGGCATGGCATTGGGTTGCGGTCACGCGGTCCGTCGCTCTTGGCGCCACGATCGTGCTGACCGTGGCGTCGGGCCTGCATTATGCGTGGCTGGTTTCGCGCCGCGCGTCGACTCCAGCCGTCAATAACACCGCTGCGAAATAACGGTCCATACGGCTCCGGACGCGAGAGTGAAGCTGATTCGCGCGGCTGCGATTCGGAGCGGCGATTCCGAATTTCTAGGGTTCGTCCGGCAGTTCTTCGGTCCCTACGGTCTCTTCAATTTCCATATCGCGAAATTCTTCGGAATCGAAGACTTCGCCACACTCCAGGCACTCGACATACTCCGTGTCCTCATGCCGGGAAACGATTCGGACTTTAGGGTGCTTGCAGGCGGTTGCCATCGTTCGTTGAATTTGGAGCTCCTGCGCCGATACCGAAGTCCATTTCCCTTTCCGGATAGGTGGAGGATGCCCCCACTCGCATTTGTTTCCATCTGAGAGTGCTGGCGTCCGGGTATGGTTGCTCGGGATTGGCTATAGGTGCTCTTTCCGCCAGATTGTAGCCGTCTTTTCGTGGATTGCAAACGGATTTTTTGATGAATCAACCACCCTGGTCACTGCGTACGGTGCGTTAACGGCGAACAAATGCGCACTTGAAGGCGAAATCAACCGGACGTATACTGAATACGGACCTAACCAGTCGCATATTGCATGCTAAAGCTCACCAAAAAAGCGGATTACGGGCTTATGGCGCTCAAGTACCTGGCCGAGCACCCTGAGACCCCGGCTCTGAGCGCGAAGGACGTCGCTGACGCCTATGGAATCCCCGCTCAGCTTCTGGCCAAGATCCTGCAGCGGCTCACCAAAGTGGGCCTGTTGCGCTCCCATGCCGGAATGAACGGCGGGTACGCGCTTTCCCGCGATGCGCGGCAAATCTCCGCTTTTGAAGTCATCCACGCTATCGATGGGCCGCTCTTCATCACTTCGTGCTTCAAGGGCGCAAAATCCTGCGATTTAACCCCTAGTTGCACCATCAAGGAACCACTGGCGCGGGTGAACGAAACCATCACCGGAGTTTTGAAAAGCATCAGCATTCAGGATCTCGCGGAGCAGGAACATCCAGCAGGGAAAGCCCATGAGGCTCAGGCGCTGGTCTCGCTGACGCTTTAGGTCGTTTGGACGCAAATTTTGGAGTTCATGTGGCGGACACTGCGAAAACTTCGCTGAGCATGGCAGTCTATTCGACTCTCGGCGCCGCTACGGGCGACGCGGTTTACGGCTGGTGGCGTCATGGCAAGGTTGACTGGGTTGGGTTGCTGGAATTTGCCTTGGGATGGGGTATCGGAACAATAGCCCTTTAGGGGCTCGGCAGATGGTGGGATAAACGGAAGCAGCGCCGAGCAGGGCAGGTGGTCGCCCAAGAGTAGAATCGGCGCCCACTCCAGCCGAATCAAATAAAGGGTAGGTCAGCTCTACCGAACGAGACTGAAAATATGGCGGAAATCGTAACAATCGGATCGACTCCAGGGCATGACGCGCCGAAGCCGGCGGCTTCAGGCGGCCTCGACGTAACCCCAACCGCCGTCAGGCGCATTCGCGTCATCCTGGCCAAGGAAGGCATCCCGCTCGAGGAAGGTGGGCTGCGCCTGGGCGTCAAAGGCGGCGGTTGCTCGGGGATGTCCTATTCGATCGGCTTCGATGCGCATCCACGCGGAACCGATAACATTTTCAGCTTCGAAGACGTGCGCGTCTTCATCGATCCCAAAAGCTTTGTTTACCTGCAGGGCATGACGCTCGACTATGAGGAGACGCTGATCCGGCAGGGATTCAACTTCATCAATCCCAATTCCACTCGCTCCTGCGGTTGCGGCTCGTCGTTTTCCGTTTAAGGCGATTGCGCTCCTAATAAACCAAATCCTTACTGCCTGACTCGCATCTTCAGGGCCTTTTCGATTCCGGCCTCCGCCAGCGGCGCCATGATCGCGTATCCAGCCGGTAGCGGGTGCACGCCGTCCTTGCTCAAAGTCGGCGGCAGCCCTCCGCGGTCATCTTTCATTCCGGAATAGTAGTCCACGTACACATCGCCTTTCCCGGACGCGTATTGCTTCATCCACGTGTTCACTTCCACGACCTTCGGTGCGGGCGTCAGTCCCGGCGCCCACGGAAAATCGAAGGCTGGAAGCACAGAGCACAGCACGACGCGAATCCCATTTGCGCGGGCCAGCTCTGCCATCGACGCGATGTTTCCTTCAGTCTGCTCGAGCGTCATCGGCCCCGTGTTCCCCGCAATGTCGTTAATCCCAGCGAGAATTACGACGACACTGGGCTCCAGGTCGATCACATCCTGCCGGAATCGCACGAGCATTTGCGGAGTGGTTTGCCCGCCGATGCCGCGGTTGATGTAGGGCTTGCCGGGGAACGACTCATCCAGTTTCCAGCCCTGCGTGATGGAGTCGCCCATGAAAACCACTCGGTCCTCGCCCGGTTTCGGCGCCGTCAGCATTGCGTTCGCCTCCTTGAAGCGCTCAAGTCCGCCAAAGTCAACCAGCAATTGCTTGTCGTGGTCCATCCAATACGCATTGTTTGGATGTCCAGACGGCGATGTCTGCGCTACGGGTGCCGTGGGCGTTTCGGCGGCCGGCGAGGCCGAGGGAGTTTGAGCATTCAGCATCCCTACCCAAAAGAAAGCGACCAGGCCCGAGACCAAAAGACTAGCTTTGCGAAGCTTCAATCCACACACTTGGTTTCTCCATTCGCAGGACATTTGGCGTCGATCGTAACGATCATTCTGCCCGTCAACAATTGTAGGCAATCGCGCCTCGTTGCGGCCAATCGACCCCAAAACCAAGCCCACGCTTTCTCACGGTAAAATCCAAGCATGCCTGCTACGGCAGTTTCCTCTGAGATTCTGACCAAGTACGAGCCCGTCATCGGTCTCGAAGTGCACGTCCAGCTCCTCACCGCCAGCAAGATTTTTTGCGGTTGCGCCAATCGCTTCGGATCCGACCCGAACACGAACATTTGTCCGGTCTGCATCGGTCTTCCCGGAGCGCTGCCCGTTCTGAACGCAAAGGCCGTTGAATTCGCCACCCTCGCTTCCCTCGCGCTCAACTGCCAGGTGCGCGAGCAATCCATCTTTGCGCGTAAAAACTATTTCTATCCCGATCTGCCCAAGGGCTACCAGATCTCGCAGTACGACAAGCCACTGGCCGAACACGGTTGGATTGAAGTACCGGCCTCGTCCAAAACCAATAAAAAGATCGGCATTACGCGCGTTCACATGGAGGAGGATGCAGGCAAGAGTCTCCACGAAGGATTCTCTGACTCGGCGACGCGGACCTATCTCGACTTGAACCGCTGCGGCACTCCGCTCATCGAGATCGTAAGTGAGCCTGACATCCGCACGCCCGATGAGGCGTTCGAATACCTCACCCGGCTCAAGGAGATCCTGCTTTACACCGGCGTTTCCGACTGCAATATGGAGGAAGGTTCGCTTCGCTGCGATGCCAACGTCAGCGTCCGCCCCAAAGGCCGGGAGAAATTCGGCATCAAGGTCGAAGTCAAAAACGTCAACAGCTTCAAGTTCGTTCGCGCTGCGCTGGAATACGAGATCGAGCGGCAGGTTGAAGTGATCGAGTCAGGCGGACAAGTGACGCAGGAGACCCGACTCTGGGACGCCAACGAAGGCCGCACTTACTGCATGCGATCGAAAGAGCAGGCGCACGACTACCGCTATTTTCCGGAGCCCGATCTGCAGCCTTTGATCGTTTCCGACGAATTCTTGTCCGAAGCCAGAAAAAAACTCCCCGAACTGCCGGAAGCGCGCTGCAAGCGCATGATTGCCGAATACGACCTGAGCGCGCAGGATGCGCACACTCTGACCGCATCGCGGGAATTTGCCGACGCGTTCGAGGCTGCTGCAAAAACGGCGCGAAATCCGCGGCGTGTGGCCAACGTGCTTTTGAGCGAAGTGGGCGGACGCCTAAAAGCACTGGGCATCGAGCTTGATCAATCTCCAGTAACCATGGCCGGAATTGTTCTGGCCGCCGATCTGCTCGATGAGGGCAAAATCAGCTCCAAGCAAATGAAGCAGCTCTTCGATGTGTGTTTTGAAAAGGGCGAAGACTTCGGCCCCGTCTGTGAGCGCGAGAAGCCGCAACAAATCACCGACGCTACGGCTCTTGAAAAACTGATTGACGAGGTGATTGCTGCCAACCCCAAACAGGTGGAGCAATATCGCGCCGGCAAAACAACCATGGCAGGATTTTTTGTCGGACAGGTGATGCGCGCGTCCAAAGGCCAGGCCAACCCAGCGCTGCTCAATGAATTGGTTGTGAAGAAACTAGAAGGATGAAGTTCGAGTACCGGACTCGACCGCTCATTCGCGAGTGGTGCGCCAAAATCTGGCCGCGAGAGCCTATTTCAATTTCAGGTCGGAGACGAATTCCTTGCGCGCGTCCCAGGAGCTTACGGTCTTTATCGCGCTTTTTTTGCCGTCCTTCTCCGCCCATAAATCGAAATCAGTGCTCATGTCGACTTGAGCAAAGTGGAAATGGCCCTCGGCCGTGGAATCGAAACTGCGGATCGTCTTCGTTTTCTCATTTTTGATGAATACAGTGGCACCAAATACGGGCTGGGAACTCGCGTCCAGCACGGTGCCTGATACAGTGCGCATGCCGATGTTCTGGGCCTGGGCTATCGAAGATAAAAACGAAGAGTGAGGCCCTGTAGAAAGCACACCCAATGCGAGAAAGCCCAATATCGTTGCCGCCAGCACGCCGGCTCGCCTCATCCTTATTCCTCCTCATCCTCTTGGATGAGATCTTCTTCCTCTTCGAGACCTTCTTCGATGCGGGCGAGTTCCAGCGGTTCGACGCCAACCACCTCATACTCCGTTCCACACTCCTCGCAGGCTATCACGTCGCCCTCTTCCACTTCGTCGAGTTCAACGTCGAGGGCGGTGTCGCATTCTGGGCAGCTCGGCATGGCAGCCTCCTCACTTTCTGAACCGAATCGCATTGCGGGATAAAGTCACAGCGACTCGGCAACCATCGCTAGTTTTAGGGAGAACCCGCCCTCAGGTCAAGACCCAAACGATGCACTTGGTGGCGCGGTTTTCGCTTACGTGAACAATCCCGTTATGACCCATTAGACGAAGCCCTTTTGGGGACGGCAGTTGGCCGTGCTCCATCCATAGTGCAGACTGCATCGCAACCTGGTCCGTCACCGGCCACCCTTCGTCCGCATCTCGCATTCGGACTCCATGACACCGGAACGCTCAAGCGTTTACTCTGTTGACTACGATGCCGCGCTTTGGCTCAAGTCCGTTGGCCTTCCCCGACTTCAAAGGTGCGACGCGCCGGCTGATCCTCATTAACCTTGCCACATTTTTTGCTTTGTTGCTGGCGAACTTCGCTTCCCCGGTGGCGGCCAAAATCGCCGGACTGCTCGTCTTCGATCCCTCCGGGTTCATGCACGGATCCCTGTGGCAACCATTCACTTACAGTTTTGTGCACATCGGAATCATTGGCACTCTTTTCGAGTTGCTGTCGCTTTGGTTCCTCGCGGGATTTCTCGAGAACTTTCACGATGCCAACTGGGTCACGAGCCTCTATGCGGCCTCGGTTCTGGGAACCGCCGCGGCGGCGCTGGTGCTTTATCTAATCGCGGGAACGCTGGCCCCAACGCTGCTTGAAAATGTCACCCCGCTTTACGGTTGTTTCGGGGGGATCTTCGGACTTCTGGTGGCCATCGGGGTTCTTTACGGCGATACCCAGTTCCTTATGTTCTTCGTCATCGGGATCAAGGCGCGCTACATGGTTATCATCTATGCGCTGGTTGCCGTGGCCATGCTCTTTGGCCAGGAGCGCATGTACGCCTTTGCGCAACTAGGCGGAGCGCTTGCCGGCCTCGCGTTCGTGCGCATGGCGCCGCGCCGTGGAATGTCTTTCATGCTCAGCGAAGGCTGGTATGGCTTGCGCAATCGTTACTACCGCTGGAAGCGCCGGCGCGCGGCCCGCAAGTTCGAGGTTTACATGCGCTCGCAGGGCCGCACCGTCAAGTTTGACGGCCAGGGTAACCGGATCGATGAAGACGCAGACGACAAAAAACGATGGAACTGACACGTGGCAACACATCTTTCTTGATCGCCGCTTTCCGCCTGTAGCGCCGGTGTCCTCGCCGGCTGTCGTGCGGGCGTCCCCGCCCGCACTCGCATCGCTTAGATTCGATAGCGCGATCCGCTACAATCCATTCTGGAATGAATACCAAGATAGCGTTTCTGTTTCCGGGGCAGGGCTCGCAGGCTGTTGGGATGGGCCGCGAACTTGCTGAACGATTTCCCGTTGCCGCTCAAACCTTCGCTGAGGCCGACGCGGCCCTCGGCTTTCCGCTTTCCAAGCTTTGTTTCGAAGGCCCGGAAGAGGATCTGCGCCTCACAGAGAATACGCAGCCGGCCATCATGACCGTGAGCGTGGCAGCAGCGCGCGTCCTTGCCGAGCAGGGTGTTGAGCCCGCTCTCGCTGCCGGCCATTCGCTGGGTGAGTGGTCGGCGCACGTCATGGCGGGAACGTTCACTTTTGCTGACGCCGTCCGCGCCGTAAAGGCTCGCGGCGCAGCCATGCAGAAAGCCGTGCCTCCGGGCGAGGGCGCCATGGCAGCCGTCCTGGCGCTCGATGCCGCGCAGGTCGCCGAAGCATGCGCTGAGGCTGCTCGCGAAACCGGCCTGACCGTTCAGGCGGCGAATCTCAACTCGCCGGGACAGACCGTGATCTCCGGAGCTGCCGCCGCGGTCGAGAAAGCGGCGGCACTCTGCAAGGCCAAAGGCGCGCGCCGCACCGTGATGCTTCCCGTCAGCGCTCCGTTCCACTGCGCGCTTATGCGACCGGCTCAGGAAGAGGTCGCACGTGTGCTTTCCGGAATTGCCATGCACGATCCGCGGATTCCCGTTGCAGCCAACGTCACCGGCGGCCTGGTCACCACGGCCGAAGCCTCGCGCGACGCGCTCATTCGTCAGGTCACCGGTGCGGTGCGCTGGGTCGACTGCGTTCAAGCTTTAAAGGGTTCCGGTGCGGACGTGTTCATCGAGGTCGGCCCCGGCAAAGTCCTCTGCGGCCTGCTGAAGCAAATCGATCCGGAACTGAGATCGCTGAATGTGGAAGACGCCGCGAGCCTGGAGAAGACGCTGACGGAGCTAAAAGTCAGCCGGTGAACTGCTGATCGGTACGCACTGTCAAACAACTCCGAGCTCCCTCAAAACGAACGCGTAGTCCAGCGCGATCTCCTTCAGATAGTCGTACCTGCCGCTCGCACCGCCGTGTCCTGCCTGCATGTTGGTCACCAGCAACAGCGGATGCGCGTCCGTTTTAAGCGTGCGCAGCTTGGCCACGTACTTTGCCGGCTCCCAATACATCACCTGGCTATCGTGCAGGCTGGTCTTCACCAGCATCGCGGGATAATCCGCCGCACGCAGATTGTCGTAGGGAGAATAACTCAGCATGTATTTGAAGTACTTCTCGTCGTTCGGATCGCCCCACTCTTCGTACTCGGGAACCGTCAGGGGCAGGGAAGCGTCAAGCATCGTGTTCATCACGTCGACAAATGGAACGTGCGAAACGATGGCGCGGAAGAGCCGTGGGCTCAAATTGGTTACGGCCCCCATCAACAGACCTCCAGCCGATCCGCCCTCAGCCGCCACGCGCGCGGGATCGCCGTAGCCTGCAGCAGTCAGATACTCAACGCATGCAATAAAATCCGTAAATGTGTTGCGCTTCACCAGCATCTTTCCCGCATCGTGCCAAGGCTCGCCCATGTCGCCGCCGCCGCGAATGTGCGCATAGGCCATCACCACCCCGCGATCAAGCAAGCTCAAGCGATTCGAACTGAAGCCGAGCGGCAGCGAGTAGCCATAAGATCCATAGCCGTACACATAGAGCGGATTTTTTCCCTGCGTCCGCGTGTCTTTGCGATACACAATCGAAATCGGAACTTCGATGCCATCCGGCGCCTTCGCGCGAACCCGCTCGCTCGCGTAGAGCGTGCGATCGAAGCCGCCGGGGACCTCAAGCTGCTTCAGCAGCGTCGATGCGCCCGTCGCCACGTTGTAATCGAACACCGAGCTTGGCGTCACCAGCGATTGGTACGCGTAGCGAAATGTTGTCGCGTCGAAGACGCGATTGATGTGCGGATACGCGCTGTAAGCCGGCTCAGGAAAGGCGATCTCGCCGGCAGGAACTGCGTCCGTCCCGTCGCCGGCAAACTTCCATAGCCTCAGCCGTGGCAACCCATCCTCGCGCTCGCAAGCGATGAAGAATCCGGCGAAGAGGTCGACGTCCTCGAGCATCACGGCTTCGCGATGCGCAATCCGCTCCGTCCAATGCTCGCGGCCCGGCATGGCCACGGGCGCTGTCACCAGCCGGAAGTTGCGTCCGCGATCATTGGTCCGGATAAACCACAGCCCGTTGCGATGATCGACTGAGTACTCATGCTCATCCTCGCGCGGCGCAATCAGCGAGAAGTTCCCAGCTGGCTCGTCCGCGCGCAGCACCCGCGCCTCGCTGGTTGTGTGGCTGGCCGATTCCACCACGATGTAATTGCCGTCGCGCGTCCGCCCGGCGGCGAGATTGAATCGTTCGTCGTCATCCTGGTAGACCAGCACGTCTTCCGCGTGCGCCGAGCCGAGCACGTGGCGCCAAACCTGGAACTGCCGCTTCTGCTGCTCGTCCTCAACGGTGTAAAAAAGCGTTCGATTGTCCGCCGCCCAGACCACAGATCCAACGCGCTCAACTTCTCCCGCCAGCGTTTCGCCGGTTTCAAGGTCCTTGATGCGCAGCGTGTACTGGCGAAAGCCCTTGGTGTCGGTCGTGTACGCCAGCCAGCGGCCGTCGTCCGTGATGTCAGTGTCGCCAATGGAAAAAAACGTGTGCCCCTTCGCGAGCTCGTTCCCATCGAGCACCACTTCTTCTTTCGCGCTTGCGTCCGGTCCGTTAGCTCCACCGCGCCTGCGGCAATGGATGCCGTACTGCAAGCCCTCTTCTGTGCGCGTGTAATACCACCACGCGCCATCGCGGTAGGGAACCGAGATGTCGGTCTGCTTCACATGGCTCAACATCTCCTGGTAAAGCTCTTCGCGCAGTGCGGCCAGCGGCGCCATCACCGCGTCGGCATAGGCGTTTTCGGCATCAAGATACGCCGTCACATCCGGGTTTTCCTTGTCGCGCAGCCATGCGTAGTCGTCGGCGAGAACGATCTCGTGCATGCGCGTTTCGGTATGGATTTTGCTCGCAACTGGCGGTGAGGGAAGTGGGGTCTGGCTCATTTCTATCCCAGTGTAGAGCCTGGGGTGTACTTCAACGCATCTCGAACCGCGGGAACTAGCCGCGCCCCTCCAACGTACAATGGAACAGGAATGGAAGGCCTTCGCCGCGTGCGTTTCGCCGTGTTTCCGCCCTTGTGGGCGGTTCTTTTAGCTTTCCTGCCCCATTGTTTGCTCGCCGAGCCTGTCGCAAGCCTCCCGCAACCCAACGACTACGTTAGCGATTTTGCCCACGTGCTTTCGCCCGACGCGATTGCACGCCTGGACTCGGTCTGCGAGCAGCTTGACCACGAAGCCCACGCGCAGATCGCGGTCGTGACCGTGCACGACCTCAACGGCGACGATGCAGCCGACTACGCAAACCAGCTTGAAGACCATTGGAAGATGGGCAACAAGGGCGACAACAAGTACGCGATGGTCTTGCTCGCCGTCGCCGATCACAAATACCGCATCGAAGTCGGCTACGGTCTTGAAGGGATCCTGCCCGACGGCAAGACCGGCGATATCGGCCGCGACATGGTTCCCGACCTGAAGGCTGGGGACTATGACGGCGCCGTGACTCTCGCGGTAGGCGAAGTGGCTCAAGTCATCGCCGACGACGCCAAAATCACGCTGAATCAGGATGAGCCTCCCGCCCCGCCCAGCCAGCCCGCGCCTCAAGGCATCCCGGTCGGCAAAATCGTTCTTGTTCTTCTCCTGTTGGTATTCTTTGGCGGGGGCTCTCTGCTGCGCATGCTCTTCGGCGCCAGCCTGTTTTTTGGCGGATGGGGCCGCGGTGGCTGGGGCGGTGGCTCTGGGACGGGTGGAGGATTTGGCGGCGGTAGCTTTGGTGGCGGGGGTGGTGGGGGATTCAGTGGATTTGGTGGTGGCGGCGGCGGCTTTGGCGGCGGCGGCGCTGGGGGAAGTTGGTAGTGCTTCAGCTTCCAGCTTTCAACTCTCGGCCTTCAGCTCATTTTGAAATGCCGGGAGCGAAGGGGCAAGGCTGATAGTTGACGGCTGAAAGCTGAAAGCCGGGAATCGGTTCATGAAGGAGAGATTGACTGTATGAGCAAAGGTCTTGGAATTACACTGGCAGTTTTGGGCGTCCTGCTCCTTGCGGTTTTCATGGTCTTTGGCAGCTATGTGAGTGCCAGAAACCAAATGGTCACTAAGGATCAGGCGGTGAAAGCCGCATGGTCTGAGGTGGACGTTCAGCTGGAGCGCCGCGCCGACCTGATCCCCAACCTGGTTTCGACCGTGAAGGGCTTCACCAAGGAAGAAAGCAGCGTCTTTGCCGACATTGCGCAGGCACGGGAAGGGTTGATGAATGCCCAGACTCCCCAGGACAAAATCGCCGCGAACAATCAGATCGATGCTTCTTTGGCCAAGGTTCTCGTCCTTACCGAGAACTATCCTCAACTGCGCTCCAGCGATCAGTTCATGCGCTTACAGGATGAATTATCTGGAACCGAGAACAGGATCAGTGTGGCGCGGAAGCGTTACAACGATGCGATTCAGGACTACAACACTTTCATCCTGCAATTTCCCAATAGTATCTGGGCGGGAATCGCAGGCTTCCACCAGAACAACGCCTACTTCACAGCCAGCCCGGCATCGCAAGCCGTGCCCAACGTGAGTTTTTAACCTCGCAATGGCGCTCAGGCTCGCTAGAGGAAGAAAACGCAAAAGGCCATTCCGCGCTTGCGGGATGGCCTTTTCATTCCGAAAACTTGCTTGGAACTACTTGTAGGAGGCGATGGCGCTTGCCTCGTCATCGTAGATGTCGAAGACGGTATACAACTTGGTCAACTGCAACAGGTCGTGGACCTTTTTGGTCAATCTGAGCAGCTTCAATTTCGCACCCTGATTTTTGGCAGTGGTGTATGCGCTCACCATTTCGCCCAGGCCTGAGCTATCGATGTAGCTCACTTCGCCCAGATCCAGCAGGATGTTGCGCTGCCCTTTGCCGATCAGGTCGCGAATGGCGTCGCGCAACTGAACGCTGCCCTCGCCGAGCGTGATCCGCCCGCTCAGTTCCAAAACTGTCACGCCATCCACTTCCCTGGAAGCTATCGCAAGTGCCACGGAAATTCCCTCCTTCTTGGTACAACGGTTATAGCATCTTTGCCGCCACCGGCTTGCGGAAAACTCCGCGCCGGTCAACTTTGCGCGAAAATCGATGATACGCCCAGCTCCCGCACTCCCGCCACAACGTTAAGTTTTTTCCGCCACTGGCGCCAGATGCTTAATCAACGTCAATTCGGTTCCGGGATGCAACTGCCGGAAGTGTACTTCGTCCATCAGAGACCGGATGAGGAAGATACCGCGGCCTGTTCCCCGGAGAATGTTCTCTTCGGCCAGCGGATCGGGCACATTTTCGGGAATGAATCCATGGCCCTGATCCGCAATCACAATTACCAGATCCTTGCCCGTATTTTCCATCGAGACGTCGATCTGCCGGGCGGGATCGTATTCGTTGCCGTGCAGCACGGCGTTGATGGCAGCCTCGCGCACGGCCATTCCGATGTGAAAGCGCTGGTCCTCGTCCAGACCCGCCTCCGTGGCCAGCTGATCCGCGGCCTCTTCCACCTCGCTTACGCTTTCCATGGTGGAGCTCAGCCGGAAACTCCGCCGTTCTCTACTCGGTCCAGTCACCGGGCTTCCTCTTGCCTCCGCGGGGCGGTTCCGTCCAACCCACCCACAGCTCCATCAACCTAGCTGGCAGTTTCAAGTCTGGATGCGATTGTGTCAAGCGGAGAAGGGGATACCTTCAGTTGGCCCCGGGACAGTTTCGCGCGGGCTTGTGTCGCGTGTCCGGGAGTAAACTGCCTTTCATACGTTGATTCTCAATTCCCGGAGCCGCATCACAGTGTCAGGCACGGATCAGCACGCCCATATTCGCGTCAGCCTCACTGGCCTTCTTGGCACGCCGGTGACTGACTCTCACGGGCAATTGCGCGGCAAGCTCAAAGATGTTGTGGTGGCCACGGGACCGGACGGCGGCAAGGTGGCGGGCATTGTGCTCAAGGCCCGCACCGGCCTCTCGATTGTGCCTTCACAGGAGGTGATGGAAACTCCTGCCGGCACGCTTGAATTGCGCTCCGCCGAGGCCGTCTCGCCTCTCAAGGACGAAGGCAGCTATCTCTTTCTGCAGCGTGACCTCATCGACCGCCAGATCATCGATATCAACGGCAGAAAAGTAGTTCGTGTTAACGATGTGGATCTGGAATGGACCGGCCATGGAGCAGCCCATCATCTTCGTGTAGCTGAGGTCGAGGTTGGACTGCGCGGCGCGTTTCGCAGGGTTTTTAAGGGCGTTCTGCCGCGCGCGCGCCTCGAATCTGTCTCGCGCAAGTTTAGTGCGCGCGCCATTCCCTGGCAATTTGTCGACGTCATCGAGCCCGATCCGGCGCGCCGCGTCAAGTTGCGCATCGAGCACGAGCGCCTGGCCGACATTCACCCCTCCGAGCTGGCCGACATCCTCGAAGACCTCGCTCCCGCCGAGCGCGAGGCCGTTTTTACCTCGCTCGATGAAGAGGTTGCCGCCGAGACCCTTGAAGAGGTCGAGCCAAAGCTGCAAAAAGCCCTGCTCGAAAAGCTCGACGAGGAGCGTATCGCCGACATTGTCGAAGAGATGGATCCAGGCGCCGCCGCCGACCTGCTCTCCGAACTGCCCGAGGAACAGTCGGACGCCATCCTCGAGGAGATGGAGCCGGAAGAACGGCAGGAGGTCGAGGAACTGCTGGAGTTTGACGAGGACTCCGCAGCCGGCTGGATGACCACGGAGTTTGTCTATCTCGGCGCCGAAGCCACCGTTGCCCAGGCCGTGCAGGCCTTGCGCAGTTTCGACGGCGATCCCGAAGGCGTCACCGAAATCTTTCTGCTCGACGAGAAGCGTATGCTCCGCGGCGCGGTTCCCTTGGCGCGCCTGGTAATGGCGCAGCCCGATACGCACCTGAGCGTGCTGACCGAGCCCCGCATCATCTCTTGCCCGCCCGATCTGAAACAAAACGATCTGGCCGAGATGTTCGACAAATACAACCTCCACGCGCTTCCCGTAGTCGACTCGCAGGGCCGCATGGTCGGCGTCGTCCAGGCGGAGCGCGTCATCAGCTTCTTGCGCGAGAAACTATGAGGGCCAGCACATCCCTTGGTCCCGGCATGGAGACGAATGTGTCCCAGACTGAGCAAAATTGCTCACATTTGGATCGCGAATTGCCAAATCCTGGATCAAACGTGTTGATTCTTCTGAATCTGTGAAACAATTTGTGCATGTTCCAGTTTCCTAAGATTATTCAGGGTGGCATGGGGGTCGGTGTGTCCAATTGGCGCCTGGCCCAGGCTGTTTCCAGAATTGGCCAGCTCGGAGTTGTGTCGGGCACAGCGCTCGATTCGGTCTTTGTGCGGCGCCTCGCCGACGGCGACCAGGGTGGCCACATGCGCCGCGGACTGGATGCCTTTCCATTTCAGGAGATGGCAAAGCGCATTTTGCGCGAGCATTTCGTCCCCGGCGGCAAGGATGAAGGCACGTCCTATAAGACGCTTCCCATGCACCAGAAGAGCGATTCGCGCAAGCTCATCGAACTCTGCATGGTAAGCAACTTCGTTGAGGTTTTTCTGGCCCGTGAAGGGCATAACAATCCTGTGGGCATCAACTATCTTGAAAAGGTTCAGATTCCGCATCTGCCCTCAATCTATGGCGCCATGCTGGCGGGTGTTGGCTACGTACTGATGGGCGCGGGAATCCCGCTCCATATTCCCGGCGTCCTTGACGCATTTGCCGCGCAGCATGCTGCGGAGTATCGCCTGGCAATCACGGGCGCCTCGCAAGGCCAGTTCGCAAGCCTCGACATGCCGATGCGGCTCGATCCTGCCAAGTATGCCGAAGGACCCCTCCCGGCACTCGAGCGACCCCGTTTTCTCGCCATTGTCTCTTCCAACACGCTTGCCTCAACCATGCTTCGCCGCGCAAGCGGCCGCGTGGATGGGCTGGTCATCGAAAGCCCCACGGCTGGCGGGCACAATGCGCCGCCGCGCGGCAAACTGCAACTTACCGCTTCCGGCGAGCCGCTCTACGGCCACCGCGATCAGGTAGACATCGCGGATTTGCGCGCTCTCGGCGTACCTTTCTGGCTGGCGGGCGGATATGGCAGCCCGGCAAAGCTTCAGGAAGCGCTGGCTCGAGGAGCGACAGGAGTGCAGGTCGGAACTGCGTTTGCATTTAGCAGGGAATCGGGACTGCGCGACGACGTCAAGGCTCGTCTGATCGAGCAGGCGAGCATGGGCGCTGGTGAAGTGTTTACCGATCCGTTGGCTTCGCCAACTGGGTTTCCGTTCAAGGTTGCGCGGCTCGAAGGCACCACGTCAGAGGCCAGGATTTACGAGCAGCGAAAGCGGATTTGCGATCTGGGTTACTTGCGCGAGCCGTATGCCGCGGGCGATGGCCAGATCGGTTACCGTTGCTCGGCTGAGCCGGTCGGAAACTACGTGGCCAAAGGCGGAAAAACCGAAGACACGATGGGACGCAAGTGCCTTTGCAATACGCTGATGGCGAACATCGGGCACGCGCAAGTGCGCCAGGATGGCTTCGTTGAGCCGGCTTTGGTCACTGTGGGTGACGACCTGAATACGATTGCGCAGTTCATCGCGCCGGGGCGTACCAGCTATAGCGCCGCAGAGGTGGTCGAAAGGCTGCTCGGCACTGGAGCGAGCGTCAGGCACGCGAGCGTCAGGCAACAGAGTGAGCCGGCGCTTGCGGCCTTAGCTTAGCGCGACCACACACTGCCGGCGCATTTTCATCGCATTCGACTGGGATTCATATTCAACCTGAGTCCACCCTTTTTTGCTGGGAAAGCGCCTTGAGAATATTGCGCTACAGGCTTCGCGCGTTCGGGTCTTGCCTGTTATGGTCATTGAGGAATATTCTTCCGCAAATAAATCCAAGACTGCAATGAACCCACCTTAGGAACTCGCACCGGTATGTGGAAGCGCTGGCGAATCCGGATCTTTCTCTTTCTGGCCGTGCTCGGTCCCGGATTCATTACCGCCAATGTCGATAACGATTCCGGCGGCATCCTCACCTACTCCCAGGCCGGCGCGCAATACGGCTACACACTTCTGTGGACCATGATTCCCATCACCATCGCGCTCATCGTGGTGCAGGAGATGTGCGCCCGCATGGGCGTGGTTACGGGCAAAGGCCTCAGCGATCTCATCCGGGAAGAATTCGGCCTGCGCATCACCTTCGTCCTGATGGTTCTGCTGGTCGTGGTCAACTACACCAACGTGGTTACCGAGTTCATCGGCATCGCCGGCTCATTGCGGCTCTTCCACGTCACCAAGTTCATCTCCGTGCCTCTTTGCGCCATCCTGGTCTGGTACATGGTGGTGCGCGGCACTTACAAAAGCACGGAAAAGATCTTTATCGTCGCGTCTCTGGTTTATATCTGCTATATCTTCGCCGGCGTCCTCTCGCAGCCTGACTGGCACGACGCCCTGTGGGCCACAGTCAAGTTGCCGGCCCGCTCTGTGTGGAGCGACAAGGCCTATATGTACATGGCTATCGGCGTTGTCGGCACCACGATCGCCCCGTGGATGCAGTTCTATCTCCAGTCGTCGATCGTAGAGAAGGGAATTCGTGTAAAAGACTACGCGGCCTCGCGGCTTGATGTGATCGTGGGCAGCCTCTTTACTGACATCGTCGCGTGGTTCATCATCGTGGCCTGCGCCGCCACGCTCTACGTTCACGGCATGGGCGCCATCCAGGTAGCCTCCGACGCGGCCGAGGCCATGCGCCCGCTCGCCGGCGACTACGCCTTCATTCTCTTTGCCTTCGGGCTCTTCAATGCGTCCATCTTCGCCGCTTCCATCCTGCCGCTGTCTACGGCCTACACCGTCTGCGAAGGCATGGGTTTCGAATCCGGCGTCGACAAAAACCTTCGCGAAGCGCCATTTTTCTACTGGCTTTATTCGCTGCTGATTGCCGGCGGCGCAGCCACCGTCCTCATCCTGCCCGATGCGCAATTGATCAACGTCGCCATTCTCTCCCAGGTGCTCAACGGTGTCCTGCTCCCCGTGGTCATCATTCTCATGCTGCTGCTCATCAATCGCACAGACCTGATGGGCGAGCACAAGAACTCGCGCCTATGGAACGTGATTGCCTGGGGAACGAGCATCATCGTCATTGGCATGACGATGGTGATGCTGTGGGGAATGATTCCGGGACATTGAAGGGGTTGGATGGGTATGTATTCGGAGTAGATGGCTGTCGCTATAGGTGGCTCGCTTGTCGCTTAGAGGTTTCGTTGCCGAGGAATCGCACTCTTACAAACACCCTGACGAAAGCGGCTGCCCCACCGCAGGTGGTTACAGCAGCTTCCCCGCGGCCAGATCCTTGATCAGTCCGCGATCCGCGGCCAGAAAGTTGTAGTCGGTCAGGTCTTCAAGCTTGACCCAGCGCACCTGCTGATAAATCTGGTTGTCGATGTCGCCGGTAAACGCTCGCACCGCGAAGAACTGCAAATCCACGGCGCCGCCTCCGCGATAGTTGTGGCGAATGCGCGTCACCGCCGGGCCAACTTCGGCGCGAATGCCCAGCTCTTCCACCAGCTCGCGGGCCAGCGCTTCCTGCGCGCTCTCGCCGGGCTCAATCTTTCCCCCCGGAAACTCCCACAATGAGCCCATCGGCTGATCGACGCGCCGCTGCCCGATCAGCACTTCGCGGTCACGCACGATCAACGCCGCAGCCACAAATCGAAGCGCGGGAAGGGAAGTTTGCGTCGCAGGCTTGGTTGGGCCGTCATTCACGCCTTCCAGTGTATATGACACTCGAGCGCGAATTGTCTGAGGATTGTATCGATTCGCAGCGTTCGGGCGGGTTTCCAGTCAGCCAAAGGGCGAACGCCCGTCGACCGCATACCGCCAGCTTTATTCGCCACCCACAGCAGCTTCAACGCCTTCGGCGGCCTGCGGCCTGAAGTAGCCCCAACCTCTTTTCGACGCAGCGTCCTTGAGGGCCGGAGAAGGATTCACAGGAAACGGACATCGCGCCATCTCCAGCATGGCCAGGTCGTGAATCGAGTTGCCAAACACGGCATCGGGCGTCGGCAATCCCACTCGCTCGAGCGCCGCTGCCTTTGCTTCGTCCGTCGGCACATCGACAATCTCACTGGTGATGATGCCGTCAGTGACGCGCACTTCCGCCGCCAGAATCCGCCCCTTCGGAATGCCAAAGTCGCGCAGGCCTTCAACGATCACCCAGCGATTCGTCGAACTCACTGCCCATATTTCAATCCCGGCCTGCCGGATCTTTGCGATCAATGCAGCCATTTCGGCAAACACGAGCTTGCGCACAAAATCCTCCACATAACGCGCCGCAGCCGCTTCCAATTCGCTTTCGCGCAGTCCGGCGTACATCTGCACCATCTCGCCGCACATCGCCGCTTCGCTCACGTCACCTGCACGATAGGCACGATAGCGCGAGTCGATCCAGTCGTTGGTCGATCGCGACACCAAGCCCTGTTCCAGCGACCATGCCATGAACCCGTAGCCCGCATCGCCGCCCCATAGCGTTCCGTCACAATCGAACACTGCAACCTTCGGCTTGCACTCAAACACCCGCCGCTCAAATTCTTCCGCGGTCCATTGCTGAAGTTCAGTTTCTGTAGGTGTCAAACGTTTTTTCTTCCTGTCTGCTGGATTCATCCAATTCTATTTTCGTCCATGCGGGCCTGTTTGTGCGCAAACGCCAGGTTAATGAATGATGTACGCACGAAAATAGGAACGATCCGGTTTGGGAAGGGCTATTCCGATGCCGGTGAACTGGGTTGGATCGGTTCTACGCGAATCTTTGCGATGCGCCTCGCATCCATCTCCAACACGGTCAGGCGGCGGTCTTCAAATTCCACCGTCTCGCCCACACGGGGAATGTGTCCCAGGCGCGTCAGCACGAATCCCGCCAGGGTTTCGACGCCGCCATCGCGTGGCAGGCTCCAGTGCATCTGCGTCTCCAGATCGCGCAGATTCACGCTGCCATCCATCACCACTGCCCCTCCGGCGCTGCTCAGTACCGGATGCGATGACGCATCGAACTCGTCTTCGAGCTCGCCCGCAAGTTGCTCGATCGCATCTTCCGCGGTCACCAGGCCGACTGTCGATCCGTACTCATCGACCACGATGGCCAGGTGCCGCCGGTTTTGTTTGAAGTCGCGCAGCAGGTCCAGGGCTGATTTCGATTCCGGCACAACGAGTACTTCATGCATGATCTGGCCGAGCCGGACCTCGCCGTCAGGCGCGCCTTTGGTCGCTCGAAGATAAAACAGCCGCGCCAGGTCCCGGGCGTACACTGCACCGACGATGTATTCCGGTCCGCGGGCTTCGTCGTAAACAGGAATCCTCGAGTGGCTGCGGCCGAAGACGCGCATACAGGCGTCTTCAAGAAGCATGTTCGATGGCAGAGAAAAGATCTTCTGGCGTGGCGTCATGATCTCGCGCACCTGCACATCGCCGAGTTCGAGAGCCCTATGCACGAGCGTCTCCTGAAATTCGGGCAATAAGCCCAGCCGTCTCGCCGCCGTCGCAATCAGTTTCAGCTCCTCGGCTGAGTGAATGCTCGCTGCGCGCTCGCCCGCCGGAATGTCGAAAGCGCCGAGAACAGCGGCAGCCGAGCGGCTGAGCAACCGCACCGCAGGACGAGCCACGGCCATAAACGCCAGCATCGGCGGAGCTACGGCCACCGCCAACGCCTCCGCCCGGCGCAGGGCCAGCCCTTTCGGCACCAATTCGCCCACCACCACGTGGAAGTAGGTAATGATTGCGAAACCTAGCACCACTGCTGCTACATGGCCATAGATCCGTGCATCGGGCAGCGCGCCCATCCACCCCGCCAGCATTTGCGCCGCTAGCGGCTCGCCCAGCCAGCCCAGCGCCAGCGAACAAAGGGTCACGCCGAGCTGCACCGCGGGGAGCAGATCGTCAAGATTGCGCTGCAGGATTCGTACCGCCCGCGCGCCCGGAACGCGTGCCGCCAGCATTTGCTCCACGCGAGATTCGCGAATAGAAATCAGCGCGAACTCGACCGCAACAAAGTAGGCGTTGGCCAGGATCAGCATGACCACAGCGACCGGTTTGATGAGCAAGAGCTCGTGCATCTCGCAGTGAGAATAGCATTGGACGGTGAGCAGCAAGCCGGGAGCTGTTCTGAACCGGGTCTTTTCATGGAACCGGAAGGCGGCCCGGCGCGTAAAGGATTCAGGAGTCGGAATGAAAACAGCGATGAAGCGTTTTTCTGCGGCTTTCTCCGTAGTTGCGGCGTTGGCGGCTTTTGCAGCGCTTCCGGCGCGCGCCAGCGAAGCGACCTTTGAGCGCAACCTCACAGTCAACGGCCGGCTCGATCTGTCCGTTGCCACTGGCTCGGGAACCATCCATCTCACCAGCGGTCCGGCGGGGCACGTCCACATCTTTGCGCGAGTCAAATCAGGTTGGGGCGCGAGCGACGACATGGTGCAGCAGATCGCGGCTCACCCGCCTATCCAGCAGACAGGCAACATCGTCCGCATCGGCGGCGATCATCGCTTTTTCTCGAACATCAGCATCGATTACGAGATTCAAGCTCCGCCCGACGCCTATCTCGACGCCGGGTCGGGCTCGGGCACCGTGACCGACGATGGCGTGGGCGCGAATGCAAAACTCGGCACCGGCTCGGGATCGATTCATGCCACCGGGCTCCAGGGCGGATTCACTGTCGGCACCGGCTCCGGCAACATTTACGCCGAGCAGATTGGCTCCGGCGACGTGAAAGCCAGCACAGGATCGGGGTCGATTGAGCTCAAGAACCTGCACGGCGGCCTGCTAGCCGGAACCGGATCGGGAAATATCAAGGTGGACGGCACACCCGCGGGCTCGTGGCGCGTCCATACTGGCTCGGGCAGCGTCGAGCTGTGGACGGGGAACGCTGGCCTGATCCTGGACGCATCGACCGGCTCAGGCGGCATTCACAGCGACCGTGAGATCGTTTCGCATGGAACGATGGACCACCACCACGTGAAAGGCGCCATCGGGGGCGGCGGCCCTGAAGTGCGCATCAGCACCGGCTCCGGCAGCATCCGCGTTCACTGAAAGGAAGCTACAGTATTCCGCTCGATGGTAAAATCAGATGGTCCCAAAACAAGGAGAAACCCAATGGCTACCAAATATCTAGACGAAACCCTCTCCTTTCGAGCGGAGCAGTAAGCGCCGAAGAGGCTTCCCATCCGAAACCAGAGTCGGTCGCGGCATCCGTATCGTCCGCGAAGACAAAGAGCTGATTGAAAAACTCGGCCGCAACGACTTGTGCCCCTGCGGCTCCGGACTGCGCTTTCAAGAAGTGTTGCCTCAAGTCCGGCAGATTCGACGGCACAAATCGAAACTACTTCTTTCAGAGAATGACAATTGGGGCCGCCGACTGCTCGCGGCGGTCCCGCTACACTGATAGCAAGATGATTCGCGTCTTCCGCCCTATTCCCGTCGAACGGCTCAAGCTGCTCGTCTTCGATCTCGACGGTACCCTGATCGACTCGGCCCAGGACCTCTGCAACAGCGTCAATGCAACGTTGCGCGAATTCGATCTCGTCCCCCTTCCCGATCCGGCCATCGCCGGCTTCGTCGGCAATGGCGCGCCCATGCTCATGCGCCGCTCACTGGCCATGGCTGCCAAAATCGACCCCAGCGATGTGAGTGAAGATCTCTTCGACCGGGCCTACGCCTTCTTTCTCCAGTATTACCGCGAGCACAAATTGGATTTCACCTACGCCTACGAAGGCGTTCTTGACGCGCTCAAAGCTCTCCACGAACTGCATGACGCTCCCGGCGGCCCGCAGAGAATCATGGCCGTCCTCACCAACAAGCCTGTCCGCCCGGCGCGCGGCATCTGCGAAGGCCTGGGCCTTGCCGGCTACTTCCTCCACATTTATGGCGGCGACAGCTTCCCCCTCAAGAAGCCCGACCCGCATGGCCTCCGCTCGCTCATGGATGAGACCGGCGCGAAACCGGATGAAACCGCCATGATCGGCGACAGCAAAGTCGACGTCCAGACCGCTCGCAACGCCGGTGCCTGGTCCGTCGGCTGCGCCTTCGGTTTCGGCCCGCAGAACCTGATGGAAACCCCGCCCGACATTCTTGTCTCGTCGGCCGCCGACTGGGCGGAGGCGTTAAATCCATCGCAAGTGATTCATAAAAAGTAAGTTAATGTGCACTGGTTCGCGGGGAACTTTCTCGCTGTTCCTGGCGTATATTGGCTTGTAGCGAGGAGCGTATACCTATGTTTCGAAGGTCTCTCGCCCTTTCCCTAATCGCAGCCGCCGCCTTCGCGGCTGCCGCTCGGCCCGCGTTCGCGGAAAATGACGCCGTTCAGTTCTTCAACAACATCGAGATCTCCCCCGATACCCCCGTCAACGACGCGGTCTGCTTCTTTTGCAACGTCCAGGCCCATGGCGAAGTGAAAGGTGACATCGTCGTCTTCTTCGGCAATGTCCAGCTCGATGGCCAGGCCCACCAGGACGTCGTCAATTTTTTCGGCAATGTCACCGCGGCCGATAACTCCGCCATCGGCGGCGACCTCGTCTCGTTCTTTGGCTCAATCCGCCTCGGCGAAAATGTCCGCGTGAATCAGGATATGGTCGCTATGTTCGGCACGGTGCACGGCCCGGCGAGCGTCTCCATCGGCCAGGACCATGTCGTCTTCTCGCCTTGGATATTCTTCGGTCCGCTTCTGGTCATCTTTCTCATTGTCTTTGTGATCGTCAACGAAGTTCGTGCCAGCCGCCATCGCCGCTTCATGCAGCAGTTTCCTGTCCCGCCACCGCCGCGGCATTGACTCGCTCACGCCCTGACAGAAAGCTCATCGAATGCCAGCCAGCGCGTTAGGCTTGTGGCATGGGCAACTTAGCCATGTCGACGGCTCGTCCCCTGCGTATTGTGATCCCAGGCGGTAGCGGCCAGGTGGGCCGCATGCTGGCGCAGTTCTTTCAAGAGCACGGCCATCACGTCACAGTGCTCACCCGCGGTCCTTACACAGCGCCTTGGCAAACGGTGTTTTGGGACGGAATCCAGCTTGGTCCCTGGGTTGAGACGCTCGAGGCCGCCGACGTCGTGATCCATCTCTCCGGCCGCAGCATCAACTGCCGCTACACCGCGCGCAATCGACGCGAGCTCTACGAGTCGCGCATCGGGCCTACACTTCTTCTTCACCGCGCCTTCGCCACACTGGCCAATCCGCCGCGCCTCTGGATGAATGCTTCGTCGGCCACCATCTACCGTCACGCGCTTCAGGGAACCGAGTCTGACCGCGACATGGACGAGGCCACGGGTGAGATTGGCGGCAACGAGTTCATCTCGCGCCGCCGCCGCGCGCCCGAAAAATGGAACTGGACCGTTGACTTGGTGAAAGCGTGGGAATCGGCGTTCTTCTCGACGCCGACACCCGCTACGCGCAAAATCGCTCTCCGCACGTCGCTCGTCTTCAGTCCCGCGTCCGGGAGTGTCTTTTCGGTTCTCTCAAATCTCGTCCGCTTCGGCCTGGGTGGAACGCAGGGCAATGGCCGCCAATACGTTTCCTGGATTCATGAATCCGACTTCGCGCGCGCCATTGAATTCCTCATCGCCCGCGAAGACATCGACGGCGCCGTCAATCTCGCGGCTCCCAAGCCGCTCACCAATCGTGAATTCATGGCCGATCTGCGCGAGGCCTGGGACGTCCCCAACGGCCTTCCCGCGCCGGCGTTCCTCATGGCCATCGGCATGTTCTTCCTGCGAACCGAGCCAGAACTGGTTTTGAAGAGCCGCCGCGTCGTTCCCGGCCGCCTTCTCGACAGCGGTTTCAAATTCGAATTTCCCAATTGGCCTGATGCCGCCGCCGACCTCGTCCGCCAGTGGCGTGCGCGCGATACGTAGCGCCGGTCTCCAGACCGGCTGTCGTGCGGGCGTCCCGCCCGCACTCGATGCGCAGGTATCTCTGGTCTCTGCTACTTCGGCGTCACATCCGTCACCGGCAGATCCCAGTGCCCGAGCAAGATCTCGAATCGCCGCTGCTCTTCTTTCTTGTAGGTGTCCTGATCCGGCCATAGCGCTTTGATAAACCCATCTTCGTCAGGGTTCGAACTGGTCGCCACTGTCGAATTCTTGTAGACGATCGTCACCCGGTAGTCCCAGCGCCCGTCCTCGGTCGTGTGATAGGCAGGCGACTCGATCTTCAGCGACAAAATTCGCCCCGTCCCCTCGATCTTCTTGAGCAGCGGCCAATGATTCTTCAGGAACAGATCCAGAAACTCCTGCTGATGCCCCCACTGGCACTTGTAGTAGTACTCGATTGTGTACGGCGCCCCTTCGCTCGACTGCGCCGGCGCGCCCTGCGCCATCAACCTTCCCGAAAAACCCGTGGCAAATGCCAACGCCACTGCAGCAAGAACAATCCTGCGCGCCAAATTCCTCATCGGTGCCTCCATGCATGCGATGGGAGCATTGTAGCGTGGGCCGCGATTCGTAGCCGGAGCAGGGTCGGAGCTTGGACCTTGTTGCTCCGAGGCAAAAAAAACGGCCCCCGTGTTCACGGGGGCCAAGTTGCCTTGGTTCTCTCGCGTTGCGAGAGCTTTTTTGGCGGCCTACGGC